>Ga0265339_10002166_pt1 | contig 14244 bp, 14 predicted proteins | sample 4CB219metaG_FD_202085 | JGI IMG/M metagenome (GOLD analysis project Ga0265339, IMG submission 202085) | Rhizosphere microbial communities from Carex aquatilis grown in University of Washington, Seatle, WA, United States - 4-CB2-19 metaG | ecosystem: Host-associated > Plants > Roots >...
AGGCTTCGAGCTCGTCGAGCTGGAGCCGGAGGGCGCGCTCGGCAACCCGACGCAGGACCTCACGGTCCTGCGGAAGCTCAGCGCGTCAGCGTGATCTTGAGCAGCCCGGCGGGGTTGTCGACGTCGAGGCCGCGCAGCTGGGCGATGCGCATCGCGGTCACCTGGCCGGGCACGACCGCGACGAGCGGGCTCAACCACTCCGGGACGCCGTCGACGAGCGGGAGCGGCGTGTGCGAGCGCTCGAGGAGGGCCGGCACGTCGGAGATGGCGAGCAGCCGCGCCTCCCGCTCGGTGAGAGCCGGGACGACGTCGACGACGCTGTCGTGGGCAGGCCCCGTCGGGGCGACGACCACGACCGGCCAGCCCGGCTGGATGGCCGCGATCGGGCCGTGCATGAGATCCGCCGGCGAGTAGGCCTCGACGACGAGCCCCGACAGCTCGCGGATCTTGAGCGCGATCTCGAATCCGGTGCCGTAGTTCACGCCGCGCGCGACGACCGTCGCGCCGACGGCGTCGGCGTATTCCGTTAGCGGCGGCGGCTCGTCGAACGAGAGCGCGATCTGCTTCTCGAGCACGGCGGGCATGCGCTCGAGCTCCGCGCGGGCGACGCCGTCGTCGCCGATCGCCGCGAAGAGGAGCGCGATCGCCCCGAGAGAGTTGAGGTACGTCTTGGTCGCCGCGACGGCGCGCTCCTCGCCCGCCTCGAGCGAGACGACGACGTCGGCCTCACCCGCGAGCGGTGAGGCGTCGTCGTTCGTCAGCGCGATCGTCGGCCGCCCCTGCCGGCGTGCCTCGGCGAGCACGGCACCGACGTCCGGCGAGGCACCCGACTGCGAGATGCCGATGACGACGGCGCCGTCGAGCCGCGGCGGCTGTGCATAGATCGTGTACAGCGACGGCGTGGCGAACATCACGGGGACGCGGTGCGCGCGGCCGAGCACGTACTGCGCATAGCGCGCCGCATTCGACGAGCTCCCGCGCGACGCGATGAGCACGTAGCGCACGTCGTCGCGCTTGAACGGCGCGGCGAGCTCGGGGCGCGCGCCCTGGCGCTCGAGCAGCCGCGCGAGCGCGGCCGGCTGCTCGCGGAGCTCAGTCTCGAGCCACGACACGGTCGCCTCCCGCGCAGAGCACGTCGACGATGTCGAGCCGGTCGTCGAGCACGACGACGTCGGCGGGGCCGCCGGGCTCGAGCACGCCGACATCCGTGCGCCTGAGGATCCGGGCCGGGACCGCGGTGGCGGCGCCGATCGCGTCCTCGAACGGGATGCCGAGCGCGTGAACGTTCCGCACGGCGTCGATCATCGTCAGCACGGTGCCGGCGAGGACGCCGTCCTCGCGCGTGGGCGGGCCGTCCGCGATCTCGATCTCGACGTCGCCGAGCTGGAAGATGCCGTCGCCGTTCGGCGCCCCGGCGGTCGCGTCGGTGACGAGCGCCGTACGGTGGCCCGCGGCCGCCCACACGAGCCGGACCGTCTCGTCGGCGAGATGGTGGCCGTCGACGATGAGCTGGATGAACACGTCCCGGCGTGTGAGCGCGACGCCGATGATGCCGGGGTCGCGCGAGCGGAACGGCCGCATCGCGTTGAAGAGGTGCGTGGCGGTGGACACGCCGAGGTCGAACGCCTCGTCCGCCTCCCCCGAGGTCGCGTTCGTATGCCCGGCGGAGACGACGATGCCGCGGTCGAGCAGTCGGCGGATGACGTCGCCCGCACCGGGAAGCTCGGGGGCGAGAGTCATCTCCGTCACGCCGCCGGGCTCGAGCAGCCGCTCGAGCAGGTCGAGGTCCGGATCGCGGCGATGCTCCTGCGGGTGCGTCCCGAGCCGGTCGGGCGACAGGAACGGGCCCTCGAGATGCGCGCCGAGGATGCGCGGCCTCGAGCTGTGCACGGGCAGCGCGCGGAGCGCGTCGACGATCGCGCTCTCCGAGGCCGTGATGAACGTCGGCTGGTATGCGGTCACGCCCGTGTGCAGGAGCGCCTCGCCCGCCGCTCGATAGTCGTCGGTCGCGGCCGCGAGGAAGTCGACGCCGCCGAAGCCGTTCACCTGGATGTCGACGAAACCGGGGACCGCGACGCGTCCGCGCGCCCCGCCGGCCAGGCCGACGTCGATCACGACCCCGTCGTCGACCTCGACGTCGCCGGGGACGAGCTCCCCGCGGACGAGCGCCGCTTCAACACCGAGTCTCATGCCTGCCTCCCTAGTGCAGCGCTCACCGAGCCGGACGCGCCGTCGAGCCGTGCACGCGCGGCGTCCGCGTCGATCCCTGCGAGCAGTGCAACGAGCGCGACGCGCGCGTCGCCGCCGGCCGCTGCGAGGGCTGCGTCGACCGTTTCGTCGGCAGCGCCGCTCGCGAGCACGACGTTGCGGCGCGCGCGCTCGCGCAGCTTCGCGTTCTGCGGCGCGACGCCGACCATCAGCCCGTCGTACGTGCGGCCGAGCCGGACCATCGTCACCGTCGAGATCGCATTCACGATCATCTTCTGCGCCGTTCCCGCCTTGAGCCGGGTCGATCCCGAGACGATCTCGGGCCCGACCTCGGCGACGACGGCGTGATCGGCCTCCTCCGTGAGCTGTCCTCCCGGCGCGCACACGACTGCGATCGTGAGCGCGCCACGGCCGCGCGCTTCCGCGAGCGCGCCGAGCGTGAAGGGGGTCGTCCCGCTCGCGCTGATCCCGACGACCGCGTCGACCGCGTCGACGCCGGCGGCGCGCACGAGCTCGGCGCCGCGCGGTGCGTCGTCCTCGATCTCGGCGCCGTCACCGGCGTCGATCGCGAGCACGTCGCCGGGGGAGGCGCCGAAGGTCGGGCCGATCTCGGCCGCATCGAGCGCACCGATCGCGCCCGAGGTGCCCGCGCCGACGTAGACGAGCCGCCCGCCCCGTCCGAGGCGCTCGACGATCGCGTCGATCGCGGAGGCGAGCGCGTCGCCGGCCGCGCCGACCGCGTCGGCGACCGTCGCGTCGGCGGCGTTCATCGCGCCGACGAGCAGACGCGTCGAGCGCTCCTCGATCGGGCCGGCGCCGGTGAGTGCGTCGGTCACGGCCTCCCACACGAGCGGCGAGTCGGGCGTGGCGAGGTGGGTCATGTGCCCACACGCCTCGTATCCCCACGTCCACAGGTCGTCAACGCCCTCGCGGCGCGCAGCGGCGATCGCGGCCTCGAGCTCCGGGATCTCCTCGCGCGTCAGGCCGAAGCTCGGGACCCAGAGCTGCGCGCGGACGCCGTGCCGGTCGCACGTCTCGCGCAGCAGGCGGGCGAACCGCTGGACGAACGGGCCTGCCGGCTCGTTCCAGTGCTTCCAGTAGGGATCGGTCGCGAACGTCGTCAGGCCGGGGAGCGACGCGACGGTGTTCCAGTCCGAGATGCCCTGGGTGCCCGCGGTCGCGGGCAGCAGACAGATGGTGTTCGCGCCGCCGGCAGCGGAGACGAACGCGACGACCTCCCGCAGGAAGTCGGCGACCGACGCCTCGCGAAAGGCGCGCACCTCGGGTGTGAGCTCTCCGGGCACGGCAGCGCCGAAGCGCTCGGCGCAGTGCGCGCACCGGCACGTCCAGCGCGCGTCGTCGTCGACGCCGACGTGCCACGGCACGACCCACGCCGGCTCGTCCCAGAAGATGTCGTCGACACCGGCGTCGAGCGCCGCCGCGGCCCATTCCTTGCAGAACGCCCGGTAGGCCGGGCTGTTGAGGCACGCGGCCGCGACGCGGCGCCCGTCGTCGAGCACCTGGCACTCCTCGGGATGGAACGCGACCCAGCGGCTCTCCGCCTCGCCGCCGAAGGTCCGGCCGAGGCCCCATGGGCTCACCTGGACATGGAGGCCGGCGTCGTGGGACGCGGCGACGATCTCCGCGAACGTCCCGCGGTAGTACGCGAGGTCGTTCTCGGAGAACGTGTGCAGCACGCCCGTGTACCCGCGCGCGGCGAGGTCGGCCATGTCGCGACGTACGTGGCGCACGATGCGAACGCCGAAGTACGAGCAGCCGGCACGAGCCGACGTCGCGCGCGGGTGGAGGGTCACACCGACATCCTGTCGTACCGAAGCTCAGTGGTCAATACCACTTATGCTTTCACCGCCCCGGCGGTCAGCCCGAATGCGATCCGGCGCTGAACGAGGAGGAAGAAGACCACGACCGGGATCGCGGTGAGCGACGAGGCGGCCATGAGCGCGCCCCAGTCGGTGTTCCGGCTCGTCCCGAGGAAGTACGAGAGCCAGATCGTGATCGTCTGCTTGCCCTGGGCATTGAGGAGGATCCGCGCGAGGATGTACTCGTTCCAGCTCGTGATGAAGGCGAAGACCGACGTCGCCACGAGCCCGGGCGCCACGAGCGGCAGGAGGATCCGGACGAAGGCGCCGAGCCGGCTGCTCCCGTCCACCATCGCCGCCTCCTCGAGGTCCTTCGGGATGCCCATGACGAAGCCGCGCAGCGTCCAGACGGAGAACGGCAGCACGAACGTCATGTACGTGACGATCACGCCGGTAAGCGAGTCCGTGAGGTGGAGCCGGGCAAGCGCCACGTACAGCGGGATGATGAGGCCGACGCCGGGCAGCATCTGGATGCCGATCACGAGCACGATGAAGAACTTGCGGCCGCTGAAGCGATACTTCGCGAGCGCCACGGCCGCGAGCAGCGCGAGGACCATCGCGACCGCGACCGTGACGGAGACGATGATGAGGCTGTTCTTCACGTCCGTCCAGAAGAACGGCTTGTGCAGGGCAGCGCCGAAATGGGACAGGGTCGGACGACCCGGGAACCACGTCGGCGTGACGCTGTTCACCTGGTCCTCCGGCTTGAACGCCGTCGAGACCATCCAGAAGATCGGGAAGACCATGACGGCGAAGAGCCCGATGCCGACCGTGTTCCACACCCACCGCTTCCGGTGCCGCCGCGTCAATCGACGTCACCTGCCTGGACCATCTTGCGGACGAGCACGACGCTCAACGTCGCGACCATGGCGAGCATGAGGATGGAGATCGCGGCGCCGCGCCCGTAGTCGTTCTTGAAGTACCCCTCCTCGAAGAGGTAGATGGCCATGAGGTAGTTGCCGGGCTGGATGGCCGGCTGTCCGATGAGCAGGTACGCCTGCGTGAACACTCCGAAGTCCCAGAGGATCGAGAGGCTCGTGAGGATGAGGAGCACGGGCCGGATGATCGGCATGGTCACGTCGAAGAAGACGCGCCACGCCGGTGCGCCGTCGATCTCCGCCGCTTCGACGAGCTCGCCCGGCACCTGCGACAGCGCGGCGTAGACCGTGATGGCGATGAACGGCAGCCCCTCCCACACGATGAGCGTCGTGACCATCGAGAGCTGCGAGAACGGCGTCGCGTACCAGTCGTGGTGGAAGAAGTTGCCGACGTGGAGCTCGGTGAGGATGTAGTTGAGGACGCCGTTCTGGTAGTTCGTCATCCAGTTCCACACCTGCACCGCGACGACCGGCGGCATCGCCCACACGAGCACGAGCCCCGACGTGATGAGGATCCGCACCCACCCGCTCACGCGGACGAGGAGCAGCGCGATCAACGTCCCGATGCCGATCGTCAGCCCGACGTTCGTGATCGTGAAGATCACCGTGCGGAGGACGGTGTGCCAGAAGATCGGATCGTGGAGGACGAGCCCGAAGTTGTGCAGCCCGATGTACTGACCCTTGTGCCGGATCAGCTCGAACAGCGTGTAGTGCTGGAGCGAGAGCCGGACGAGGCTGTAGATCGGGTAGCCGAGGATCGCGCCGAGGATGGCGACGACCGGGAGGAGGAGCCCGTACGGCACCGCCCCTCGGCCGGCGCGGCGCCAGACAGCGCCGCGCCGCCGAGACCACCTGGGCGTGGTCTCGGCGGCGCTGGCCATCGCCTACGTCCTCAGCTCCGCGCCGCTAGGGCTGGTTGAGGGTCGTCGTGATGTTGTTGCTGGCGATCGTCGCCGCCTGCGCGACGGTGAACTTGCCGCCCAGGATCGTCGACAGCATCGTCCGGAGGATGTTCCCGTTCTCGACGTCGACCCAGTGCTTGGCCGCCGGAACGAACCAGCTGCGAGCGGCTGCCCGCTCGTTCACGCTCGTGCCGAGCAGGCTGGTCGCGTTCGGGATGTTGCCCTTGGCCTGGAGGGACTTCTCCGCGCTCGTGCTCGTGAAGTCCTTGATCCAGTCCGCCGCGAGCGCCTTGTTGCCGCTCGGGGCCGGGACGGCGAGATCGGAGCCGCCGAGGAAGCCCGGCATCGCCTTGCCGGCCGTGTGGCTCGGCATGACGAACTGGGCAGTGACGGCCTTGTACTTCGCACCGGTGCAGCAGCTGAACCAGCCCGGGCCGACGATCGCGCCGGCGCCGCCCTGCGAGAAGATGTCGTAGGGGGCGGGATTCGCCTCGTTCGACGTCTTGCTCGCCTTGGACACCGCGAGCCAGAAGTTCTTGAACGCGGTGAGACCGGCGATGGACTTCGGAGAGTTGAGGTTGCCGACCCACTTGTGTGCGTGCGTCGTTGCGATGCTCCCGCCGAAGTCGTAGACGAAGCTCATCGCGAAGTACCAATCGGTGCCGGGAAGGTAGACGGGCGAGAAGCCCTTGACGCTCTTGCCGGCGACCGCGAGCTTCGTCGCGTCCGACGTGAACTGCGCAAGGCTCGTCGGCGGCTTCGAGATGCCGGCCTTCTTCCAGACGTCCGTGCGATACGTGACCACGCGCGAACCGGCGTAGTAGGGGACGCCGTAGACCTTGCCGCCGTACATGCCGGACTTCGCGAGTCCCGCCAGCCAATTGTCCGAGTTCGCGAAGGTCGACTTGAACGAGCTGATGTCGGCGAAGGCGCCGGCTGCCATGTACTTCACCATCTCGGTGTTGCCCATCTCGATGACGTCGGGCGTGTTGCCGCCTGCGAGCGTCGCGTCGAACTTCTGGAGATGGTCACCCCAGTTCTGGTACTGCACGTCCACGGTCCAGCCGGGATGATCCGCCTGGAACTGCTGGTTGGCCGCCGCAACGACGTCCGGCCAGCCGGACTGCGCGTCGACCTGCAACCAGACGGTCAGCTTGTTCGCCGACTGCCGGTTGCCCGATGCGCTCGCTGTCGCCGCGACGACGCCGAGCGCGACGGCGAGAACCGCCGCCACGACAACTCGTAGTCTCATACAAGTCTCCTCGAGCCGTCGACGCCCGGCGCTGCGCCCCGGTGGCCTGCGGGACCGCGCACGCTGGTCGGTGCGTCGAGTGGTCTATACCAATTGGCCACGCCGCGACTCTGGCACAGCAGACCGGTCCTGTCAACCCCCAGGTGCGGCCGGGCGTCAGCCCTGCGGCCGGCGGAGCTCGGTGACGATCCGGTACCGATCGCCCCGGTACACCGAGTGGACGAATTCGACCGTCCGGTCGTGCTGGTCGCAGCTCGTCCGCTCGAAGAGGAACGCCGGCGAGTGGAGCGGGACGCCGAGCGCCTCCGACTCTTCCTCGTTCGTCACCGTCGGCTCGATCGCCTGGGTGCCGGTGGCGATGTGGATGCCGTACCGGTCGTGCAGGAGGGAGTAGAACGAGCCGGTCAGGTCCTTCGCGCTCAACCCCGGGACGAGGGCCTCGGGGAGATGGAGCGTCTCGATCGCCATCGTCTTCCCGTCGGCGAGGCGAAGGCGCTTGATCACGAGGATTCGCTCGGACGGCGAGACCTGGAGGAACCGCCCCAGCTGGGCCCCGGCGAGGATCGTCGTCATCGAGAGGGTGCGGCTCCCGGGCACCATCCCGCGCCGTCGCATGTCCTCGCTGAACGACGTGATCGTCAGCTCCTGGGAGATCTTCGGTTGCTGGACGTACGTCCCGCTCCCCCGCCGCCGCGAGAGGTAGCCCTCGCGGGCGAGCTCGTCGAGCGCCGCCCGGACGGTGAGCCTCGAGACGCCGAAGTCGGCGCTCAGCTGGCGCTCCGACGGGATCGCGGTGCCGACGCCGAGCCGTTCGATGAGATCGAGGACCTGACGACGCGTGTGGCTCTGCTTCGTCACCTTTTGGGCGCTCATCGCCTGACGACTATAGCCCAGCTGTCCAAAATTGGTCAATGCCATTGAAGTTTCGCCGGACCTGCGGTATAGACTGCAATGACGTGGCCGGAATCCTGCTCGACCATGTGAGCAAGGTGTTCGGCGGAGGCGTCGTCGCGGTCGACGACATCTCCCTCGAGATCGAGAGCGGCGAGTTCCTCGTGCTCGTCGGCCCTTCCGGCTGCGGCAAGTCCACCCTGCTCCGGATGATCGCTGGGCTGGAGGACGTCACCGAGGGCACGATCGCGATCGACGCCCGCGACGTGACGGAGCTGCCGCCGCGCGCACGGGACATCGCGATGGTGTTTCAGAGCTACGCGCTCTACCCGCACATGACCGTGCGCGAGAACCTCGGCTACGGCCTTCGTGTGCGCAAGACGTCGCGGGACGAGACGAAGCGCCGCGTCGAGCAGGTGGCCGAGCTGCTCGGGCTCGACGACTTCCTCGACCGCAGGCCGGCCGCACTCTCCGGCGGGCAGCGCCAGCGCGTGGCCATGGGCCGCGCGATCGTGCGCGAGCCGAAGGCCTTCCTCATGGACGAGCCGCTCTCGAACCTCGACGCGAAGCTCCGGGTGAGCATGCGCGCGCAGCTCGCGAGCCTCCACTCCCGGCTCGGGACGACGACGATCTACGTGACGCACGACCAGGTCGAGGCGATGACGCTCGGCCAGCGCGTCGCGGTCATGCGCGACGGCCGGATCCAGCAGGTCGACACGCCTCAGACGCTGTACAGCCGTCCGGCGAACCTCTTCGTCGCCGCGTTCATCGGGTCGCCGGCGATGAACCTCGTCGAGGCGCAGCTCGACGCGGGCTCGATCGCGTTCGCGGGGTTCCACGTGCCGCTTCCCGCCGGAAGCCATCCCCGGGCCACGAACGGCCGCATCGTCGTCGGCATCCGCCCGGAGGCGTTCACCGACGCGGCGTTCTCCGACGCGTCGCTGCCGCGACTCGACGTCGACGTCGAGGTGGTCGAGGATCTCGGCGCGGAGACGCATGTCATCTTCCCCGTCGACGCCGCACCGGTCGACGTCAGCGGTGCGCACGAGACGGACGAGGCGCAGACGCTCCTCGCCGGCGCGCGCACCGTCTTCACCGCGCGTCTCGACCCGCAGACGACGGCCCGAGTCGGCCGGCCGCTCCAGCTCGCCGTCGACCCGGCCCGCTTCCACTACTTCGACCCCGCGACAGGAGATCGCCTCGTCCAGGCCGAAGCGCCTGCGCTGGCTCGCGCCTAGCGTCGCGGCCGCCGCAATGGCAGCGGCGCCGGCCGCCGCATCGCCCGCGGGCCAGACGATCGTCGCCCCGCTGTGGGGGCCGCCGACGCCCGCCTTCCTCGCGCGCGTCGCAGCCGGCCAGGTCGGCGGCGTCATCCTCCTCGGCAACGGCTGGACGACGGAGGCGGCGACGAGGGTCGCGATCGCGCGCGTCCAGGCGGCGGCGTGCAGGCGCGGAAGCCCGCTCCTCGTCGGCGTCGACCAGGAAGGCGGAACGGTGCGGCGCCTGCGGTGGGCCTCGCCGGACGTCGCGGCCGCCGCGATGGCGACGCCGGGGCAGGCCCGCGCCGAGGCGGCTGCCGCAGCGCGAGCGCTCCGTGCGGCGGGAGTCGGGATCGACTTCGCACCGGTCGCCGACACGGCGACGTCGGCCGCGAGCTTCCTCGGCACCCGGTCATTCGGGCGCGACCCCGTTCAGGTCGCGGCGCTCGCCGCTGCGTTCGTGCGCGGCCTGCAGGCGGGCGGCGTCGCCGCGACCGCGAAGCACTTCCCGGGCCTCGGCAGCGCGACGGCGAGCACCGACGACCGTCCCGTCACGATCGGGCGGAGTACGGCGTTCCTCACCGCGCGGCTCGCGCCGTTCCGCGCCGCGGTCACAGCCGGCGCGCGGCTCGTGATGGTCGCGAGCGCCGCATATCCCGCCCTCGACCCGACCGGCACGCCGGCGCTCTTCTCGCGGCCGATCGTCACCGGTCTACTGCGAGGGACACTCGGCTTCGACGGCGTCGCCGTCACGGACGCCCTCGACACGCCTGCGCTCCGCAGCCAGAGGGACGTTCCCGGCCGCGCGATCGCCGCCGGCGTCGACCTGCTGCTCTACTCGCACGAGGGCCCGGCCGAGCTCGGCTATGCGCAGCTGTTGCGGGACGCGAAGGCGAGCCCGGCGCTCCGCACCGACCTCGCCGCCTCGGCCGGCCGCATCGCCGCGCTGAAGGCGTGGCTCGCCGCCCACGGCGGCCCCGTGTGCGGTCCGTGACGAAGCCACCGGCCCGAAGCGTCACCGCTTCTACACGCCGAGCCGGTCGAGCTGCGCTTCGTCGCGGCGCCAGCGCGGGCGGACCTTCACGACGAGCTCGAGGAAGACCGTGTGGCCGAGCAGCGCCTCGATCTCGGGTCGCGCGCGCGTCCCGATGTCGCGCACCATCGCGCCGCCCTTGCCGACGAGGATCTGCTTCTGCGACTCCGTCTCGACGAGGACGAACGCGCGGACGACCTTCTCGGTCATCTCGTCGACCTCGACCGAGATCGCGTGCGGCACTTCGTCACGCGTGAGCCCGAGCGCTTTCTCACGGACGAGCTCGCCCACCTGCGCCTCGATCGAGAGGTCGGTGCGCTGCTCGCGCGGGAAGTAGAGCGGCCCCTCCGGCAGGAGCGCGACGAGCTCGGCGAGCAGATCGGGTATGCCGTCGTGCGTCTTCGCGCTCACCGGGTGCAGCGCCTTGAAGTCGCCGAGCCGCGCTCCCGCGTTCATCTGCTGCGCGATGTGACCCGGCTTGAGCCGGTCGACCTTGTTCAGGGCGATCACCACGGGCACGCCGAGCGAGAAGACGCGCGACGCGATGAAGCGGTCGCCGGCGCCGATGCGCTCCCGCGCGGACAGCACGAGCACGACACCGTCGACATCCTCGAACGACGCGTCGACCGTGTGCTGCATGCGCTCGGTCAGCGCGTCGCGCGGACGCTGGAACCCAGGCAGGTCGGCGAGCACGAGCTGATAGTCGTCGGCGTTCACGATGCCGAAGATGCGGCGCCGCGTCGTCTGCGGCTTGTCCGAGACGATGGCGACCTTCCCGCCGCAGAGGGCGTTCACGAGCGTCGACTTGCCGACGTTCGGCCGGCCGGCGATCGCGATGAAACCGGACTTCACTGCGGCAGATCCCACGTGTCGGGCAGAAGACCGGCAGCGGGGTATTCGGCGATGCTGCCGTCGTCGCGCCGGAACCAGACCGTCCCGACCCGCCACTCGTACAGCCACTGCCGGCAACCGCCGCACGGTGACGCGGTGATGCCGACGGCGGCGACCTCGCCCGGGCGTACGCCCGCGGTCGCGGCCGCACCGAGGGCGGTCTTCTCGGCGCACACGCCGAGCGGATAGGCGGCGTTCTCGACATTGACGCCGTCGAAGACGCGCCCGTCGGTCGTCAGGACCGACGCGCCGACGAGGTACTTCGAGTATGGCGCGTACGCGTTCGCCGCCGCCGCCTCCGCCCGCGCGACGAGCTCGTCGCCGGTCATCGGCTCCCTCCGTGCAGGAAATGGCCGTGCGCACTCGTGCGCAGGTCGAGGTCGAAGCCGAACGGGCGAACGCGCTCTGCGAGCTCTGCCGCCTCCCAGCGGCGCTTGACGATGCGGAACGCCCGCCCGTCGGAGACGGTGCGCGTCTCCTCCTCGCCGGCTTGCCCGGTGCCGGTGTGCGCCGCGTCGCCCGCCGCGCTGTCGACGAGGAACACGCGTCCGCCCGGCTGGAGTGCCGATCGGACGCGCAGCCAGAACTCGTCGAAGCGCGCGAGCGGCACGTGCGACAGCCAGAACGAGAAGAAGCAGACGTCGAACGGCTCCTCCGGCTCCCACTCGAAGACGTCCGCCTGCACGAGATCCGCCTCCTCGGTGTTGAGCGCAAGCGTCTCCGCGTTCGCGTCGACCGCGACGACGCGCGTCGCGAGACGCACGAGCTTGCGCGTCCAGATGCCCGTGCCGGCGGCGAGCTCGAGCACCTTCCCGGCCGGCGCGAACGCCTCGAGCCGCCCTTCGACCTCGGCGGCGTCGGCCCACCAACCGGCCTCCCTGGCGGGGTCGAGCTCGTATCGGCCGCGCCTGTACCACCAGTCGTCGTACTCCGGGGCCCGGGCCGCGTAGTAGCGCTTCTGCTCCTCGAGTCTCTCGCTCACGTGAGCACCTGGAAGACGACGAGGGTCACGAGGGCGCCGAGGGCGCCGCCGTAGAGGACCTCGAGGCGTGAGTGGATCCCTGCCTCGACACGTGTCTGCGCGACGAGGAGCGCCATCACGAAGGTGAGGGACGAGATGAGGAAGCGGTGCTGGTCGCTCGCGACGTACGTCGCCGCCATCCAGCCGGCGAATGCGATGCCCGCGTGACCGGACGGCAGCCCGCCGCGCAGCGGCGTGCCGCGTCCCGTCCAGGCTTTCGTCGCGATGACGACGAGCGCGACGAGCACGAGGGCCACGAGGGTGACCTCGGCCGGCGCATCGCGGACGCGGTCCAGCAGCCGCGCCGTGCGGTGCGCCGCCGCGTGCGCGAAGACGAGATAGCCGACGGCGATCGCCGTGACCGTGGCGATGAGGACCGCGCCCGCGGCAATGTCCTTGGCGAGCTTCGCATTCGGGTCGAACGACGTCGTGGAGATCTCGATCGCGCCCTCGATCGCCGAGTTGACCATCTCGGCGACGAGCACGAACGCGATGACGATGAGGAGCGCGATCAGCTCGTCCCGAGCGACGCCGAGCGCGGCAGCGGCGGCGATCACCACGATCGCGATGACGAAATGGATCCGCAGGTTCCGCTGCGTCCGGAGGACGTGGATGATCCCCTCGAACGCGTAGTTGAAGCTGTCGAGGAGCGTCGGCGCGCCGGCAGGAGCGGGCGGCGGGCTGACGCGCGAGCGGTCGTGCTCGCGCTCGCGCTCGGGCGGCGTGGAGATGCTCACGTGTGCAGAGCCTCCCGCGCCTCCATCTCGTCGCCGTGGTCGTAGCCGACGAGGTGCAGCACGGCGTGCACGATCGGCGCGCGCCACTCTTCGCCGACGACCTGCGGACAGACGACGACGTCGCCGAGCTGGCGCGGGAGCCCGTCTGGCAGCTCCTCGCGACCGTCGAGCGGGAACGCGAGGGCGTCCGTCGCCTCGTCGACGCCGAGGTGCTCGCGCTTGAGCGCGCGGCTCTCCTCCGGACCGACGAACGCGAGCCCGATCTCCCCCGAGTCGACGCCCTCCTCGGCGAGCACGCGGCGGACGAGCTCCACCGCACCGTGCTCGTCGACGGCGACGCCGGACCGATTCTCGATCTCGATCTCGATCACCGGCGGCGTTGCGTCCCGGTCTGTTCCGAGTGGCGCTTGTACGCCTCGACGATCCGCTGGACGAGCTTGTGGCGCACGACGTCCTCATGACCGAAGTGCACGAACGCAATCCCCTCGACCGACGAGAGGATGTCCTGCACCTGGATGAGGCCCGATGCCTGTTCACGCGGCAGGTCGATCTGGGTGATGTCGCCCGTCACGACCACCTTCGAGCCGAACCCGAGCCGCGTCAGGAACATCTGCATCTGCTCCGGCGAGGTGTTCTGCGCCTCGTCGAGGATGATGAAGCTCGAATTGAGCGTACGCCCACGCATGAACGCGAGGGGCGCCACCTCGATCGTCCCGCGCTCGAGGTACGTGTTCAGGCGCTCCGCGTCCATCGTGTCGTACAACGCGTCGAAGAGCGGCCGCATGTACGGATCGACCTTCGCCGCGATGTCACCCGGAAGGAAGCCGAGCCGCTCGCCCGCCTCGACGGCCGGACGCGTGAGGATGATCCGCCCGACCTCCCGCTCGGAGAGCGCAGCGACGGCGAGCGCAACGGCGAGATATGTCTTGCCCGTGCCCGCCGGACCGATTCCGAACGTCAAGGTCGATCGGCGGATGGCCTCGACGTAATGCTTCTGCGTCACCGTCTTCGGCGTGATGCGCTTGCCGCGGTGCGACCACACGACGTCGTCGAAGATGTCGCGGACGTTCTCGGCCTGGTCGATGGCATTGAGGATCGTGTCCACCGTGCCGGCCCCGACCTCCTGGCCGCTCTCGACGAGGTCGACGAGCTCCTCGACGACAGCGCGGGCCTCGGAGACCTTCGCGTCGTCGCCGTCGAGCGTCAACCGGTTGCCACGGAGGTTGATCGAGCAGCCGAGCCGGTCCCGGAGCGCACCGAGCACGCCGTCGCCGATGCCGGCGAGCTCCGCC
>Ga0265339_10002168_pt1 | contig 14234 bp, 7 predicted proteins | sample 4CB219metaG_FD_202085 | JGI IMG/M metagenome (GOLD analysis project Ga0265339, IMG submission 202085) | Rhizosphere microbial communities from Carex aquatilis grown in University of Washington, Seatle, WA, United States - 4-CB2-19 metaG | ecosystem: Host-associated > Plants > Roots > Rhizosphere...
GTCCTCGGTGTTTGATCCGGTCGCCGCCAACAACAACGGCAGCGCGGCGGCCGCCCAGGTCATCACCGCCATCGGAGCCCAGGCGGACCTGATGGTATTCAAAACCGGTCCGCCCGTTGTCCTGGCAGGTTCCAATCTGACCTACACCATCAATGTGACCAACGCGGGGCCCTCCACGGCGACCAATGTGTTGCTGAAGGATTTTCTGCCTACAAACCTTGTCTTTATCAGCGCGTCCGGAGGCGGGGCGCTGGCCGGCGGCGTGATTACCTGGCCCATCACACCCTCTCTGCCCAGCGGCGGGGCGGACAGTTACACCGTGACCGTCAAGGCGCCAGGCACGGGTACCTTGACCAATTCGGCGGCGGCAACGTCCATCACCCCCGATTCCAATCCGGCCAATAACAACGGCACTTCGACCAATTCGCAGGCGGTCACCATCGTGGCGACGGCCCGGGGGCAATTCGGGATTTCCGTCTACGCCACCATTACCCTCAATCCGCAAACCGGCCTGTACGAGCAATCCGTGACCGTGACCAACACCGGCCCCATCACCGCCGCCGCCGTAAAAGTTTACGTGCTGGGCCTCCGCAGCGGGGTGCAACTTTACAACCTCACCGGCACCGATGAAAACGGACCCTATGTCCAATACAATGCACCGTTGAACCCGGGGCAGGCGGTGACTTTCCTGCTTGAATTTTTCGTTCCGGATCGCGGTTCGTTCACCGACAGCTTCCAGGCCATCGCGATCCTGCCGGCGTCCAGCGGCCCCGTCTCCGGCGGTTTCGCCATCAACCGGGTCTTTACGGACGCGCGCGTTCCGGGTTCGCCGCGCCTCGTGGTCGAGTTCACCACCGTCCCGGGCCAGGTTTACACCGTCATCTACAGCGATGACGGGATGGCCACCTGGCAGGTGGCCACGCCTTCCATCACGGCCACCGCCACGATCACCCAGTGGTACGATGATGGCCCTCCGGAAACCTTGAGCAATCCATTGTCCGGAGGGAGCCGTTTATACCGGGTGATTGCCGGACCGGTCGCTCCCTGACCTGAACATGAACAACGAACCTTCCATTTCGTTCGGGCTCATCGCCTCCGCGCTGCTGGTTCCCGCGGTCGTGGCGGAAGGCCAGGTGGAAACGAACAGCTTGAATCATTTCCGGTTTGTTCCCCGGGCCGCCTTTGGCATCAAGGCCCGGTTCCAGAACGTCGGCAATTTGGTCCTGGGCCCGTTGGGACAAACCACCCCCAACGGAAACGCCTACAATTACAGCGACGGGTACGTGCTGACCGACGCCAGCGGCAATGCCGGCGGCAAGACCTGGAATTGGGGCTATAACAATTCGAGTCAAATTTCCGGCAATACGATTCTGATGCATCAGACGGCAGCTTCGGGAAGCGTCTCGTCCTCGGATAGCACTGATTTGTCCAATCCCGGCTGGGGCGGTGAATTCATTTATGACCGTGAACTCGGCTCCCGCGGCCGGCTGCACTATGGATTCGAATCGGCCCTGAATTACGCGAATATTTCCCTGCGCGCCAGCGGTTCCGGCACCGGAGATATCATCCAAACGACGGATGCGTATGCGTTTACTTCCGGCACCACCCCGCCCGCGGCGCCGTACCAGGGCACCTTTAACGGCCCGGGTTTTCTCCTTGGTTCCGCCCCGACGAGCTCGTCAACCACCAGCGCCGCGAGCCTCACGACCTCGCAAACATTGGATGCCGACCTCTGTGGAGTGCGACTGGGGCCTTATCTGGATTTTCCCGTGGACGAACGGGTCGAACTATCCCTGTCGGGCGGATTGGCCCTGGCCATATTGAACACCTCCGCGTCCTGGACGGAAATCGTCAACGTGTCGGGCAGCGGGAGCTTGATCGCATCCGGTGGCGGCCACGATCTTAGTTTTCTTTGGGGAGGTTACGTGGGAGCCAACTTGTCCTGGCAGTTGTCGAAGCATTGGGACGCGGAAGCCGGCGCCCAATATCAATATCTGGGGGTTTACCGGCATTCCTTCGACGGCAGTGGTGTTGAATTAAGCCTCACCAAATCAATCTTCGTCAGCCTCGGCATCAGTTACAGCTTCTGATCGTAGCCTGGATTCAGGCAAGGTCCGGTGGCTTGCGCTTTACAAGTGATTCAATGGGGAAGCGCCCGGAAGTCGAATCAATCAGGATTCTTCCCAGTATTCGGAAGCCGGAATTTCTGTTTCAAAGGCGACCTGCCGCAGCTTGTCCAACCCCTTAACACTTGAAAAGTGGCCGCGGTATTCAGTCCTTTTGTAAAAGACGGAACATTGGCTCATGGGTTGAACGTTTGAAGTGCAAATGCCCCGAATGGTAACGCTAAATTTATGACTTCCCGTTCCCCGCGTTAGATTGCATGGAAATAACTGAACAATGCCCGCCGTCGTTCGAATCTCAATGGGTATATAGCGGTTAAAATCCTTGGTTAACGGGATGTCTTTTGGAATTTGTTCGCTCATAACTTTATGGGGTTATATACCCGATTAACCGTAAACCACTGGCATTGTCAATTGAATAACCCTTAATTATGCCTTTGCACCTTTTGGATGGCATTTCAATTTCGTTCGTCCTTCACTCAGCACATGGGAAACACCAGCGAAAGTGGCTGGAATTACCAGGAAACCGATGACCATTGCGGATTTGCTCAATTAGAACGAATCAACCCCGCGATACACCATGACCCAGTTTTAATGTAAGTTTCTTAATTTGAATTATTTGGACATTCCACACAGAGTGCAAGACACTGTTATGTTACATTTTCGTAACGCAACTGTTGCAAATGGCCAATTTGTGATATGCTCCAATCATGACAACTTTACTCTTTGCCCTGCCGTTTGCGGTGGCACTGGTTTTTGCCTATCTGACCTTCCGCGAGGAGAGTCGCTAAAGGATCTTCCGAAGGGCTGCTTCCATCGCGCTGGTCACAAGGCGCGTGATCGTCGGGCAAGATTGACACGATATTGCTTTGGGATACGTTTCAGGGTGTGAACCGCCCCAATTCAACTTCAACCTCGAAAAAGTCCCCTCTGACAAAAATCCTTTTCTGCTGCCTGTCCGGTATTTTGTTTTCTTTCGGAGTCTTTGCGCAACCCGGTCACATCAGCGTGCAAGGCAATCACTTTGTGACCGCCGACGGCAAGACCATCGTCTTCCGCGGCCTGGACGCGAGCGATCCTGACAAATTGCAGCGCAATGGCGAATGGAATAGACATTATTTCGAAATGGCCAGGGCGTGGGGCGCGAACGTCGTCCGAATCCCCGTGCATCCGGCGGCGTGGCACATTCATGGCGAGCAGGATTACCTCAAACTGCTTGACCAAGGTGTCGAGTGGGCAAACGAAGAAGGGTTGTACGTCATCATTGACTGGCACAGCATCGGCAATTTGTATCAGGAAAAATTTTTCCCGGCTTCCTCCGAGCTTTATCCGCCGACGGCTTATGACACCACGAAAGCAGAGACGCTCAGTTTCTGGACCACGATGGCCAAACATTTTCATGGCAACAACACCGTCGCCTTCTTCGAATTGTTCAATGAACCGGCTTTGGGCGGAAAAATGGGAACCGCAACCTGGCCGGAATGGAAGGGGTTGCTGGAGCAAATCATCAAAACCATCCGCGCGAACGGCGGCACCGCCGTCCCGCTCGTCGCCGGTTTTAATTTCGCGTACGATCTGACCCCGGTCGCCAGTGACCCGATCGCCGCCGAAGGCATCGGTTACGTCGCACATCCCTATCCGATGAAGGCCCAGGCGCCGTGGGCCGCCAACTGGACCCATGATTGGGGTTTTGTCGCCGACAAATATCCGATGATTTTGACTGAAATCGGCTTCCTCCCGCCGGGCGAGCCGGACGGGTACAACCCCATCATCGGCGATGAAATCTACGGTGACGCCATCACGACGTATTGCGCCGAGCACGGAATCTCCTATACCGCCTGGTGTTTTGACCCACACTGGGGGCCCTGCTTGATCAAGGACTGGAATTTTACGCCGACGCGCGCGGGCGCTTATTTTAAAAAGGCGCTGCAAGCGCCCACCAAGAGCCTTGACAGTTCACCAGAACTAATCCGATAAATCCTGCTCCCTTCGCCGCTGGCGTCGATGCGGGCAGGTTCCCGGCAGGGAAATTCCTTTATCACCTGTCTCAGGTTTTCAACGCTTGACATATCCAGTCGGATTGCTTTGATGGGCTCGTCAGGAGGCGCATGTCAAAAAATGCTTTTGTCTTTGTTGTATGTGGCAAACAACACGCGACCCGCTTGCAGGTGGCGCTGAGGTTCCTCAAGCATTTTTCCCGGTGTGACCTTGTGGTGGTCAGCCACACCCGCCTTAAGCTGGATGGCCCCCAGGTCATCACCGCCCGGGTCCCCTCCCGTTTGAACGATCACCGGGCCAGCATCTTTCTCAAGACCTCGCTGCATAAAATCCTGGCGGGCGAACGCCGCCGCTTCTGTTATCTCGACAGCGATGTCATCGCGGTCAACGGCAATGTGGAGAGCATTTTTGAACAGGCGCGCGCACCGATTTCGTTCGCCGCCGATCACAGCCGCCTCCGTGAGTTCGGACGGTTTGCGGTCAACTGCCGTTGCGCCGGACCGGAGTGCGGGCATCTGCACAGCGCCATCCGGAAAAAGTTTGGCGTCGAGATTGCCGACGCCGGATGGCGGCATTGGAACGGCGGGGTTTTCGTCTTTGACGAACATTCGGCCGAGTTCATGGATCTGTGGCACCGGCAGACGCTGGCCATTTTTGGCGATCCTTATTGGAAGATGCGTGATCAAGGAACGCTGGCGGCCACGATCTGGAAACTGGGACTACAGCAGCATCCGACCCTGCCGCGCGAGTTCAATTTCATCGTGGACCCCTTCAAGTCCGCACCGGCCGCGCGCTCCCAACGGAAGCATTTGAGCACGGAAGAATTTCTGCCGGACGAAAGTTATTCCTTGCGAGACGACGGCCGCCGGAAACCGCGCCCGGCGTTGGTGCATTTCATCAACGGCGGGGTTGGCCAGCGCGGCTGGAAAAACTGGGACGACGCGGAACGCCTTTTGGAGAAAAACCCGGTTCCCACCCCTCCGGCAGCCCGAAAACCGCTCTCCGCGCCTTCCCGGAACGGCACGTCGCAATCCGGCCGCCCGCTTTCCGCCGATAATCGGGTGGTTCATGGTTTGTGGATCGGCCGGACGCTCTCGAAGATGGAGTTGCTGACCATCCATTCCTTCCTCCGGCACGGGCACGAGTTTCATTTGTGGCTGTATGGCCACCTGGACACGCCGCTGCCCAAGGAGGTGGTCATCGAGGACGCGGGCGAAATCATTCCCCAGAATCGCATCATGCAGAAGGCGGACGTTGACGCGGAGAGCGGCGTCGGCAAAGGCAGCTTCTCGCCATTTTCCGACTTGTTTCGTTACAAATTGTTGTACGAAAAAGGCGGTTATTGGGTGGACATGGACGTGACGTGCCTGCGGCCGTTCAATTTTTCCGAGCCGTATCTTTTCCGCGCGCACCGCGTCGGCGTGGTCGGCAACATCATGAAATGTCCGCCGCGCAGCCGCCTCATGAAAAATCTGTACGAACAGGTCGCGCGTGAACTCAATCCGCACAGCGCCTGGCTGATGACCAACCGCGCGCTGTCGCAAATGGTCCGCCGGCAGCGCCTGACGCGCCATATCCGCCGCGATATTTGGAACGAAGAATCGTGGTGGGACGTCATCCGGCCCCTGGTGCTGGGCGATCAGCCGATTCCCTCGCGCTGGTTTGCGATTCATTGGATCAACGAATTTTGGCGGACGCTGAAGGAAAGCGGCGGGATCTACCGCGGACAGCGCCTGTTCGACGCCGTGCCGGACAAGGACCATCCCCAACCCACCAGCGCGCTGGCGCGATTGTATTCGCAATATCTGCCTTCGCCGCCAGCGCCGGACGCGACGATGCCGCCGTCGTTGAAACTGCCAGCGCCCGTGCCGCTGAACCAGCCGGCGCAACGGCAGCCGCCCGCGCTCAGGTATGCCACGCCCGGCCACGTCAACATTCTCATCGCCAGCCTCGCGCGCGGCGGCGCGGAGCGGATCGTCCTGGAAACGCTCGCGGGATTGCAGCGAACAACCACGTCGGCAAAATTGTTTGTCCTTTACGAAGCCGGCGCGGCTCACGCCTTCGCACCCGCCGGGAATGTCCGGGTCTTCCGGCTGCAAGCCCTGGAATTTCAAGCCCGGCTGGAAACCGTGGCCGCCGAGGTCCTGGCTTCGCCGGAGCCGGTGCTCTACACCCACTTGATCAAAGTCGAACTGCTGCGGCAGCTTTGGGAACGCGGGGTGAAAACCATCCCGGTCGTTCACAATTCCCAAGAATGCTGGCAGGACCCGCCGGCCGCCTTTAACACGCCGCACGTTCCGTTCGTGGTGGCCGTCTCCGGGGAGGTGGCGCGGCAGCTCCGCAAACATGGCTGCCGGCGGCCGGTCGTGGTCATCCGCCACGAACTGCAGCGCTGGTTCACCCCCGAAGAACAGCAAAAAAACCGCGCGGAGATTCGCGACCGCTACGGCATCCCCGACGGCACGCTCCTCCTCGGCATGGTGGGCGAATTCAAATCCCAGAAAGCCTACACCCGCGCCGTGCGGCTGCTGGCGCAAATCCGGCGGCAGGTTCCGGCCAAATTAATGATTCTTGGCGGCTGGGACCACGAGTGGGGGAACGGCCGGCAAGCTTACGGCGCCACGCAGCGGCTGGCGCTGGAACTGGGCGTGATCACCGACATGTTTACACCCGGACCGATGCCGGATGCGGAAAAATATTACGCGGCATTTGACGTTTTCCTAAACACGAGCGCCTACGATGGCTTGAGCGTGTCGTTGCTGGAGGCGATTCAAGCCGGTTGTCCGGTCGTCACGGCGGATGTCGGCGGAAACCGGGAAGTTCTGCCCGCGAGCGCGGTCCTGGTACAAGACCCGTCGGACACCGCCGCTTATGTGAATGGCATCGCCCAGGTGCTGCAGCCCAAACCCCGGCGCCTCGCGCCACAGCCGCCGGATTTCGATCTGGTGCCAAAGCTTTGGCACTGGCTGGCAAAATACGGCGGGCGCACGGTCGCCGATCCCGCCCTGGGCCGGTCAGGAATCTTGTTTTTGACCGACAATCTGAACATCGGCGGCGCGCAGCGGTCATTGCTCAATTTGCTGGGCCATTTTCCAAGCCCGATGAAAACGTGGCTGTGCGTGCTGGAAACGATCTACTGCCAGGGATACCTCGACGAAGTGGAACGAAGCGGGACGGCGGTTTTCTCGACGCACGACGCCGCCGATTATCTGGAACGGGTCGAGAGGCTCCTGTGCATGATCGAGTTGCTCAAGGTGCGGGACGTGTGTTTTTGGAATGTGGACGCCCGGATCAAGCTGCTGCTGGCCAAAATCCTTCCGGCGGGAACCGTCCGCCTGACGGACGTCAGCCCGGGGCCGTTCCTGTTCGTGGAAATGGATAATGCCGCCGGGTTTCAGCGCCGCATCGCTTTTTCCGCATCGGATTATTGGGCGCGGCTGGACCGCCTGGTCGCCAAACACACCGGCGGCATTCCCGGGGATTTTCCGAATCATGACGGCAAGGCGATGGTGATTCCGAACGGGGTGGTCCCGCCGGCCGCCGCGGAAACAAGGAATTTACCGCTGCCGATCACCGCCGATCCCGATCTGGTCATCGGCACGGCATGCCGCATCACGCCCGGTGCGCGGATCGATTTGCTCATCGACATGATGGCGGAACTGAACCGGAGTCTGAGCGGCGCGAATTTAATCGTCGTCGGCGGCGTTGACCCGCGCCACGTGGATTACTGGCGGCGGTTGCAGGAACAGTTGAATTCGCGGCAGGTCGCGAACGTTCATTTTGTCGGCCCGCACTCCGACGTGACACCCTTTCTGCGCCGGTTCCGGGTCTTTGTCATGATGCCCCAAACGCCCGGTTGCCCCAACGCGTCGCTCGAAGCGATGGCACGGGGCATTCCGGTGGTGGCCAATGCCGCGGGCGGCATCGGCGAACAGGTGCTCCACGGCATCAATGGTTTCCTCGCTGGCGACAGCGACCCGAAGGAAATGAGCCGTCATGTGCGCTACCTGCTGGTCAACCCGGCCGCCCGCCGCCGTTTTGGCGTGGCGGCAAAAATCACGGCGGCGAAGGATTTTTCCATGAAACTGATGGTGCAGCGCTACGTTAAGTTGTTCGAGCCGCCAAACCCGTTCGTTCCCGCCGCGCCGAAATCCTCCAAAACCAACCCACTCATCCGCCGAAAGCCAAGGTCAACCCTGAGTCGCCATGAATAAGATCGTCGTCCAACTTCCCGCCAACCGCGATTACGCGGGCTGCCTTGAAATCCAAACCGCGGCCGGCCAGCGGATCGCCGGACCGTTCCCCGTCTGCGGACGCGCGGACGACGCGTCGGCGCAAGACAACAAAAACCCCGGCCGGAATCCATTGCTGCCGTTCGGCGACATCCCGTTCGGCGAATATCAAATCGTGAAAATCATGCCCAGTGGACCGGGCACAGCTTACCGCGCGGAGGAATTCGGTTCGGCGGGCATCCTTTTGATGAGACCGAAACTCGGCGACGCCGCGCTGGCGGATGCCAATGGCCGGTTCGGTTTTTTCATCCAGGGCGGGGCGCGAACGCGGAACGGTCTTTTGCGCCCGACGCAGGATGGTTCGTTGCGTTTGTCCGATCGGGATCAACGGAGATTCATCAGCGCCCTGCGAAAGGCGGGTGACCTTGATTGTTTTTGCCTCGTCGTCAATACCGCCAAGGTCGGCGTCAGAGTGGCGGTGGCCAAAGTGCCAGCCGGCAAGGGGCGCCGTAATACCCCGGCGTCGTTGCTGCTGGCCAGCAGTGTGATTGCTTCGACCGTCACCGGAGTGGTCCGTCAGGCCTGGGTGCGTACGATGTTCCATGCCGCGGGAACTTCAATTGCCTCGGGCCTGGCTTTTGTGACGGCGGATCATGCCTCGGCTCAGAGCAAGGGCGATTACACGCCGACTGGCGGTGCGGCAGACCAACTAAACACCGTTGAGCAACACAGTCAGGATGCGACGCACGCCGTCACGGACGAACAAGCCCATGACCAAGCGGCCCAAGGTTTTGACACGCCGTCGTCCGTGGCTCCGCCCGTGGATTTGCACGATAAACAGGGAATTGTAACTCCAGACGCGGCGTCCGGTGGATCTCCGCCGGCATCGGCGGCGGGTTTCGCTCCCGGTTCGCCCATTGTTACTGAGCCCGAACCTTCGACCACTCCGGAGGAAACACCGTCCACTTCCAGTACTCAGCCGGAGAACGAAAACATGCCGGAAGAGTCAACGCCGGCGGAAACCCAGCCCGATTCCAGCTCCGCACCGGAAAATCAGGCAACCGCACCGTCAACTCCGGCGAATGTGGTCGTTCCTGCCGCGGCGGCAGTGGCGGGGGCGGCTCTCGGTTCCGCCATTGTAGCGCCGTCCGAACCCACCACCACCCCGGCGGCACAAGAGCGGGCGTCTCAGGCCATTATTGAGCATGATAACCAGGGTTGGGCAAATCCAACTTCTCAAATCCAGCAACTCGAAACGGGCAAGGCAATCCCGGCGGCCTGGCTCGATCAGTTCAAAAACGATGATCTGAAAAATTGGATTGCCAATAACGTGGTTTGCGCGAAACAACCCATCGCAAATAAATACGGCATCAGTGCGGGCAACCATGGCGATCTGCTGATCACGCCCTCGGTTTTCACCGCCAATTCGCGCGAAACGAATGTCAATCTCATGGCCTTTGAGCTGGGCAAAGTTTTTTGGCTTAAACATACGGATTCATCAGGCAACGCGCCGCCGGCCATCCTCAACCTGCTGAACCGCCAAACCATCATTGAAGAAATGCGCAAAGCCAAATATGGCGGAGTGGGTCTTGACGATTTGACCACGGACAGCGCCGATGGATCGTCCCAGCTTGGAATCCTCTTTCGCGCCGCCCTTTTAAATTTGCAGCCAGAGAACCCGGGGGATGCCAGGGATTGGAATGTCTTGCGCACCGGACTTTTGAACACCATCACCGGGGGCACTTCGAAGACAACTGTGCCATGACCCCCGCCGCGCTCGCCGCCTACGACCAGACGAGAAATTTCTCGGACAAGGCGGTGCGCGCGCTCTGTTTTGCGCCCTACACGTCGCTTTATTTCGAAAACAGCGGCCGGGTGATGGTCTGCTGCCACAACTGGGCGCACCCGGCCGGCAACATCCTGCAGAACAGCATTGACGAAATCTGGCAGGGCGCGCGGATTAAAATTCTCCGCGACGCCCTAGCGAGTCATCAGTTCGGGCCCGGCTGCGAATTCTGCGAGTTTCAAACGAAAGAAACGTTCGCCAACGCGGCCATGCGCCGGTTTGACGCCTTCCCGGTCCCCGATGAGGCGCCGCCGTGGCCGCAACTGATGGAATTTTCCATCAGCAACGCCTGCAACCTCGAATGCATCATGTGCCGGGGGCAATGGTCGTCCACCATTCGCGCCCGGCGGGAAAAATTGCCGCCGCTGCCACACCTTTACGGTGATGCGTTTTTCGAATCACTGTGGAAATACCTGCCGCATTTGAAACGGCTTAAATTCCTGGGCGGTGAACCCTTGCTGATCGCGGAATATTACAAGCTTTGGGATCGCATGATGGACGAGGGCCTGCTCGTGCCGTGTCACATCACCACCAACGGCACGCAATATAATCCCAAGGTTGAACGGGTGATGGAACACCTCCCGCTGGGCTTCGCCGTCTCCATGGACGGTGCAACCAAAAAAACCCTGGAAGGCATCCGCGTCAACGCGAAGTACGAGGAGGTCATGAACAATGCCCGCCGATTCCGCGATTATGCCCGGGCCAAAAAAACCTCCTTCTCCCTGACTTACTGCCTGATGCGGCAGAACTGGCATGAGTTCGGCGATTTCTGTCTCCTGGCGGATTCATGGGATTGTCCGGTCGGATTGAACACCGTGAACCAGCCTCCCGGATTCGGGATTTACAGCCTGCCCGGGGATGAGCTCCGGAAAATTCTCACGGCGATGGACACCCAGGCGCCGCGTTTGGATTCGACACTGAAAAAAAACCGCGCCGTCTGGTTCGGCGAATTGGAGCGCATCCGTGCCAAGTGCGACGCCAAAAGCAATTGAGTCCGCCGGCCTTCGCCCGCCACTTTTTAAGCCAATCTGCCTTTCAGCCCGGTTTTGCGCTTCCTTCGCGGCTTGCGTTGGAGTGGCAGGTTGTGGCTTAATCAAGGCCCGTGAAAATCGTCGGCATTGTTCCCGCCCGGTACGCCTCGACACGGTTCCCCGGTAAAGCGCTCGCCCCCATCGCCGGCAAGCCGCTGATTCAGCACGTCGTGGAGCAATGCCAGAAGGCGAAATCGTTAAGTGAGGTCATCGTGGCCACGGACGATTCACGCATCGCCGCGGTCGCAAAAAAATTCTGCCGTGTGGAAATGACGCGTCCGGAACATCCCAGCGGCACCGACCGCATCGCCGAGGCGGCCGCGCGCTGCACGTGCGACGCGGTCGTGAACATTCAGGGCGATGAGCCGCTGATCGACCCGGCGGTGATTGACGCCGTCGCCGGCGCGCTGGCCCATAATGAGATGGCCACCGCCGCCGCACCCGTCAGAAATCCCGCCGAATATGACAATCCGAACGTCGTAAAAGTCGTTGTCAACCAAGCCGGCCGGGCGTTATACTTCTCGCGGCGCACGATTCCGTATTTGCGCGAGGCCGCCAGCCCCGAAAGTGTTCGGGGACAGTTGGCGGCGTTTCCTTTTTTGAAGCACCTCGGCATTTACGGTTACCGGCGGGAAACGCTGCTGCGACTGGTTAAATTCCCGGTGTCCCCGCTCGAAAACGCCGAAAAGCTGGAGCAATTGCGCGCGCTGGAAAACGGGATTCCCATGGCCGTCGTCAAAGTAGATTACGACAGCGTGGGCGTGGACGTACCCGAGGATGTGGCGCGGGTCGAAGCAATATTAAAAAAGCTTTAGCCACAGATCAACACAGCTGGACATAGATTTTTGAGAAGTGGCGGTGGGAATATTTTATCTGTGTGAATCTGTGTCCATCTGTGGCAGAAATTTGAAATGAAGTTCATATTCGTAACCGGTGGTGTGGTGAGTTCGTTGGGCAAAGGCCTGACGGCCGCCTCGCTCGGCACGTTGCTCGAAAATCGCGGCCTCAAGGTCGTGCTCCAGAAATTCGACCCCTACCTGAACGTGGACCCCGGCACGATGAACCCGTACCAGCACGGCGAGGTTTACGTGCTCGACGACGGTGCGGAAACCGACCTCGACCTCGGCCACTACGAACGGTTCACGAATTGCAAGCTCACCCGGATGAACAACCTGACGAGCGGCCAGGTGTATCAGACCGTCCTGAACAACGAACGCGAGGGCCGCTACCTCGGCAAAACCGTCCAGGTCATCCCACACGTCACCGACGAAATCAAAAAACGCATTGATCTGCTGGCCGCGCAAAGCAAGGCCGACGTCGTCATCACGGAAATCGGCGGCACGACCGGCGACATTGAGGGACTGCCGTTCCTGGAGGCCATCCGCGAATTCGCCCTTGAAGTCGGTTACAACAACGCGATTTTCATGCACGTCACCTATGTGCCGTTCATCAAGGCCGCCGGTGAATTGAAGACCAAGCCGACGCAACAATCCGTGGCCAAGCTGCGCGAAATCGGCATCACGCCCCATTTGCTGGTCTGCCGTTGCGAAAAACCCTTGGACAAGGAGTTGCGGCAGAAAATTTCGATGTTCTGCAACGTCCCCGTCGAAGCCGTCATCGAGGAAAAGGACGTGGACCATTCGATTTACGAGGTGCCGTTGATGCTCCAGCGCGAGCGGGCCGACGACCTCGTCTGTCGCTTGCTGGATTTACATACACCGCCGGCGAACATGACGCATTGGCAGGAAATCATCCGCAAGCTCATCGCGCCGCAACATCGCGTGCGCGTCGGCGTGGTCGGTAAATACATCGGGCTGCAGGACGCCTACAAATCGGTCTACGAGGCAATCATCCACGGCGGCGTCGGCAACGATTGCGGCGTGGAAATTGTTCAGGTGGACTCCGAGGAAATTGAAAAAAACGGCGCGGAAAAAACGTTGAAAGGGCTCGGGGGCATCCTCGTGCCGGGCGGATTCGGCGAACGCGGCATCGAAGGCAAAATTCTCGCCGCGCAATACGCCCGCGAAAATAAAATTCCCTATCTCGGTCTGTGCCTCGGCATGCAGATCGCGACGATCGAATTCGCCCGGAACGTTTTGAAGCTGGCCAAGGCGCACTCGACCGAGTTCGAGCCCAACACACCGCATCCGGTCATCGCGATGCTCGACGACCAAAAGCGCGTGACGAAAAAGGGCGGGACCATGCGGCTGGGCGCACAGCCGTGCCAATTGGCGCTGGGGACGAAGGCCGCGCAGCTTTACGGCTCGTTCGTCGTCAACGAACGCCACCGTCACCGTTACGAATTCAACAACGCCTACCGCGACAAATTCGAAAAGGCGGGCTTCGTTTTCAGCGGTCTGTCGCCGGACGGCAAGCTGGTGGAAATCATCGAACTGCCGAACCATCCGTTCTTCATTGCCAGCCAGTTTCACCCGGAATTTCTAAGCAAACCGCACCAGCCGCATCCGCTCTTCAAGGGGTTCATCGCCGCCGCCCACGCGCATATTCATCAGAAACCGCTGTAATTTCCCCGGAGGCCAATGTCTTATCCGGAAGCCATTCAATTTCTCTACGATTTGCGTTTGTTTGGCGCCGAGTTCGGACTGGATAACACCTTCCAACTCGCCGCGCTCGCGGGTCAGCCGCAAAACCGGCTCCGCTTCATCCACGTCGCCGGCACCAATGGCAAAGGCTCGACCTGCGCCATGTTGGAAAGCATCTATCGCGCGGCCGGCCTGCGCGTCGGGCTGTTCACCTCCCCGCACCTGGTTTCGTTCCGCGAACGGATCCAAATCAACCGCCGGTGGGTTGGCGGAGACGACGTCGTCCGGCTGGTCGGGGAATTGCAACCTTGGCTCAAATCGTTTCCCGAAGTTCATCACCCGACGTTTTTCGAGGTGGTCACGGTGATGGCGCTGAAATTCTTCGCCGAACAGCACTGCGACCTGGTGATCTGGGAAACCGGCCTGGGCGGACGGCTGGACGCGACCAACATCGTCACGCC
>Ga0265339_10002172_pt1 | contig 14216 bp, 12 predicted proteins | sample 4CB219metaG_FD_202085 | JGI IMG/M metagenome (GOLD analysis project Ga0265339, IMG submission 202085) | Rhizosphere microbial communities from Carex aquatilis grown in University of Washington, Seatle, WA, United States - 4-CB2-19 metaG | ecosystem: Host-associated > Plants > Roots >...
CGGGGAGGGAGCGCACGTTCGATGCCATTCGAGTTAAACCTAATCTCATCATGCTCTCGTGTCCTTTCGAATCCGAAGTTCGCAAAAGAGCTTGCCGCGAAATGATGCAAACTTCGGATTCGGGACACCAGACCCGGGACGACAGTGGAGTTTGAAAATCTACTGCCCGTGTTCGGCCAGTACCTTCTCACACGCCCTGCTGATCCGGCGACGGTTTTGCTGCAGGCATGCGAGCACCGCCTGGTCGCCGTCGTTGATATGGGCGCGGCAAAAGCGCGTGACGTCGCGCGCGCAGGCGTCATGCTCGTGCGCGGTCTGCGCCGAAGCGGTTGAGGCAATCAACAGAAAGGGTAGGAGGCAGAGAAGCCGGGTCATCTGGTACGCCTTCATGTCGAGAACGCGGGCGAGGCGAAAATAACATGAGCGGCAAGCCAAAGGCCAAGAATCACTAGGGTCCCGAATCCGAAGTTCGCAGCATTTCGCGGCATCGGGTGGGGGCGCACCTCACTTGCTGCAACCCATCCCATCATGCGCGACCGCCCTATCCGACCGAAATTGCGAGTCATTCGTGCCTGTGTTGGGGAGGCGTTAAGACTTTCTTCGTCAAGATGGGACGGCGCGGGATGCTCCGTCCCCGTCAGTTGCGGTGTTGGAAAAAGTCACATGCGAAGCGCGTTAGGCCTGATGCTGGGCAGTGTTGCTGCGGCGGTCGTGATCGCCGGGCTCTGGTTCATTTTTGCCTCGCCTCATGCCGGTGTCGCCGCTCCGCAGACCGTCGCCGCCCGCGAGGCCGAGCCGTTACCCGCAAGTCCGCCCGGCAGGCTCGCCGCAAAAGACGACGTCGAGGTCACGGCCTCGATTGCCGCAAAATCCGCCGCCTCCCCCGCTGGCGTTCCGCAAAAGCCGGCCTGCGCCAATCCGGACGCGCTCGGCGTGTCCCGCGTGGTCGAGGTCGACACCACGGGCGGCCCGGGATTCGGCTTCGAGCATTTCAAGCAGCTCGACTTCCTCACCGACAAGGAAGTGGTGCTGACCTTCGACGACGGCCCCTGGCCTGGCAATACTCCGGCGGTGCTGAAGGCGCTCGACGACGAATGCACCAAGGCGGTGTTTTTCCCGATCGGCAAGCACGCCACCTATCACCCGGAGATCCTGCGCCAGGTTCTCGCCGCGGGGCATACGGTGGGCGCACACACCTGGTCGCATGCCAACCTGAACGGTAAGAAGATGACGGATCAGTTGGCCAGAGACGAGGTCGAGAAGGGGTTTAGCGCGGTGAAGTGGGCGCTGGGCACCGACCCGTCGCCATTCTTCCGCTTTCCCCAGCTCGAACACCGGCCGGACACGGTGGCCTATCTCGGCACGCGCAACATCGCGATGTTCTCCTGCGACCTGGATTCGCAGGATTACAAGCGGGACAGCAATGCAGAGAAGGTCGTGAACACGGTGATGACCAGGCTCGACAAGCTCGGCAAGGGCATCATCCTGATGCACGATTTCCAGAAGCACACCGCCGAGGCGCTGCCGACGCTGCTGCGCCGACTGAAGGAGGGCGGCTACAAGGTGGTGCAGATGAAGGCGAAGGCCACGCTGGCGACGCTGCCCGAATATGACGAGGCTTTCGCCAAGGACATGAAGCTGCCGACCGTCAGCGCACGCCCGGTCTCGAGCGTCGTGCAGACGGTGTCGCAGTAGACCCGCGCGGATCAGCGGACGACGGCGCCGCAATCTCCCTCGTCATGACAAGGCTTGCCGGGACGACGCCCGGCGTCAGAGTCGTAGGGTGGGCAAAGGCGCGATTGCGCCGTGCCCACCATCCATCGATGATATCAGCTTGAATGGTGGGCACGCTGACGCTTTGCCCACCCTACGACTGCCCATGTGAATCTTCCGGACGTTGGCTCGCATCCGCCTGAGCTGAGGATAAGAGCAGACTTCGTGTTCGGAGATGCAGCGGCTGCTTTCTGAAATAGGGCTGCGCGCTATACCATGTCTAATGGCGTCTTCGGCTCAACCAGAGTCGCACCAAGTGTTTGGAAGTACTGGTGCCGCAAGAGGGGCTCGAACCCCCGACCCCGTCATTACGAATGACGTGCTCTACCAGCTGAGCTATTGCGGCGGACCAAAAAAGCGTTCGGCAGCATGGGCCAAAAACGCGTGCCACCTGATATCGGGCAGGGCCCGGATTGGCAAGGACAACGCAGCGCATGATCCGGACCCGAAGGGCCGCGTTAGCGCAAAGTGGGTGCCGGTTTTCCGAAAAGATCATGCGCAAACAATAAGCTAAAGCGCGATTGCGATTTGACCTAAGGCGTCGCGCTTACCCGCCCCAGCGGGACAGAAAGCCGCGCCAGCCGCCGGCTTGCGCCTTGGGCGGGCCGATTTGTTCCGCAAATTCGTCAATCCGCCCCTCTTCGTCGACCCCGGGATCGTCGGGCGCGCGGACGATGGGAATGACCGGCGGGACCGGCGCTGTCGCCGGCTTGCCGAGATCGGCGCGGGTGCGGAACAAGGGCGCTGCCGCGGCGGCCGGCGGTTCGCTCGGGGGTGGTTCCGGCTGAGTTTCCACGGCCGGCGGCGGCTCGGCCGCCTCGGCGAGCTTGGCGGGTTCCTCGACGGTCTCCTTGTCCGCCTCCTTGTCAGGCTCTTTGGCCGGCGGCGAATTGTCCTGCGCCATCGGCATCGCATCGGCCACAACCGGAGTTTCGCGCGGCGGCTCAGCCAGGCCTTCGCTCGGCGTCATGTCCCGCTTCGGCGCAGGCGCGGCCAGCATGGCCTCCTCGAACGGCGAGGGTTCGATCGTCCTGCCCTTGTCCGAGGGCAGGCTTGCAACGGGAGTCTGCCACTGGAAGGCGTCCAGCCGTCCGGTGACCGGCGATACCGGCCGCCAGCGATCGCTGACATAGCCGTCCGCGGTCCAGGCCGGATCGTGCCGCGCCCGCACCGCGCGCAGGGTCCAGGTCCGCGCCATGCCGCCGTCGCCATGTTCGGTGCGTTCGAGCTCCGCCATCAGCATCGCCACCCGCTGCGTCGGGTCGGCGACGAAGGGCTCAAGGACCTCGCGCGCCCGGGCAAATTCGGAGGCATCGATCGCGGCGCGTGCGATAGCCAGTGCCCCCTCGATATGATCCGGCGTCTTGGCCGCCAGCCTCTCCACTCGCATGAGCCGCTCGCGCGCGGAATCGCCCAGCCGCACATGCGCGTAGGCATCCGCCAGATCGGGATGCGGATGCGCGATCCACGCCGCCTCCACGATCCGCATCGCGCGCCGCACCTGATGCGCCTCGCTCTCGAATTTTGCGGCGAGCGCGGCCGCCGGCACCAGCGTCGGCGCCAGTTTCACCGCCTCCATCGCGCTCTCGCGCGACAGGTCGCGGTCGGTCGTCTCCAGTTCCAGCGCGCGCGCGGTGAGCAGCACGCCGCGCTGCCGCCGGTAGGTGGCCTTGTCGATCAGGCCCGACCGCAGGTTGGCGTCGAGGATGGCGAGCGCGCCGCTCCAGTCGCCGCTGGCGCAGCGGAACCCGAGCACCGCATGCGAGGCCCAGGTCGACGACGGCGACACCTTGAGCGCCTCTTCCGCGATTGAGACCGCGGCAAGCGGATCGTCGGCGCGCTGCGCCTCGATGAACAGCCCGCGCAGTCCCAGCAGTCGCGTATCCTCGCGCTCGGCCATGGCGCGGAAAGCGCGTTGCGCGCCGGCGCGATCGCCCTCGAGCTGCGCCGATTGCGCGTGCAGCAGCAGCGCCAACGGGTCGTTGCCGGCGAATTTTCGCGCCGCATCGGCATGCGCCCGCGCCGCGGCGGAATCGCCATGACCGACCGCGATCAGACCATGGGTGATGGCGTGGCGGCCGCGGGCATGGCGCCGTTCGTGCCGGCCGCGCCTGATCCGTTCCGGCGTCCGCCACAGCGCGCGCAGGATGCTCCACAACACCACCGCCGCCACGGCGATGATGCCGAGCCCCAGCGCAAAGACCGGAAGAGTGGTCTCGACGCGCCAGCCACCCCAGGTCAGCGTGACGACGCCGGCCTGATCGGCGACCCACGCCGCGCCCGTCGCGGCAAGCGCGATCAACACAAGAAACAGAACGATGCGAGCCATGAAAAACCTATTGCGCAGGTCTGGCGAGCGCCGCCATTGCCTGATCGGCGAATTGACGGGATGCCGCGAGCGCGGCATCGCGCGCGGCGGCCTTGTCGAGCCAGCCTTGCGCGGCGGCGCGATCGGCCGGTGAAAGCGTGTCCAGCTCGCGCCGGGCCTCCGCAAGTTCGTTGTGCAGCGCCGCAGCGGTTACCCGCGCGACCACCGCGCTGCGGTCGGAGCCGACCGCATCGGTACGCTCGATCTTGACCAGGCGCGACGCGCCCGCCTGCAGGCGATTGATGATCCCGCTGCCCGTGGTCGAGCCGTCCGTCGCCGCCGTCGGCGACAGTTTCGGCACCAGCGCCAGCAGTTCGCGGCTCAACATCGGCGGATTCGGTACGCCGGTGGCGGCGAATGCCTCAAGCGGCTTCAACGCATCCGGATTTTCGGCGAGCGATTTCGCCGTCGCCAGCGCCGATTCATAGGGATCGCCATGGCGCACCGCGACGTCGAGCAGCGAGGCCGCGACCAGGCGCCGCAACGGCAGGTCGTCCGCGACCTTGGCGTCGGCGGCCTTTTCGGTGTCGGCGATCTTTTCGCCTTGCTGCGCGATTTCGGCGCTTTGGGCGCGGCTTGCACTTTCAAGCGCAGCGATGCGGTCGTTGAGCGGGGACAGGTCGACGGCAGCCGTGGCGTCGGGAGGCGCCGACTTCTGCTCGTTCACCGCCGCGGCGAGCTTGTCCGATTGCGCATGCAGGTTGGCAAGGTCGCCGCGCAGGGCCGCGAGCGACTTTTCGATGGTCTCGACGCGGGGATCAGGGGTTGGCGTGACCGGCTTGCTTGCCGATTTGCTTGCCTTGGCCTCAAGGCCGGCGACACGCACGGTGAGATCGGCGACACCGGCAGCCACCTGAGACTGAGGCGGCGCCTGCACCGGCGGCCAGCCCAGCATCCAGCCGACGGCGATCACGAGGGCGGCCGCAGCCGCACCGGAGAATGGCGCGATCACCCAGGGCGAAACTGAAGACCGCGAAACCGACGACGACGAATTTGATGGCTGCGACGTCGACGCCGATGCAGAGGACGAAGCCGAAGGCTCGGGCTCCGCCGTCTCCGCCCTCACCTCCTCGGCAGCCGGCGGCGCCTGTGGATCGCCATCCACGGCTCGATCTGCGTCTTGCCGCTCCGCGCCCTCCGCGGCCGCGGCAGGCTCGGCCGCGGTGGTGACGTCGGTGGCTTCGAGGTCGATGGTCGGCGGCGCGCGCCTGGGCTTGCCGGACTCCGGCGACGATTGAGCATCCTCTAGATTTTCATCGACCATCACGGCAGTTCCCTAGGGCTGGCAAGCGTGCGTGTTCGGATCCGGTCCCACACTGGCGGTTAAGTTCTAACATTCGCTTCCCGTCCAAAGACGTGTTGCGAATTAGAATTAGAAGAACGGCTAGTGGGGCTTTGGTAATGAACGTCAAATCCGCTCCACTAGCGGGATCGGGGCTCCCTCTTACGCCAATCAGGCCCCCAAAGCACGCTTTAGCGTGTCGAACAGGGCGTTTTCGTCCGGAGAGGCCGCCACCGTCACCCGCATGGCGCCCGCGTCGCGCAGGATCGAGGCGACATTGGCGGACATGCAGCATTGCGGGATCGCCAGCGCCGATATTTCGACCCCTTCCGCCCGGACCGCCTCCAGGAAGGCCGCCGCGCTGCGCCGCGAATAGTGCAGCACCGCCTGCACCCGGTTGGCTGCGAACGCCTCGCGGGTTTCGCGCGGCAATGAGGCGAGCGGAACCATGCGGTAGGTCGTCATCGTCGCGACGCGAAAGCCGCGCCGCTCCAGTTCGCCGGCGAGATCGCGCGACAGATCGGCCCCTGCAAGATAGAGCAGCCGGCTCGTCTTCTTCAGTTCCTTGTTGCGATCGCGCAAGGCGGCCGCATCGCCATCGGCCGAGATCACCTTGCCAAATCCCATGCCGCGCGCGGTGGCGGCGGTATGGTGGCCCACCGCAAACAGCGGCAGATGCCGCAGACGCGATTCCACCAGGGAGGGTTCGAGGGCCCGCAGGGCGTTGGACGACGTGACGATGACGGCATCGTAACGCGCCGCCGGATCGTCATGACAGGCCATCGGCTCGAACCGCAGCATCGGCGCCAGCAGCACCTCGAAACCGCGCCCGCGCAGGCTCGCCGCGCTGGGTTCGTTGTCGGGATGCGCGCGCGTGAGGAGAATCGCCATGCCTAGAAAACCTTTGTTGCCTCGCGCTTTGCCGTAAGCCGACGATTGCACCTTGCAACCCCGGAATGCTACGCGGTTGTTGCGAAAAGAAACGGCTGGCACAAGGGTGCAAAAAGTGGATATCGGCAGGCCGATGCTGGTGCTGGGGATCGAAACCACCTGCGACGAAACCGCTGCGGCGGTGGTCGAGCGCCGGCCCGACGGCGGCGGCAGGATTTTATCCAATATCGTGCGCTCGCAGACCGAGGAGCATGCCCGCTTCGGCGGCGTGGTGCCGGAGATCGCGGCGCGTGCCCATGTCGATCTGCTCGACGGCATCATCGCGCGCGCCATGGACGAGGCAGGCGTGGGCTTTGCGCAATTGTCCGGCGTGGCCGCTGCGGCCGGGCCGGGCCTGATCGGCGGCGTCATTGTCGGTCTGACCACGGCGAAAGCAATCGCCATGGTGCACGACACGCCCCTGATCGCGGTGAATCATCTCGAAGCGCACGCGCTGACGCCGCGCCTCACCGGCGCGCTGGGGTTTCCCTACTGCCTGTTTCTGGCCTCCGGCGGCCACACCCAGATCGTCGCGGTCGTTGGCGTCGGCAATTATGTCCGGCTCGGGACCACTGTCGACGACGCCATGGGCGAAGCCTTCGACAAGGTCGCCAAGATGCTGTCGCTGCCCTATCCGGGCGGGCCCGAGGTCGAGCGCGCCGCCGCGCTCGGCGATCCCGCGCGCTTTGCGTTTCCGCGCCCGATGCTGGGCCGCGCCGACGCCAATTTTTCGCTCTCAGGACTGAAAACCGCCGTCCGCAACGAAGTCAGCCGCATGGCCCCGCTCACGCCGCAGACGATCTGTGATCTCTGCGCGAGCTTCCAGGCCGCCGTGCTGGAATCGACGGCGGATCGCCTGGGCGTCGGCCTGAGATTGTTTCGCGAACGGTTCGGCGCGCCCCGCGCGCTGGTTGCCGCCGGCGGCGTCGCCGCCAACACGGCGATCCGCGGCGCGCTGCAGGACGTCGCCGCCAGGGCGCAGACCACGCTGATCATTCCGCCGCCGGCGCTCTGCACCGACAATGGCGCGATGATCGCCTGGGCCGGCGCCGAACGGCTGGCCCTTGGCCTAACCGATACGATGGAGGCGCCGCCCCGCGCACGCTGGCTGCTCGACGCCAACGCCACGGCGCCGGCCGGCTTTACGAATACGCGAGCGGGATTCTAGGACCTCCGTCATGGACGTCGAATCGCGCCGCATGCTCGCCTTTCACCTCTCCCCGCCTGCGGGGAGAGGTCGGATCGCATCACCAGATGCGATCCGGGTGAGGGGAAGCAGCAGCGCACTTGGTCTGACCATCGATTTCGTGGATCGAAAAGGCCCCTCACCCCGACCCTCTCAGAGCGAGTTCTGCTCGTCTCGACCCCGCAAAAGCGGGGAGAGAGAGCCCAGCTGAGGCTCCCGATGCCGTCGCTCAACTCCGTCGCAGTGATCGGTGCCGGCGCGTGGGGAACGGCGCTCGCCCTGGTCGCCGCGCGCGCAGGGCGCGATGTGACGCTTTATGCGCGCGATGGCGCGCACGCCGCAGAGATCACGGCCACGCGCAGCAATCCGAGACTGCCGGGCATTCCGCTCATCCCGGCAATCGCGGTGACCCACGACATCACGCAGGCCGCGCGCGCGGATATCATCCTGGTCGTAACCCCTGCGCAGCATCTGCGCAGCGCGGTGAATGCGCTGGCACGGCACTTGCGCGAACGCACGCCGCTGATCGCCTGCGCCAAGGGCATCGAGCACGGCACGCATAAATTCATGACCGAGGTGATCGCCGAGTCCGCGCCTCATGCGACGCCCGCCATCCTGTCGGGGCCGAGCTTTGCCGAGGATGTCGCGCGGGGGCTGCCGACCGCGGTGACGCTCGCCGCAAGGGATGAGCGCCTGGCGAGCGCGTTGGTGCAGGCGCTGGGCTCGCCGACCTTCCGGCCCTATCACACCACCGATGTCCGCGGCGTCGAGATCGGCGGCGCCGCCAAGAATGTGCTGGCGATCGCCGCCGGAATCGTGGTGGGCCGCAAGCTCGGCGCGTCCGCGCAGGCCGCGCTGACCACGCGCGGCTTTTCCGAGCTCGCGCGGTTCGGGCGCGCGCTCGGCGCGCGCGGCGAGACGCTGGTGGGCCTGTCCGGACTGGGCGATCTGATCCTGACCTGCTCGAGCCCGCAGTCGCGCAACTTCGCGCTCGGCCATGCGCTCGGGCGCGGCGAGCCCGCGCCCGCGGGAAAACTCGCGGAGGGCGAGTTCACCGCGCCTGTGCTGGTCGAACTGGCGGCTTCGCGACATGTCGACATGCCCGTGTCGAATGCGGTAGCGGCCGTACTGAGCGGAAGAACCAGCATCGACGCGGCGATCGAAGGCCTTTTGACCCGCCCCTTCAAGGCGGAGGAATGATCGCTCCTCGCCATGCGCGCTTGTCGCGGGCATCCGCGTCCTGGATAATGCGCAGGAAGACTTGGACGGCCGGGCGATCCCGATCAGATCGGGACAGGCCCGGCGATGGCGAACGGAGGGAGCATCACCGTGAACTACTGGCTGGTGAAATCCGAACCGTCGAGCTGGTCGTGGGATCAGCAGGTGGCCAAAGGCGCCAAGGGCGAGGCCTGGACCGGCGTGCGCAACTTCACCGCGCGGCAGAATCTGGTGAAGATGAAGAAGGGCGACAAGGCCTTCTTCTACCATTCCAACGAGGGCAAGGACATCGTCGGCATCGCCGAAGTGATTCGCGAGGCCTATCCCGATCCGACCGACAAAAGCGGCAAATTCGTCTGCGTCGACATCAAGGCCGACAGGCCGCTGCCGACACCGGTGACGATCGCCGCGGTCAAGGCGGAGAAGAAACTCGCCGAGATGGCGCTGGTGAAATATTCGCGGCTCTCGGTGCAGCCGGTGACGCCTGACGAATGGAAGCTCGTCTGCAAGATGGGCGGGCTGTAGCAATCGGCGTTTAGCTTCGCATAACCATGCGAGGCTAGCCGAGCTTGGATGGTGGGTTTCGTCATCGATTTGCAACCTTTGATCGAGTAACCTGATGGCCCGATCGAGGGGTCGATTTGTTAGACAGTTTCTTGCAATATTGACCATGAAACCCAGAGACGAAGGCAAGGAACGCCCCGGCCGCCATTTCGACGCGAGTACTGCCCAATCCGGTGGCAAGCCTTTGCCGGTGCTGGCCGTTCTGCTCACCGGAACCGTCATGCTGGGAGCGGCCGGCGGCTGGCTTGTCGGTTTGCGAAGCGATCCTTCCGTTCCTACCGTTGCGACAATTTCTCAAGAGGACCTTCCGGCGGCAATTGCGACACTCGCTCCGGGAGCCCAGCAGACGGCACGATCCGATCCCAGGGAATGCCGGTTTCCGATGGGCTTTATCACGGTCGTTACGCCGGGTAATCCGGCAGGCGGCACCGTCAGTTTCCGCACAAGCAAATACCAGTCGCCACCATTTCACGTGACGGACAAGCCGCAGAAAATCGCAATACCGCTTCCAGTCCCACCCGAGACCGGCGGCGTGGATTTGCTCTCCGTCGACGGCAACGTAACGGGACTGCTCGTATCGCTTTCGCCCACCGTGCGAATGGAGCCGATAAACGGGGTCGCCACAGTCAAGGTGAGGTGGCTTCCTCGTCCTCCCTGCAGAGCTTGAGCCATCATGCAAAACTACCTCAATGTCCGATTTATCCTGACTTTCATTTTCATCGGCGTGGTTTCGGCGGCGATCAGCATGATGCTGTTCAATCCGCAGCTTGGCTTTGTGAATTTCATCACGAGCTTTTTTACGGCCATGACGCCGCTGAGGTTTTTCGGCATGGCGCTAACTCTGTTGGCGGCCTTCGGCATCAGCTATGTCGCCGCACGCATCGGTGCCGATCCCGTGGCCGCGGGCCTGGTTCCGGTCGGCAGCGGATACACTTACGGTCGGCGGCTTTCGACCAATCCCATCACCGGTGAGACCAAGCTGGTCTCGCGCACGGCAGATGATGCGCTGAGTGAGCTGGAAGCCATGGTTGGGCTTTCCAAAGTCAAATCCGAGATCAACAAACTGCTGGCGAGCCTGGAGGTCGAGCGCCGACGGCGCGAGCAAGGCCTGCCTGTCTTCGCCACCAGCCGCCACATGGTTTTCACCGGGCCTCCAGGCGTCGGTAAAACCGTGGTGGCGCGCGCCATCGGTGACATTTATCGCTCGCTTGGCGTGCTCCGCAAAGGCCACCTCATCGAGGCTGATCGCAGCCAGCTGGTCGGCGGCTTTGTCGGACAGACCGCGCTGAAGACGCTTGACGTATGTCGTTCCGCACTCGACGGCGTATTGTTTGTCGACGAGGCCTACAGTCTCGCCTCGTCAGAATGGAAAGGCGACTTCGGCCGCGAGGCGATCGAGGCGCTTCTCAAATACATGGAAGACCATCGCGATCGCCTCGTCGTGATTGTCGCCGGCTATCCTGCGGAAATGCATCGCTTTATCGCGAGCAATCCCGGCCTTGCGAGCCGGTTCACCAAGACCATCGACTTTCCGGCCTACGACACGCCCGAGCTCTGCGAAATATTCCGCTCGATGGCCACCGATCAGCAATATCTGCTGCCCGTCGGCTTCGAAACCCGGCTGGAGCCGTGGATCGAATCGCAGCGGCACGACCCGCAATGGGGCAATGCGAGGTCGATGAGGACCCTGCTGGAAAGGGTTCGCGAGAACCACGCGCTCCGCACCTCGCAAGATCCCAATGCCAATGTCGCCGAGGTGGAACTGGTCGATATCGAAGCGGCGATCCGGGACAGCTAGATCATGCGTCCGCCGGCAAACATCGCGGCCCTGCACGGCGCCTATTGGGGCAGCGACCGACAGTACCGGATGTGGTGGTACGTCTGGCCGCTTTCGCTGGCGTTACTGGTATGCGGCTGGATCTATCTCGACAAATCCGGCACAAGAACTGCCTCGGCACCAGGAGCTTCATCACAAGCCGGTTGGGGAAAGCCCGTTGCGACTACGACGTCGCAACCGGTGAGGCATTCCCCGATCCTCGCCAATTGGCCGGAGAAACTTCATAACGACGTCATGGTCTGCTTCTCTAACGCGATCGATCTCAATCCGCTGATCGATGCCTGCACGCGGTTGATCGAGAGCAGCGAGGTCGCCAATCCGCAACTGGCGGCAGCCCATAATCAACGCGGATATCTGCAGCGGCTGACGCAGCCGGATCGCGCGCTGGAGGACTTTGACGCAGCTCTGAAACTTCTGCCGAACATGGCTGTTGCTCTCACTAACCGGGCGTTCATTTACATGACCCGGAGCCGCTTCGATTCCGCCATTGAAGATCTAAACGGGGCGATTGAGCTGTTCCCTCCGCCGTTCGCCGCGCGAGCGCGTTATCTTCGGGGTTTCAGCTATGCCAGGCTCAAGGATTACGACAAGGCGATGGCAGACTTGAATGAGGCGCAACGGGTCGAACCGAACAATCCGGACCCTTATCTGGCGCGTGGCGAGGTCGAACAGGTTCAACAGCACTATGACGCCGCACTGCGCGATTTCGACGAGTTCAGCAAGCGTGTCCCGCGCGACGCGCGCGGCTTGATCGCGCGTGCCGCGGTGCTGGAGACGACTGGCCGCCCGGAGCAAGCTTTGGCTGCGTTGGACAACGCGATCAGCCTCGATCCGGCCAATGCCCGCGTGCTGACCGCGCGTGACCGGCTGCGCGCGCAGCAGAAGGAAGGCAATCAGCCGAAGTGAGCCACCACTAATGCTCATACCCATAGGAGCGGGCGTCGATAGCTCCGTGGCCAAAGCCTCGCAATTCAGAAATCTGTGGTTTGGGACCAGAACCTGTTCGCGACTTGACAGCGCCGCGCGCTGCAAGGCGCCCGTTTGTCCCGGGCGGAAAGAGTGTTTTTGCGAACGCTGGAGCGTGACCGCTACACTGCGGCGGTCGCGACCACCTGCGCCAGAAGCTGCTCGCGCCTGTTCTGCGAGCGGCAGCCCTTCATGGTTGCGGCGAAACGCTCGAGAATGCCGTCCTCGAACGCGGTGACGATGGTGTCGTGGACGTAGCTCCTGCGGCAGATCGCCGGCGTGTTGGCGAGCTTGTCGGCCGCGGCGCGCACGGCCTGAAGCACCTGCTTCTTGCGGCCGCGGGCGCTTGCCGCCGGCGAAATCCGCGACAGCGATTCCAGCACCACGGCCGACGCCATCAGGGTGCGGAAATCCTTCAGCGAAATCTTGATGCCGGCGATCTCGCGCAGGAACGCGTTGACCTGGGTGGTGTTGACCGCGCGCACCACGCCGCTGCCGTCGCGATACTGGAACATGCGCTTGCCGGGAAGTCCGCGCAAAATGCCGATGGCGCGCACGAGCTTGGCCGCGTTGCATTCCTTGCGCACCGCCTTGCCGCCCTTGGCCTTGAAGGTGAGCACGACGCTGTCATCTTCCAGCGTCACGTTGGATTTCAGCAGCGTCGAGGCGCCGCGGGTGCCGTTGAGGCGGGCATAGGATTCGCTGCCCGGACGGATCGCGGTGCGCGCGATCAGCTCGATCACGGCGGAGAGCGCAAATTCGCGGCTGGGCTCCTCGTCGGACAGATGCATCGAGACGTTGCGCCGGATCTTCGGCAAGGCGGCGACCAACCGCGCCAGACGATGCGCCTTGCGCTGCTCGCGAACCTTCTCCCAGTCGGCGTGGTAGCGGTATTGCAGCCGACCCGCGGCATCGCGGCCAACCGCCTGCAGATGCGAGTTGGGATCGGGGGAGTAGCGCACCTCCCTGTAGGCCGGAGGCACCGCCATCGCATGCAGGCGGCGGATGGTCCGGGCGTCGCGAATGTGCGAGCCGTTGGCGCGAACGAAGGAATAGCTCTTGCCCCGCTTGATCCGGCGAATGGTGAGCTGGTTCTGGTCGCCGAGCTTCAAACCGAGATCCCTGGCCAGAGACTCGACCGAAATCTTGCCGTTGAACTTGTGGGTGATGGCGGTCTTTGCCGGCAGGGGCTTCGACGGCAGCTTGGGCAATTGTCCGAGTGCCTCCGCCAGAGCCACGGCGGGATCGGCGGAAGCGGGCCGCGAGCCTGCTAAATTCTGCTGATCCGTCATGACCTTGGACGCTTTGCTCCTGAACCTGTGCGGCAATGCCGACGAGGGGCCGCGGTTCCGTAAGGGGGCCCACAGGCAGGCCATTTAGGGGGTGACGTTTGTCATTGCGAGTCCAAAAAGCCGCCATGGCGGTTTTTAGATACCGGTCATGGGAGCCATTCGCCCGCCAGGGTTGATTTTTCCGCCATGCCGATGCGCAAAGCTGCCCTTCCATCCCACCTCAGGACCCGTCAAAGGTTCTAGTCGTTCCGCTTGTCGGCGCTGGCGAGCCCGACGCATAATCGCGGCCAATATTATCAATACGGCGGTCGGTGTTCCCTGCTCACCGACCGCATTGCTGGAGGATTAAATGTCCGAGAAGATTTACGATGTGCCTGCGGAATGGGCGAAGCGAGCCTGGGTCGATCAGGACCGGTATCGCGACATGTATGCCCGCTCGATCTCGGACCCCAACGGGTTCTGGGCCGAACAGGCCAGGCGTCTCGACTGGATGAAGGCGCCGACCAAGGTCGAGAACACCTCCTTCGCACCCGGCAACATCTCCATCAAATGGTTCGAGGACGGCGTACTCAACGCCGCGTGGAACTGCATCGACCGCCATTTGCCCGCGCGCAGTCACCAGACCGCGATCATCTGGGAGGGCGACGATCCCTCGCAGTCCCGGCACATCACTTACAAGGAGCTGCACGACGAGGTGTGCAGGATGGCCAACATCCTGCGCACCCGCAACGTCAAGCGGGGCGACCGCGTCACCATCTACCTGCCGATGATTCCGGAAGCGGCCTACGCGATCCTGGCCT
>Ga0265339_10002173_pt1 | contig 14213 bp, 17 predicted proteins | sample 4CB219metaG_FD_202085 | JGI IMG/M metagenome (GOLD analysis project Ga0265339, IMG submission 202085) | Rhizosphere microbial communities from Carex aquatilis grown in University of Washington, Seatle, WA, United States - 4-CB2-19 metaG | ecosystem: Host-associated > Plants > Roots >...
GGGACAATGATGTCGAGTGTAAGAGTTCGAGGACAGGCGAGCCAGAAGCGAACATATGAAGCGGAGTCAGTGCGCAGACTGTTAAGCAAATCACCAAAAGCCTATCAGTCAAAAAGTCTCGCCAAAAGGGAGCAAACCCATCGCACAGCGCGGCATGCTCTTTCGCCGTGCCGCGCTGTGCATCAGCAGTTACCGACGGTGGCCAAGTCCTATCCCCAGGTGCAACGCTTTTTGGCGGAGGGCTCCGACCGAGCGCTTGGTAAGCTTTGATATTTTCACTACTGGCGTTCGCGCCTTTGAATGGTTCCTGAGTTCTCTTAGATCGGCTTTCGTCCATTCGCGGCGCTTGCCAGTCTTCCTGGCGGCCTTAGCTTTCCTCAAGTCAATTGCTCCTGTTGATCATGAAGGCCGGTTGTTACCACGAAAATGCGCAGCAGCAAGTACACGATCCGGACCCGACCGGATTGAATGGCTTGGAAGTCCCAAATCAGGCTAGAACTTGCGCGGCGGCGAGAACACCCCGATCCGCTTCTGCTCGTAGTATCCTGCAAAATCATAAGGCTCCACAGCGCGGATCGCGTCAACGGCGCAGATCGCCTCGCAATTATTGCAACTCATGCAGCCGTATTGATCCTCCTTGACGCGGCACTTGAGATCATCCTTGGGGCCGTACAGCTCAAGAACATTCGCGGGGCAGATGACGGTACAAAGCTTGCAGCCGTCGCACTTCTCAAGGTCGATCTCAACCCGGTGAAAAATCATTTCGCCGGGGTCGTCCCAATAGGGGATGTGGTTGGGGGCAACGCTGGTTTTCTTGGGCGCGGAGTGGGTCATGCGTTTGCCCTCAATAAAGTATCTCTTTGCGGCCATTCTCCCACCACGAAATTTCGTGGGTCTGGCGCGAGACGTGGTTGTTGGTGGGATCGCCAATGGGATAGCCGACCACGATCGCCTCGGTGATCTCGAATGGTGCGGTCGCCCCGAGCTTTTCGAGCAGCGCCTTGTTGTTGTTCAAAAGCTTCGAGAACCCGATCCAGCAGGTGCCAAGCCCCAGGCTCTGGGCGGCGAGTGAAATGTTGGTTCCCACTACGCCGATGTCGACTTCGGGGATACCGACGCCGCGCTTGTCCATCAGGATCAGGATCACCGTGGGCGCCTTGTGGAATACGGTAAAGCGGCCTTCGGCGATCATCTTCACTGCCGACATCGGTACCGGGTGCATGGCATTGCGTTTCAGCCGATTGAAGAAACGCGACTTGAGTTCCGTGAAGAACCGCTTCCGGCTGCCGCGCGGGTAGTTGGTGTAGTTCAGCTTGGCGGTCATCACTTTGCATACGGCAACGCAATAGGCTTCCATCTGGGCGATCATCGCCTTGTCGCGAATGACGATGAAGGACCAGGGCTGGCAATTGCCTTGCGATGGCGAAAACCGTGCGACCTCCAGGATGCGGCGGATCAGATGGGCGGGCACCTGCCGTCCCTTGAAGCGGCGGATGCTGCGGCGAGTGAGAATGGCCTCCTCAACCTCGTTCCAGTCGGCGCCCGGGGGGACGTCATGGATCAGGGACCTGCGCCGCGCCGTGCGGTCGTCGGCTTCCAGGTGGTCGAGAACATCTGTCATCTCCGGCCTCCGTTGTTGCCGTAGGGCCTAAGGCATGGTGACGCGCCCGCGCTCGGCGCCGCTGCCGCTGGGCACATAGATTTCCGCCTCCGGTGCCTGAAGCGCAGCGATCAGGAAGCGGTCCTGGGGTTTTTCCGACGCGGTCTTGGGGATCTCGTCCACCACCTGGAAATAGCTGGGCACGAAATTGGTTTCGAGCTTGCCTTGGCAATAAGCGAGCAAGGCCGAAGGATCGAACGCCTTGCGATCGACGACAATGGCCGCCACCGCGTCCTTTTCGCCGGGTGAACCATTGGCAGAGGGAATGCCATAGACATAGACGTCATCAATGGCCGGATATTCGGCCAGAGCCGCTTCGACGAAGCCGGGGTTGATGAAGTCGCCATTGTGACGGATACCGCCGCCCTTGCGGTAATCGAAATGCAGCCAGCCATCGGCATCGCGATGGCAGATATCGCCAGATCTCAACCACCCGCCGTTGACTTTCTTTTCGGATGCGGCCGGATTCTTGAAATAGGTGACCGAGGCCTCCTCACCCGTGGTGGGGCAACTGATGAGTTCGCCGGGCACATTGGGCGGGCAATCGTTGCCCGCCTCGTCCACGATGCGGATTTTTAGATTCGGCGGAGCTTTGCCGAAGCTGCCGATGGGACCGAGGCCAATGGGCTTGAATGCCATGCCGCCTTCGATGGCCCCATAGACTTCAAGGACTTTGAGATTGAAGCGCCGCTCGAAGTTCTCCCAGATCGCCGCGGGCATGCCCGACGACAGAACAAAGCGCACGGGGTTGTTGCCGTCGTTGGGCTTCTCCGGTTCGCTGTAGACGGCGGTTGTCATGCCGCCCAGAAGGTTGAAGAAGGTGCAGCCATAGGTGCGCGTGATGTTCCACAAACGCGACTTCGTGAACCGGCGGCTGAACACTGCCCGCTGGCCCAGGCGCAGGGCGGGTGCCAGCGTGATCAATTGCGCATTGCCGTGGGTGAGCGACAGGCCAGTATAAGGTCGTTCGTCGGCGCCGATCCCCAGCAGCGCCGTTATCATGGATGCGCGGCCATATCGGATATTTGAGAATACGACGCCCTTGGGATCACCGGTCGTGCCGGAGGTGTAGATGATCTGCAACGGATCTTCCGCGCTGCGCAGGCGCATGTCGACCCAAGTCTGCTTCGCCGACAATATTTCCGCCAGCGATTGGGCGCCGGGCACGCTTGATGTGGCGGGCATGTCGGGCTCGTCGCCGCTTTCCAGCACCCAAATCCATTCCAGAGTGGGCACGCCGGCGCGCACTTCCACCACCTGGTTCAGAGCATAGTCCGCGCAGACGATCCCCCGGCATCCTGAATTGTTCAGGGTGTAGGCCAGTTTGTCGCCGCGCGTGCGCGGATCGATGGGGACGAACACAAGTCCCGCCAATGACGATGCAATCATCAGCTCGATGAATTCGGGATGGTTGCGCATCAGAATGGCGAAGCGATCGCCGTATTCCATACCGCGCGCCAGTAGCGCCGCAGCCAGCCGGTTGGCGTTCGCCCACAGATCGGCGTAGTTACGGATCTCATCCGCCCGCGCCCCGCCGCCTTCGAACGTGACTACATCGAGATCCGGTTGCGTTTCCGCCCGGACCGCGACCAGATCGGCCAGGATCAATTCGTTACGCGGGGTCACGGCCTAGTTCCGGGTCAGGATGGTGACGCATTGGGCGGCGGCATCGGTTCCGATATTGCCGCCACCGTTGTGGCACAGCCCAACCTTGGCGCCCTCTACCTGACGAGCGCCGGCACGGCCCTGCAGCTGCTCGGTAATCTCGACCACCTGGGCAATGCCGGTGGCACCGATGGGATGGCCCTTGCGCAGCAGCCCACCCGATGTCGACACCGGCTGACGACCGCCCAGGCGGGTCACGCCGTCGGCCACAAGCCGCCCGCCTTCGCCCCTGCCGCAGAGATTCAGCGACTCATAGGCTATCAGCTCCGCAGGTGCCGATGCGTCATGCAGTTCAACCAGGTTGACATCCTGCGGTCCCAAGCCCGATTCCTCATACGCCTCGCGCGCGCAGACTTCCGACAATCCTTCGCTGCCGGGCGCACGGTCCCAGCCCGAGCGCAAAACGCTGGAGCTGACCCGCACCGCCTTGGAGAGCCCCAGTTCGCGCATCTTGCGTTCGGAGACGATGATTGCCGCCGCGGCACCATCGCCGATGGGAGAGCACATCGGCCGCGTCAACGGTTCGGCGATTGTGGGCGCGGCCAGAACTTCTTCCACCGACATCGCGTTCCGAAATTGGGCGCGAGGGTTCAGAGAACCATGGAACGAGTTCTTCGCCGAGATCATGGCGAATTGTTCGATGGTGGTGCCAAAGCGGGACATGTGTGCGCGCGCGGCGGCGGCGTAAATATCCATGAACATCGATCGGTTCTTGCCCGCGCTCTGGGACGCTTCTTTGGCTCCCGCGGCTGCGGCGCTCTTCTGCAGCTTCTCTATGATCTGCTGCAATTGCTCGACATCGACCGCACCCATGAAGGCGCCGAACACCTTGGCCTTGTCTTCGAGATACATCTTCTCGACGCCGGCGGCCAACACCACGTCATAGGCGCCGCTTGTCACCATGGCGCAGGCCTGATTGAAAGCGGTGGAGGCGCTCGCGCAGGCGTTCTCCACGTTCACCACCGGGATGGCGCCAATGCCCATGCCGCGCAACACCACTTGGCCGCGAATGCATTCCTGGCCGGTCAGAACTCCAGCCGCGGCGTTCGACATCCAGGCGGCCTGAATATCGGTCCTCTGCAGTCCCGCATCATCCAGCGCCGCCCCTATGGCTTCCGCGCCGATGGCTTTCAAGCCGCGGTCCATCATGCGGTCGAACCGCGTCATCCCGACTCCGGCGACGTAGGCGTTCATCTTCATGGTTGTCGCCCCAACTCGTCCTTTGTTATTTGCGCATGATCTTTTCGGAAAACCGGTGCCCACTTTTCCGGATCATGCGCTAGAATCGCGCCGCCGCGAGCATGCCCAGGACCTCGTTGCAGCCGTCCTCGATCATCGAGATGCGCGCGTCGCGAAGAATCTTCTCGATAGGGCAGTTACGTGAAATGCCGGCGCCGCCATAGATCCCTAAAGCCGCGCTGGCCACCTCGAAAGCCGCCTCGGTAGAGGTGACCTTGGACGCGATCGCCAGCTGCAACAGCGGTACCTCGCGCGTCATGTTGATGCGAACCACGCGGTGGTTCAGGGCGCGTGCGGTCTCGACCTTCTGGAACATCCGGAACAGGCGCGATTTCACGCTCTGGTGGGTGAGGATGGTGACGTTGCCCTGGACGCGGCTCTTGGCGTAGTCCACCGCCAATTCCAGCGCGGCGCGCGCGCAGCCGACAAAGGTTGTTCCCATGCCGCCGTTGGCCATGCACAACACGCGATCGGCCACCGCCGCGTAATGTTCGGGCGGTACCACCATCGAATCCGCGGGCACTTTCAGGTCATTGAAAAAAATCTCGCCCTGGTTCAAGGCACGCTGTCCGATCTTGTCGGTCGGCTTGCCGCGGGTGATGTTGCCGTCGTTCAAGGGCACGACGAATCCGCCATAGCCCGAGCGGCCGCCGCCCATATCCACCGCGCAGAACAGGGCCGCCGCCGTGGCAATGGTGCCATTGGACACCCAGGCCGATTTCTGCCCGGAAATGACGAACTGGTTGCCATCCAGCCGCGCCAAGCAATTGGGTCGTCCAGGCTGGCCTATGGGGTGCGTGACAGAGCCGTCGAAATTCAATTGATCCGAGCCGTGGTCCGGTTCGGTGATCGCCCAGCAGCCGAGCGTACCGACGGGAAAGCGCTCCATCAGCGCCTGATTGCCCGACATCTCGGCCATCAACGCCGGGAAGTTGGACACGCCCAGGCTGATCGCCAGTCCGGAATCGCCCCAGCCCAGTTCTTCACCCACAATGCAACGCATGCGGGCCCGTTCAGCGGGAAGCAGGCTTGCGTCCATCGCATCAAGCCCAAGGCTGCGGTACTTGTCGAACACGTCCCACAGAATGGAATCGCGTGCGATGACGTCGGCGGCGGGCAACTTGTCCAGCTTCTCGCCCGCCGGGCGCATCACATCGCGCGCGAAACGGTGCGCGGTTTCCCACGCGGCGCGTTCCGTCCCGTTCAGATCTGGATCCTGGTCAATCGCACGAAATACCATGTCGCGGCCCTCCTTTGGCTGGTCGGCGTCGGCTTCGAACGGTGTGAGGTTCGGATACACGCAAGGGCAAGCTGCATTTGCCCCTTGCTGCGCGGCTAACGATCCGGTACCGCGCTCGCTCTTGTGCGTACTCGGGCATCTCTGCGACCTCCCTGGCCGACGGCTGTTCTTTTGCGCATAATTCTTAATCTGACATGCGCTATTGTCAGAATTAGGCGTCTGACAATTCGGCATGTCAAGTAGGGAAAGCGAGAACATGACAGCGACGGCCCGGACACGACGCTACGGAGGACATTCCACCGAGGAGCGGCGTCTGGCGCGACGGCAGTTGCTGATCGACGCGGCGATCAGAGTCTATGGGGAAGTGGGCTACCGCAACGCAACCGTGAAGGCGGTGTGCGATGCGGCGGGGCTCACTGAACGTTACTTCTACGAATCGTTCGCAAACAGCGAAGCGCTTTTTGTCGCCGCCTATGACAGCGTTGCGCATCAGTTGCTCGATCGCCTCAAGACGATCCGAAAGGAGCACACCGGAACCGCGGACGAGCGCGGCCATGCGGTGCTGCGGGCCTATTATCAAACCATGAAAGACGATCCCGTCGGCGCGCAGCTATTTGTGGTCGAAATCGCACGCGTCGGGCCTGCCGTCGATGAAGTGGGGGCGGCGCTGCTTCGCGAATTCGGCGAATTACTGTCGCGAACGTTCGCGCCGCAGACGAACGCAAGGCTCAAAAGGAGCGAACTGGTTCGGGCCGGCGCCGTCGGTGCGATGCTATGGATCGCAAAAGCATGGATCGGCAGTGGCTACGCGAAGAGCGTGGATGTGGTCGCAACGGATGCGCTGAAGCTCTGCCGTGTGCTGGCGGACTAGCTCGTTACAGTCGTCTGTTCCCTCTTAAGGGACAGCGATTCAGCGTTCATGACCAGGCATTTCCGAGATCCCGCTGGGCAGGTTTGGCGAGGTCGATGAACTCGCTGCGGCATGTGTGCTTCTTGCAAGTCCCGCTGGCGGTTTCATTCGAGGCCAGGTAATTCATGTCAATGGCGGACAATACATGATCTAGGAATTGACAGCGGCCGTTGTATCGTTCGCTGCCCCGGGTCATATCTCGGCTGTTCTCATCAGGAATTCGCGCCAGGAGGGACCGATCGATGGAACGTTCGTTTGCCACGGAAATCGACAGCCTTAAGCTGGGCAATGGCGAGATCTTCCACGGCGAGGGCATCCTGGCCGTCACCAAGGCGCTTCTCCAGTCTGGCGTCTCTTACATCGGCGGCTACCAGGGCGCGCCGGTCTCTCATCTGCTCGACGTGATGGTGCAGGCCAAGGACTATATGGCCGAGCTCGGTGTGCATGTCCAAGCCTGTACCAACGAGGCGTCCGCCGCCGCCATGCTCGGCGCTTCGATTGCCTATCCGGTCCGCGGCGCGGTCACCTGGAAATCCATCGTCGGCACCAACGTGGCTGCCGACGCACTCTCCAATCTCGCGTCCCCGGGCGTGATGGGCGGCACGCTGATTGTGGTCGGCGAAGATTATGGCGAGGGGGCCAGCGTCATTCAGGAGCGCACCCATTCCTTTGCCATGAAATCGACCGTGTGGCTGATGGACCCGCGGCCTGACTTGCCGACCATCGTGCGCTGCGTCGAGAAATCCTTTGAGCTGTCGGAAGCCTCGCACACCCCGGTCATGATGGAATTGCGCATCCGCGCCTGCCACGTACAGGGCGAATTCATCGCAAAAGATAATGTGAAACCGGCAATCTCGCCGCACTGCCGCCAGCCGGCCGCGCCGCACGAGTATGGCAACCTGTCTCACCCGCCGGCCACTTTCGCGCATGAGCTAAAAAAGTATTCCGACCGCATGCCGGCCGCCCGCCGCTTCATCGTCGACCACGATCTCAACGAAAGGATCGACGGGCGGGTTGAGGAGGTTGGCTTCGTTGTGCAGGGCGGCATTTACAATGCGCTGATCCGGGCCTTGCAGGAGATCGGGCTCGCGGACGCACAGGGGCGTAGTGACCTCCCAATACTCCTGCTCAACGTCGTCTATCCGCTCTGTCCGGACCAGATCGTCGGCTTCGCCACGAACAAGAAGGCTGTTCTGGTCATTGAGGAAGGCCAGCCTGAATTTATCGAGCACGAAATTTCCTCGATCCTGCGGCGCGCCGACATCCAGGCAGCATTGCACGGCAAGGACATGCTGCCGATGGCCGGCGAATACACCTCGGAAGTGCTCGTCAGTGGGCTTGCCAGATTCATCGAGAAACATGTGCCTCGATTGGGCAATCTCGGCGCGAAGAATTATGCCGACGAGATTGCGGAGTTGCGCGCGAAGGCGTTGGCCGCGCTAGGCGGGCCCGCGCCCGCGCGCCCGCCTGGCTTCTGCATCGGCTGTCCGGAACGACCGTTCTTCTCGGCGCTGAAGCTGGTGGAAAGAGAAGAGGGCCGCTTCCATGTCTCGACCGACATAGGTTGCCACTCCTTTGCGACCTTTGCGCCATTCTCCTTCGGCAATTCAATCCTGGGCTTTGGCATGTCGCTGGCGTCCAGTGCTGGCGTGCAGAGTTTCGTCGACAAGAGGCCGATCGCGATCATGGGCGACGGCGGATTCTGGCACAACGGTCTTCTGTCCGGCGTCACATCGCGTCTTCTCAACAAGTCCGACGGCCTCCTTGTCATCATGAAGAACGGCTACACGTCGGCGACCGGCACACAGGACCTGATTTCGACGCCCCATGCCGACCAAAAGAAGGCCGCCGGCGGCGCGAGCACGACGGACACCGAGTTGACGATCGAGGGGACACTCACGGGCCTCGGCGTCAAATGGCTGCGCAGCATCCATACCTATCGCGTCGGAAAGATGAAGGCGACGCTTCAGGAGGCGATGACCACGAACTACGACGGTCTCAAAGTCATCATCGCCGAGGGCGAGTGCCAGCTCGAACGCCAGCGTCGTCTCAAGCCGCTTCGCGCAAAGGCTCTCGCGGAAGGCGTGCGCGTGGTTCGCACCCGCTATGGCGTCGATGACGAGACCTGCACCGGCGACCATTCCTGTATACGCCTGTCCGGCTGTCCGACGCTGACCGTCAGAGCGTCATCCGATGTTCTGAAGAGCGACCCGGTCGCGCATGTGACGAACGGCTGCGTCGGCTGCGGACTGTGCGGCGAAGCGGCGCACGCAGCCACGCTCTGCCCGTCCTTCTATCGCGCTGACATCGTCTCCAACCCGACACGCATGGAGAAGATAATGGCGCGCGTCCGCAGCATCTTCACGAAGGCGGTGTAAGGTATGGCCGAAGCGGTCAATATCCGTTCCATCCTTGTCGGCGCCCTCGGCGGCGAGGGCGGCGGCGTGCTCATGGACTGGATCGTTCATTGCGCGCGCATGAGCGGGCTTGCCGTGCAGGCGACCTCGGTGCCCGGCGTGGCGCAGCGAACGGGTTCCACGTCCTATTATATCGAGATGTGCGAAAAGCCCGTAACCGGGCCAGCTCCGGTCTTTGCGCTAATTCCGATGCCCGGACGCGTCGACTTCGTTGCGGCAAGCGAATTTGTGGAAGCCGCGCGGATGATGGAGCGCGGCTTCGTCTCTCCGACGCGCACTGTGCTCATCGCCTCCACGAGCCGGGCCTATACGACGGTCGAGAAGATGCAAATGGGCGACGGGCGGTTCAATTCCGAACTCATCATGGCCGCGGGCAGGGAGCTTGCCAAACGTCTCGTGACGCTCGATCTCGATCGGCTCGCCCGCGAAAGCGGCACCGTCGTCAGCGCGTCGCTTTTCGGCTCCCTCGCCGGTGTCGGCGCCTTTCCGTGGGACCGCGCGACCTGTGAGGCCGCGATCGGATCGGGCGCGGCCGCCCGAGCGAGCAGGGCGGGCTTCAATGCTGCGTTCGAGGCGACATCCGCCACGATCGCCTCAACGCCGCCGCCGGATGGCGCAGCCGCAGCGGCGAAGCCGGCGCTGGCTGCGTCGCCCAAAAACCTTGAGCGCTTCGCTGCGCTGCCGCCCGAGGTGCGTGAGCTCGCCGAACTCGGGTACGCACGATGCATCGACTACCAGGACGCCGCCTATGCGGACCTCTATGCCAGTCGACTTCTTCAATTGGCGGCAGTCAATGGCGAAGAGGGGCTCGAGCGCACTCATGCGTTGGCTGAGGCCGCACGACGCCTCGCGCTCTGGATGACCTACGAGGATATTTCGCGCGTGGCGGACCTGAAGACAAGGGCCGCGCGGTTCGCAAAAATCCGTGCGGAAGCGGAGATGAGCGACGACCAAATCCTGACCATCACCGAATATTTAAAGCCGGGCGCCGACGAGATTGCGGCAATCCTGCCGGCAAGGCTTGGTGCATGGTTCATGCGCCGCGTCAACGCGAAGGGCGCGCCCGGCGTGATCTGGCGTGGCCTGCATGTAGCCACGACCAGCCTGCACGGCTACTTCACCCTGCGCGCGCTCGCGCAGTTCCGGCGCAGTCGCCGTGCGTCGCTACGTTTCGGTAAGGAGCAGGTAGCGATCGAAACCTGGCTCTCGGCCATGCGGGCCGCGCTTGCCGCTTCGCCCAGCTTCGCCGCCGCGCTTGCCGAACTGCCGCGCCTTCTCAAGGGCTATGGTGAAACGCAAGCGCGCGGCCAGAGCAATTACGACGCGATAGTTGCGGCAATCGTCACGCCAGCCGTACTGGCCAACGACTTTTCAAACTCAAAAAAGTTGCGCGCCGCAATTGGCGCTGCACTCGCCGACCCAGACCGTGTCGTCCTGACAAAGGGTTTATGACGGCCGGCGTTCGGTCGTTCGTTGCGCTTCGCTCACGCTGTTTGTGGTGCGAAACGGGTGCAGGGACAAGGAAAAGGCACGCAAGATACCGGTTCAAACTGGCGCCTTGGACAGCGCAGCATCTTCTCCCGACCGGAATGCAATTGTCTCGAAAACATCAGCGCAGGGTACGGCACGCAATGCCAACGCGAAATCGAAGTGAGGTATGCATCGCGCTGGAATGACCATCTGAGATCGCTTCTGCTGTTGAGCGGCCAATAATCTTCGATGCGTCTTGCACATCAACGGAATGCCAGAAGACTACTATGTTGCGACGACGCAGAACGTCGATCTCGACGTCGGTTTCACCGAGAGCACAGCGCTCGCTTGGAATGTGTTTGCGCCTGTGGCGCAGCCAGGGCGCGGCGACATTGCCGGCACCTATGTCGGGGTCGACGCCATGGATGCTGCTGTTGTCGGCGTTGGCGGGAATGTGCTGCTCGGCGGCTTAAACAACAGCATGGCCCTACAACCCATCAGCGTCCAGGCGACGATCGGAGTGATCGTTGCTGCAGGGGTCGAGCGTCTCGACTTGCAGCCGGGTCGATAAAAAACCAATATAATCGGGCGCTCCGCTAGATGCCGTCCGGGCCGATCGAGGGGGGCGATCGGCGAAGCGCCTGCGCCGCTTGACCTTAGCGATACGCCGTCCGACCTTGTTTCACTTGGAGGAATGCGAACATGGTCTCAAGTCACGGAGGCAATGGACAGCTTGACGATGGCAAGCCGCGTTTGACGGAGGATGATATCACGCGGGCCCAGCTCGGTCCGCGCGGTGTGCCAGGGGCACCGGATCCCGCGCGAATGACGCCGCAGCAAGCCAAGAACTATCCAAGATATGTGGATCCCGGCCATGTGGAATAGCTTCAATCCGTTGTTGAACGGTGCCAGCGCCGTCCCTGGCGAGTTCCGCCACCTTCCGAGCCCGGTTACTGGCTGCCATTGTTGGGAGGATTAAGTGGCGAGCAATCCCTACGACGTGCTCGGAGTTCCTTCGTCCGCTTCCGCTGCCGATATCCAGAAGGCCTATCGGAAGCTGGCGAAGAAGCTCCATCCCGACCTCAATCCAGGCAACAAGACGGCTGAAGAGAAGTTCAAGGAAGTCGCCGCCGCTTACGATGTGCTTGGCGATGCCGAGAAGCGCAAGCGGTTCGACAATGGAGAGATCGATTCCTCGGGCACGGAGCAACCGCAACATCGTTTTTACCGGGATTTCGCCGGTGCCGAAGAGGGCCATTCGTATACCAGCAGCGCCGGCTTTGCCGATTACACGGACGAGGACGACGCTTTCGCCGAGCTTCTGCGGCGTAGTCGATACGCCCGCGCCAACCGCCGCGGAGAAGACCTGCACTATCGGCTTGCAATCGAGTTTGTCGAATCGATCACCGGCGCCGACAAGCGCGTCACCTTGCCCGACGGTGGAACTCTCGACGTGAAGATCCCGCCCGGTCTGGTCGATGGCCAGGTCTTGCGCCTGAAGAGTAAAGGCGCGCCCGGCGCTGGTAAAGGCGGCGCCGGCGATGCGCTCATTGAAGTGGAGGTCTTGCCTGACCGCCGCTTCACGCGCGACGGCGACAACATTTTCCTGGAATTACCGATCTCGCTGTCCGAAGCCGTACTGGGCGGGCAGGTTCGCGTTCCGACTCCGACCGGCGACGTCACCATGTCGGTCCCGAAAGGATCGAATACCGGGACAACCCTGCGCCTGAGAGGGAAGGGCGCGCCACGCCGCGGTGGCGGGAGCGGTGACGAGCTTGTGAAGCTCAAGATCATCTTGCCGAAATCACCGGATCCGGAGCTCGAGGCATTCGTGGCGAACTGGGGCAACGGTAAGAACTTCAACCCGCGCGAAGGTAATGCGTCATGATCATGGGCATACAGCAATTCCTGACTTCATCAGGTATTCAGATGCAGACGCTGGAATTCTGGCTTGAGCAGGAATGGCTCATCCCCGAGCAGACTGCCTCGGGCATGCGATTCTCCGAAACAGACGTCGCCCGCGCGCATCTTATCCAGAGCCTCAAGGTCGATTTCGGAGTCAACGACGAAGGCATCGATGTGGCGCTTCATCTCATCGACCAGCTTCATGGAATACGCCGCGCGCTTGCGCAGGTGCACGAGGAGATGCGTGGAGGATCAGTCTAGTTAATCATCGGGTTCAGGAGGAGACGATATGATCGGGCGATCGACGCGACCGGACCACGGAGAGATTGATACCCTGATCCTGCGGGCTTTGGTCCGCAAACTCATTGCAAAGCATTTGTTGTCGACACGCGACGTCCGCGATCTTCTGTTTGATGCGGCAACGCGGCTCGACCTCGTCGGCAGCGAACAGACCCCGCAGGCCGCTCGCATCATGGTCGAAGAAGATCTGGCGCCCGCATTCCTTGGCGAAGAGAAGAAATGAATACCGTGCCCCTTGGCGCAAAGGGACGCTTTGCGCTCGACGTGAAGCCGCAACACTTGGCCAGCCAGTTCAAGGATCCAATGCTTCCGCCGGTTCTCGCGACGCCGGTCATGATCCTTGCGATGGAAAATGCGGCGTTGAACGCTATCCGCGGTTATCTCGGTCCGGGTGAGAGCGCGGTCGGGATCGCGGTCGACGTCCGCCACATCGCAGCAACGCCGGTCGGGCAGCGAGTGACCGCAGACGCCGAAGTCACGAAGGTCGACGGTCGACGGCTCGTTTTCACGGTGACAGCGCGTGATGAAACTGAGGAGATCGGTAGAGGCACTCACGAGCGCATGGTGATCGATCTTCTTCGATTGGAGCAGCGTCTCGAAGCGAAGAGGACGCGATCGCCGGCAGATCCAGGGAATCAGAAATAGGACGACATCCGAATTTCACTGAGCGTGCTGATGTTGCGGACCTATCGGATTGTAGGTTTTCCCGAGCGGATATGTCCGATGCCGGCGTTGCTGATTTGAGAGGTGGTCCGATGAACACCGAAAAATACGCCGAACGTGCGCACGGCTTTATCCAGTCGGCGCAGTCGCTTGCGATACGCGACGGCCACCAGCAGTTTTCGCCGCTGCATCTTTTGAAGGTGCTGCTGGACGACAGCGAGGGGCTGGCCATGTCTATCTCGCGCCTGAATTGGCGCACCTTCGATGCCGCGGAAAAGGCGGCCGAGAAGGCCGGCGACAGTTTCGTCACCGTCGAGCGGCTGCTGCTCGGCCTTGTCTCGGCGAGGCTGCCTGAGCCTGGCTTATCATTTCGAAAGAGGTCGGTCGTTTCAACGGCGCGGCCGACGAACCGGGGGGCAGCGCCATTAATCGAGATGAAGCATATCCGGCACCAGGTCTAGGAGGACGGACGCAATGGAAGAGTATGACCTCTATATCAATGTGAAGAAGCCGGCGATCGGCCTCTACGTGCGCAAAGGCGCCAGTCTCCCCGATCTCGCCGATAAGGACGATTGGGTCTTTGACGGGACAGCAGCCCGGGATTTGTTGCCGCCGAGCGTCGTCGAAGGCGTGAAAGCTGACGGTCACGCCTTTCGGGACATGAGTTGATGGCCGGAGAACATTCGCCGATCCACAGGCCAAGCGCGGTGATGCTCTGTGCGATTTTCTCGATCAGTCAGCATC
>Ga0265339_10002178_pt1 | contig 14208 bp, 14 predicted proteins | sample 4CB219metaG_FD_202085 | JGI IMG/M metagenome (GOLD analysis project Ga0265339, IMG submission 202085) | Rhizosphere microbial communities from Carex aquatilis grown in University of Washington, Seatle, WA, United States - 4-CB2-19 metaG | ecosystem: Host-associated > Plants > Roots >...
ATGAAAGTTCGGCAGTGGATTGAGAAAGACGTCTCCCTCCCTCCACTCAAACGCTCTCTCGAAGTTTTCCGACAGGCGAGAATGATTGAAACTTGCGTGTGTGTGTATTACGCCTTTCGGGATTCCAGTTGTGCCGGAGGTGTAGAGAATGATCACTGGATCATCCTCACGAATGTGAAGCTTCAGTGGATCGTGGGACTGCGCTGCACACCACTCTGCGAGCGAGCTTTTTTGGTCGATGAACAACGTCTCAGGACATATTTCTGCGGCGGAGCAAATTTCATTCCACGTCGCCTCGCTGTCGCGCTCGACGATAGCGAGCCGCCCATCGGCGTTTAGAATAATCGCAGCAAGTTCAATCGACGCAAGGCGCCAGTTTAGCGGAACGAAGCACGCACCGGCTTTCGCAGTGCCATACATGGCCAAGAAGAAATCGAATGAGTTTTTGCCAAAATAGAGTATCCGATCTCCCACTTGCACGCCCGAGCTTCGCAACATCCGTGCAAACCGATTCGTCAAGCGGTCGAACTCTCCGAAGTTCGTGCGCTTTCCTTCGTAGACCAAAGCCAACTTCTCGGGCGTGTGACGCCCGTGATAGGCTAACGTGTCGCCGATAAAGCGAATTTCAGGATAAGCCCACATCCGTCACCTCCTCGCGTATTCCCCGGATCAGGCTTTGCCTTTTTGCGCGAACCAGCGCGTGCCCTCGTTATGGAGCACCGCTAGATAGTGCACTAGCTTACCATTTCTGGCAAGAGGGACGGGTACATGCTCTGCATCAGATGTTGCTAGTGGTTGGCATCACGCCTAAATTCTTTTTAATAATTTAGGACGCGATCCTGTATGGCCAACCAAGGCGATAAACATCTGTATCAATCGCTTGGGTGCTGCCAGCATAGCAAATTCTCACCATGCAGAAGCCGTCCGCACCCGGATCCCTCGTTCCTCGACCGACTGCGAAGCAGCGGCGTGAGGGGAGGCGAACGTGGTCCCCAGAGAACCTCAGCTTTTCGAGAATTTTGCTGCACTTCGGTCTAGGACTGATTTCTTGGGCGATTCTCCTGAAGCATAATTTCAAGCAGCCGCGCCCGACGCCACCTGTATTCACACCCATAGTTGCACAGATACGCTAACCCCCTACACAATCAATTCAGAAGAGCCGGCGTATTCTTCCCGCCGACCAAACAGAGCTTCACCCGTTTTGGAAATGCGGCGTTCGCTTCTCGACGAAAGCGCTCATCCCCTCTTTTTGGTCGGCAGTTGCGAACATTGCGTGGAAAAGACGGCGCTCGAAGCGTATCCCTTCTTGGAGCGTTGTCTCATAGGCCCGATTAACGCTTTCTTTCGTCATTACGGAGATCGGGTGTGACATTTCAGCGATCGTTTTTGCGGTTTTCAATGCATCATCAAGGAGATCGGCTGCCGGCACCACGCGAGCGACCAAGCCAGCCCGTTCCGCCTCGTTCGCATCCATCATGCGCCCAGTAAGACACATTTCCATGGCCTTCGCCTTGCCGACAATCTTCGTAAGCCGCTGGGTACCACCCATTCCGGGCATAACGCCCAGCTTGATTTCAGGCTGGCCGAAGCGAGCAGTGTCTGCTGCGATGATGAAGTCGCACATCATTGCAAGTTCACAGCCGCCGCCGAGTGCAACACCGGCAACGGCTGCAATGATCGGCTTACGGCAATTCGTCATGCGCTCCCAAGAGGCGAACCAATCTGTCTCGTACATCTCCATGTACGATTTGTTCTGCATCTCTTTGATGTCGGCGCCCGCCGCAAATGCTTTCTCCGAGCCGGTGATGACTATGCAACGAATCGTGGGGTTACTATCAAAACTGGCAAGCGCACTGCAGAGTTCGTCCGCGAGTTCCTTATTCAGTGCATTCAACGCTTTCGGTCGATTCAACGTAATTAGGCCGACATGATCGCGAGCTTCGACTAGAATAGTGTTGTAAGTCATGATTCACAGACCTGATTTCGAAACACGGATGAAGTTGACAACCCCCGAAAAGTCCATTCCGCCATTCCCTGCGGCATCGAAAGCCTTGTAAATCTCCTGCGCGTGTTTGCCCAGCGGGGTGGCTGCGCCGGTCGCGGTGGCCGCGTCCTGCGCCAGCGTCAGGTCCTTCAGCATCAGCGCCGATGCGAATCCAGGCTTGTAGTCGTTGTTCGCAGGAGAGGCCGGCACCGGGCCCGGAACCGGGCAATAGGACGTCAACGACCAGCATTGCCCCGAGGAGGTCGAGGCGACGTCGAACAGCGCCTGATGCGAGAGGCCGAGCTTTTCGGCGAGCGTAAAGGCCTCGCCCACCGCGATCATGGAAATGCCGAGGATCATATTGTTGCAGATCTTGGCGGCCTGGCCGGCGCCGGCGCCGCCACAATGCACGATCTTCTTGCCCATCTTCTCAAGGACCGGCTTCGCCGCCGCGAACGCCTTGTCGTCACCGCCGCACATGAAGGTCAGGGTCGCCGCCTTGGCGCCGCCGGTGCCGCCGGACACCGGCGCATCGACCGAGGCCACGCCGTGTTTTGCCGCAAGCACGTGCGCCTGCTTGGCGCTTTCAACATCGATCGTGGAGCAATCGATGATGAGCGCGCCCTTGCTCATCGCAGGAACCACCTCGCCCCAGACCGAGAGCACATGCCTGCCCGCCGGCAGCATGGTGACGACGACCTCCGCGCTCTTGACCGCGGCGGGTGCGCTCTCGGCGATGACGGCGCCGTCACTCCTGGCCTGATTGCGCGAGGCCTCGACCAGATCGAACGCGACCACCTTGTGGCCGGCTTTCACCAGATTGGCCGCCATCGGTCCGCCCATGTTGCCGAGCCCGATGAATGCGATCGTTGCCATGCCGCTTTCCTCCGCTTGAAACGCTTCTATCCTGTTTGACTGAATTTGAGCTCGTCAGCGCCGATTTCCGCAAAGTAAGGCGCGATCATCTCCGCCGTAACGTCGTCGATCCGCGTCGGCGACCATTTCGGATTGCGGTCCTTGTCGATCACGGCCGCGCGCACGCCTTCGCGAAAATCGTCACTGGCAAAGACCTGCAGCGCGGCACGATATTCCCGCACCAGACACTCTTCCAGCGAGGATGCCTTGCGCGCCAGCCGCAGCAGCCTCAAGGTGACCACCATGCCGCGCGGCGATTTTTCGCCGAGTGTCTTGAACGTGGACAGCGCCAGTTCCGACCCGTCGCGTCTGAGGCTTGCGACGATATCCTCCATGCGACCGTGTGCGAACCACCGATCGATCTGCGGCTGCATCGCCGCCACCGGCCCCGAGGTCTCGCCGGTGGCAAAACCGTCAATCATGGCCTTGATTTCGGAGGACTGCGTTCCCGGACCGAGTTGAGTAAGAGCCTCGCGCAAGGCGGCGAGCTTGCCGGAGGGCACGACCACATCGGCAAAGCGGGCATAGATCGCATCGGGCCCATTCATGGTCTGTCCGGTCAAACCGTAATAGGTGCCGAGTTCTCCCGGCACATGCGAGAGCAGCCAGGTGCCGCCGACATCAGGGAAGAAACCTAGGCCTACTTCGGGCATCGCGAGCCTGGTGCGCTCGGTGACGATGCGATGGCGGCCATGGGCGGAGAGACCGACCCCGCCGCCCATCACCAGCCCGTCCATGAATGCCACATAGGGCTTGCGATATTTCGCGATCCGCGCGTTCATGATGTATTCCTGGCGCCAGAAGGTCTTTCCGAGATCGCCGCCAGCCCTGGAGCTCTCGTAGAGGCCACGGATATCGCCGCCGGCACACAGTCCGCGTTCGCCCGCCCCCTCCAGAAGCACCAGCGCCACCGCCGGATCAGCCTCGAAGCGGTCCAGCGCCGCATCAATTCCCAGCGACATTTCCAGCGTCATGGCATTGATCGCTTTCGGCCGGTTGAGCCGGATGATGCCGGCCGAACCTTCCCGCCGCACGATCAGGTCGCCTTCATCTTCGGCCAGAACGGAAGCCAGCGTCATCGCGCGCCCTCGATCATCTTGCGCGCCACGATCAGCCGCATGATTTCATTGGTCCCTTCGAGGATCTGGTGCACGCGCAAATCGCGCACGATCTTCTCGATGCCGTATTCGCTGAGATAACCATAGCCACCGTGCAGTTGCAGCGCCTGGTTGGCGACCTCGAAGCCGACGTCGGTGCCGAAACGCTTGGCCATCGCGCACAGCATGGTGGCATCTGGATCCTTGCGGTCGAGCGCCGCCGCCGCGCGCCAGACGAAGGTGCGCGCCGCCTCCAACTCGATGGCCATGTCGGCGATACGAAACTGCAGAGCCTGGAACTCATCGAGGCGCTTTCCGAACGCCTTGCGCTCCTTCATATAAGCGAGCGCCTTGTCGAGCGCGCATTGCGCGCCGCCGAGCGAGCAGGCCGCGATATTGATGCGGCCGCCGTCGAGCCCGGCCATCGCGATCTTGAAGCCGATCCCCTCCTCGCCGAGACGGTTCTCGACCGGCACGCGGGCGTTCTCGAAAATCACCGCACGCGTCGGCTGCGCGTTCCAACCCATCTTGCGCTCATTGGCGCCGAGCGAAAGCCCGTGTGTGCTGCCCTCGACCACAAGCGTTGAAATGCCGCCGGGGCCCTCGCCGCCGGTCCGCACCATCACGACGTAGATGTCGCCGCCGCCCGCACCCGAGATGAACTGCTTCTGGCCGTTGAGCACATAATAATCGCCGTCACGCACGGCGCGCGTGCGCAATGCCGCCGCATCCGAGCCCGAGCCCGGCTCGGTCAGGCAATAGCTTGCCAGGAATTCCATGGTGCAGAGTCCTGGCAGCCACTTCCTGCGCTGCGCCTCGTTGCCGAAGGCATCGATCATCCATGACGCCATGTTATGGATGGACATGAAGGCCGACACCGTCGGACAGCCCTGCGCCAGAGCCTCGAAGATCAGCGCCGCATCGAACCGCGTCAGCGCCGAGCCGCCGACGTCGTCGCGGATATAGATACCGCCGATGCCGAGCTTGGCAGCCTCGCGCATCACATCGACCGGAAAATGCTTCTCCTCGTCCCAGCGGATCGCGTGAGGCGCGATTCTCTCCGCGGCGAATTCGCGCGCCATGTCGCGAACCGCAATCTGGTCCTCCGTGAGAGCAAATTGCATTTTCGTCGCGCTCGATAGCACTTCGACTAATTCATCGTCGGCATCGCGAACTCGGCGCCCTCCTTGACGCCCGAGGGCCAGCGCGCGGTGACTGTTTTCGTCTTGGTGTAGAAGCGAATCGAGTCGGGCCCATATTGATTGAGATCGCCGAAACCGGACTTCTTCCAGCCGCCGAAGGTGTAGTAAGCGACCGGGACCGGGATCGGCACGTTGACGCCAACCATGCCGACATTGACCTTCGCCGCGAAATCACGCGCGGCGTCGCCGTCGCGGGTGAAGATCGCGACCCCGTTTCCGTATTCATGCTCGGAGGGCAGCGCCAGCGCCTCCTTGTAGTCGTGCGCACGCACCACTGACAGCACCGGTCCGAAGATCTCCTCCTTGTAGATCCGCATGTCCTTGGTCACGTGGTCGAACAGGCAGGCTCCCATGTAGAAGCCGTTTTCATAGCCCTGCATCTTGAAGCCACGACCGTCGACCGCGAGTTTGGCGCCCTCCTTGATCCCGACCTCGACATAGTTCTTGACGCGTTGCAGAGCCTCGCGGGTCACCAGCGGGCCGAAATCGGCGGTCGCGTCGATCGAGGGGCCGATCTTCAAGGACTCGACGCGCGGGATCAGCTTTTCCATCAGCCGGTCAGCGGTTGTCTTGCCCACGGGCACCGCGACCGAGACAGCCATGCAGCGTTCGCCCGCTGCGCCGTATCCGGAGCCGACCAGCGCATCGACGGTCTGATCCATGTCGGCGTCAGGCATGATGATGAGATGGTTCTTGGCGCCACCGAAGCATTGCACACGTTTGCCGTTCGCAGCAGCACGCCCGTAGATATATTGCGCGATCGAGGACGAGCCGACAAAGCCCACGGCGGCGATGTCGGGATCGTCGAGAATCGCGTCCACGGCCTCCTTGTCGCCGTTGACGACATTGAGGATGCCCGGCGGCAGCCCGGCCTCCAGCATCAGTTCGGCAAGCTTCATCGGCACGCCGGGATCGCGCTCCGATGGCTTCAAAATGAAGGCATTGCCGCAGGCGATCGCGGGCGCGAATTTCCACATCGGAATCATCGCAGGGAAATTGAACGGGGTAATGCCGGCAACCACGCCGAGCGGCTGGCGCATCGAATAAAGATCGATTCCCGGGCCTGCTCCCTCGGTATATTCGCCCTTCATCAATTGCGGGATGCCGAGGGCAAACTCGACGACCTCAACGCCGCGCAGAATGTCGCCCTTTGCATCGGGAAGAGTCTTGCCATGCTCGCGCGCCAGCAATTCAGCCAGGGCGTCATTGTCGCGCGCCACCAACTCCAGGAACTTCATCAACACGCGAACCCGCCGTTGCGGATTGGTCGCCGCCCATTCCGGCTGGGCGGCACGGGCGTTCTCGACGGCCGCACGAACTTCGGCTTTTGATGCCAGTGCCACCTTCGCCTGGATGTCGCCGGTCATCGGCTCGAAAATGTCTCCCGTCCGCCCAGAGGTCCCCTTGACCTCGCGGCCGCCGATAAAATGTCCGATCGAACGCATGTGCTCCTCCAAGACTGACCGAATGCCGGGTTTGGCGGCATCTTGCAGTCTTTGCGGCGTTTGGAAAGGGTTTCTGCGCGCGGCTTACGAAAATGCCGACCTGCACTGCATGAACGGCTATTCGACCAATGGCGTAGGCCCATCCCGTGGGTCGCCCGCTTAGTGACTGGCGGGTCCGGCGGCCCTCCTGGAGGCCGGTTTTTTCGCTGCCGCAGTTTTCGTCTGCAACGCGCGTTCCAGCGCGGCGTCGCGCCCGGCATCGAGAATCTCCCCGGAAAACTCGCTATTGCCGGCGATCCGGGCGAGCACCAGCGTCCCCATCATGGTCGCGAGCGCCGCCATCGCCTGCTTGCGCGCGGCCTTGCGCGGCAGGTCCGGAATCTGCTCGGCCATGATGTCGATCATCTCTTCCAGTTTCGCCGCGAACGCCTTGCGCGTCCTTTGGCTCTCGCGGGCAATCTCCGCGCCTAGCGATGGAACCGCGCAGCCATGGCCGGGATCATCGCGATGAACGGGAGTCAGGTAGGATTCCACGATCCTGGCCAGCCGCTTGTCCGGCGGCGTCTGCTCGACGATCTTGCGCCAATGCGCCATCGAGCGGTCCATCGCATAGGCAAAGGCCTCGATCACCAACGCTTCGCGGGAATCAAAATGCGCGTAGAAGCCGCCATGGGTCAGCCCCGCCTCCTTCATCAGGTCCGCCACCCCAACGCCATGCGCACCCTTCTCGCGAAGCCGCACCGAGGCCTTCTTCACGATCCGCGCGTGGGTTTCCTGCTTGTGCTCCCGCGAATAGCGCATGGCTCGTCCTATAGGATGTTTGCAGTCATATAATAGCATCGAGCCGGGAAAGGCTGCACCTATTTCGTGAATTCGGTTTCATCCGCCCTCTTCCGGCCAGCCTTGACAAAACCCGGATTTGACCGGGAAGTGGCGCTTTCCCGCAAGAACCCAGCACGAGACTTCCATGGACATGCTCAATCAGCATTGCGGCGTCGACCGCGACCGGCGCGGCGTCGTGACCCTGACGATCTGCAACGCCGGCTCGCTGAATATTCTCGGCTCCGCCGCCATCAACGGCGTGCGCGAGGGCCTGGAGCGGCTGGCGACGGAACGGCAGATCCGCGTGCTCCTGCTCAAGGGAGAGAGCGAAAAGAGCCTGATCGGCGGCGCCGACATCAAGGAGATGGCCGGGCTCGACCAGACCTCGGCGGAAGCCTTCATCACCCGCCTGCGCGATCTCTGCGAGGCGGTGCGCGCCTTTCCGGCGCCGGTGATCGCACGGATGCCGGGCTGGTGCCTTGGCGGCGGCCTGGAAGTGGCGGCCGCCGGCGACGTGCGGATCGCCGCACACGATGCCAGGTTCGGCATGCCCGAGGTGCGCGTGGGGATTCCCTCCGTCATTCATGCCGCGTTGCTACCGCGCCTGATCGGCTGGGGCCGCGCCCGCTGGCTGGTCATGACGGCGGAACATATCGATGCGCCGACCGCGCTCGCCTGGGGGCTGGTCGACGTGGTCGCCCCCGAAGGCAGGCTGGACGAAGCCGTCGAGCGCACGGTCCAGGCGCTGCTCGAATGCGGCCCCGAAGCGCTGCGCGCGCAGAAGGCGTTGCTGCGGCAGTGGGAGGAATTGCCGCTGAAGCAGTCGGTCGATTTGAGCATCGGCGTGTTTGGGCAATCGTTCCTGACGGACGAACCGAAACGGCTGATGCAGGGGTTTATCGACCGGAAGCGGTAGCGGTATCGCTGCACTCTGTATCGGGGGCGGCGAAGCCACCGCCATTGCGGTTGAGCAGCCAATTACGGCCGGATCGTCATGTTGCGCGCAAGTCCCGGGGTGCGCAGTGGCTCGGCGAGACGCGCGAACTCGCACAGCAGCGAACGGGTCTTGCGGGGATCGATGATTTCCTCCACCCAGAATTTCTCGGCGGATCGGAACGGCGAGCGCAGCCGGTTGAGGCGATCCTCGATCTCCTTCAGCTTGGCAGCAGGATCGGCGGCCGCGTCGATCTCGGCACGATAGGCCGCTTCGATTCCCCCTTCCAGCGGCAGCGAGCCCCAATAGGCCGATGGCCAGGCATAGCGGATGGAAAAGCGGTCCGCGGGCTGGTGCACGACGCCGGCGACGCCAAAGGAATTGCGGATGATGACGGTACACCAGGGCACCGTGGTCTGATTGACCGCGGCCATCGCGCGCACGCCGTGCCGGATGGTGGCGGACTTCTCCGCCTCGCGCCCGATCATGAAGCCGGGGCAGTCCATCAGATAGACGATCGGCAGGTGGAAGACCTCGGCGAAATCGACCCAGCGCACCACCTTCTGACAGGCTTCCGCGGTCCACGAGCCGCCATAGTGGAAGGGATCGCTGGCGAGCAGCAGCACGGCGCGTCCCTCGAGCCGCGCCAGTCCCACGATGATCGGACGGCCAAAATTGGTGTTCATCTCGAAGAACGAGCCCTTGTCGACCACGGCCTCGATGATGGGTCGCATTTTGTAGACTTGGCGGCGGCTGCGCGGCACCGCCTTCATCAGCGAATCCTCGCTTCGTTCCGGGCCGTCGTTGCAGAGAGTCGTGGGCGGCAGTTCGAAGACCGAAGACGGCAGGTAGGAGAGAAAGCGCCTGGCGCGGGCAAACGCCTCGTCTTCGGTATCGACGGCATCGTCGACGCCGCCGGCGCGGGTCTGGATATCGGCGCCGCCAAGCTCCTGCTTGGAGAGATCCTGCCCCAGCCGCTTCACGACCGGCGGCCCGGCAACGAACATCGCGGAGGTTCTGGTCATGAGCGAATAATGGCTCGCCGCCAGCCGCGCCGCGCCAAGGCCCGCAACCGAGCCGAGCCCCAGACCGACCACCGGCACATGCGCCAGATTTTCCGTCGTGTAGCGATACCAGCGCGTACCGCCGATCCCGCCGGGCAAATTCGCCGCGCCCTTGGTCTCGATGGTCTTCACCGAGCCGCCGCCACCGGAGCCTTCGATGATGCGGATGATCGGCAGCCGGAAATCATGCGCCATCTCTTCGGCCATCAGCGGTTTGGCCGAGATCGAGGCGTCCGCCGAGCCGCCCCGAACAGTGAAATCGTCGCCGACCACGACCACGGTGCGGCCATCCACCTTGCCGCGGCCAAACACGCAGTTGGCCGGCGTCAGATGCTTGAGTTCGCCGCTTTCGTCATATTCGCCGATGCCGGAGATCGCACCGATCTCGTGAAAGCTTTCGGGATCGACCAGTTTGTCGATGCGTTCGCGGACGGTGAGCCGGCCCTGGTCGCGCTGCCGCTTGACCTTCTCAACGCCCCCCATCTCGCGCGCGAACGCTTCGCGCCGAGCGAGCTCGTCGAGTTCCGGCTTCCAGTTCATTCATCTCCTCCGTCTTGGTGATGTTGTTGTGGGCGGGCAGCGGCAGTGGCTTTCGCTCCAGACGGCCGTTGAACAGTTCGCCTTCCGCGCTCTCGAGCAGGTCGCCCACCGCGACAGCGAGCTCGCGCATAGCCGGGGCGACTTCCCTGTGCAGGCGCTTTTCGTCGTACATCGCGGCCAGCAGCCCAATCGTCACCACGACGAAGGTTTGATATTGCGGCGACCACAGCGGCACCGCGAGACCATTGATGTGCGGAGACCACAGGCCGCAGGCGACGACGTAGCCGCGCTCCTTCAGGAAGCGGCGGTTGCCCTCGATCCGCGGCCGCAGCAGCTTGGCGCCTTCCGGAATCTCGCGCTCCATCTCCGCGACCAGGGCATCGCCGACATCCGGATCGAGCGCGGCGGTGTAGGCATGGCCCGCCGCCGTGGTTGCCATCGCGATCCGGCTGCCGGTGGACTCATGAAGGCCGAGCGCGTTGGCCGAACGGGCAAATTCGAGATAGACGAGATGGAAGCGGTCGGGAATGACGAAGCCGACCGTACCCGGCAACTGCTCGGCGACCTCCTGCAGCCGCAGCCGGATCAGGTTGCGCAGCTGCAGGCCCTTCATCATCGCGGTGCTCATGGCAACCGCGCTCGGGCCGATGCGGTATTTCTGGTCGCGCGGCAGATAGACGAGCTGTCCCATCCGCGTCAGCGTGTGGGTCAGGCGCGAGACGGTGGATCGCGGCAAGCCGCAGCGATTGGAGATTTCGAGGTTACCGAGCCGCGCTTCGTGCCCCTCGAAGCATCGCAACACATCGAAGGCGCGCGACACCACCTGAATGACGTCGCCCTCACCCGTAAGATCACCGGCCAGCATCCCCGGCCTGCTCAGCCGCTCCGAGCGTCGTCCCATCGCAAATTCCATCCCACGGAATAAAATTCCACTTGAAGAACAAGCTACCTCAGGCATTGTGCGGCCACAACAAGAAGCGGGTTGGTATGCCAGATATCAAGGTCGTGACCGAGGTGGCCGGGCGCATCTGCGCGCTTCCAAAAGAGGCCGGTGCAGACGTTGGCAATGGCGACGACATCGTCTTCGTGGAAGCGATGAAAATGGAAATACCGGTCAGTTCTCCGTCGGCGGGCAAACTGAAATCCATCCTGGTCGCCCTGGACGAGGTAGTCGCCGAAGGACAGGCGGTGGCGATCCTGGAGGTCTGAAACGCGCCCGCATCTGCGCGCCACCAAGCTGAATCAGGAAATTGGGGGCCGCTTCCATTCCATCACCACAAACCACGGCACACGCCGAAATCGGCGTTGATTGGCACCAGCTCCGGACACCGGTCCAGGCTCCGAGAAGAAAGTCAGATTGAGACCGTGCTCCAGAAAAGCAGTCATGTAGGCTGCGAGCGGGCGATGCCAATTCCTGATGCGGATCCCCGCCCACTCAAACCAGAACGAAAACTCTTCGAGGTAGCGGTCGACCGGATAATGCAGGTCGCGCCCGTCGGCGTCCTTCATCCATCCCCGCTCGGCACAGGCCGAGGTGAAGCTCGTGAGGTTTGCGATCAACAGCGAACCGCCGGGCTTCAACACGCGCACCATCTCCGCGATCGCCGCTCTGAAATCGGCGATATCGATGAGCGTCAGATAGCTGACGACCAGGTCGAAGCTCTCTGACCCGAACTCAAGCTGCTCCGCCTGTCCCAGCCGATAGTCGCCGCCCTGATCGCGGCGCCTTGCCGTCTCCAGCAACTGCGCTGTCGGGTCGATCCCCACCGCAGCGACGCCGGCGTGCTTCAACCTCCTGCAAAAGCGGCCTTCTCCACAACCCACGTCCAGCGCACGCCGAAACCGGCCGGTTGCAACACGGCCGAGCATGACGGGATCGAGGACGTTCTCCCGCGCCCAATCGCCTCGCTCACCCCCCTCGCCCATGGATTCGATCCATGCCTGCGCCGAGGCCTCCCATCCATTGTCCATAATGTGATTCCTCAAATAACTTCGTCATCAAAACAAAAAGCAAAACGACGCGACGCTCTTCAAACCACTTCCGTCACCGGCTGCATGTCGATGTCGAAGGTCTCCAGAAACTTTGACGTCATGATGTAGAAACCGACGGCGAGTTGCAGCTCGACCAGCGCAGCCGGCGTCAGCCGCGCAGCGATCGCGTTGAAGGTCGCATCACGCGGCCGCCGCGACCTGACGATCTCGTCGGTAAAGGCGAGCGCGGCGCGCTGAACCTCGTCGAAGCAGGTCGCCTTTTCCCAATCTTCCAGGGCGGCGTTCTGCTCGTCGGTGACGCCGACATTCTTGCCGATGCGTTTGTGGGCGACGACTTCATAGGGCGCTTCGCACAGGATACCCGTGCGCGTGATCGCAAGCTCCCGCACCACCGGATCGAGTTCGCCCTTGTGCCGGATCGCGCCGCCCAGCCGGCAGTATTGCTCGAGATGGCTTGGCGAGTGCGCCATCATCCGGAAAATGTTGGCGTTGCGGTTCTTGCCGAGGAGTTCGCGCGTGCGATCGTTGTGTTTGGCGGGATCGCTGTAGTCGATGCGGGCCATTGCTCACCTTGGATTCTTCTGCGGCTGATCTTTCCTGTTTGCCGAAACGTTATCGCCCGCCTGACGCGAGAGCAACATAGCTGAGCCCAATTGCCGCCGTATTGCTATTCGAGGGTGGCACGATCGAAATTCGCCGACTGGGGACTTCAAGAATCAGGCGAATGCGTATCGCGGGGTGTTCCGAGTAAAAAATTCCGACGATCTTGCGCGTCCTCGCGCAACGATGAGTCATGCCCAAGTTTAGGGAGAGAACGGCATGAGGCATGCCACCAAGAGGGTGACCTCGGAAGCACTGGCGCATTTGCTGGCGGTGACGGCTTTGCTCGTCATCGTCAGCGTTCTGTTTTACCGGCATTAGGTTGCCTCAAAGGATTTTCCTCTCAAAGAACGGCACCAGCCGCCCCGCAAACTGCACGAAGCGCGCGCTGACCCGATCGCCGATGGCAAGATCGGCTTCGCCGTGGGCCATCATGCGAAAGCCCTCGGCAGTATCGACCAGCACGATGTTGTAAGGCACATGCGCCCGGGTCTCGGGCGTTGCGGCCCGGCATACCAGGGAGGTCGCGTAAACGGTCCCCTGCCCGCCGGCGCGCTGCTCCACCAGCTCCGTGCCGCCGCACGCCGCGCAAAAGCTGCGGCGGAAATATTGCCTGGCGCCGCATGACCGGCAAGCCTGATAGACGATCGCCGCTTCGCCCGCAGTCCAGTCGGCAAGCCTGCCATCGCTCATCGCGCGCGCTCCAGAAACATCGAGACGTGCGAGGACAGCACGCCGCCATCGCCATGCAGCAACGCGACTGAGGCATCACGCACCTGGCGTTTTCCCGCGCGTCCGGTCATCTGCAAATGGGTTTCGACCAGATGCGCCATGGCGCCGCCGACGCCGCAATGGCCGTAGCTCAACAGCCCGCCGTGCGTGTTGAGCGGCATTTCGCCGTCGCGGCCGAAATAGCCGGCACGGACCCGCGAAGCCGCCTCGCCGCGCCCGGCCAGCCCAAGATCCTCCAGCAACATCACGAGCGTAATGGTGAAGCTGTCATAGACCGCGGCATAACGCACATCGGAGATCGCGACACCTGATGCGGCCTTTGCCCTCCTGATCGCGATCTCCGCGCCGAGTTCGCTCAGAGCCGGCGCCGCCGTGACATGCTGATGGGTATGCGCCTGCGCGCAGCCGCGGATGCGCACGCGCGCCTCGGTGATCGGCTCACGGCTGACCACAAAGGCCGCGCCCCCGTCCGACACCGGACAACAGTCCAGGAGTTTGAGAGGCAACGCCACCGGCTTTGACGCCATCACGTCAGCGACCGTTATCGGCTCATGAAACTGCGCGCCGGGATGAGCGAGCGCATGCGCGCGCATCAACACGGCGAATTCCGCGAGGTCCTCCTGGCTCACGCCGTATTCGTGCATGTAGCGCGAAGCGACGAGACCGTAATAGGCGGGAATGGTCGGCCCGAGCGGCACCTCGTAGTCGGGATGGCCGACCTGCGCCAACGCCAGGATTGACGCATCGCGGCTCTGTCCGGTCAGCCGGTTTTCGCCGGCGACCACCAGCACGTGGCGAACCACGCCGGCATCGACCAGATGATGCGCGAGCATGGTCATGGCAAGCCCCGTGGCGCCGCCGACCTGCACCGCATGCGCGTA
>Ga0265339_10002183_pt1 | contig 14196 bp, 7 predicted proteins | sample 4CB219metaG_FD_202085 | JGI IMG/M metagenome (GOLD analysis project Ga0265339, IMG submission 202085) | Rhizosphere microbial communities from Carex aquatilis grown in University of Washington, Seatle, WA, United States - 4-CB2-19 metaG | ecosystem: Host-associated > Plants > Roots > Rhizosphere...
GTGGCCGCCAGCCTGAGCTTTCTGCTGCTCCAGCAGCAGGACGCGGTGGGCGTGGCCACGTTCGATGAGACGCTGCTTACGCACGTCACGCCGTCGGCCAATCCCAACCAGATCAAAACCATCGTGCACGCCCTGCACAATACCACCTGCCGTCGCAAGACATCGATGGAGCAGGTCTGCCACGCCTTGGCGGAAAAGATTTCCCGCCGCGGCCTGGTGTGCGTGGTGAGCGACCTGTTCACGGACATGGACGGGCTGTTGCGAGGCCTGCAGCACTTTCGCCACTACGACCACGAGGTCATGGTGATGCACGTGATGGACGAGGACGAACTGACGTTCCCGTTCCAGGGCAACACGATGTTCAAGGGCCTGGAGGGCACCGGGCAGATAACGATCGAGCCTCGGGCCCTGCGCGAAGGCTACCTCCAAGCGGTGGACGAATTCTGTCGCGAGGTCAAACGCAAGTGCATCGCCAACCGGATCGACTACAAGCTGATCTCAACGGCCGACCACATGGACGCGGCCCTGCTGGCGTTCCTGGCCGCCAGAGCAGCCGCAGTCCGCAAGGCCGGCGCGAAGCGTTGAAAAACTACGGCCACAGAGGACACAGAGAACTCTGAGAGAAGAAGAGAAGAGCATTAATGAGACGGTTTGCTTCCAGGAATGACGTGAAGATCAGTCCCGATGTGGGCGAACACGAGAGTTTCCCCCAGAAGGAACTAACGTTCAGTATCAATGGTTGCGCGATCCGCGTGCACAAGGCGTTGGGGCCGGGCTTTCTGGAGAGCATTTATGAAAACGCATTGTCCGTGGAGTTCCAGCGACAAGGCTTGCGGTTTGAGCGGCAGAAGTCGGCGAAGGTTGTCTACGAAGGCGTAGAGGTAGGCGAGCATCGATGCGACTTCTTGGTTGAAGGCAGCGTGCTTGTCGAACTCAAGAGTGCCGATGGGCTCTGCGATAAGCACGTGGCGCAGGTGATTAGCACGATGAAGGCCTTCAACGTGCAGGTTGGACTACTGTTTAACTTTGATGAGACAAGACTGATGGACGGCTTCCAGAGATTCGTTCTGTAGTTCTCAGTGATCTCTGTGACCTCTGTGGCTGTCGTTTTGGCTGTCGTTCGAAGAGGAAGAATATGCCTTTTCTACATCCTGCGATTTTCTGGACTGGGTTGGCGGCGGTGTCGCTGCCGATCATAATTCACCTGCTTAACCGCCGGCGGTTCAAGATCCGCGATTGGGCGGCTATGAAGTTCTTGCTGGATTCCATCCGCAAGAACCGCCGGCGCCTGCGGATCGAGGAGATGATCCTGCTAGCCATCCGCTGCCTGGCGGTGGGGCTGTTGGGCATGGCCATAGGACGGTTCACCGGCTGCGACACGATTAACAAGGCCACCAGCGGCATCATGCCCCAGGCCCAGCAGAACGTGGTGTTCATCGTGGACGATACGGTCTCGATGGGCCAGCAACTGGGCGCGGGTACGTTGTTCAAGGAGTCACAGGCGGAAGTTTCCCGCCAGGTCGACCAACTCCGCAACGGCGACCGGGTCGCCTGTCTGCTGGTCAGCCAGCCGAAGGAGGCCTCGCACACGCTGGAGGTCCTCTCCGACAAGGAAAGCTTCAAGACCCAATTGGCGAGCCTGGCGTGCAGCGACATGCGAGGCCGCTTGGAGGAGACGTTGTCCCAGGCCCACGACCTCTTAGCCAAGATTGACGGCCCCGACAAGAAGGTGGTTATCCTCAGCGACTTCCGCGCCATCGATCTGCAGCCGGCCGAGCGGCAGGCCGCTATGCGAACGCAGTATGAGAATCTCCGCAAGGACAAGATACAGATCGTCGCGCTGGACTACGGCCGTGCGTGCAAGGTCAACCTCTCGGTCAAGGACTTGAGCCTGGTGGACAAGCTGGTGCTGGCCGGCGAGCGGGCGAAAGTGGCAATCACGATCCAGAACTTCGGCGATAAGGACGTCCGCAACTTCGAGGTGGGCCTGTCGCTAAATTCGATGGTCGGCGGGCAGATGACCGAACGCGCGCTGGACTCATTGAAGGTGGACGAGATCAAGGCCGGCGACTGGCGGCGGATCGAGTTCGAGGTCAAAGTTCTCGAGCCCGGCGCCGCGATCCTGACGGCCCGCCTGCCCGGCGCCGACGCAGATGGGAGCATTGATGAGCTCCGCGGCGACGACAAGGCCAGCCTGGCGATGGACGCCCGCTCGATGATGCGTGTGCTGGTGGTCGACGGCCTGCCGCCGACGGGCACGGACGTAACGCAGGGCGAGGCGTACATTCTGTCTCGAGTGATCGACCCCAACCAGGACGGCGGGCACGGCGTGCGAGCGCAGGTGGAGCCCAAGGACGTCATCAAGGATCTCCACTTCGACGACTACGACCTGGTCATCATGATGAACGTCGACTCGATGCCCATCGAGCAGGTTACCCGCCTGGACAAGGACGGCAAGAGCCACACCGAGCCCGGCTGCCCCAAGGTGGATGAACTCAAGACATTCGTCCGCAACGGCGGCGGGTTGGTGATCTTCACCGGCGAGAAAGTTGATCCGGCCTTCTGGAACAAATACTTGTACGAAGCCGGCAGCGGCCTGACGCCGTTCGCGATTGGCGACGTTGTGACGGTCGGCAAGGCCGGCACGCCGTACGAAAAGACGCTGTATTTCCGCCTGGACCCGAGCACGATCGAGGTCGACCCGCTATTGGAGGTCTTTCAGGGCGACGGCAAGGGCTTTTGCGACGTGATCCAGTTCCTGTCGTTCAACAAGGCACTGGAGACGCCGCCGACGGTCACGTCGGCCGACGCCAAGCCGCCCCGCGTGCTGGTGCGGTTTAACGACAATCAGGGCACCTCCGCCAGCCTCGGCTCGCCGGCCATCGTGTCCCGCCAGTTCGGGTTGGGCAGCGTGCTGTGCTTCTTCACTGCCGGCACTTCCAGGCCCCAGCCCCGCGGGCAGGAGTGGAACAACTGGCCCAAGGCCCCGATGGATACGTACAACCTGGTCATGCTCGACATGTTGCCGGCGTACGGTCGGCCGCAGCCCAAGATGACGGACCTGGTCGGCCGCGACTTTGAATTCCAGTTGCCGGGCATGATTCAGCAGGCCGCCGCGACGATCCAGCCCCCCAAGGACAAGTTTGCCGACGTCATCAGCATTAACGCCGACAGCGACGACAAGTCCGCTGACGGCCAGGCCACGCAGAGCCGTCTGGTGTGCAAGGACACTCGCTGGGCGGGCGACTATGAAATGGAAGTTGACCTTGGCGGCACGAAGGTCAAGAAGTTCTTCACCCGCATGGTGGACTACAACGAAGGCAACCTTCAGCCTGGCGGCAAGAGCGGCCTGGAGATCGCCTTTGGCGGCAAGGACTTCGTCTACGTCGCCAAGTCGAGCGAAGAAGCAGCTGACAAGACCGGCGACTACGGCAAGGAATACTGGCTGTGGGTGATGGCGGCGGTGCTGATGCTGCTGGCGGCGGAGATCTATTTCGGCCAGCGGTTTGGGCACTACACCAACTGAGTGAGCGCTAAGCGGTAAGCTCGTTAACTGGTTATCTGTTAACTTGGAAATACACGTTATGAACAAGTTTGTCGAATGGCTGTTTGGATCGAGCCTGCCCAGTGGCGGCCCTTCAGCGAGTTGGAGCCTTAAGTTCACTGCGGACTACGGCCCCTACGTGTCGCTGTTGATCCTGGCCGTGCTGGCATTCCTGGTATGGCTGACGATTCGCAGTTATCGCCGCGAGGGCAAGCATCGCCCGTTGGTGAAGTACGGACTGGCCGCGGTTCGCCTGGCGATCGTTGTACTGTGCGTGGGCATCCTGTTCCGACCGGCGGCCGTGTTGAGCAATCAGCGAGTGCTCCACAGCGCGGTGATCGTGCTGGTTGACGACAGCCAGTCGATGACCATCAAGGATCAGTACGCTTCGGACGCCGGGTATCTCAAGGGCCTTGGCGAGATGCTGCACGTTGATCCCACCAAGCTGGCCGACAAGAGCCGCCTGGATATCGTGCGTGAGGCGCTGGTCAAGCAGGGCGGGGCCATTGCACGCCTGGCGCAGGAACACCCTATCCGATTGATGAAGTTCAGTCCCGGCACGGCCAAGAACGCAAAGGACGTCAACAGCCTGGGTGTCGTCGAAGCGATGCGGGCCGAGGACGTGCCTGCCAAGAAGGACGCTCCAGTCCCGCAGTCCTTCAAGGAACTCCTGGACGGCCTGAAGGGCGAGGGGTACTCGACCAACCTGGCCAGCGGCATTCGCGGCACGCTCGAGACTGCTCAGGGCCAGCGGGTGGCGGGCCTCGTGGTTATCTCCGACGGGCGCCAGACCACCGAAGATGCCGGAAATCGCCTGCACCACGCCCTGGAATACGCCCAGGCCCGCGGGATATCGATCTACTCGGTCGCCGTCGGCGACCCAACGCCCACAAAGAATGTCGCCGTCCTGGGCCTGCAGGCCCCGCGCGACATGCGCAAGGGCGCCAAGGTCGAGATGACCGTCAAGGTCGCCCATCGCAACATGGACCGCCAGCAGGTCACCGTTAAGCTCTTCCGCACCAAGATGGAAGGCGGCGAGGCCACCACGATGCCCTCCACCGCGCCTGCGGCCGGGCCGGTCAAGAATAATGGCGTCGAGGAGAAGTGGCAGGACACCGGCGTCAAGGCCGATCTCATCCTGGCGGCCGATGACGCCAAGGGCCAGGCGCAGGTCCAAGACGCCGTCCTCAAGATCGACCCCGTGCCCAACGAACTGGGCAACTACAAGTACAAGGCCGTCATCGAACCCCTGGCGCAGGAGTTCAACAAGGACGACAACGAGTCCACGCCAGTTCAGGTACAGATCGTCGACAGCATGGTCAACGTGCTGCTGGTCGCTGGCGACAGCGGCTGGGAATTCCAGTACCTGCGTAACCTCATTCAGCGTCAGCCTGACCTGTACCGCATCAGCGTGTGGCAGCAGAATGCCGAGAAGGGCGTCAGCCAGTCCTCGTCCACGCCCGAGCTGAAACTCGAGACAATGCCCCGCACGATGAACGAGCTGGTCTACAACCCGCAGACCAGAAAGGGCTACCACGTCATCATCCTGTACGACCCTGAGTACACGCAGAATGGGTTCGACAAGGAGTTTTGCAAGAATCTCAAGGAATACCTGAAGCAGGGCAAGGGCGGTGTGCTCTACATCGCCGGCAACAAGTACACTAACGATAACCTGGTCCTCAAGGACAAGGCCGTGCGAGACCTACAGGACATCCTGCCGGTCGAACTGGCCCCCAACATGACCATGATGGACCTGCTGACCAAGGAGCCCGAGCCTTGGCGCGTCAGCCTGACGCTGGCCGGCCGCGAGCACCAGATCACGCGACTGGGTAACTCCGCCGAGGACACCGAGAAGATCTGGGGCTCTAACAAGATAGCGGGCATCCTGCCGGGCATCTTCTGGTCGCACCCGGTGGCCAAGGTCAAGCCCCTTGCCCACGTGCTGCTGGAAAACACCAATCCCCGGGCCGCAAGCGGTGGGGCGATGGAGCCTCTCCTGGCCGTGCAGATGTACGATAAGAGCCCAGTGGTTTATCTCGGCACCGACGACACCTGGCGGTGGCGTTTTGTTGAGGACTCCACCTATTACAAGCAGTTCTGGAACAACCTGCTGAGCTTCTTGTCGACCTCCAAGGCCACCCGCGTGACGATCACCACCGGCGGCGACCGCTTCACGATCGACAAGCCCGTGACCGTGGACGTGGAAGCGTATGATGGCAATTTCAAGCCCGAGAAGGCAAAGACCTACACCGTCGAGGTGTGGGACATCGCAGGCAAACTGCCGGTAAAGGTCAGCGACCTGACTCTTAACCAGGCCATCGAGACCGTCATGGCCGACGTTCCCGGTTCCAAGGAGCCCAAGGTCGAGAGCCACGCCAAGCCAGGGCGATACACGGGGCAGTTCGAGCCTCCCCACGTGGGCAAGTACGAGATCCGCGTCGCCGTTAAGGAGATCTGCCAGCCAAAGCAGATCGAGGTGACGATGAAGGGCGACGAGTTCCTCCGCACCGAGACCGACGAAGAAACCATGAAGACGCTGGTTCGCGATAAGGCCGACCGGTTCATGCGGATATCGGCCATCGATAACTTGTCGGAAATGATCCCGCCCAGCCGCATCATCAGCATCGAGCAGAAGTCGCACGAACTGTGGGATATCCCGCTGCTGCTGATCGTCCTGCTGGTCCTGTTCGTTGCGGAGTGGATCCTCCGCAAGAAGTACAACATGGCGTAGAGCGACGGCCACAGAGGACACAGAGAAATCAGAGAACAAAAGAAGAAGAGAGACTTGCCTCTGCAGTCTCTGCTATCTGCGTTCTCGGTAACGGATGCTTAAGCGTCAGGATAATATATGTCGAACGAACTTGTACAACCGGTGGTAAAAGGCAAGCTGCGTCGGCTGCAGGCGGCCCTTAAGGCTCGACTGGCCGGTGAGGGCACGGCTTGGATCCTGCTGGCGGTGGTCGCCGCCGTGCTGGCGACGCTGGCCCTGGACTGGCTGCTGCGACTGCCCATGGAAGTGCGCATCGGCCTGGCCGTTATCGTGCTGGCGGGCATCGGCTACGTGGTGTTCCGCTACCTGCTTCGCCCGCTGACGGTGGAGATGGACAGCGACAACCTCGCCCTGTTGGTCGAGAAACGGCACGGCAAGCTTGGCGACCGCCTGATTTCCGCATTGCAGTTCGACCGCCAGGAAGCCTCCAGCCGCCTGAACGTCTCCGAGGCGATGATCGAGCGCCTGGCGTGCGAGGCCAATGACCTGGCCGGGCAGATGGACTTTAACGAAGTTGTCGAGCGTCGCGGTATGATGCGGATGCTCGGGGCTGCGTGCTGTGCGATCGTCCTGCTGACGGGCTTTAGCATCTGGCAGCATGAGCTGATGTCCATCTGGTTCCAACGTAACGTGATGTTCCGGGCCATCGCCTACCCGCAGAGCACTTACCTGGAGGTCCAGGGCAACGATTTCTTCCCGCTGCGCGGCGACGATCTTCGCGTGCTGGTCTACGCCCGCCATGGCTACCAGGCGCCGGGCGAAGTCATTTTCCACCCCAAGTTCAAGGACACCGGCGAGGCCATGATCAAGGCCCCCAAGGTGGATGACCCGTCGTTTGTCTTCCCGGTCGTCTGTCCCCAGTGCCGCCAGACTACATGGTTCAAGGTCGAGCAATGCGGACAGGTCGTCTCCTGCGAAAAGCATGATAAGGACGGGCACTTCTGCGAGGGGATAATCCAACTGCCGGCCGGGGTGTATTACAACAGTTTCCCCGTGCAGGATTCGTTCGAGTTCTACGTCACCGGCGGCGATGACCGCCTGGACAAGGACAACCCGCACAAGGTGCTGGCGATCGATCCGCCGGGCGTGAGCACGGCCCAGTTCACCGTGGAGTACGATGGTTACCAGAACGAGCCCAACCGAGTCTTTGACGGCTCCAGCGGCGTGATCCTTGCCAAGGTCGGCTCGTCGATCATCGTGATGGCAGAGGCCAACAAGGACATTGCCCTGGACGGCGCAACCCTGCAGATCGACGATGGCAAAAAGGTGCCCATGCAGGTCTCGATGATGAAGGTCGACGGCAAGGACGTCCCCCGCATGCTGCAAGGCAGAATTGCACTAGGTACGGACAACCAGGAAGCCATCAAGCAGCTTAAGATTTCCCTGACCGACATCGATGGCCATCGCAACCGCCTGGCCACGCCGTACCTGATCCAGTACAAGCCCGACGACAAGCCCGACGTGAAGGTCAAGACCCGCAACATAGGCGCCCGCGTCACCGCCCGCGTCGCACTGCCGCTGATTTTGACCGTGAAGGACGACTGCGGCCTGGACCACATCGAGTGCATACGCGGCGCCGCCAACACCAAGGAAGGCGCCACTACCCGCCCGGCCTTTGACCCCATATTGGTGGCCAACAAGCTCAGCGGGCGCGAGTATTCCGGTCCCTGGACGCTGGATACCGAGGGCATGAAGCTCCAGCCCGGCGACAACCTGACCGTGGCGGTCAAGGCGTACGACAATATGCCAGGCGAACTGAAGGGCCCAAACGCCAACACCAGCGGCACAATGACGTTCTCCGTGGTGACGGACCAGGAGTTGCTGGACGAAATGAGCGGCCGACTGCTGAGCATCAGCAGCGAGTTTGATCCGACCCAGGCCCAGTGGGCCAAGGGCACGGGCGACATCGAGGGCGCCAAGTCGGTGATGAAGGACGAGGTGACGCCGCAAGTTCGCCAGAGTATTAAGGACGCGGCCAAGTCTGTGGCGGCGGTGAGCTCCATCTGCAACAAGACGCTGGTTTCCGTCGATGCCCTGCACGATGAAAAACTGAGCAACAAGCTGATCAATGGCGAGGATCACCTGGGCGATGCGATGAAGCGGCTGACTGACCTCCAGGAGACCCTGCCCAAGCTGCAGGCCCAGATCAACCAGGCCAGCACCGGCACCGACGTCCAGACCCTCGCATCAAACCTGGACTCGATACTTGAGGAACAGAATCGAATCAAGAGTGTATTGGCCGAGGTAACCAGCGATTTCAACAAGGATATCAACCAGAACCGCATCGATGGGCAATGGGAGAAGGTTATGAACATTGCCGACCAGATCCGGATCGAATTGGAGAACAAGGCCAACCAGGATTCCGGCATAAACATTGAGGAATCCGGCGTCAATAAAGCAGAGCCAAAGACTCAGCCAGCGGGCTCGGAGGCGAGGCCATGAGAAGTGATTATATGATACCCAACACAACGAATAAGGGGACTGCCATGAAGCTATGGAACTGGATTACGATGGTATTAGCCGGCGTGATATTCGCGTCCGGCGTCGCGCTGGCCCAGGAGGCCCCCAAGGACTCCAAGCCCCCCGAGAAGGATCCGCAACTGGTGGCCGCCGCCGAGCAGGAAAAGTTCATCCAGGAGCAGGTCAACGCTCTGAAGATGCTCATGAAGACGTACGCCGAAAGCATCAAGAAGGACCAGCCCGACATTGCGGCCGCCTTCATACAGGCCGCCGACGAGGTCGATAGCAAGAAGCTCATGGATGACCTGGGCAAGGCCATCGTCGCCATGGAAAAAAACCAGGCCGGCGATGCACATGAGACGCAGAAGGATGTCGTCGCCAAGATGAAGGAGATCCTTGCGACGCTCCGCAACGGCAAGGCCCCGGACAAGAAGGCACTGGACGAGATGAAGGAAACGTCCAAGGCCATCTCGGACTTGATTGAAGAGCAGAAGAAGGCGATGGACAAGCAGCATGCGGTCAATAACGCCGATGCGTTGAAGAAGCTGATGGCCGATGCGATCGCGGAACTGGGCGAAATTAAGAAGGCCCAGGAGAACCTCCTGAAAGAGACCCTCAACATGGGTGAGGGCGATGCTGGCCTGAGGAAGCTGGGCGAACTCAAGGCCCAAATCGACAAGATGATCGAGGTCCAGAAGGACCTGCGTGACAAGACCGACAAGGATGAGATTGGTAAGCTGGCCCTGGACGGCGAGCGGCAGCGGGACCTCAGTAAGGTCGCCGACCAGGTCGGCAAGGACCTCGCCGACGCAGCCAAAGACCCCAAGATCATCGAGTCCCTCAATAAGGGCGGCGCCGACCCCAAGGCCGCCGACGTAGCCGCAGCGAGCACCAAGAACGCCTCGGGCAACATGAAGACGGCCGCCGACGGCCTGACCAAGTCCACGAGCAAGGATGCCGACCTGGCCGCGAAGGACCAGGACCAGGCGCTGAACAATCTGGAAAAGGCGCAGAAGGCGTTGGCCGACGCCCTGGCCAAGGCCGGTGGCAAGACCCCGGCCGACGGGATCGCCAAGAAGCAGGATGACCTCAAGAATCGCCTGGACAAGGTGAACCAGACCGTCAAGGACATCAGCGCCCAAACCGGCCAGCGGACCGACACCAGCAAGTGCGAGGGCGCCGCCAGCGACATGGCCAAGGCTGGCGAGAACCTCAAGGGGCAGAACCCCAAGGCCGCTGCCGAGAACCAGAAGGACGCCATCAAGAAGCTAAGCGACGACGAGGTCCGCAAACTGGCGGAGCTCTCCCGCAAGCTCGATGAGATGGTAAAGGCCTCTGATAAGGACGCCCAGAAGCAGGGGCAAATTGCCAAGAAGTCCGAGGAAATAGCCAACAAGATGGGCCAGAAAAGCGAAAAGATCCCCAACGGAATGCCCGGCAAGGACAAGATGAGCCAGGCCCAGAAGTCCGCCTCCTCCGCGGCCGACAAGATCAAGAAGGGCGCGGGCAAGGGCGGCCAAGGCGGCGAATGCGACCAGGATGAAGCCAAGAAGAAGATGGAAGAGGCCAAGAAGGATCTCGATGACGCCATTGCCCAGCTAGAGGAGCAGAAGCAGGATCAGGCGATTGCCAAGATCATCGACATGCTGGGCAAGATGCTCGAGACCCAGAAGGCGGCCACCAGCGACACCAGGACCCTGGATGGCAAGAAGGCCGATGGCAAGGCCTGGACGCGGCCAGAAGAATTGGCAGTGGCCAAGCTTTCCACGCAGGAAGGCACCCTGGGCGACGAGTCGACGAAGATCATCAAGATGCTGACCGAGGAAGGCACGACGGCGGTGTTCCCCCGCGTGCTCAAGCAGGTGGAAGTTGACCTGCGCGACCTGCAGAACATGCTGGGCGAAAAGCAGACCGGCGAACTGACGCAGGCGATCCAGGGCTCGGTCGAGAAGAACATCCAGGGCATGATCGATGCCCTTAAGAAAGAACAAGGCTACCGTAAGAAGGCTGGTAACTGCTGTGGCGGCGGCTGCAAGCCCCCGCTGGTGCCGCCAGAGGCCGAACTGAAGATGCTCCGGAACCTGCAACTGGATATCAATGGCCGCACCGTCAGCGTGGCGACGCTCAAGGAAAAGAACGTTTTGCCGGCCGAGACGATCAAGAAGCAGCATGAGAATCTCTCCATCAAGCAGAAGGAAGTGGAGACGATGACGATCGATCTCAAGAACAAGATGAAGGAACAGCAGAAATGAAACGCACACTGACGATTATTGGAGCCCTGGTGCTGGCCATGCTGGCCCTGAGCGCCCGGGCCCAGGTGGCGGCAACTGAGCCTGCGACCCAGCCCTCGGACCCGCTGGTGCCCAAGATCGACGATCCGATGGCGGGCGTGAAGGATATCGATCCGGCCGAGTTGGAAAAGACGCTCAAACGGGCCAATGAAAACCGCCTGAAGATGGAGCGCCAACTGGTCCAGGCCGAGATGGAAAACAAGATGTACGAGCCTGACGCGATGGAGGCGGCGACCAAGATTCTCGACGACGGCGCCACCAATGTTCAGGCTGACAACATCGACCGTATCATCCGCGCGTATGCCAAGCTCGATAAAAAGTTCGGCGAAGTGTACAAGCTCTACACCGACAAGAAATACGAACTGGCCGCCCAAAAGGCCGAGAGCATGGTCAACGAGCAGTCGACCTACCTCAATGCGGTTACGGCGTACGTTCGGGCTGTGTCGCTGGAGAAGGCGGGCAAGATTGACGATGCCGGCGACGCGTATTCGCTGATCCTGGAAAAGATGTACGACCGCGTGAGTTTCGCCTGCGACAGCAGCATGCGGCTGGCGAAGATGTTCGAAGACGCCGGCCGCGGCATGTACGCCATGCAGGCATACGCATACTTGCTGAAGAACTACAGCCTGACCTTGGATCTCAAGACGCTCGATGAGGTCGTCAAGAAGGCCGAGAAGCTCAAGGACACTTACGGTGACCCGCTGGGCACGGTGGCCAAGCTGATGGGCGGCGTGAAGGAGCGACTGCATCAGACCGAAAGCGGCAAGGACGTGCAGGATAAGGAAGAGCAGATCGTCGCAATGCTCAACGACCTGATTCGCATCGCCGAGGCGCAGAGCCAAAGCAAGAGCCAGGCTAAGCCAAAACCCAAGCCCAAGCAAGGCGATGCGGAGAAGAAGAAGAGCGAAAGCGAAATCAAGACGCCCAGCCAGAAGCCGGCGAACAGTCCCTCCAAGCCGGCGGCGGATAGCGTCCTTCGCCTTGGCGATACCACCAAGACCGGTCGCCTGGACGAATCCTACAAGACCGGCGAGAACGGCGACTGGGCAGCGTTGCCCCCGGAGAAACGCGCGCAGTTGGAAGAGAAAGCCAAGCGCCAGACGTCGGAGCGGCAGGCGGAAATCATTCGCGACTCCCGCCGAGCCATGGCCGAGGGACGGTAAGGGAAAGCCCGGCCAACAGGCCGAAAACACTAGCACGCGACGGGTCGACAGGCCCGCCGCGTGTTGTAGTACACGCCGGAATCTAGTATCATCATGCTGGTTGACTACCGCCTGCCACTGGCAGGCCAGCGAGGCAGACAGTGAAGACAGGACTTCTCGTTGTGGCGGCACTGGTGGCTTGGGCCGGTTTGGCCAAGGCCGATGAGATCGTCACTACCGACTTGAACGTGGTCTCGGGGGCGATAGTCTCCATGGGGGCCGACGGCGTGCTGGTGGACAATGCCGGCAAGAAGCAGACCGTCAAGCTTGACGATATCGAGCAAATCCACGCCAGCGGCGAGTCCGACGTGATGGGCCACACCTACAACGTCCTGGTCACGCCAGCCGGGTCAGCTTTAGTGGTAACCAACCTCGTGATGGCCGGCAGCAAACTTAAGTTCGACAGCAAACTCCTGGGCGATGCCAAGGAACTGGACATGGGCTCGGTACAGTGGCTGTACATGCCTCCGCCGGGCAAACACGTCGTCGACGCCGCAAAAATCTGCAACGCCATGAAGTTCGAAGATAAGGCCCTGGACACCGTCGTCGTGCAGCGCAAGGCGGGCGATTTCTGGCCGCTGCAGGGCGTGCTGACGGAACTGACGGCCGATACGGTTGTCTTCACCCGCAATGACAAGCCGACCAAGGTTGCCCGTGCCAACGTGCTGGCGATTCGCCTGGCCAGCACCGGCGGTGAGCCCGCGCCGGCTCTTGGTCGGGCAATGCTTTCCGACGACATCGGCGCGTGGGTCGAATTCAACTCGATGACCATCAAGGATGGCACGTGCGAACTGGCGACCAAGGAGCTTGGCAAGCTTACGGTGAAGCAGGGTGACCTGGTCGGCGTGCGGATGCGGAACGATCGCGTCACGCCGCTGTCCTCGCTGGAGCCCGCCGAAGTCAAGGAGCATGGGTTCCTGGGCCTGGCGTTTTCCTACCGTAAGAATGGCTCGACCACCGGCGGGCCCATTCGCCTGGGCGACACGACCTACGCCAGCGGACTGGGCATGCATAGCTCATGTGAGCTGAAGTACAATCTCGACGGTGCATACAAGCAGTTCGTCGCGGTCGTTGGCATCGACGATGGTGCAAAGCCGGCTGGCAACGCTCAACTGGTGATCCTTGGCGACGGCAAGGAATTGGCCAAGCCGCTGGACCTGACGGGCGGCAAGGATGCGGCCCCCGTGACTCTGCGGCTGAAGCTCGACGGCGTGAAGGTCCTGACGATCCGCGTGGATTACGGCAAGGACAAGGTGGACGTCGGCGACCACGTGAGCCTGGGCGTGGCCAAGCTGATAAAGTAGGAAGCGGTTGTTAATCCGATTTGAAGTACAATGTCCCAGGCGCTTCGGCGCCTGGGTTTTTTGTTGGCGCATGTAACGTAACTAATATGACACCGCGTGAACGGACAGACTGGGTGAAGGCACTTGCCACGGCGGGCGGATTTGCGCGCGTCGGCGTGGCCGCGGCCGGTCCGTTGCCGCACATGGATGGCTTGGACCGCTGGCTGTCGGCGGGCATGCATGCGGGCATGGCGTACATGGCGCGAAACATTGAACTCCGCAAGGATCCCGCCGCGATCGTGCCCGGTGCGCGTAGCGTGATCTGCTTGGTCGTGCCGTACGCGCCGGCCCGCGATGTGGAGGCCGGTCCTGGGCAGGGGGTAATCGCGCGGTACGCCCGCGGCCGCGATTATCACAAGGTGCTCAAGTCGCGTTGTCACGCCCTGATGGATACCATCCGCCGTGAGGAGCCCGCATTTGACGGCAGGGCGTTTGTGGACTCGGCACCGCTGGCCGAACGGACGCTGGCGGTGCTGGCGGGCCTTGGGTCGGTGGGGCGAAATGGTTGCCTCATCGTGCCGGGCCTGGGCAGTTACGTGCTGCTGTCGGAGATCGTGTGCAACTTGGAACTCGTCCCCGACTCGCC
>Ga0265339_10002189_pt1 | contig 14180 bp, 11 predicted proteins | sample 4CB219metaG_FD_202085 | JGI IMG/M metagenome (GOLD analysis project Ga0265339, IMG submission 202085) | Rhizosphere microbial communities from Carex aquatilis grown in University of Washington, Seatle, WA, United States - 4-CB2-19 metaG | ecosystem: Host-associated > Plants > Roots >...
CTATGCGGACACACGTCGAGCCTTCTTCGATGGCCACTTCGAAATCGTGTGACATGCCCATCGACAGGTTTTCCATCGAAATAGCTGGCAGTTTGCGCACTCGAATGGAATCAGACATTTCGCGCAACCGACGAAAGAAAGGCCGCGCTTCTTCTGGATCATTCGAGTACGGGGGCACGGTCATGAGCCCACGGATCAGAAGATTCTTCCACCGAGGCGCGCCCAACAGGATCTGCTCGAGTTCCTCTGAACCGGGAGCGATTCCACTCTTCGCGTCTTCGCCACCTACATTGACCTCGATGAGGACAGGCAACAACTTTCCCGATTTCTCCGCGGCTGCATTCAGTTTGTCTGCCAGTTTTACAGAGTCGACCGAGTCGATGGCACCGAACAATTCGGTTGCCCTCGAGGCTTTGTTGGTCTGGAGGTGTCCGATCAGGTGCCATTCAATATCGGCCAAGTCAGCCAACGCACTGGCCTTGCCACCAAATTCCTGCACCTTGTTTTCACCGAAGACGCGAATGCCGGCGGCGTAGGCCTCGCGAATGGAGTCTGGGGGAAAGGTCTTGCTCACGCCCATCAAAATAATCGAAGAGGGATCTCGCTGGACGCGGCGCGCGGCAGCGGCAAGGCGTTCACGGATGTGGGCAACATTTTGTGCGATGGACACTCAGAGAGATTTAACCACAGAGGACGGTGAGATCACGGAGGAATCAATAACAGAAAGGTCGAACCGAAGAAATGAAACCCGCTCCAACCGGGAGCGGGCGCACTTCTTCAATCTGACTTCATGCCTTCTAACTTCTACATAATCGCGGTCGGCGGCGCCGGATCTTCCGGTCGGCCAGCGTTCGCCAGCGGGACGCGAATCATGACGAGGGCGAGTACGCCCAGCGCAATCAGGGCCCCAATGAAGGGAGGCGTCCACTTGAACAGCGTGACGTCGTGGCCGGATCCAACCAGACTGGCGATAACGAGGCCGCATAGCGCTTCGCCCGCAATCATGCCGGAGGCGGTTAAGACACCTGCGTTTTCTACGCGGGCTTTCTGGGCGTCGTTCAGGCCGCGGCGATCGCGCAGTTTATCGGTGACCCAGCGAATGATTCCGCCGACGAATATGGCGAAGGTCGTGCCTAACGGCAGGTACATACCGACGGCAAAGAGCATCACGCTCTTTACTTCGATCATGATCATTCCCAAACCGAGCAGGATGCCAACGATCACCAATGGCCAAGCCATGTCGCCGCCGACAATCCCTTTGGAGAGCATTGCCATCAAGCCTGCCTGGGGAGCGGGGAGCGCTGGGCTGCCGAAGTGATAAGCCTTGGCCAGAATCGCAATCGGGAAGAACAAAACGAGAGACGCGACGACGATACCGAAAAGATCACCGACCTGCATCTTGGAAGGTGTGCCCCCGAGGATATGGCCGACTTTCAAATCCTGCAACATTTCGCCCGCGACGGCCGAAGAGACGCACACCACGGCGGCGACTCCGAGGACAGCCGCGACTCCGCCGGTGCCGGAGACACCTAAAGCAACCATGAGGAGCGCGGCAATCACCAGCGTACAAAGTGTCAGGCCGGAGACGGGATTGTTCGACGATCCGATCATTCCAACCAGGTTTCCGGAAACGGCCGCAAAGAAGAATCCGACGATAATCATGACGCCGGCCGCGACGAGCGATCCTGACAGGACTCGCGAAGCCGAGAGTGTTCCGGCCCCGGCGATGAAGTAGTGATAGAGCAGGATCATGGCGACGAACACGACGCCGATGCCGGCAAAAACGGCCTTGGCAGGAAGGTCGCGCTCGGTGCGATTGGTAGCCGCTTGCACGGCTGCCGACTTCTTGAGGTCGGACACCGCGCGGCCCATGCCCAGAGCGAGCTGCTTCCGCATCTTGAAGAGGGTGTAAGACGCGCCCACCAGCATGCCGCCGACGGCAATCGGCCTCACGATCGAAAAATAAATCGCCTGCGCCAGCAGCGGCCACGCCACGGATTGGCCCGCGGGCATCGAGGCCTGAATGTAGGGACCGACGGTAAAGGTTAGGAGTGGAACGAGCAGTCCCCATGCCAGCACGCCGCCAGCGAAGTTCAAAGCAGCGAGGCGTGGCCCGATGATGTATCCGACGCCGAGGTAAGCTGGGCTGATGTCGGGTGCGGTCATCAAGGTGGCGCCGCCTGTAATCGTGGTGGCGACATTTGGATTCGTGCTGGTCCGCAGCAGCAATTTCTTGCCGAGGTTTCCGATTGTAACGTTGAAAGTATTGTTCGGATTGAAGACGTTGATCGCACCCAGCAGGTACATGAACCCGCCGAATCCCATATTGGCGAAGAGGATTTTGGCTGCGGTCGATCCCTGCTGACCGGCCTTGTGAATCTCGGAAGCCGCTACCGACTCAGGGTAGGGGAGGTCGGGATCTTCAACCATCACCCTGCGGAGAAGCGTCACGAACAGGATGCCGAGAGTGCCGCCGATCATCATTAGCGCAACGGACTTCCAATATTCCGGACTGCTGATGCTGGGGTTCAGTGCAGGCCAGAGATCGGCCATGACAAAGGCGGGAATCGTGAAGATCGCTCCGGCCGCGACCGACTCTCCAATTGAGCCGACGGTTCGCGCGATGTTCTCTTCCAGGAGCGACCCTTTCATCAAGCGCAATAGCGCCATGGAGATGACGGCCGCGGGGTAGGTCGCCGCGATCGTCATCCCGGCCTTGAGGCCAAGATAGGCATTCGCCGAGCCCAGAATCCCGGTCAGGAACAGGCCAATCAGTACGGCCCGGAAAGTGAACTCCTTCATTTCCATTGTTTCCGGAACATACGGGCGATGTTTGCGCGGGGCTTCCGTATTCGCCGCAGGAGCGCTCATGAGGACCTCGGATCCTTAAGAATTTACAGTCGTTTCACAGTAGCAGAGAGACGGCGCACCTTACCATGCCGAAAGGCAGCTTTACAAGTGCAAGCGTCGCCTGGAAACTATGGCAAACGAAACCCCTGCGTCTTTTCCACGCAACTTTGCATCTCAATCTGAGTTAGAACAGTTTTCAGGAGGTATGCTGTGTCCCCCTCCAGTCGTCCCTCGTGGAGTCTGCTTTTCGAGGAATTTCACTGTCGCGGATGCGGTGCCCAGGAAGCGTATCGGTCCCGCGCGCGCGGGCTCTTTGAGAGGTATGTGCTTCCTGTTTTATTCATGCAACCCGTGCGCTGCGACCATTGCTACCTTCGGAGCTACATACCGAGGACGGTAGCGGCGCGCGAACGCGCGCTACCAATGCGCAAGGAGCCTGAGAGTCAACCCGGCGCCGGTACGAATGCGGGTAGCCGCATTGCATAGGCAGTAAACCCCGGCTATACTGACGGAAAGTCGCCTGGTGAGGCGCAATTGCCCGACCGGGTGCGGGAGGCCGTCTTCAGCAGTACCGGGTTTCGAATACGGGCTGCCCAGTCTACAGCAGCGAACGCTCGGTTCGCCCGCTGGGCAGAGCGCGTTGCTGCCAGTCTCTTCTTTACGCTTTTTCCTGCCGATTGCCGTATCTGTAATTCTCCGTTAATTCAAGTTTCCCGACTTCCAGTCTGCTCGGATTGCTTGCAAACGATTCATCCAATCGCAGGGACGCTGTGCACGATCTGTGGAGAGACCTGTACAGCGCCGATCGGCGTTGATCCGGCTGATGTTTATTGCGCTTCCTGTCAACAGGAACGCCCGCCCTTCGGAAGGGCAGCCGCTTATGGCTCCTACGATGGAGTCTTGCGCGATCTGATTCACCTGCTCAAGTTCGACCAGGTTCGTCCGGTGGCGTCCGTGTTGGGAAGACTGCTGGCCGGCACAATAGCGGCCTTAGAGCGAGGGTTGCCACCTGGAAGCATCGCCGTCGTCCCCGTGCCGCTTCATGCGCGCAAACAGGCAGAGCGCGAATTCAACCAGGCGGAACTGATAGCGGAATACGCGCTGAAAAAGTTGGCGCGTCCGGAAAGATTCGAGTTGTGCACGCGTGGGCTGGTGCGGCGCCGTGAGACAGGAAGTCAGATTGGTCTCACTCGCAACCAGCGACGCGAGAACCTGCGTGGAGCGTTTGCGGTCAAAGATTCAGCGCAGATCGCGGGCCGCAATATCCTTCTGGTAGACGACGTGTATACCACGGGCGCTACAGCATCCGAGTGTGCTCGCGTTCTGAAGCGGGCGGGAGCGGCCGGCGTGTGGGTCGTCACTGTGGCGCGCACATTGAAAGTCTCAGAGTTGCTTACGGTACCGGACTTTTTGACCGACGAAGGATGCGAAAAGGTTGAGCATCAACTGAGCGTGGCGGCTCAAGGCTAGGGACTATGTCTTTGCGCATGCACAATTTCGGTGGAGGCCTGCGGTCGCACGTGCCGCCCGGGATCCTCATGGGTGGTCTCCATCAGGAGATTGGTCCGCAGCCCCTTCATCAACCAGTGTTGGTGCTGAATGCGTCCTACGAGCCGATTAATGTCTGCGCGGCCCGCAGAGCCATTGTCCTTGTGCTCAAGGGCATCGCGATGACCGAAGAAGAAAACGGGCATTTTCTGCATGCCGCTCGCGTGGCGATGCGTGTGCCCTCAGTGATCCGCCTGCTGGAGTACCGCCGCATTCCGCACCAGTCTCGAGCTCTCTCACGCAAGAACATCCTGCTGCGGGACCGCAACACTTGTCAGTACTGCGCGACGACGTTGCCGTCCGGCGAACTGACGCTGGACCACGTGATACCGCGTTCGCGGGGCGGCCTCTCTACGTGGGAAAATCTTGTCGCTTGCTGCCATCCCTGCAACCGCCGCAAAGGCAACCAGCTTCCCCATGAAGCCAATATGCGGCCCATGCGGGAACCCCGTTCGTTTAATCTCCACACGTCACGTCACATCATGCGTTTGATGGGACACTCCGACGACAAGTGGAGAAAGTACTTGTTCTACTGAGATTTCCCACCATTCCCAGTCGAACGTATTACTTCCTGAACAGCAGCGGAGTGAAGTGTTCCAGGTTGTCACGCCAGACCAGCCAGTTGTGCATCCCGGGAGTCTCGACGGCTGTCACCGGAACCTCTTTAGACTTCAGCCACGCCACGAAACTGCGGTTCGGGGAGATGAGATCATCCTCCGTTCCGCATGCAATCCACAGGAGGTGAGGGCTCGCGGCTTTTCCGTGCAAGGACGTGAGTTGCTGCTGTTCGTGATGTCCCAAGGCTGCACTGAACGCTCCCACCCAGCCGAACAATTCCGGGTGGCCCAAGCCGATCGTCAGGCTTTCGAGTCCGCCCATGGAGAGTCCTGTGATCGCCCGCTGATCCGCTTTCCTGGAAACATGATATTCGGACTCCACTTGGGGCATGATCTCAGTCAGGAGCGCCTGGCTAAAAAGCGACCCGTTGCGATCAATTGCTGCCTCGTCGCTCCAACCACCCTCACCACCTACGACAAAACTCATGTCACCATAGCCCAGCGGCATGACCACAATCATCGGTGTGATTTTTCCCTCGGCTATCAGGTTGTCGAGAATGTCGTTGGCGTGACCAACGGCCGTCCAGCCGTTCGCCATGTCGCTCCAGCCGTGCATCAAATATAGAACCGGATACGGCTGACCTTTCTTGGGGCGATAGGCCGGAGGCGTGTACACAAAGTACTCGCTCTGGCCTTCCGTTAAGCCCTTCACCACTTTGGATGTGTAGAAGTGATGATGCACGACGCCGTGGGATACGTCCCGCGCTTCCCACGGTTGAGGAACCGACCCGCTCACTGCTACCGAGTTTCCCTGCCAAACCAGGTTTGGCGTGACGGCGGAATTCCTCGGATCAAGTTGCGACCGCCCATCGACTTCAAATCCGTAGCCGTAGATCTCCGGCGAGAGAGGAGCAGTGACCACGCTCCAGATGCCGTCCCTGCCCTTTTCCAGGGCTAGCGGCTTGTCCACTCCGTCTAAGTGCACCAGGACGGTGCTGGCTGACGGATCCAGATACCGGAAGGTGATGCTTCCATTCGCATGGACTTCATGGGAGTTGAACTGGACAGCGTTCTGTCCCGGCGCAGAGGAACTGAGGAATAGCGAGAAAAGAGCAACTCCGAAAATGGCATGAGCAAATGCAGCACGAGCAGATTTCATGCTTTCGAGTTTACTATTCCCCCAAGCTGCGATGCCCCCGGCTTGAAACGTGGCAGTTATTGGGGTTTCGGGGGTTCGGGCGGCTTCTGATCTGCGGGTTTCTGATCATCAGGATTCTGTTGCTCCGTCCCCTTCTTTACTTCCTGGCCTTCGTAGAGGATCTTGGACTTCGATCCGAATCGCTTGTAATTCGTGTACTTGATAATTTCCCGGATCTTAATGTCGCCCAGGCTGAATTTCAGGGTGTCTTCGGCACGCGTGTAGGTAGGAAACCAGTACTTTCCGTCGATTCGTTCTCGCCACGTCGTAAATTTCGGGAAGAGGTTCTCGTTGCCTTTTTTCTTTCGGATATCCGGCACGGTCTTGCCATAAGTTTCCACGATCTGGAAATCCTGGTTGTCGACCCAGATCCGTCCCTGGAAATAACGCTTCTTGCCGACGATCTGCTTAGGAGCGACGTCGAAAACGTATGTATCCAGCTCATCCTGTTTTTGCTGGCCGACATAGAGGATGTCGTATTCACCGATCTCATCGGACGTCAGCACAAACGGGAGCCGGTTCTCGATGTCGTCGATATCCTCCTCCGTCATTTGAATTCGCGTCAGCGTCGGCTGCGGCGCGAAAACTACATTCTTGATCTTGTGTCCCTTGTCATCGAAGCTGACATCGAATACCTGCTGGTAGTTCCCATCTGGTGTATCCCCATCGAGAGTCATCACCTTCACGTCTTGCCGGAAGGTGTATTGATCCCGCGCCTCTTTGAATTCCTTCTCTTTTGCGGCGAAGCGCTTGACGATCTCGTCAACCGTGATGCCCTTGGGTTCCGACTTGTCCAAGGGACCTTCCTGCGCGAACGCCGGCGGTGGCGCTATCAGCGCGATTCCAATGGCAATGAGAGCGAAAAACAGACCGATGGAGGGAGCCAGCCGAATCAGCCGGGCAGGTCGGGAGGGGAATCTCATGGTTTGTATTCTAACGAAAAAAGCCCCGTAAAAAATTAACGGCAGCTCCCACCCCCAGAGCCGCCGTGCGTCAGCTCTTTCGATGGGGGTGGAAGACTGCAGTTCTGCCTAAAACATTCGATGCACCTGCCGATGAAATGGTAGCTGGTTTTACTTTTCTTTACGAAAGCCCGACCGCGCCGACCGGACGCTCACGTCGATTGGGTTTGTCGTACTAAGGGCGGCGCACGTCGCAACGACCACTATTTCCGCATGGCCCGGGCCATCCCCCACTCGACCAGGCCCGGAGAGAGTTGATACAGCTTGACCACGGGAATCATCGTCCAGGGCACGATCACCTCGCGTTTTCTGGCGCGATAGCCTTTGTAAGTAGCTTGCGCCACCCGCTCTGCCGTAATCCCCCGCACTGCCCTGGGACGTACCGTGCCTTTTCTATCCGCCACAACGTGTGCTCCAAACTCGGTTTGCACATAGCCTGGGCAGACCGTGAGGACATTGATGTTGTCTCGCTTCAACTCCACCCGCGCGCCTTTGCCGATTGCGTTTAAGGCAAACTTTGTAGCTGAATAGGGAGCGAGCAGTGCGACCGGAACATGACCAGCGACGCTCGAAACATTGACAATCGTGCCTCCGCCAGCGGCCCGCATGGTCGGTACGACTGCTTGTAGACAATTGACCGCGCCAAAAAAATTTGTTTCGAAGAGGTCGCGGCAGGCCGACATCTCCATTTCAGCAACCGTGTCGCGAATGCCGACCCCGGCGTTGTTCACCCAAACATCCACACGGTCAAAGTGGTGGAGGGTAAGTGCCAGGGCACGATCCACTTCCTCACGGTTGCGCACGTCGCAGGCCAGGGCGAGTGTCCGGTCCGTGTGCCCCACCCGATGCCGGGCTGCCTCGGCTCGGCTGGCATCGCGCGAAAGGAGTACAACACTTGCGCCGTTATCCGCAAACAACTTGGCAATGGCCTCCCCAATCCCCATGGAGGCGCCCGTTATCACGACCACTTTCCCGTCCATTTCCATGGCGACCCTTGTATTCCCGTACCGACCGGCAAGTCAAACTGTCGTAAAATTGCGAAGGCGAATGTAGATGGGTTCTTGCCGGATGAACCCCGCTCCGGACGCCTCGTGCCGTCGGATCCTATACGATTTTGAAACCTGAATCCCTATTGCCGCTGTTCCCGCTGGAATTAGTTCTTCTCCCAGGCGTGCCCTTGCCGCTCCACATCTTTGAGCCGCGCTACAAAGAGATGATTGCGGAATGTCTGGAACAGAAGAAGCCGTTCGGCATAGTTCGCGCGTCGGAAGAGGGCGTCGCCGATATTGGCTGCACCGCCGAAATTGTGTCCGTTACGAAAAAGTACGACGACGGCCGCATGGATATTCTTACGCGTGGAGTTGAGCGCTTTGAGGTGATTGAGGTCAATGAGGAGCGAGCGTTCCTGCAAGCCGAGATTTCCGTCGTTCCGGATGATCAGGAAGAATCGGATAGACCAGCGTCCGAATTGATCGAGGACGCTGTCCGCCTGCACGCGGAGATCGCCAAGTTGGCGGGCGCTGAACCTTCCGGAGCGGACGAAAGCAGCGGCAATCTTTCCTTTCTGCTCGCCGGATCCCTTCCGCTCGACCTCGACTTCAAACAGAATCTGCTCTCGACCCTCTCGGAAGCGAAGCGGCTGGAAGCCGTCGTCGGATACCTCGAGGCAGTTCTGCCCGGTCTTCGCCGGGCCGCCAAAGCACGCTGGAATTAGCTTTCTCCTCGGGACAGCGCCCGCCCGAACTTTGTTAGATCAACAGCCTGAAACCAGCATCCAACTTAAAACGCAGATTTTTGCAGACGAGCGAGAGCTCACAGCCGAAAAGCGGGCTTCTCGCAGCGCTATAATCCGCGTAAGGCTTTTTCCTTCGGGGGTTCCCACCATGAGTGTTGCCCGGACATTGGGCGAATTGCGCGTCAGTCCCTTCTCAGAGAACCGGCTCGGATCGAGGCGTGTGAAGGATGAGATGCGCGACAACCTGATGGCGCGCCTGCGCCAGCAGGGAGAGAACACGACCGGCACTGGAATTTTTCCCGGCATCGTCGGATACGACGACACCGTGGTGCCCCAGATCGTCAACGCGATCCTCTCGCGCCACAACTTCATCCTGCTGGGTTTGCGCGGCCAGGCGAAGAGCCGCATCCTCCGGGCTCTCACGACACTGCTGGATCCCCAACTGCCATACATCGCCGGTTGCGAAATCCACGATAACCCTTACGCGCCGATCTGCCGCCGCTGCCGTGAACTCGTTGCAAAAGAGAAAGACGCGACGCCGATCGCCTGGCTCACGCCAGAACACCGGTACGTCGAGAAGCTGGCGACACCCGATGTGACCATTGCCGATCTGATCGGCGACATCGACCCGATCAAGGCGGCCCGTGGCGGCCACGATTTCTCGAGCGAGTTCACAGTCCATTACGGCCTCCTGCCACGCGCCAACCGTTGTATTTTTGCCATTAACGAACTCCCCGACCTGGCCGGCAAGATTCAGGTTGGCCTCTTCAACATCATGCAGGAAGGCGACGTGCAGATTAAGGGCTACCCCATCCGTTTGCCGCTTGATGTAGCGATTGTCTTTAGCGCGAACCCCGAAGACTACACGGCCCGCGGCAAAATCATTACTCCGCTAAAGGATCGCATCGGAAGTGAGATTCGCACGCATTATCCCGCGACGGTGGAAGAGGGAATTGCTATTACCGCGCAGGAGGCGTGGGTGAATCGCGTGAGTGGCAATGACGCCCCGCGTCTCCAACTTCCAAACTATGTACAAGAGGTTATCGAACGGGTTGCGTTTGTCGCCCGCGAAGACAAGAAAATCGACAAGCGTTCCGGCGTGAGCCAGCGCCTGCCCATCTCGGCGACGGAGAACGTTGTTTCCAACGCAGAGCGCCGGGCCCTCACTCATCAGGAGACCGTGGTCGTGCCGCGCATCAGCGATATCTACGCCGCCCTTCCCGCCATCACCGGCAAACTCGAACTGGAATACGAGGGTGAAATGAAGGGCGCCGATCACGTTAGCCGCGAGCTGATCCGTACCGCGATCGCGAAGACGTTCGACACCTATCTCCACGGCGTGAATATGAACCAGGTCGTCCAGTGGTTCGATCTGGGTGGTGAAATCCAGTTGAGTGACAATGCCGGAGCTAGCGAAGTGTTGGAGGGTTTGAGCCAGATCCAGGGCCTCATGGACAAGTTAGGCAAACTGAACGTCTCGGGGAAGGACAGTCCGGAGGTACAAGTTTCGGCCGCTGAATTTATCCTCGAAGGCCTCCACGCTCATAAGAGAATCGGCCGCAACGAAGAGCGGGTCTTTACCGCCGGAGAGAAGCAACCGAAGAGGCAAGAGCGAGTCTTCGAGCCAGAAGAACCAGGATTCGGGCGCAAACGAGGGTTTAATTAGCGATTCCTCATTCACGGCAGGCCGTTGGTGAACCGCGACGGGCCGACGAATCGAGATCGACGAATGACCGACGACGAACGACGGCTTCCATGAAACGCATCCGCTACTCAAAATACGTGCCCGATCCGGCCGGCGAAATGAGCATGGAAGACCTGCTCAGCGCGCTCTCGGACTACCTCCTGCAGAGCGGTTTCAACGACAACTTCTGGTATGAGATGCCGGATGGGGAGCAATCCCTCGACGAATTGCGCCGCGCCCTCGAGCAAGCGCTGCTGAATGGCGAGCAGTTCGACGAAGAAATGCGCGACCGCCTTCAGGAAATGCAGATGAATGGCGAACTCGAACAATTGATCGAGCAATTAATTGAGCGCATGCAGCAGGAAGATTACATCTCGATCGACCAGCCCCCGGATCCCTCCAAGCAGTCGAGCGTAGGCGGACAGGTGGGCGAAGGCCAGCAGGCGAAATTCGAGATCACCGACAAGAGCCTCGACTTCCTCGGATTCAAAGCTCTGCGCGATTTGCTGGGATCGCTGGGCAAATCGAGCTTTGGGCGCCATGACACACGCGACATGGCAACCGGCATCGAAGCCAGCGGCGCCTCGAAGCCCTATGAGTTCGGCGACACTCTGAATCTCGATATTACAGCGACGCTTTCGAACGCTATTCAGCGCGAAGGTCTTGAATTGCCGCTGAACATCGAGTACCGCGATCTTCAAGTTCACCAGTGCGAATACCAGTCGTCCTGCGCGACCGTGCTGATGCTGGACTGCTCGCACTCTATGATTCTCTATGGCGAGGATCGTTTCACTCCGGCAAAAAAAGTTGCGATGGCTCTGTCTCAGCTGATTCGCACTCAATATCCTGGAGACTCGCTCTCGCTTGTCTTGTTCCACGATTCTGCGCAAGAGGTCCCTCTTTCCCAGTTGGCTCGCGTGAAAGTTGGTCCCTACTACACCAACACCCGCGAAGGACTGCGTCTGGCACAGCGCATCCTGCAACGCCAGCGGAAGGATATGAAGCAGATCGTCATGATCACCGACGGGAAGCCTTCGGCGCTGACGCTGGAGGACGGGCGCATCTACAAGAACGCGTTCGGCCTTGACCCGCTGGTCGTCAGCCAGACTCTGGAAGAAGTTTCCAAATGCAAGCGGGCCGGGGTCCTGATCAACACCTTCATGCTCGCCTCGGATTTCGGGCTTGTGCAGTTTGTCCAGAAAGTGACGCAGATGTGCCGCGGCAAAGCCTACTTCACCACGCCATATACCTTGGGCCAATACCTGCTGATGGACTACATGTCGCGTAAGACAAAGACGATCCACTAGGAGCCCGCAACTCTCGGTGTGAATCTCGACCGGATCGGTCATGTAAAATTCGAGTAACCTTGGTTCCGGAGACTCTATGAAACGGCTTGCTTCCTGCGTGCTGCTGGTGATCTTAAGCATCGCCTCCTCCATTCCCCTCCACGCCCAGCGCATCAGCGTCGAGGAGAATGCACGACAATCCCGCGCGGCGCAGAAGAAGCAGGAAAAGATGTTGAAGAAGGCCAACAAGAAGCAACGCAAGGCCGCAAAGAAAGCTGAAAAAGCTGAGCGAAAAGCGAACAAGAAGGCGAATAGAGACTTGCAAAAACGGCGCGGTGCCTAGGTTCGCACATTCGCCAACTCCGCTCTAAGATTTGATTGGTATCCCGGCCTCCCGACCACCGATTTATCACAATTCTCTCGTGATCTAGCGCATATCACGGCAATCGCTTCGGCGGTACGCTCATTCCACTCCCGGGGCTAGCCAGCCCCGCTCCCTCCAGAAAGAGATCTGTCATGCGTGCGTCAAAGCAACTGGGCCTGTCTGTGATTGCCTGTATTGCGATGTGCGCGGCGAGTTTGGCCGCCGCGGCCGAGTCCGACCAAATGATTGCTGAGCGAGTGCTTGGTCCACAGTGGAGGCAGCTCTCCCAGCGTGCCGGAATGGCTTTTGTCGGCACCGTCCTCAAGGGAGAGACGCGGCCAGCAGGAACCGATCGCACACCTTCATCTATCGATTTCGCCTTCAAGGTAGACCGCGCGATTGCCGGCGTGGAGCCCGGCCAGATTCTGACAATTCATGAGTGGACTGGAGCGACATCCTTGCATCGCCCTCTCCGCACCGGCGAGCGCGTCTTGCTGTTTTTGTATCCGCCAAGCCGCCTTGGGTTTACCAGTCCTGTCGGCGGGTCGCAGGGGCAGATCACCATTGACGGAACCAAGAAAACCCTCGACCAGTTGCAGCGCGCAATTCGTGCGGCTCGAGCGCAGCAGATCGGATCATCGCGCCCTGGTCTTAGTGAGCGGGGAGAGTGAGTATGCGAACACGAACGCTTGCAATCGCCTTGGCGGTTATTCTGAGCTCCATCTCCAGTCACGCCGGAGGGCCTGCGTTCGTCGCGGGTTCAGGCTACGATCCCGGAGTCGAAGGGAGACCGATCGTCTGGGCGAATGCATCTCTTCAATACTTCACGGATCAGGGCGACCTGAGCCCGATCCTGACCAACGGGCAGGCTGACTCACTCGTGGCCAGCGCGATTTCTGCCTGGACTGGCGCGCCGGGCGTCGGCCTGGCTACAACGCAGGCAGGACATCTCGCAGAGGATGTGAACGGAAGCAACATCCAGGCGACCATGAATGGCACGATCACGGCTCCCGCGGACATCACTTCGTCCGCAATCCAGACTCCCGTCGGAGTTGTTTACGACTATGACGGTAGCGTAACTGATGCGCTGCTAGGCGAGGGCGCGGGCAGTCTGGCCGATTGCTTCACCAACGCAGTGTATGGCGGCCCAGATAACTTTTCATCGAGTGGAAACTTCGCGCACGCCGTGATTGTGATCAACGGCGTCTGTGCTTCCACGAATTCCCAGTTGCCCGACGTTCAATACCGCTTGGTCCGGACATTCGGCCGCGTGTTGGGGCTGGGATGGTCGCAGGCCAACGGAAACGTGCAGACGCACAATCCGGCCCCGACATCGGCGGATCTTGCCGGATTTCCCGTCATGCATTTCAAGGATCTCATCAGCTGCGTGCCTATCACTCTCTGCTATCCCGATGCCGCGACTCCGAAGATGGACGACGTCACGGCCCTGGCGCGTTTGTACCCTTCACCGAATGGCAATCCCCTGGCCTCGGGCAGGGTTTGGGGTGGCGTCTACTTCACGGATGCTTCCGGCTTTGCCACACAGCAGATGCAAGGCGTAAATGTCGTTGCTCGCCTCATGCAAGGCGGCCAGCCTTCCCGGCAATATGTCGTGACGTCAGTCTCGGGATTCCAGTTTGTGGGCAACGCCGGCAACATCATTACCGGATACAAGGATGCCGATGGTCTGCGCTTCGACCGTTTCGGATCGAGCGATAGCTTGCTCGAGGGTTTCTTCGATCTCGGACAACTCACGATCCCCAGCGGGCAGACGATCGCTCAATACCAGCTCAGTGTGGAACCCCTCGACGCGAAATGGTCCATGGGTGTCGAACCATACGCGCCGTACCAGGTCGCTCCCTCGGGCGCTTTCGCGCCGGTAGTGGTTACAGTTGTCGATGGAAGCGATGCGGAGCGCGACATCCTCTTCTTGGGGAGCGCGATCGCGCAGACCCATCCCGGCAGTGGCTCGACGTATACGAATCCTGCGCAACTC
>Ga0265339_10002196_pt1 | contig 14163 bp, 13 predicted proteins | sample 4CB219metaG_FD_202085 | JGI IMG/M metagenome (GOLD analysis project Ga0265339, IMG submission 202085) | Rhizosphere microbial communities from Carex aquatilis grown in University of Washington, Seatle, WA, United States - 4-CB2-19 metaG | ecosystem: Host-associated > Plants > Roots >...
GGCGCGGAAACATGGCGTCAGCGCGGTCAGCCGCATCGGTAGTTGCTTTTCCTCGACGATGGACTCGCGAACCAGATTGGTCAGCGAGACCTCGGCCGTCGGAATGAGACCAAGGCGTTCGCTTTTCAATCTGCCGTCCGGGGCGGCCAGCAATTCGCCCTTGATGGCCCAGAACTGATCGTCCTCGAATTTCGGCAACTGTCCGGTACCAAACATCACTTCGTTGCGCACGAGCAGCGGCGGATTGATCTCTGTATAGCCGTGCTCGTTGGTGTGAAGATCGAGCATGAACTGCCCGATCGCACGCTCGAGCCGCGCCAGCCCCTTCTTCAGTACGACGAAGCGCGCACCCGAGAGTTTTGCGGCGGTGTCGAAGTCCATCAGTCCAAGCGCGTCGCCGAGATCGTCATGCGGTTTGGGCGCAAAGGCATAATGGCGCCGGTTACCGAAGACATGACGCTGCACATTGCCGTGCTCGTCGGTGCCGTCAGGGACATCGTCGAGCGGCAGGTTCGGAATGGCGGCAATCGCGCCGGCCAGCTCCTCGTCCGCCTCCCTGGCCTTGGCCTCGAGCTGCGGCAGCGTGGTCTTGAGCCCGGAAACCTCCTCCATCAACGCTGCGGCGCGGGCATCGTCCTTCGCCTTTTTGGCGTCACCGATCTCCTTCGAGGCCGCATTGCGCCGCGCCTGCGCCTGCTCCGCGGCCATGATCGCCGCGCGGCGCCTTTCGTCGATCGCAAGCAGCAATGCCGACATCGGCTGCAGCCCGCGCCGGCTCAGGCCGGCATCAAAGGCTCGGGGATTGTCGCGGATCGATTTGATGTCGTGCATGGCCAAATTCCCGTCCGTCACGACCGGAAGAAAGGCACCAAGCGTGTCTATCGTCACGCCAGGGCTTTCCGGCCACCCAAGTCTTGCCCGCCTTAGACCAAGTCGTGGATGCCCGGGTCAAGCCTGGGCATGACGAATCTTCGCCGGTCAATTGCGATGATACGATGAAACGTCCTATTCGGCCGGCTTGGCGGCCGAGGCCGCACCGGTCGAGGCCTTTGCGGCGGCCGCCTTCTTCTCCACGACCCGCACCGCGATGATGGAGCCTTCATAGAGCGCCAGCAATGGCAGCGCCAGCGAGGACTGGCTGAGCACGTCGGGCGGCGTCAGCACGGCTGCGATGATGAAGGCGACCACGATGAAGTAGCGGCGCTTGCTGCGCAACATGTCGGAGGTGATGATGCCGACGCGTCCGAGCAGGGTCAGGATGACCGGAAGCTGGAAGGCGATACCGAAGGCAAAGATCAGCGACATCATCAGCGAGAGATATTCGCCGACCTTGGGCAGCAGTTCGATCTGCGCGGTGTCTGCGCCGCCCATCTGCTGCATACCCAGCGAAAAGCGGATCAGCATCGGAAATACGACGAAATAGACCAGCATCGCCCCCAGCACGAAGAAGACCGGGGTCGCGAATAGATAGGGCAGAAACGCATTGCGCTCGTGCTTGTAAAGGCCGGGCGCGACGAATTTGTAGATTTGAGTGGCGACGATTGGAAACGAGATGAAGGCGGCGCCGAACAGCGCGAGCTTCAGCTGGGTAATGAAATATTCCAGGAGCGCGGTGTAAATGAACTTCGAGTTCTCCGGTCCTGCGACCCAGACGAACGGCCAGACCAGCACGTTGTAGATCTGCTTGGCGAACAGGAAGCAGAAGATGAAGGCGATGCCAAATCCGAGCAGCGACTTGATCAACCGCGCGCGCAGTTCGATCAGGTGATCCAGCAGCGGCGCCTTGCTGGCCTCGATGTCTGCATCGGTCATGATGCTTCGGCGTCCTTCAGGCGGCCAGGCGCCTCGGGCGCGGCGTCCTCCGGCACGGGCGCTGCTTGAGCCTCGCGGACCACCGCCAGCGGTTCGGTCGCATGGGCTTCGGCTTGCGAGGCGGATTGTTGTGCCGGCGGCTCGAGCGCGGGCGGGGTCGGCGGCGGCTCGATGGCCGGCGTTGCCGGCGCCTCCGCAGGCTTGTCGGCCGCGGGCTTGTCGACATCATCGATCCGCAACGCGTCGGAAACGTCCTTTTGCAACGATGTCATGATACCGCGGCCGGAAAAACCGCTGGCGGCCTCCCTGACCTCGTCAAAGCTTTTCTTGAGGTCGGCCATTTCGGCCTCCCGCATCGCCTCCTGAAACTGGCTCTGGAATTCGGCGGCCATCTTGCGCGCCTTGCCCATCCATTGCCCGAGCATGCGCAACACGCTCGGCAGCTCCTTCGGGCCGATCGCAATCAGCGCAACGACCGCGATGAGGACGAATTCACTCCAGCCGATGTCGAACATGAAAATTTCCGCTTACGCGAAGCCGGATTGCCCCGTTCAGCCGGACCTGGGACCGCCCCCGCGTCTCTTCTTGGGTCCTCAGACCGCCTTGCTACCGACGTCCGATCGCGTGGCCGCGGAAGGCGAGGCATCGTGATCGATGCTCTTCACCGGCTCCGGTTTTTCGGCGGGCTTCTCGTCATCCTGCATACCCTTCTTGAAGGCCTTGATGCCCTGCGCGACGTCGCCCATCAGATCCGAAATCTTGCCGCGGCCGAACAGCAGCAGGACGACTGCGATCACCACGATCCAGTGCCAAATGCTAAGCGAACCCATCCTGCAACCCTCCAAAACACGAAGGCCGGCGACCCGGCCCGATCTTGGCCAAACGTAGGCTCGGCAGGTGTTAAAAACAAGGACTTAGGCCGTGTTTAAATCACGATCAGAGCTGTGTCTCGCGCCACCGTTAACTTGCTGCCGGCAGTCCGAAATCCCGCAATCCCAAGTCAGCTTTCGCTGCTGTTCTCCGGCTCGGCAGCGGGCGCCAGCGCCAGTTCCAGATCGCCTACTTCGAGCGGATCCTCGTCTTCGCGGAGCGCCGGATCGTCCGAGGGCGCCGGAACGGTAAAGCCGGTCGGCAGGCGCGAATCCAACAGCCCCGTGCCCTTCAGTTCCTCAAGGCCGGGCAGGTCGCCCAGCGCTTCAAGGCTGAACTGCGACAGGAAGGATTCCGTGGTTCCGAAAGTCAGTGGACGGCCCGGCGTCTTGCGCCGGCCGCGCGGCCTGATCCAGCCGGTTTCCAGCAGCACGTCCAGCGTGCCCTTCGACGTGACGACGCCGCGGATTTCCTCGATTTCGGCACGCGTGACCGGCTGGTGATAGGCGATGATGGCGAGCACTTCGATCGCGGCGCGCGACAGCCGCCGCGTCTCCGTTGTCTCCCGCGTCATCAGCCAAGCCAGATCCCCGGCCGTGCGGAACGTCCATTTGTTGGCGATGCGGACAAGATTGACCCCGCGCGAGGCATAATCCGCCTGCAATTGCGCAAGCGCCGCCTTGATGTCGACGCCCTCGGGCATACGCTTTGCGAGCGTCGCTTGATCAAGCGGTTCGCTGGAGGCGAACAGAAGCGCTTCCAAAAGCCGCAATTCCTCGGGGCGAGCCTGCGAATCGGCAGCACTCTCCTCGGCATCGGCTATGCGGTTTTCCGCCAGGCTTGCCATGGAAGCTTCTCCTTCTTGCACTTACAAACTTCACTTTCCAGTGCGGTCCTGCGATTTGAAGTTCCCGAGCAAACCCTCGGCCAACTCGCAGGAACTTCAACTCACCGCACTAACCCGTCACGTCAGGTGTTGCGGCTCGCGGCGGACGCTTTCGAAAGTAGAGAGGGGCGAACGCCTGCTTCTGGTTCAGTTCCATTTCGCCTTCGCGCACGAGCTCCAGCGCTGCTGCGAAGCTCGAGGCAAAGATGGTGGCTCTCTGCGAGGGATCGACCACATAGCCGAGCAGGTACTCGTCGAGGCAGCCCCAATCCTCCGACTCGGCCATGCCGATCAACCGCTCCAGCGACGCCCTCGCTTCCGCGAGCGACCACACCGTGCGCTTGGCCAGATGCACGCTTGCCAGCACGCGTTGCTGGCGCTGCGCGGCATAGGCCGTGAGCAGATCGAACAGCGTCGCCGTGTATTTGGGATGACGAACCTCGGCGATGGTCTCCGGATTGCCCCGCGGAAAAATGTCACGCTGCAATTGCGGCCGGTTCATCAGACGGTTCGCCGCCTCCCTGATGGCTTCGAGCCGCCGCAGTCGGTTGGCAAGAGCGGTGGCCATTTCCTCCGCACTCGGTCCGTCGGCGGCGGCGGGTTCCGGCAGCAGCAGGCGCGATTTCAGGAATGCCAGCCACGCCGCCATCACCAGATAGTCGGCGGCAAGCTCGAGGCGGATTTTCCGCGCCGCCTCGATGAATTGCAGGTACTGGTCGGCCAGTGCCAGGATCGAGATTTTGGTAAGATCGACCTTCTGCTGCCGTGCCAGGGCCAACAGCAGGTCGAGCGGGCCCTCATAGCCCTCGACGTCGACCACCAGCGCCGGCTCGCCTTCGGCGAGTTCCGTCGGCCGGCCGGTTTCAAAGGACAAGATTTCCGCAGTCATGCCCCTGCCGTTCCTGCTCGCTCGATCAACGCATCCAGCTCGGCCCAGGCCGCTTCCCGATTGAAGGGCAGCGGCGCCTTGCGGGACGCCAGGGCCCGCTCCGCGCGATTGAGGGCCTTGCCCGACAATTCGGGCGTCTCACCGGCAACCTCGCGCATCTCGTCGAGCTTGCCGTTGCAGTGGAGGACCAGATCGCATCCGGCGGCAAAAACCGCCCGGGTTCGCTCGACGATAGACCCCGCCAGCGCGTTCATGGAAACGTCATCACTCATCAACAAGCCTTGGAACCCAATCGAGCCGCGAATCACCCGCTCGATCATTGTCGCAGAAGTCGTCGCCGGTTGGGCGGGGTCGAAGGCGCTAAACACAACATGTGCGGTCATGGCCATCGGCAGGTCCGCCAACGGACGAAATGCTGCGAAATCAGTCCTTTCGAGCTCGACTTGCGCCGTATCGACCTCCGGAAGCTTAAGATGGGTATCCGCGGTGGCTCTGCCATGGCCCGGAATGTGTTTGAGAACTGGTAAAATGCCACCGTCCTCCAATCCCTTTGTGACGGCGCGCGCGATCGCTGCGACCTTGGCTGGATCAGCGCCATAGGCCCGGTCCCCGATCACGGCATCGGCACCGGCAACCGGCACGTCAGCAAGCGGCAGGCAGTCGACGGTGACTCCAAGCTTGAAAAGATCGTCGGCGATGAGGCGGGCGCTCAGCCGCGCCGCCGACAGTCCAAACCCCGGCTCCAAGTCGTAGAGCCGGCCGAACACCGCACCTGCCGGATAGAGCGGCCAAAACGGCGGCCCCAGGCGCTGCACCCGCCCGCCTTCCTGATCGATCAGGACCGGCGCATCCTCTCGATCCACGGCAGCTCGCAATTCCTCAATGAGCAAAGAGACTTGGGTGGGGCTTTCAACGTTCCGCCTGAACAGGATGAACCCCCACGGCCGCTCGGCCGCGATGAATTCCCGTTCAACGGCGGAAAGCTTCGTTCCCGCTACGCCCGTAATGAAAGCCCGCATGATCATGCCGGGCCGAATAGCGCGCGGCAAAGTCGGGGGTCAAGGAAACGACGGCTTAATTCCTCTGGACGACGCACTGGCCGCCTGCGCTCTTCAGGCTGCCGCAGAACTGCGCGGCCTCCTCGGACGTGCCGAAGGGGCCCACCATGGCGCGATAGTAGACGCCCTTGTCGCCCAAATCGGCGCGTCTGATGACCAGCGTCTGCGATCCCAACACCGATGGGAATTTGTTTTGCAAAGCCCGGAAGGAGGCCTGGGCGTCGGCCTCATTCCGCTGGGAGGAAACCTGAACGAGATACCCGCCGCTGGCACTGGCACCGTTGCTTGGTGCATTGCTTGGCAGGGTCTGGGCCGGGTTGGTCGCCGCGACGCGGGTTCCCGTATCCGTGGGCGAGGACGCCTGCGGCGACAAGGACAACGGCGCATTCAGGCTCGCGTTGGCGGAGGCTACGGAGGACTTGGAAGCAGCCGACTTGCCCGCTGCGGGTTTCGGCGCGTCTGCTGCCGGCGAGGGCGGCGCCGTAGTCACCGGCAGTGCGGAGGTATCGGCTTGATCGCCCCGTACCGAGAGGGTCTTGATCTTGCGCGGCTCGGTATCCGGTAGTGTACCGTTGCTCGGCGTCAGCCCCTGCCCCGCAGACATCGTCCTCGGCGATACCGTGGAGGGCGGCGGCGGATTGCTATTCTGGTTCAGCGGCGGGAATACCACGCGCGGTCCGGCGGACTTGGCGTCGAGGTCGACCGGCGCCTCTTCGCGCGGAACGATCTTCTCCGTGCCGTCGCCCGACGCCAAACGGTCGGGGACCTTGCCGCTGCCGTCCGAAGGCGCCGGTATGATCTTGGTTGGACTGTTATCGGCCTTGATGATCGGCGGCTCGCCGCTGCGAGGCACTGTGAAAAAGGTGCGGTAGGCGAAGGCCGCACCCGTCCCTACCACCGCCAATGCCAGGATGGCGAAAACGGTCAGCAATCGGCCCTGGCGCTTCTGGCCCCGATCAGCCGCTTCATCGTCGTAGTCGCCCTGGTAGGCATAGGGGTCGTCCGGATAGGCCGGCTCGCGTCGATAGTCCGCAGCGCCGTTCTCGATCTGCCCATAGAGCGCGTCGTCATATCGCGATGGGTCAAGTTCAGCCTCAGGCTCTGCGTAAGACGGCTCAGGCTCGTAGTATTGCCCGGGCTGCTGCTGCGCGCCCTGGCGGTGCAGCGGATGCGGCGAATCCTGGTAATCCCGGTCTTCGAACTCGCCATAGTCCTCAGGCGCGACCTCTCTTGACGCCCCTCTCGGCGTTTCCCGAGGCGCCGCCTCCTTTTCGGCCTCACGCCGGTGGTTGGCACGCTGAATCCATGGCGGCGGCCCTCCGGGGGCCGGGTCCTCGGGCTCTTCCGGCGGTGGTTGATATTGCTCGCGCGGAATGGCGCGCGGCGGCACCTGCGGATTGGCGCGGCCGGGCGTGCCGAATGGATCGGTCTGACCGATCAGGCGCGCAAGTTCGGCCAGCGGGTCGCTGTCGGCCTGGTCAGACCCAAATTGATCGTCGCCGCGATCATAGTCGTCGGCGCGAAACGGCCTGTCCTGATATCGATTAGCCATCGTAGTGATGCGTTCCCCGTGGGAAAGGCGTCCCCCCTCGACTTGACCGTCGAACCATCCGCAGCCCGGGTGCCCTACAACCGCCAAGTGAGCGGCTGGATCCCTGCTGCGGCCTAACAAGACTACCGCATTTCATCCGGAGCATGGACGCCTAAAATGGCCAGCCCCGATGCCAGTACCGACACGACGCCCTGAACCATAGCCAGCCGTGCCCGGGTAATCCCTGCATCATTATTCATAATGAAGCGTAAATAGGGCAAATCGCGCCCCTTGGTCCACAGCGCGTGAAATTCGCTGGCGAGATCATAGAGGTAAAAGGCGATTCGGTGTGGCTCATGCGCCGACGCCGCCCCCTCGATGATCCGGGGATAGAGCGCCAGCCGCTTGAGCAGGTCGAGTTCCGCCGGGTCGGTGAGCCGGTCAAGCGGGCCTTCGGAGAGATAGGCGGCGCGCGCTTCCGCCTCGTCCGGCAAATCCGGGATCACCTCTCGCGCATTGCGGAATACCGAATGTCCGCGGGCGTGACCGTATTGCACATAGAACACCGGGTTCTCGCGCGACTGCTCGATCACCTTGGCGAGATCGAAATCCAGCACCGCGTCGTTCTTCCGGTAGAGCATCATGAAACGAACGGCATCCTTGCCGACCTCGTCGACCACTTCGCGCAGTGTGACGAAATCGCCCGCGCGCTTCGACATCTTCACGGGCTCGCCGTTGCGCAACAATTTGACGAGCTGCACGATCTTCACATCGAGCGTCGCCTTCCCGGCGGTGACCGCTTTCACCGCCGCCTGCATACGCTTGACGTAGCCGCCGTGATCGGCGCCGAACACGTCGATCAGATCGGCAAAACCGCGATCGAACTTGCTCTTGTGGTTGGCGATATCGGAGGCGAAGTAGGTGTAGGAACCGTCCGACTTGATCAAGGGACGGTCGACATCGTCGCCATAGGCGGTGGCGCGAAACAATGTCTGGACGCGGTCCTCGTAATCCTCGACCGGCCCGCCCTTTGGCGGCGGCAGCCGGCCCTCGTAGATATCGCCGCGGGAGCGCAGAAAATCGATGGTTTCGGCGACCTTGTTGTGTCCGCTCCCGATCAACGATCGTTCCGAGAAGAACACATCGTGGTGGATGTTGAGGGCCGCGAGATCGCCCTTGATCTCCTCCATCATCATCGCGATGGCCTTGTCGCGCGCGATCGGAAGCCAATCCGCCTCCGGCATTGCGCGCAAGCGGTCGCCGTATTTGGTCGCAAGCGCCTGCCCGACCGGCTTCAGGTAATCGCCGGGATAAAGTCCTTCCGGAATGCTGCCGATGTCCTCGCCGAGCGCCTCGCGATATCTCAGGAAGGCAGAGCGCGCGAGCACATCAACCTGGGCGCCGGCATCGTTGATATAGTATTCGCGCGTGACGTCGTGGCCGGCAAACTGCAAAAGGCCGCACAACGCGTCGCCGAACACTGCTCCACGGCAATGGCCGACGTGCATCGGACCGGTCGGGTTGGCCGACACGTATTCGACGTTGACCCTCGCGGCGTTGACCGGCGCCGTTCGGCCATAGGCGGCGCCTTCGCGCAGCACCGTTCGTAGCTCTTCCGCCCAGACCTGTGGCTTCAGCGAGAGATTGATGAAGCCCGGTCCGGCGATGTCGACCTTGGCGATCAAGTCGTCGCCGCGCAGGCGCGCCGCGATCGCATCAGCAAGTTCACGTGGCTTTGCCTTGGCCTCTTTTGCCAGGACCATCGCGGCATTGGTCGCCATATCCCCGTGGCTGGCCTCGCGCGGCGGTTCCACGACGATACGGGAAAAATCGATGCCGCCGGGCCAATTGCCTTCCGTGGCAAGCTCGCTGCAAATTGCGCGAACGCGCGCCAGCACGTCGGCAAAGAGATGTAGTGAAGCGGACTTCTCGACCATGGGCCGCCGCCTAACGCAAATCCGGGGTCGAGTCAAAAAGCCTTTGATGCTCGATCAGGGCGAAGCCGTCGGTCATGCCGGCAATGAAATTGCCGATCCTTCGTGCCCGTACCGCTTCTGTCTCCTGCCGCCCGCCCTCCAGCCATTCGGGGGGCAAGTCCAAGGGGTTGTCCTGATAGCGCGCAAACAGATCGAACACGATCTGCTCGGCCTCCGCCATGACGCTCACCACCCGCGGATGCCTGTACATCTGTCGCTTCAGGAATGCCTTGATGCCGGCCTCGGCCGCGGCGACGTCGGCGGAAAACGCGACCAGCTGTTTGCCGTGATAACGCACGTCATCGACCGATTTCGGCTGCGCGACCTCCAGCCGCTGCCGCGATTCAGCGACCGCTGAACCGATCAGATATGAAATCAGCTCGCGCACCAACTCCGCGCCGCGCCGGTCCGCATCGAGCCCAGGATATTGCCTGTCGATGTCCGCGATCATTGCGGCGGCAATTGGCATCACCTTGAGGTCGTCGACACAAAACAGGCCGGCGCGCAAACCGTCGTCGATGTCGTGGGCGTCATAGGCAATGTCGTCGGCGATCGCCGCGACCTGTGCCTCCAGCGAGGCATGACTCCACAATTCAAGATCGAACGCTCTGACGAAATCGGCTATCCCGACGGGGATACCGCGGTCGCCGTAGCGCCCGGTCGGCGCGCCGCCGGGGTCGGTCAGCGGTCCATTGTGCTTGACGATGCCTTCCAGTGTTTCCCAGGTCAGGTTGAGCCCGTCGAAGGTGGGATAACGGTGCTCCAGGGCAGTGACGACGCGGAGCGTCTGGGCGTTGTGATCGAACCCGCCATGGGCCTTCAGACAGGAGTCCAGCGCCCGCTCGCCGGCGTGGCCAAACGGGGGATGGCCAAGGTCGTGGGCCAGCGCCAGTGCTTCCGTGAGGTCCTCGTCGAGGCCAAGCTGGCGCGCGAGCGCGCGCGCAATCTGCGCCACTTCCAGCGAATGCGTCAGCCGGGTGCGGTAATGATCGCCTTCGTGGAAGACAAAGACCTGGGTCTTGTGCTTCAGGCGGCGGAAGGCCGTGGAATGGATAACCCGGTCACAATCCCGGCGGAACGGACTGCGGGTCTTGCTCGGGGACTCCGGATGCAGCCGCCCACGGCTGCGATCGGAGTCACAGGCAAAGGGCGCTCGAGGGGCAGCCATCCCGACCGACACGACTTTTTAGCCCCCATCCATTTGATTCCAGTGACGCCTGTACTTAACTATGTCAGGAGCTAGATACCAATGAATTGGCTATGATGCGCCTTTCAGCGGAGAGAAGTCTGCGATGACCACAGCCGTTACCATCAGCGAGCGGGCCGCCCGCCGCATCGGCGAAATCCTTAAGGGGGAGGGTGGCGGCGCCATGCTCCGAATCTCGGTCGAGGGCGGCGGCTGCTCCGGATTTCAATACAAATTCGACGTCGATCATGCCAGGGCCGACGACGATCTGGTGATTGAGCGCGACGACGCCGTGGTGCTGGTGGATCCGGCCTCAGCGCCGTTCCTTGCGGGGTCCGAGGTCGATTTCGTCGATGACTTGATTGGCGCCTCGTTCCGCGTGAACAATCCCAACGCCACCGCGTCCTGCGGCTGCGGCACCAGTTTTTCAGTCTGACGACGATAGAACGTCGAATCTGCGGCTTACCGGCGGACCCCCTCGTATGCGCATCGCGACCTGGAACGTCAATTCGATCAGGCAGCGGATCGAGCACCTCATGACCTGGCTCAAGGAGTGCGCGCCCGACATCGCCTGCCTGCAGGAGATCAAATGCACCGACGAGGCGTTCCCGAGATTTGAGATCGAGGCGCTCGGTTACAACGTCGTGACCCACGGCCAGAAGACCTTCAACGGCGTTGCGTTGCTGTCGAAACTGCCGTTCGACGAGACCAAATCCGGGCTCGCCGGCGACGACGAGGACGCTCATGCCCGCTTCCTCGAAGGCGTGGTGACGTTAAAACACGGCGTCGTGCGCGTCGCTTGCCTCTACCTGCCCAACGGCAACCCACCCGACACGGACAAATATTCTTACAAGCTCAAATGGATGTCGCGGCTTTTCGAATATTCGAAAGAGCGGCTCAAGGCCGAAGAGCCGCTGGTGCTTGCGGGCGACTTCAATGTCATTCCCGCACCGCAGGATGTCCACGATCCGGCCGGCTGGGTCAACGACGCGCTGTTCCGCGCCACAACCCGCGAAAGCTTTCAGTCGTTGCTCGGGCTTGGGCTCACCGACGCCGTCAGGGCGGTCAACGACGCACCGGGCCAATATACGTTCTGGGACTATCAGGCCGGTGCCTGGCAGAAGAATTGGGGTCTGCGCATCGACCATCTCCTGCTGTCACCGCAGGCCAGCGACCGCCTCGTCGATGTCGGCATCGACAGCTATGTCCGCGGCTGGGAAAAGCCGTCGGACCACGTCCCGGTCTGGGCCGATCTGGACCTGGAGATGCGGTGAAACGACCCGCTGAAGGCGGCGATTGATCCCAAGGCTGCGGGTCAGTCCCGCTTGCCCTGCACCCAGTGCTCGAGCATCTGCAGCGCCATCGCACGGTCGTCGTCGGAGGCCTTGGCGAAGGCGCGGTTGTAGCTCTCCTTGATCCAGGTCTCGTCAGGGCCGGCGTTTTCGCGCGCCAAGGTCAGCCACATCAGGCCGCGCGCAGCCTGACGCGGCAGCCGGTCGCCGTTGAAGAGCATCTGGCCGAGCAGGGCCTGCGCCTCATGCTGTCCCTTCTGCGCGGCAAGGCCGAGCCAGCGCGCCCCGTAGCGGAAATCGTCGCGCGAGGCGTCGGTGGCTTTCAGATAGAGCCGCGCCAGATCGTATTGGGCATCCGCATTGCCGAAATAGGACGCGGCATAGGACAGCATCTCCCTGCCCCGCTCTGGATCCGCCTTGACCTTGGAATTGGGAATACCGTTCAGGTAATAGCGGCCGAGCGCAACAAAGGCGTTGGCGATGATCTGCGCTTGCGGAGCCGAAGGGTTGTCTTCCGCGTGCGCGTTCGCGATGCGGCTGAAATATTCGAAGGCGCGCAAATCGTCCTGCGCAACACCGTTGCCCTCGGCGTACATCCGACCCAACTTCCACTGCAAAAACGGATGGTCGTCGTCGGCGTTGGCATACGCCTCCGAAAGAGCGGCAGGGGCCGTCGGCTTTTTCAGCGCCGTCGCGGGTTGCCCCGGAACCACCGCAACGCCCTGATCCTGATTGACCGGCGCGCCGTCAAAGGCAAGGGCCGGAGAAGCAAGCGGCGCCGCCCCCAACATCAACGCAAAGATAAGACGCCTAGATGTCCGCATAGCACTGTTTCTCGTGCGCACCGCCCGGATGGGTTACGGCCCCAGCCACCGCCGGCCCAACCTGCTGGGCATATTTCCAGAGCGCGCCGGACGTATGATTCGTCTCGCGCGGTTTCCATTTGGTTTTGCGTTCTGCAAGCTCTGCGTCGGTCAACTTTACGTTAAGCGTCCCGGCAACCGCGTCGATCTCGATGATGTCGCCGTCCTCAAGCAGCCCGATCGGCCCGCCGAGGGCCGCCTCCGGCCCGACATGACCGACGCAAAATCCGCGCGTCGCGCCCGAGAACCGGCCGTCCGTGATCAGAGCGATCTTGCCGCCCATGCCCTGTCCGGTCAGCGCCGCCGTGGTCTGCAGCATTTCGCGCATGCCAGGACCCCCGCGCGGGCCCTCATAGCGTATGACGATGACCTCACCTTCCCTGTAGGCGCGCTTCCGCACCGCCTCGAAAGCGTCTTCCTCCCGGTCGAAGCAACGGGCCGGCCCGGCAAATCTCAAAGTCGACATACCAGCCACCTTCACGATCGCGCCTTCAGGCGCGAGATTGCCCCTCAACCCAACCACGCCGCCGGTGACGGTGATCGGACTGTCCGCGCTCCGCACCACATCCTGGTGCGGATTCCATTTCACGCTTTTGAGGTTGTCGGCGATCGTACGGCCGGTAACGGTCAAGCACTCGCCATGCAAATGGCCGTGATCAAGCAGCGTCTTCATCAGAAGCGGTATGCCGCCAGCTTCAAACATGTCTTTGGCGACATAACGACCGCCGGGCTTCAAATCTGCGACATAGGGTGTTCTTTTGAAGATTTCGGCGACGTCGAACAGATCGAACTTGATGCCCGCTTCATGGGCGATCGCCGGCAAATGCAGCGCAGCATTGGTTGATCCGCCTGACGCCGCGACCACGGCGGCGGCGTTCTCCAGCGACTTGCGCGTAATGATGTCGCGCGGGCGGATATTTGCCGCAACCAGTTCCATCACCTTTTCGCCGGCGGTCATGCAGAGGGCGTCGCGGATTTCATAGGGCGCAGGCGCCCCGGCCGAATAGGGCAGCGCCAGTCCAATGGCTTCCGATACGGTTGCCATGGTGTTGGCGGTGAACTGGGCTCCGCAGGCGCCGGCCGACGGGCACGCCACGTGTTCCAGTTCGTCGAGGTCGGCGTCCGACATGCTGCCGACCGAGTACTTGCCCACCGCCTCGAACATGTCCTGCACGGTGACTTGCTGGCCGCGGAAATTGCCGGGCAGGATCGATCCGCCATAGATGAAGATCGAGGGCACGTTCAGCCGCACCATCGCCATCATCATGCCCGGCAGGGACTTGTCGCAGCCGGCGAGGCCAATCAGCGCATCATAGGCGTGGCCGCGCATGGTCAGTTCGACGGAATCGGCGATGCATTCGCGCGACGGCAGCGAGGAGCGCATGCCGTCATGGCCCATGGCGATCCCGTCGGTCACGGTGATGGTGCAGAATTCGCGCGGGGTGCCTCCGCCGGCGGAAACGCCTTTCTTGACCGCCTGGGCCTGCCGCATCAGCGAGATATTGCAGGGGGCGGCCTCGTTCCAGCAGGTCGCCACTCCGATGAAGGGTTGGTGAATCTGCTCCGTCGTCAGCCCCATGGCGTAGAGATAGGACCGATGCGGCGCGCGCTCCGCACCCTCTGTCACGTGGCGGCTTGGCAGCTTCCCCTTGAGACTGGTCTTGGCATTCATCGCGGAATCTGTCTTTCCCGGCCAACCCTTGTGAGACCCGGAAAATCAGACCCTGGGACAGGATTTTCCTTTGCCTTCGCGAGTGCAACGGCCATCAGCTTGCGAAAGGAACTTTCCGTGAGGGGTGT
>Ga0265339_10002197_pt1 | contig 14159 bp, 15 predicted proteins | sample 4CB219metaG_FD_202085 | JGI IMG/M metagenome (GOLD analysis project Ga0265339, IMG submission 202085) | Rhizosphere microbial communities from Carex aquatilis grown in University of Washington, Seatle, WA, United States - 4-CB2-19 metaG | ecosystem: Host-associated > Plants > Roots >...
GTCACCGCCCTCCACGTCGTCGAGCCGGAGCTCGACACCGGCGACCTCGTCGACGTCGCTCCGATCCCGCTGTCTCGCGGCATGCACCTGTACGAGCTGCGGAGCCGGAACACGCAGGTCTGCGTCGGGCTCGCGCTGCGTGCACTCGAGCGGCTCGATGCGTCGGGGGCCGTGACGCGGAGCCCGCAGGCGCGCCGAGGCCGGTACTACTCGTTCATGCCCGCGGTGCTGAAGGACCGGTGCGTGCGGCAGTTCGAGCAACACACGGCGTCGCTGTGATCTCACCGGGCGCGCTCCTCGGGCCGCGGTCGGCCGTCGTCTTCCTCTTTCACGGCGTGCTGCGCGAGCCGCGCCACACCGGTGTGCGCAACTACACGGGGAAGCATCTGCCGCTCCCGGCATTCGAGGCGTTCCTCGACGAGCTCGCGGAGACGGGGACGCCGCTCTCGATCGCCGAGGTCGTCGACGGTGCGGCCGGCGTGACGGAGCTTCCCGAGCGCGGCTTCGCGGTCACGTTCGACGACGGCTTCGCGAACAACATTCAGGTCGCAGCACCCGCGCTCGAGCAGCGCGGGATTCCGGCCGCGTTCTACGTGACGACGGACTTCGTCGATCGCCAGGCGTGCTCCTGGATCGACCTGATCGAATACGCCGTCGATCTGGCAGCGCCCGGGTCGAGGGAGGAGAAGATCGCCGCGCTCGACACCATCCGCGCCCGCGGCAAGTCGGACCCGGAGCTCGATCCATACGCGCTCGCCGACGAAGTCTGGGGTCAGCTCGGCGTGCAGGAGCTCGTCCCCGACCACGAGCTCGACCGGAAGCTGACCTGGGACGAGGTGCGCGAGCTGGCGGCGCATCCGCTTTTCACCGTCGGCGGGCACGGGGCGACGCACCGGATCCTCTCGCACGTGCCGCCCCGTGAGCTCGAGCGCGAGGTCGACAGCGCGCTCGACCGGATCGAGGCCGAGACCGGCGAGCCGGTGCTGCATTTCTCGTATCCGGAGGGTGGACCGACGACGTATTCGGATGCGGTCGTCGACCGGCTGCGGCGGCGTGGGGTCGCGTCCGCCGTCGCCGTCGCCCCCGGTGCTGTCCGTGCGGGAGACGACCTGTTCGCCCTCAAGCGGACGCTCGTCGCATAGCGTGTCGAGCATGCTCGGGCCGGTGCACGACCTTGCGCGGATCGTCCGGCACGTGCGCGGCACGGACGCGCAGGCTCCCGTGGTTCACGGTCGCGACGACGTGCGAGAGCCGGTCGTCGCGCTCAGCTTCGACGACGGCCCGAGCGAGTGGACGGAACCCATCCTGGACCTGCTGCGGAGCGCCGGAGCCCGCGCGACGTTCTTCGTCATCGGCGAGGCCGTCCGCGGCAACGAAGGCATCCTCCGGCGCATCCACGCCGAAGGCCACGAGGTCGGCAACCACACGATGACTCACGTGCGGCTCGACACGGTCGGCAGGCTCAGGATTGCGCGCGAGCTCCGTCGTGGGAGCGCTGCGATCGAGCGCGTCCTCGGCTCGCGGCCGATCGTCTTCCGTCCTCCCGGCTTCCATTACACGGTCGCCGTCCTCGAGGTCGCCCGCGCGGCCGGCTTCGAGCGCGTCACGCTCGCGTCGGCGACCACCGACGACTACATCAGGGACAGTGGCGAGGAGATCGTTGAGGCGATCCTTCCGCGCGTCCGTCCGGGTGGCATCATCGACCTCCACGACGGCCGTCCTCCACGGGAGTCCGGGTCGCGTGCCGACCGCCGGCCGACGGTCGCAGCGGTCGAGCGGCTCCTCGCCGCGCTTCCGCAGCACTCCTTCGTCACCGTCTCGGAGCTCTTCGCGCGATGAGCGACGTCCTTCCGATGACGGCGATCGTCGCCAGTCACAACGAGGCGCATCTCCTGCAGCGGTGCCTCTCGGCGCTCGACTTCTGCGACGAGCTCATCGTCGTCGACATCGACTCGACCGACGACACCGCCGCCGTCGCGCGCGGCCTCGGCGCCAGGGTCATATCGCACCCGTATGTGACGATCGCCGACGAGCTGCGCCCCGAGGCGATCGCCGCGGCCACGCACGACTGGGTGCTCCTCCGCGACCCGGACGAGGTCGTGCCGCCCGCGCTGCGCGCGCAGATCGTTGAGATCTTTCGCGACCTCGATCCAGACGTAGGCCTGATCACGGGCCCGATCCAGTACTACTTCGGCAGGAGGCCGTTGCGCGGCACAGCTTGGGGTGGGGTGCGCACGGCGCGCGTCGCCGCGAGGCGCGACCTGATCGAGTTCCCGACCACCGTGCACGGGAAGCTCGTCCGGAGGCCCGGCTCGCGCGATCTCCCGATCGCGTTCACGGGGGACAACGCGATCGAGCACTACTGGGCGGCGGGCTATCGCGACGTCGTCGAGAAGCACCGGCGGTACCTGCGGCTCGAGGGAGCCGCGCGGGTGGACGCGGGCGAGACGACGAGCGTGCGGCGGATCCTCGCCACTCCGCTGACGGCGTTCACCGACTCGTTCATCTGTCAACGGGGCTACGCCGACGGCGTGCGCGGCGCCACGCTCAGCGTCGTCTGGAGCGTCTATCGGGCCGGGACCCAGGTCGCTCTGTGGCGCGAAACGCGTCGGCGCGGACGCGGTGATCGCGCGTGATCCGGCGGACGCTGGACGCGGTCGAGCGCGAAGTGCGCCGCCAGATGATGGGGCCGCTTCGCCTGCGTCGCCAGGTCTTCTCGCCGCGTCGCGAGTTCAAGCGGATCCAGCGCCGGGTCGCGCGGGTCGCCGAGGACGCGGCATTCGCGCTCGACCGGTGGGAATCGCACCAGCCGGTCCTCGTCGAGCTGCTCACGCGACGGCCCGACTCGCGCGTGCTCGAGCTCGGGATGGGTTACGCATCGACGCCGATCGTGCTCGCGCTGTCCGCCTCCTCCGTCTCGATCGAGACGGACAAGGCCTGGTTTGCGCGCTTCTCCCGCTTCTCGGGCCCGCAGCATCAGCTGTTGCACTTGTCCGACTACACGGACTCGGAGTGGCGCAGTCCGTACCTCGAGCAGGACTGGGACGTCGCGTTCGTCGACAACTCGCCGTATTCGACGCGGCAGAGCAATCTGCTCAAGCTCGCCGACAAGGCCCGCTTCATCGTCTGCCACGACACGGAGGAGTGCTTCAAGCCCGCTGGATCCGACTATCGGTGGGACTTCTCGTCGTTCCGCTACGTCTGGACGTACACGCGGTTCGACAACTACACGACGGTCGCCAGCAACGTCGAGCCGATTCCGCTCGAGCTCGTCCCGGGGATCGACGGGCAGCCTCCGGGTCGTGGCTAGATGAGACGCGTCTTCGGCTCGGTCGTACACCGGCTCCCCGGAGGGCGTGCCGCCGTCGCGCGCGGGCGACGGCTGATCGCAGCCACGTCGCAGCGCGTCCATCCGCCGCGTCCGCCTTTCGGGCCGCCGGCGAAGGTGGCGGCGCTGAGCGCCGCGCCGACCGACGAGACATTCATCACGGGTAACGGCATCGCGGCGCGCTGCCGCTATGTCCTGAACTTCGACGTGCTCACGGTGAACGAGCACGTCGAGAACGACTGGTGGTTCTGCAAGACCGACTACCTCGAGTACTTCTTCCGCCGTCACGCCCCCTCGAGCCCGTTCGTGCTCTTCACGCACAACAGCGCCCGTCCCGTCGGCGAGCGGTTCCGGCGTGAGCTCGACCGCGACCGGGTCGTCGCGTGGTTTGCGCAGAACCCCGTGATCGAGCACCCGAAGCTCCATGCGCTTCCACTGGGGCTCGCGAATACGTTCTGGCCGCACGGCGATCAGAGCATCTTCGGGCGAGTCCTCGCCGACCCGCCGGCGAAGTCCAAGCTCTTCGACGTGAGCTTCACGATCGGCACGAACCCCGTCGTCCGGTCGTATTGCGTCGAGCAGACCGGGTTGGAGCCTGAGCCGCGCAAGCCCTTCGAGGACTATCTGCGCGGTGTCGCGTCCGCGTACTTCTGCATCTCGCCCGAAGGCATGGGCGTCGATTGCCTGCGCACGTGGGAAGCGCTGTATCTTCGGACGATCCCCATCGTGACGAGGAGCATCGTCGTCGAGCACCACAGCGACATGCCGATTCTCGTGCTCGACGACTGGGCCGACTTCGGCCGGATCGACTTCTCGCCGGCGCTCTACGCCGAGCTGTGGGGGGACTGGGACCCCGCCCAGCTTCGCCTCGACCGGTACATGGAGCGCGTCGAGGCGACGATCACGCGTCTTCGCGGACGGGGATCTGCGTCCACCGCGACGGGATGACCGCCGGCGGGTACTCGCGCCCGTCCTTGAAGCCCGCCCAATGGCGGGGTGCGACGACGGTCCGCTCCGGGCGGCCGAGCCAGGCGCCCCACCAGCCGAAGGAGCTGTTGCTCGTCACCACTGCGTGCGCGTTTACGAGCAGTAGGAAGTCGACGATCTCGTCACCGTGCTCGAACCGCACACCGCGCCTGTGGCCGAACGTTCGCTCGACCTCGGTGAGGTCGTCTCCGACGAAGACGACGGGAAGGTCGCCGGCGGCCAGGGCATCGAGCGCGTCCGCGTAGTACGCAGACGGCAGCGCGACGCCCCCGCGCCACTTGAGGTAGTCGGTCCGGCGGACATGGCAGCAGACGTAGCCGTTTGCGGCGAGCTCCGAATACCGGCTCTCGAACCGCGCGCGATGTCGCGGCAAGGGCGTGAACGCGGCTCTGACCCGGGAAGCGGCGTCGCGGAAGAACCCCTCCGACTGGAAGAAGCCGGCGTAGTTTCGCCGGTCCTCGAGCCGGTCGAGGACGTCTTCGGGCGACGCGAAGTCGGTGTTGCCGATCTTGACGACCGGGAACGGATGTACTGCCCGCTGCATGCGGTAGCCGAGCGAGCGACGCACGCGGTCGAGCGAATGGCCGTACTCCCCCAGGGTGAAGAGGTCGCGAAGCTTGTCGTCGGCCATCACGAACGACGTCCCGAGGCGCAGCGATGCGCCGATCCCGAAGGCAAACTGGAAGAGCTGGTTCCCCAGCATCCCACGCCGCTCCACGCCGATCACGGCGCCGACTTCGACTCGCTGGGATGGACGCCGGGCAACCGAACAGATATCTAACACGCCGACGCTATCCTGGCCGGGTGCAAGCGGTCGAATCGCAGGGGTTCGAGCGGTCCGCCACGCCCGGCCGTCAGCGAGTCGTCCGGCGGCTCCAACCCTCGACCGGGGTGCTCCCGATCGACGTCGCCGAGCTCTGGCGCTATCGCGAGCTCTCCCGCTTCTTCCTCCTCCGCGACGTGAAGTCGCGATACCGGCAGACGTACTTCGGGCCGGCGTGGGCGATCATCCGGCCGCTCGTGACCATGGTCATCTTCTCCGTGGTGTTCGGCGGGCTGGCCGGGATCAAGCCGGGCACGAACATCCCCTACCCACTCTTCGTCACGCCCGCCGTCCTCGCGATGGGGTATTTCTCGTCGGCGATGACCGGCTCGAGCTCGAGCCTGCTGAACAACGGCGGCCTGCTCGCCAAGGTGTACTTCCCGCGCCTCTACGCGCCCTTCTCCGCCGTGGTGACTCCGATCGTCGACCTCCTGCTCGGCCTCACGGTCCTCGTCGGCCTCTTCGCCTACTACCACCGCGTGCCGAGCTGGCACATCGTCTTCCTGCCCGTCTTCATCTGCCTCGCCATGCTCGTTGCGATCGGCTTCGGGCTTTGGCTCTCGGGCGCAACCGTTCGCTATCGCGACGTCGTCTACGGGCTGCCGTTCCTGCTGCAGATCTGGCAGTACGCGACACCGGTCATCTATCCGGTGTCGTTCGTTCCGCCGACGTATCGGTGGCTGCTCGCGATCAACCCGCTCACCGCCGTCGTCGCCGGATTCCGGTGGTCGCTGCTCGGCGTCCCGTTCGGAAGCCTCACCGTCCTCTTCTCGAGCATCAGTGTGGCGGTCGTCGTGACGGGTACAGGGCTCTTCGCCTTCCGGCGGACGGAGCGGACGATCGTGGACATGCTCTGACATGACCAACCTCGCGATCAGCGCACACGGGGTCGGCAAGCGATACCGGCTCGGCCGGGTCGAGTCGGGGTTCCGCCAGGCGCGCCGCTTCGCGCTCCGCCGACCGAGCGCCGGGCACATGTGGGCGCTCGACGACGTCACGTTCGACCTGCCGGAAGGATCCGCGCTCGCGGTCATCGGCAAGAACGGCGCGGGCAAGTCGACGCTCCTCAAGGTGCTGGCTCGCATCACCGAGCCGACCCGGGGCTACATCGACATCGCCGGCCGCGTCGGCGCGCTCCTCGAGGTCGGCACCGGTTTCAGCGGTGAGCTCACAGGTCGCGAGAACGTCTTCCTCAACGGAACGCTGCTCGGCATGAGCCGCAACGAGGTGCGGCGACGATTCGACGACATCGTCACCTTCGCGGGGGTGGAGAAGCACATCGACACGCCGGTGAAGTGGTACTCGAGTGGGATGTACGTCCGGCTCGGCTTCGCCGTCGCGGCGCACATGGAGCCGGACATCCTCATCGTCGACGAGGTCCTGGCCGTGGGCGACGCCGAGTTCCAGAAGCGCTGCCTCGGGAGAATGGGCGCCGCGGCACAGGAAGGACGGACGGTGCTCCTCGTGAGTCACAACATGCAGGCGATCCGGCGCGTGTGCCGGGACGGCATCTTGCTGGAGCAGGGGAAGCTCGTCTCGGAAGGGCCGGTCGAGGCGGTCATCCGCGCGTACCTCGAGTCCGTCGAGTCTCCGGAGCTGGGGCGCCGGCGCTGGGACGACCCCGCCGAGCGCCCGGGCGACGACATGTGCCGCGTCGCCGAGGTCAGGGTCACGGACGAGCACGACCAGCCGTCGACGTCGTTCTTCAGCAGTCGGCCGATCCACGTCACCTTCGAGCTCGACATCGGCAGGCTCGATCCGGCGTTCACCGCGGGCTACGACCTCACGACCGTCGACGGTGTGGTCGTGTTCCGCTCGTACATCACCGACGTCGACGACACCGCTCCGACGCGGCTGAAGCCCGGACGGAACGCGATCCGGTGTGTGATCCCGCCCGGCCTCCTGAACAGCGGGCGGTACGCGATCAAGCTCCGGATCGGTCTGCACTGGGTGCGATGGATCGTCCGGAGCGAGGAGGTGCTGCAGTTCGACGTCATCGCCGACCACGGCGACTCGCTGTTCCTCAACGACCGCGCGCGTCCGGGCGTCGTCTCGCCGCTGCTCGACTGGGAGTCCGTCGAACCCGGGTCGGACGCGGACGCGGCCGAGCGTCGCAGCCACGCCGTCGGCGCGGCCCCCTAGCCCGAGCGCCGCGCGTAGACGTCGCCGAAACTCATCGCGTCGAGCTCGCGCAACCGGGACAAGACCTGCTCCCGCGTCAGCCAGCCGTCTCGGCTCAGCTCGAGCGACTCTCCGAGGCTGTAGGCGAAGCGGTAGGCCCCGAGTTCGGCGAGCCGCGTGAGCGAGCGCTCCGTCGAGTCGAGGAACTCCGGCGTGAACTCGATCGACAACGAGGCGATCGGCTGCGTCAGCCCCGCGAGCACCTGCTCTTCGTACCCCTCGACGTCGATCTTGCAGAACGCCGGCACCCCATGACGGTCGATCAGCTCGTCCAGCGTCGTCACCGCCACCTCCGCGTGCTCCTCCCAGGCGACGCGGAAGCGTCCGCTCGTGCGCACGCGGTCGATCCACTCGTCGGCCATGGAGGCCACCGGGAGCCCGCCGGCCGGCCAGCGAAGCTCTGCCGTCCCGGGCTCCGCGCCGACGGCCTCCGCGACGACGACCACGTCGGGCTCACCCTCGAACGTCCGTTGGAGCTTCGCGGAGAGCGCGGGGTGGGGCTCGACCGCGACGACGCGCGCGCCCGCGCGCAACAGCAGTCGCGTCCGATCTCCGGTGTGGGCCCCGATGTCGAACGCGAGGTCGCCCGGCTTCACGAACCGCCGGTAGAACGCGGTGCGCCTCGCATCGCGCCGCATCGTCCCGAGCGTGTACCGCAGCTGGCGAAGGCCCACGCGCCCATCGTGCCATGAGCCGTCGAAAGCGGGGATTACCATCGGATGTCGTGGATCCGACGACTGCATCGCTTCGGCGGGCGCTTCGCCCGGTCAAGAGGGTCGTGCGGCGCGTCGAGCTCGAGCGCGACGCCGCGCTTGCGCGGCATCGCCCGGTGGACGTGGCGGTATTCCACGACTTCGCGCCTCCTCCGGCCGGCGGCGGCCATCAGACGCTGCGCGCCATCGCCGGTGAGATGCGGCGTCGCGGGATCCGCGTGGGGATCAACACCGCCTCCCCGACGACCTCCGCGGTGCTCTTCAACTCGTTCAACTTCGACGCCGCGCGACTCGAGTGGTTCGCGATGCGCCTTTCCGGCGAGTGCCGGATGGTCCATCGCGTGGGCGCGGTGACGAGCCTCTATCGCGGCTTCGACGACGGCACTGACCGACGCGTGGCCGAGATGAACGCTCGCTTCGCCGATGCGACGATCGCGATCTCGCACGCGACCATCGACATGTACCGGAGCATCGGCATCGAGCTCGTCTCCCCGCACGTGATCTACAACGGCACGGATCCAGCGATCTTCCATCCCCGCGGACGCGTCCCGTTCGACCGTGCGCGGAAGACGCGGCTCGTCGCCGTGAGCTGGTCGGACAACGCGCGGAAGGGAGGGCCGTTCTTCCGCTGGCTCGAGTCGGAGCTCGACCGGGACCGCTATGAGTTCACGTTCGTCGGGAACACACGCGAGGCGTTCGAGTACGCACGGGTGATCCCGCCACTGCCGTCGCGGGAGCTCGCCGACCTCCTTCGCACGCATGACGTGTTCGTGACCGCGACGGAGCACGACGCGTACTCGAACGCGCTCGTCGAGGCGCTCTGCTCCGGCCTGCCGGCGATCTACCTGAAGAGCGGCGGCAGCGCGGAGGCGGTGAAGGAGGCCGGGTTCGGCTTCGATGAATGGAGCGAGGTGCCGGCGCTCCTCGATCGCCTGCGGGACGAGTACGAGACGCGACAGGCGCTCATATCCTTGCCCTCGCTGGAGGAGGTCACGGACGACTACGTTCGTGTGCTCGGTCTGGAGGGCTTCACGTGATCCGTCTACGGCATGCCTTCGCGTATCCACGCCTGTACGTGGCCGCGTTTCGCGCTCGGCGCCGAGTGCGTCGCCTGCCACCCGATCTGCCACTCGCGGATGCGCTCGCGTTCGGCCGCGCGCTCACGTGGCGCGGCGGTCGTCTTCGCCCGACGCAGGCCACCGACGAGATCCTCTGGCTGCTCGAGCTCGTCGAAGAGCTCCGGCCGGCGACGGTGGTCGAGATTGGCACGGACGAGGGCGGCACGCTCTTCCTCTGGACACGCGTCGCCGCGGAGGACGCGACCCTCGTCGCGGTGGACGCCCGGCCGCTCGGGCGGCTCGGGCGCTGGTCCACATATGCATTCGTGCGGCGCGGTCTCGCCCGCGCACGCCAGCGGGTGGAGCTCGTGATGCCGGCGGACTCGCAGTCGCCGTCGACCGTCGCTCGCGTTCGGCGACTGCTCCGCGACCGCCCCGTCGACTTCCTCTTCATCGACGGCGATCACAGCTACGACGGTGTGAAGCGCGACTACGAGCTCTGGTCGCCGCTCGTTCGCCGCGGTGGGCTGATCGCCTTCCACGACGTCAAGCCCGATGCGCCGCACGGAGTCCCGCGGTTCTGGTCGGAGCTGAGGCGCTCGGTCACCGCGGAGGAGCGTATCGCCGGCGATTCGCCCAGTTTCGGAATCGGCGTCGTTCGGGTCACGTGAGCGTCCTCGCCGACGCGGCGCGGCGCGGGGCGCGCCGTGCGGCCCTCATCGTCGGAGCGCGCTGGCCTGCGTACAGCAGGCTCCTCGTCGTCGGCGAGCGCGCGGGATGGGTGATCGACGAGGAGATGCGGGCCGTCGCCGCCGTGGCGGAGCGACTCGGGATACGGGTCGCGGCGCGATGGCCGCCGTCCGGCGCCCGGCGGCAGTCGGTCTTCTACGGCAGTCATTTCACGTTCTTCGACCGGCCGCCGCCGGCCGGGGCCGAGCACCGGATCGCGACGACGTACTTCCACGGCGTGCCCGGCACGCCCGGCGCGCCCGAGTTCGACCAAGCGTACGAGGCACTGCGGCGCCGGCACGCCGAGCTCGACCGCGTGCAGGTGTCGCATCGCGAGCTCGAGCAGCTCGTGCTCTCGAGTGGCATCGACCCTGCGAAGGTGTTCCGGATCCCGATCGGGATCGAGCCGCGCTACTTCGGGCCGCGCACGGCGGAGGCGCGGCGCGCGCTTGGGCTGCCGGAGGCCGCGTTCGTCGTCGGTTCGTTCCAGAAGGACGGCGTCGGCTGGGGCGACGGCCTCGAGCCGAAGTGGATCAAGGGGCCGGACGTGCTCGTGGAGACGCTTGCGCGGCTCCGCGAACGCGTGCCGGAGCTGCACGTGCTCCTGTCGGGCCCCGCGCGCGGATACGTCCGGGCGCGCCTCGACGAGCTCGGCATCCCGTATGTCCACCGATTCGTCGAGCGATACCCCGACATCGGGCAGCTCTACGCTGCACTCGACGCCTACGTCGTGACATCTCGGCAGGAGGGAGGGCCGAAAGGCGTGCTCGAAGCGATGGCTGCGGGCGTGCCCCTCGTCTCGACGCGCGTCGGGCAGGCGACCGAGCTCGTCGTCGACGGTGAGAACGGCTGGCTCGTCGAGGTCGAGGACGTCGACGCGCTCGTCGACAGGCTCGAGACGATCGCGTCGGGCGGAGCGGATCTCGAGCGGATCGTCGCGGCGGGGCGAGCGGCGGCGGCGGCGAACTCGTACGAGGCGCAGGTGCCGCTGTGGCGCGCGTTCTTCGACGGCTTCGTGAGCACGTGACGCTGCACATGCACGTTCGGCGCGTGCGGAACGCGCTCTCGCTCGCACGGGTCGTCGTCGCGCAGACGCGACGGTGGATCCGTCTCGTGTCGACGCCGGTGCGGCGCGGTGACGTCGCAGTGTCGTACGGCGTGGAGCGAATGCCGACCGGCCGCGACGTCGTGTTCGGCGGTGCGGTGAAGTTCCAGCTGCTGAGTCGCGCGCTGCCGAACGCGCCGCGCGACTTCAACGTGCTCTATCTCGGATCGAGCTCCATGCCCCTCGACGCGGGCGTGCTCGCGCGGATCGCGCGCCGGCGCGGCGCCGCGTTCGTGTGGAATCAGAACGGGGTCGCGTATCGAGGCTGGTACGGCGACGGCTGGGAGCTCGTGAACCGGCCGCGCGCGCGCCTGCTGCATCGCGCCGACCACGTCGTCTACCAGAGCGCGTTCTGCAAGCTCGCGGCCGACCGTTTCTACGGAGAGCGCGCCGGCGCATGGGAGATCCTCCACAACCCCGTCGACACCGTTGCATTCGCTCCGGCGGCGGCGCGACCGAACCGGCCGTTGACGCTCCTGCTCGGCGGCAACCAATACCAGCGGTACCGGCTCGAGCGGGCGCTGCAGGCGTTTGCCATCGTTCGCGGCGAGCAGCCCGACGCCCGGCTGCTCGTCGCCGGGTCGCTCTCGTTCGCGCCCGACGGCGCCGCGCAGACGGCAGCCCTCGTCTCCGGTCTCGGCCTCGACGACGCCGTCGAGCTCGTCGGGACGTACACGCAGGCGGAGGCGCCCGATCTGCTCCGGCGGGCCGACATCCTCATCCACCCGAAGTACAACGACCCCTGCCCGACCGTCGTCCTCGAGGCGATGGCCTGCGGCCTCCCGGTGGTGTACTCCGCAAGCGGCGGGACCCCGGAGCTCGTCGGCCCGGACGCCGGCTTCGGCATCGACGCGCCGCTCGACTGGGAGGCGGATCACCCGCCCGCGCCGGCCGACGTCGCCGCTGCTGCGATCGCCCTCGCGGACGATCTGGACGGGCGCTCCGCCGCCGCGCGAGAGCGCTCCCACCGGTTCGACGCCCGCGCGTGGATCGAGCGGCATCGGCGGCTCTTCGACGAGCTGACCCGCCGGAGTCGGGGGCTATCCTGACTCGATGAGCGCGGTCGCCGACACCCGGAGCCATTACGACGCCGGTCGCGTGACCGTGATCGAGGCGAAACGCGGCTGGCGTGCGCTCGACCTCCGGGAGCTGTGGGACTACCGCGAGCTCCTCTTCTTCCTCATCTGGCGCGACGTCAAGATCCGTTACAAGCAGACGGCGGTCGGTGCCGCCTGGGTCGCACTGCAGCCGGCGCTGACGGCGATCATCTTCACGGTCGTCCTGGGCCACTACGCGAAGTTGCCGTCGAACGTCCCCTACTTGCTGCTCACGTTGAGCGCGTTCCTGCCGTGGCTGCTCTTCGCGAACGCGCTGTCCGCGTCGACGAAGAGCATCGTCGACAACCAGGCGCTCGTCACGAAGGTCTACGTGCCGCGTCTGCTCATCCCTATCGCGCCCGTCCTCGCCGGGCTCGTCGACATGGCGGTCGGATTCGTCGTGCTCGCCGCAGCGATGGCGTGGTACCACCAGGTGCCGAGCTGGCACGTCGTCCTCCTGCCGTTCTTCGTGCTCTTCGCCGTCGTCGCGTCGCTCGCGGTGACGCTGTGGATGTCGGCGCTCAACGTCAAGTACCGCGACGTGCAGTACACGGTGCCGTTCCTCGTGCAGGCGTGGTTCTTCGCCACTCCGGTTGCCTACTCCGCCGCGGTTTTCCCGCTCGGCATCCGCCCGTGGATCGGCATCAACCCGATGGCCGGCGTCGTCCAGGGCTTCCGCTGGTGCCTGTTCGGCAACGACGTGGCGCAGGTCGGCCACCTCATGCTCCTGTCGTTCGGGGTCGTCCTCGTCCTGCTGGTCGGCGGCATCGAGTACTTCCGCCGCGTGGAACGGAGCTTCGCCGATGTCGTCTGACGTCGTGGTCCGCGCCGAGGGCGTCGGCAAGCGCTACCGCCTCGGCCAGCGCGAGCCGTACCGCGCGCTCCGCGACGTGCTGGCAGGCATCGCGTCGGCGCCGGCCCGCCGGCTGCGCAGGAGCGGCGAGGCGCCGCAGGAGATCTGGGCGCTGGACGACGTCTCGTTCGAGCTCGGCCGCGGCGGCGTCCTCGGCCTCATCGGCGCCAACGGCGCGGGCAAGAGCACGCTCCTCAAGATCCTCTCGCGCATCACCGATCCGACGAGGGGCCGCGTCGTCCTTCGCGGCCGCGTCGGCTCGCTCCTCGAGGTGGGCACCGGCTTCCATCCGGAGCTGACGGGACGCGAGAACATCATGCTCAACGGGACGATCCTCGGGATGCGGCGGTCGGAGATCGTCGCGCGCTTCGACGAGATCGTGGAGTTCTCGGGTGTGGAGCGGTTCCTCGACACGCCGGTGAAGCGCTACTCGAGCGGCATGCAGGTGCGCCTCGCGTTCGCCGTTGCGGCGCACCTCGAGCCGGAGATCCTGCTCGTCGACGAGGTGCTCGCGGTCGGCGACATCGAGTTCCAGCAGAAATGCCTCGGCAAGATGCGCGACGTCACGCGCGAGGGCCGGACCGTCGTCTTCGTCAGCCACAACCTCGCGGCGGTGCGCGCCCTGTGCCAGAGGGCCCTCGTCCTCGACAAGGGGCGGCTCGTCTTCGACGGCCCCACCGAGGAGGCCGTGCACCACTATCTCGGCCACGGAGCCGACACGGGCGCCGCGATCGTGGACGGCGAGTCGCTCCGCCTCCGGACGGCGAAGTCGCGGCTGTACGGCGACCAGCCGTTCTTCGAGTGCACGCGGATCGCGGTGCTCGACGAGGAGGGGCTCCCGGCGACGAGCTTCGGGTCCGACGAGTCGATCGCGGTCTCCGTCGAGTACCGCGTCTTCCGGCCCGTACCGGCGCTGCGCGTGCTCGTGACGCTGACGGACGAGAACCAGGTCACCGTGCTCCGGACGGAGACGCTCGACGACCCCTCCGTCGATGCACTGGTTCGCCTCGAGCGAGGCGACTACACGTCGGTCGTGAGGCTCCCGCGCGGCCTGTTCGGCGACGCGGAGCTCGATCTGAACGTCAGCCTCATCGCCGAGGTGAACCAGGTGGTCGACTATGCCGGCGTCGCGGCGATCGAGGTCAGGTTCTCGGGAAATGCGGGCAACATGCGGGGCAACGCTCTCCTCCGCCCGCAGCTCGAGTGGCGTACCGAGCGCGCGGGCGACCGCACTCCGACCGCCTAGCCGTCCCGTAGCCGTGCGGTAGGGTGCCCCGCGGATGGC
>Ga0265339_10002202_pt1 | contig 14147 bp, 11 predicted proteins | sample 4CB219metaG_FD_202085 | JGI IMG/M metagenome (GOLD analysis project Ga0265339, IMG submission 202085) | Rhizosphere microbial communities from Carex aquatilis grown in University of Washington, Seatle, WA, United States - 4-CB2-19 metaG | ecosystem: Host-associated > Plants > Roots >...
CCGCAAAGGAAAACTCATGGCTAAGACCAAATTCCGTCCGCTGCATGACCGTGTCGTGGTCAAGCGCATCGACGCCGAAGAAAAAACCAAGGGCGGCATCATCATTCCCGATACCGCCAAGGAAAAGCCATCGCAGGGCGAAGTTACGGCGGTCGGCCCGGGCGGCCGCGACGAAAGCGGCAAGCTGATCCCCATCGACCTCAAGGTCGGCGACCGCGTGCTGTTCGGCAAATGGTCCGGAACCGAGGTCAAGCTTGATGGCGAGGAACTCCTGATCATGAAGGAGTCCGACATCATGGGAGTTCTGGCCTGAGAGGTCGACCGCGGAGGCGCGATGCCCTCCCCTGTCACGCCCGGACTTGATCCGGGCGTCCGTCATTCTTCGAAGGATGGATTGCCGGATCAGGTCCGGCATTGACGGGCGGGAGAAAGCGGCGAGCGGGTATCAAATCATTGAGGAGTTAAGAACATGGCTGCCAAGGACGTAAAATTTGCCGGTGACGCGCGCGACCGCATGCTGCGCGGGGTCGATATCCTCGCCAACGCGGTCAAGGTGACGCTTGGTCCCAAGGGCCGCAACGTCGTCATCGAAAAGAGTTATGGCGCACCGCGCATCACCAAGGACGGTGTTACCGTCGCCAAGGAAATCGAGCTCGAGGACAAGTTCGAGAACATGGGCGCGCAGATGCTGCGCGAAGTCGCCTCCAAGACCAACGATACCGCCGGCGACGGCACCACCACCGCGACCGTGCTGGCGCAGGCGATCGTGCGGGAGGGCGGCAAATCGGTGGCCGCCGGCATGAATCCGATGGACCTGAAGCGCGGCATCGACATCGCGGTCAGCGCCGTGGTCAAGGACCTGGAGAAGCGCGCCAAGCCTGTCGCCTCCTCCTCCGAAGTGGCCCAGGTCGGCACCATCTCGGCGAACGGCGATACGGCAATCGGCAAGATGATCGCGCAGGCGATGCAGAAGGTCGGCAACGAGGGTGTCATCACCGTCGAGGAGAACAAGTCGCTGGAGACCGAGGTCGACATCGTCGAGGGCATGAAGTTCGACCGCGGCTACCTGTCTCCCTATTTCGTCACCAATGCCGAAAAGATGACGGCCGAGCTCGAGGACGTCTACGTGCTCCTGCACGAGAAGAAGCTATCGGGCCTGCAGGCGATGCTGCCGGTTCTGGAGGCGGTGGTGCAGTCGGGCCGGCCGCTTCTGATCATCGCCGAGGACGTCGAAGGCGAGGCCTTGGCGACGCTGGTGGTCAACCGCCTGCGCGGCGGACTGAAGGTCGCCGCCGTGAAGGCGCCGGGCTTCGGCGACCGCCGCAAGGCAATGCTGGAAGACATCGCGATCCTGACCGGTGGCCAGCTGATCTCCGACGAACTCGGCATGAAGCTTGAAAGCGTCACCATCAACATGCTGGGCCGCGCCCGCAAGGTCGTGATCGACAAGGAGAACACGACGATCGTCAACGGCGCCGGCAAGAAGAAGGACATCGAGGCCCGCGTGGGGCAGATCAAGGCGCAGATCGAGGAGACCACCTCGGACTACGACCGCGAGAAGCTGCAGGAGCGGCTCGCCAAGCTCGCCGGCGGCGTCGCGGTGATTCGCGTCGGTGGCGCGACCGAAGTCGAGGTGAAGGAGAAGAAGGACCGCGTCGAGGATGCGCTGAACGCGACCCGCGCGGCGGTGCAGGAAGGCATCGTTCCGGGCGGCGGAGTGGCGCTGCTGCGCGCCAAGAAGGCTGTCGGCCGCATCCACAACGAAAATCCTGACGTTCAGGCCGGGATCAACATCGTGCTGAAGGCGCTGGAGGCCCCGATCCGCCAGATCGCAGAAAATGCCGGCCTTGAGGGTTCCATCGTGGTCGGCAAGATCCTCGAGGACAAGTCGGAGTCCTTCGGCTTCGACGCCCAGCACGAACAGTATGTCGATATGGTCGCCAAGGGCATCGTCGATCCCGCCAAGGTGGTGCGCACCGCGCTGCAGGACGCCTCCTCGGTCGCCGGGCTGCTGGTGACGACGGAAGCCATGGTTGCGGAACTGCCGAAGGAGCCGGCGCCTGCGATGCCCGCAGGCGGCGGCATGGGTGGAATGGGCGGCATGGGCTACTAACCGCTGATCACCTCTGAAATCGAAGGCCGCCTCCGGGCGGCCTTCTTTTTTGGCCATTGCGCTCTTAAGGTGACATGCGGGTTCCCGAATGCTGAAGGAAATTGCCATGCGTGCGCTGTTGCTCGGCCTGATCGGATTGGCGACGATGTCTTCGGATGTCGCCTTCGCCCAGATGAAGCTGCAATCCAGGACCGCACCGGGCGCCATTGAAACCAGATATTTCACCGGCATTGACGGTTTGATGGACGGCAATGCCGACGCCATCCTGAAAGAGACGCGCCAGGGCAAGACCGTCACCGCGGCCGTGCTCGACCTCTGTTACCCCGTCGACAAGAATTCCGACCGCAAGGACCGGTTCGTCGTCAATCTCGCCGTCAACGGCCAGACCCTGACCGGCACGACCCAGAGCATCGGCGACAAATTGCCCGTCACCGTCAAGCTGACGCGCAAGCCGACCGGCGACACCTTCGAATTCCGCGGCCAGATCGCCATCGGCCAGACCGTCACGGAAGTTGCCTCGTCCGACAATTCGGACATCAGCGAAAAGGAATTCCAGGACACCCAGACCGTCGATGACGGCATCACCGAGGCGCCAAAGGACTTCACCGAGGTGTCGCCGGAGTCGATCGGGGTGCGGGTGAAGCTCGACTCGGCGCTGGATTTCCTGAAGAGCCTGAAAGGCCAGGACGTCGAGGTTGCCGTGAACAGCCTTGCCGTCAATTGCGACGCGCTGCGCGCCGGCCAGCAGACTGTCAACATGTCGGTGGCTCCGGACCGCGCGGCGGCGCTGATCGAGAAGTCGAGATCCTTCCCCGGTGTCACCGCGGCCGGATGGACCCCCGGTATCGTCGAGATGGACCGCGCGATCCGCTTTCCGGTCGCGAACTGGCGCGACGGCGACAAGCTCAACAAGGACAAGCTGCTTTCGGCGATTTCCGGCGTGCTCGCCAGAACGCTCGCGGCAAAGCCGGCGGCGGCAGACTGGAGCACGACCACCGGCAGGCTGACATTGACCTTCAAGCGGCCAAGCCAGCTCTTCCCGGCGCTCGGCCTCACCGAGACCGCTGAGGTCACCGGCCTCATCGCGCCGGACAAGCCCGGGGAAACCGACCGGCTGATGCTGTGGATCAGCAATCCTGTCATCTCGACAAGCGACGAGAGCGCGGGTGCGAAGCTCATCCTGTCGGACGATTCCTCGGGCGACGAGGAGAGCGACCAGAAGGATGACACCGCCTCGATCGAGGCGCTGGCCAGGGAATTCCAGGGCCAACGCTGGGACGCCGACAAGTCGGCCTGGAAATGATCTGACCTGCGCAGAGCGCCGTGCCGGTACTCAGTTGGTGTTGAGGCGGAAGCGCAGGGTCTTGGGGCCGATGAAGGCCACGGAATCGCCCTGTCGTTTCCAGGTGGTGACTTCGCTTAAGGCCGTCACCAGATCGTCGTCAGCCTGCGCGCGCTGCGGCGGGCAGGCGCGGTCCTGCAGCGGTCCCGCGACAAAGATCACGGTATTGCCGGCGACGGAAAACTGGCCCCTGCCGGCCTTGCACCACAGTTCGAGAACGGTTTCGCCGTTGTTTCCGATATCAAGATCCGGAATCCGCTTTGATCCGGGCATGCTCGCGGCTTCGAGTGTCATCTCCATGCCGAAGGGAAAGCCGTCATCGGCGTGCGCTTGGCCGCTGTGTGCCAGCGACGCGAGCAAGATCAGCGCAGCGGCCTGCGCAAGGGCAAATCTCACTGAAAAAGCCATACCACCTCTCGAGATATACTGACGTTCTCACCGGACGACGCGAGGCCGAACAGGTTCGGTCTTTTACAGCATGATCCGGAAAAAGTAGGCGCTGGTTTTCCGAAAAGCGTTCCTCAGGCTTGACCCGTAGGGCCGCGGCTCAAACAACAATCCCCGCAACAAGCAAATCCCCGCGAACCAGGCGGTTCGCGGGGATGCCGGTCGTATGTCAAGCGACGCGATCGGGACGCCTCAGATCTTGGCGATGCCCGGGAAGAAGAGATAGCAGGCGACGCTGATCAGGATCAGGTAGGCCAGCATGAACAGGGTCCAGAAGAAATTGTGCCTGATCACATCGCCTTCATTGCGCACGAACCGCGTGGTCGAAACACCGACGCTGGCGGTTTGCGGCGCGACCGGCTTTCCGATCTCCGCGCCGACGGAGTTGACCGTCGGCAGCAGCAGCGGCGGGAAGCCGAGGATCTGCCCGACCAACGCCTGGAATTTGCCGAACATCGCGTTGGTGGAGGTGTTGCTGCCCGACAGAGCGACCCCGATGAACCCGAGAATCGGCGCAACGACGATGAAGGCGGTGCCGAGCGACGCGAACGCCTTCGCGAGCGAAGCCGCCATGCCGGAATAGTTGTAGACATAGGCGAGGCCGAAGATGAACACGCCGACGAGCAGGGCTCCCCACATCTGCGTCCAGGTCCTGTTCCAGATCTCGCGAAGCTGCCCGCCGTTCAATCGCAGCAGCAATGCGACAATGATCCATGATGCAAGGATGGCCGAGCCTCCGACAAACGGCGTCCAGTTGAAGACCGCCGAGATCGTCGCGCCGTCAGTGATCGAGGATGCTGCGGCGACCTGCACATGATACAGCACGATGGCGGGCAACCTGGACCATGGGCCGGTCCAGGCGACCACGACAATGACCAGAACCGCGATCGGCAGCCAGGCCTCGAAAATGTCGCGGCCGGACAGACCGTGGCCGGCCGCCGCCGAAGACGTCGTCAACGGCACGCCGCCATAACCTCGCACCTGCCTGGGCTGCCAGACCTTGAGCAGGAGCAGGAGGCAGACAAAGCACACGATCGCACCCGCCACGTCCGGCAGATAGGGACCGAGGAAAGTGCCGACCGGCAACTGGCCGGCGATATAGGCGAGCGACCCGACCACGGCGAGCGGCCATGCCTCCCACATGCCCTTCCTGCCCGATACGAGATAGAGCAGGATCCACGGCGGCAGCAGCGCCAGGATCGCGACGATCTTGCTGATCGAAGCCGACAGCGCCAGCAAGGGATAACCGGTCACGGCCGCCAGCGCGATGATCGGTGCGCCGAGCGCCCCGTAGGACACGGGTGCGTTGTTGGCGATCGCGGCGACCCTGATGGCATCGAGGTCGGGAATACCGAGGGCGATCAGGATCGGGGCGACGAAGGCCCATGGATAGCCGAAGCCGACAAGGCCTTCCAAGAGCGCGCCGAACGCCCAGGCAAAGAGGATGGTCTGGACCCGGACATCCTGCGTTCCCTGTGCGATCAACCAGCGCCGCAGCTTGTCGAATGTGCCGGTGATCACCAGCGTGTTGAAAAGCATCACGCCCCAGAACGTGATCCAGTTGACGTTCCATACGCCTGTCGCGGCGCCGTAGACATAGGCGCGGATGCCGTCATCAAGCGGCATGTGCCAGACCAAGATCGCGAGCGCGAGCGTGATGATCGAGCCGACGAGCGTTGCAACCCAGGCCGACCAGCGAAGCGCCGCGAGCATGTAGAGCAGCGCCGCAACCGGAATCAGAGCGACAAGCCAGGTGATGAACAGATTGCCGGTCGGGTCGAGAATTTGCTTGAACATAGCGGTTCCTCCCCCCACGCCATTTGTCCCCTGCCTGAGCGGCGTGGTGGCATCAGGCATGCCAAGCGCAATCGCAGATGTTCCCTTGCAATAACGAGATCAGTCCAGGAATTTGACTAACCGCCAACCCCGCTCAAAACCTCGCGAAATACGAAGGTCTTCCCACCCTGCACCGTCGCACCCATGCTAGGGTTGAGTCCGAGGCGTGGACAAGCCGGTCGGCACCGGGAAATTTGCGACTTTAGTCTAATTAGGCCGAATTGTTCCGATTTTTCAGGCCTTTGAATCCACCCTTCCAGGAGTTTTAATCTGTGAACAAAATCCGCGCGACGCTTGCGATCGTATGGCGGATCGCCATCCCCTATTTTCGTTCCGACGACAAATTGGCCGGCCGCACGCTGCTTGCGGCCGTGATTGCGATCGAGTTGTCGCTGGTTGCGATCGATGTGTTGCTGAACCAATGGTACAACCGCTTCTACAACGATCTGCAGGAAAGGAACTGGGACGGTTTCGTCTGGGAGCTCGGCATCTTCACGCTGCTGTCCTCGCTCAACGTCGCGCTTTCCATCTACCAGCTCTACCTCAACCAGTGGCTCCAGATTCGCTGGCGGCGCTGGATGACCAGCCGCTATCTCGGCCAGTGGCTGCACCAGGCGAATCACTATCGCATGCAGCTTGCCGGCGACGCGGCCGACAATCCGGACCAGCGGATTTCCGACGACGTAAAATTCTTTGTCGAGCAGACGATCGGCATTTTCGTCGGCCTGCTCTCGTCGATCGTAACGCTGCTGTCGTTTGTCGTCATCCTCTGGGGGCTGTCGAACGCCGCTCCGCTGCACCTCTTCGGCAATGAGTTGACGATCCCCGGCTATCTGGTGTGGGGCGCGTTGATCTACGCGGTCATCGGAACGGCGCTGACGCAGTGGATCGGCTCGCCGCTCGTGAACCTGTCTTTCGAGCAGCAGCGCTTCGAGGCCGATTTCCGCTTCAATCTCGTCCGCGTGCGCGAAAATTCCGAGCAGATCGCGCTGCTGCGCGGCGAGGGCGCCGAACGCGAGCGGCTCTCGGAGCGCTTCAGCCGCGTGGTCCACAACTGGTACGCCATCATGAGCCGCACCAAACGGCTGACCGCGTTTACCACGAGCTACGCGCAGGCGGCGGTGATCTTCCCCTTCATTCTGGTGTCGCCGGCCTATTTCGCCGGCAAGATCCAGCTCGGCGGCATGATGCAGACCGCGTCCGCCTTTGGCAGCGTGCAAAAGGCGCTGTCGTTCTTCGTGTCGATCTACCGCTCGCTCGCGGAATGGCGCGCCGTCGTCGCGCGTCTCGACGGGTTCGAGATGTCGATCGACAGCGCCGCGACGCTTGCCCTGCGTCCGTCTTCGATCGACATTGTCACGTCGAGCGGCGACAAGATCGATCTGGCGCAGCTTCTCGTCCGCCTGCCGAACGGGACGCCGCTGATTTCAGCCGAGGGGTTCAGCATCGAAGCCAACGAGCGCACGCTCGTGACCGGCCCCTCCGGCGCCGGCAAATCGACCCTGTTCCGGGCCATCGCCGGCATCTGGCCGTTCGGCAGCGGCTCGATTGCGATACCTGCCCACGCGACACTGATGATGCTGCCGCAGCGCCCATATTTCCCGGTCGGATCGCTCAGGGGCGCGGTCGTCTATCCGGCACAGCCCGGCGATTTCAGCACAGAGCAAATCAGGGAGACGCTGGTTGCGGTGGGATTGCCCAAGCTCGAGGCGCGGCTGGACGAGGACGCGCATTGGAACCGGATGCTCTCGCTCGGCGAGCAGCAGCGGCTTGGGCTCGCCCGCGCGCTGTTGCACGCGCCACAATATCTGTTCCTGGACGAGGCGACCGCCTCCCTCGACGAAACGTCCGAAGCAAGGCTCTACCGCCTACTCAAGGAGCGGCTGCCGGCAACCACCATCGTCTCGATCGGACACCGCTCGACACTTGCGGCATTCCACGAGCACAATGTCGCCCTCGCCCGCGAGGGCGACCGGTTTGCGCTGCATGGCCGCAGCAACAAGCAAGAGGAAGAGGTCGAGGCGAAATCCTCGTGAGCACCGACGTCCGGCGGGCTCGTCGCGGTGCATGATCCGGACCCGCAGGGCCCGCGTTAGCGCGACAGATGCAAAAGCGTTTGCGCGAAGATCATGCGCAAACAACAAGCCAAAGCACGGTGGCGATTCGACCCAAAGCCGTCGCGCCTTGGCGTGATTCCGCCCGGTGCCGCAAAAAACCAGGGGGCGGCAGATCGCTCTGCCGCCCCCTGGCAATCCGGGTGGCCTCTACTTCAGGTTCGTCAACGCCGTCAGGTCGGCCGAGAGCTTGGCGATACCGGCCGCGCCGCACCAGTTCGAGCCGGCGCCGCTCGGGTTGATCGGCGTGACGTTGGTCGTTCCGCTCGCATTGAAGGCGCTGGTGAAGGCGTTACAATCGCCCTTCGACAGATCGGTGTCGGAGTAGCGCAGGTCGAGCGTGAACACCTTGTAGGTGAAGCCGATGCCGATGTTCCAGGTATTGTAGTCGGCATATTTGATGCCCGCCGGGAACGCTGGCACGCCATAGAACGCATCGCTCGTTCCCAGGAACTGCCGTCCGAACTCGCCGGACACATACATGCCGACGCCGCTGGAGCCGAAGATCGTGCCCGGGGCGGTGTATTTGCCTGTGATCGAGGCGTAGTCGCCCCAGGCGCCGGAGTTCAGGAAGCTCGGGGTGTAATACTCGTTCAGGCCGAACGCCCAGTTGTCGTTGATGGTGTAGTTCAGCTTGCCGTAGACTTCGAAGAAGCTGACGTCCTTCTTCATCACGTTGCCGTTGGCAAGGAAGACTGTGTTGGTGCTGACAGGGCAATCAAAGCCGCCGGGAATGCCGCCGGTGGTGAAGGTGCCGTCGACGCACTGGCCGCCGGGATACAGGTAGCCCCAGACACCGAAATCGAAGGCGGCGGGGCCGAAGGTCGGACGAATACCGCCGTAGACGTCGACTTCGGCCGCTGCACGGTTTGCAAACGAAATGCTCTCGGCCGAGGTGCCGATATAGAGCTGCAGGTCCTTATTGACGTTATAGCGGGGCTCGAAATAGGCGGCCACCGACGGCTGGTGATTGGACTGGGTGATGCCGCGGAAGATGTAGTCGTTCATGATGGCGCTGCCGAAGGCGATATCCCAGGGCTCGAAGGGCGCCGGAGGAGGCGCGTTGACAGCTTTCACCGGCAGGTCGGCTGCGAAGGCCGAACCCGTCATCGCAAGCATCGCTGCGACCAACACCATCTTCTTCATGATGATCCCCATCAGATTCCAAGTCAGGCCGCATTTCGGCCCCAAGGCGCAGCCGGTATTGCGCTGCAATCGGTTTCTTGATGGCGAACAATCTGAGGCTCGCAACAACTACCGTGAAGCAAAAAAGTGGTGCATTTGCTGCCTTTTTAGGCGTTCTGACGGTTTAACTTAAGGTTGTTGGCAGGTGTGGCTTTCCAACAACAAAACGGCTGGTTGCCGATCCGCCACCAAAGGGCGATGGAAATCCCGCTCGGGAAGCGCGATCCGGATCAGCGACCGGACCAGCGCGACGATCCGGACCTGAAGGGTCAGGCGAGCGCAAACCGCGTCGCGGTCTTACAGCGCGATGGCGATTCGGCCCGATGCCCGTCGCGCCTTGGTCCAGAGTCCCGCCCGCGCCGCGCTCTCGCCGACAGCAAAAAGGCCGCGGCGAGATCGCTGCGGCCTTTTTGCCCCCGGATTCCAGATTGGGGTCTGACCCGATGGGACCGGGCGCACCCTGGTTATTGGTTTTGGTCGTCGCCGCCGGAGGCGCTGTGCTCCCATGAGGATGCGGAGGTCGGCGTCGGAGTTGCCCAGCTCGATTCCGGTGCTTCCGGCTCGGGGGCCGGCGCCGGCGCAGGTGCGGGCTTGGGGGCCGCGGCCTTCCTCGGTGCGCTTTTCTTGGCAACTGTCTTCTTGGGAGCCGCTTTCTTGGCGGATTTTTTCGGCGCCTTGGCGGCCTTCGCTGCCGACTTCTTGGCTTTTTTCGCCGACTTCTTTGCAGCCTTCTTTGCGGATTTCTTGGCGGATTTCGTCTTCGCCGTCACAACTTTTTTCTTTTTCGCCTTCTTCCCCTTCTTGCTCTTTTTCCCTTTAGCCATCGTGATCCTCCTGTTGCCGCCGATCAATGTTCACCGGGGGTCTTCGGCCGGCCGCACCTTTCGCGCGGGGCCAATTGCTAGCTTGATCCTGGCCTGGGACCGCCCGTCGCCCAGTCGAGAAGCTCAATGGTGTGGACGACAGGAACTGACGTACCGCCGGCAATCTGCATCATGCACCCAATATTGCCCGCGGCAATCATGTCCGGCTTGACCGTTGCGATGTTGGCGACCTTCCGGTCGCGCAATCTGTCCGCAAGATCAGGCTGGAGAATGTTGTAGGTCCCCGCCGAGCCGCAACACAAATGGCTCTCGGGTATATCTTTCACCACGAATCCGTTCTTGGAAAGCAAATCTTTCGGGGCCTGTGTGATTTTCTGTCCATGCTGCAGCGAACAGGCGGAGTGGTAGGCGATGACGATGTCGCCCTGTCGCTGCACCGGCCTGAGTTCGATCGTGCCGAGATACTCGGTGATATCCTTGGCCAGCGCCGAGATCTTCGCAGCCCCATCCGCGAAATCGCGGTCCGAGCGCAGCATATAGCCATAATCCTTGATCACCGTTCCGCACCCGGAGGTCGTCACGACTATGGCGTCGAGGCCGCCGCGCTTCGCCTCCGCGGTCCAGGCCGTGACATTAGCGCGGGCCAGCGCCAGCGCCTCGTCGTCACGGCCCATATGGTGGGTCAGCGCGCCGCAGCATTGCTCGTCCCTGACCAGCACCACCTCGATGCCATGGCGGGTCAGAACATTGATGGCGGCCTGGTTGATTCGGGGGGACAGCACCTGTTGCACACAACCCTGCAGCAGCGCCACGCGCCCACGCCGGGCGCCGACGGCCGGAAAGACGCTGCCGGGCGCCGGCCCTTCCGCGGGCAGGCTGTCCGGGGCCAGCGCCAGCATCGCCTTGATGCGACGCAACAAGCTGGGGCTGGTCGACGAAGCGGCGGGCGCCGGCAACAGCGCGAGCAGCGGCCGCACCAGCCGCGCGAGCCTCAAGCTCACACGGAAGAGTTGGCGTTGCGCCATAATCCGGGCGAGCGCCACGCGCAGCATGCGCTCGGTGAACGGCCGCCTGTATTGCTTTTCGATCCGCACCCGCGCCTGGTCGACCAGATGCATGTAGTGCACGCCCGAGGGGCAGGTCGTCATGCAGGAGAGGCAGGAGAGGCAGCGGTCGATATGCTTGACCACCTCCTGCGTCGGGGGCTGGTCCTTTTCCAGCATCTCCCTGATCAGGTAGATGCGCCCCCTGGGGCTGTCGAGTTCGTCGCCGAGCAGCACATAGGTGGGACAGGTCGCAGTGCAGAACCCGCAATGCACGCAGGCGCGCAGGATCTTGTCGGCTTCGGCGATATCGGGGTCGGCGAGTTGGGCCAGGGTGAATTCGGTTTTCATGCCGCCACCTCGCGAAGCAGGCGGCCGCGGTTGAGAATCCGCTTCGGATCAAAACTGCTGCGAACCCGTTCGCTCAAATTCGCAACACCTGGCGGCTGGGGATGGAACACATCGACGTCGCGCCGTACCTGTTCGGAGCCGCGTATCAGCGTGGCGTGGCCGGACGCTGCATTGACGCGCTGGCGCAGCAGCGCGGCCTGGGCATCGGGCCTTGGGGGCACGGCAGCCCAGATCAGGCCGCCGCCCCAGTCATAGATCACGTCGCCGCCGGTGTCGCGCGCCAACCCCTGACCGAGCGCGCCGCCGGCCGCCGGCGGACAAACGATGCGCCAGACCGGCCAGGCGCCCAGAGGGCCTGCGGCTGCGAACGGTTGTACGTCGCGGATGGAGCTCCAGACCGCGGCGGAAGCCGCGTCTTCCGGGATTTGCGCCGTTCCGAACGACTTGAGCGCGGCGGCGAGCGCAACAGCACGATGGCTGGCCGAGGCCGAAGTCCCCTCCAGGCGCAGCAGTGTGACCGGCTCCTTGGGTGACCCGAGCTGGTCGAGTCCGGCGACCCCGGCACATAAGGCCGAGGCCGGGACATGCGCGGCTGCGGACACGTCGAATGGCGAGCTCAGCGCCGCCGTCATCGCCCGGTTGGCCACGATGTCGTCGAGGCCGCGCAGCACCAGCGTGCGTTCGGCTTCCGGCCGTGGCAGCACTTTCAGGGTTACCTCCGTCATCACCGCAAGCGTGCCCCAGGATCCCGCCAACAGCTTGCAGAGATCATAGCCGGTGACGTTCTTCACCACTCTTCCGCCGGTCTTGAACAGATCTCCGAAGCCCGACACCGCATGCGCGCCCAACAGGTGGTCGCGCACCCCGCCGGACCTGATCCGGCGCGGCCCGGCCAGCCCCGCGCCGATCATGCCCCCGATGGTTCCGATGTCGCCCGTGCCCAGCAGCGGCGCGGTATCGACCGGCTCGAACGCAAATTGCTGGTTTTTGGAATCGATCAGCGACATCACGTCGGCGAGCGGCGCCCCGGCCTCCACCGTGATGATCAGCTCGTTCGGCTCATAGGACGTCACCGCGTTCAGCGCCGACAGGTCGAGCACCGCATTGGTCGCCATCGGCTGGCCGATCAGCCGCTTGGAGCCATGGCCGACGATCTCCAGCGGCTGTTCGCCGGCGATGGCCCCGCGCACCGCCTGTTCGAGGTCGGCTGCGTCACGTATTCGAAGTGTATCCATTACAAGGCTCTGGTGTCCCGAATCCGAAGTTCCCATCGTTTCGCGGCCCCCTCTTTAGCGAACTTCGGATTCAAAAGGGCGCCAGAAATCCATCATTCTCGTGCGACTTTGGTCCAGAAGTTCTCATGGAGGACTCGCAGCGAAGACAAAGAGGACTCCTGAACCACCACGCTAGATGATTGCACGCAAGGGCGGTAGGGGGCGAGCACCAGAAACCCCCATGCCGACGCCGGCCCGTGCCTCCCGGGCGCCTTCCGGCACTCACCCGGTTCATCTCATCATTCGATCTTCATCGAAACGATCAGGACCATAGTTCGCCCTATATCGAATTATATCATCCGACGTTCGGTGTAGAGCCAAACTCGTGGATGAACGTAATCGAAGGAGCGACGACCATGGATCAATATGCGATGGACAAGAGAACCGTGAGCGACGCCGTGAACGGCGGCGGCCTGTTGGTGGTCGCGCAATGGGAAGCCAGGGAAGGACAGGACGACAGGATTGCCGATATCCTGTCGCGTTTCCTGCCCGAGGCGCAAAATGAGGCCGGAGCCAAGCTGTTCCTGATCTCAAGAGGCAGGGACAATCCCGCGCAGTTCCTGTTCTTCGAACTGTTCCGCGACGAGGCTGCGCTCAAGGCGCATCAGGAAAGCGCGCACTTCAAGACCTACATCGCAGGCCAGGCGCTGCCGCTGCTCGCCAGGCGCGAGCGCGCGCAATACGCGCTGCTGTAGATTCTTCGGTTCCTCGAACCCACAACGAGGTTCCCCGCGACCTGCCGTCGCTTCGACCGCCGTCGAAGCAGCGGCGGGAAACGCCGCCCGGCGCCGGGAGTTATCCCGCCGGCGCCCGACAGAACCGATCAAGACCTTAATCAATCAAACACCAAGGACCCCGCATGACGGACTTTTCGGCCGCGCCGAAACTCGATGCGCGCGAACAGCATTTTCAGCTCCCAGGCCCCCGCGAAGGATTGTCGCTGTTTCTGCGGTTTCTGCCCGCGGCCGACGCCACGCCTCAGCCGCGGCGCGCGGTGCTCTACATCCATGGCGCAACCTTTCCCTCGGCGCTTTCGATCGCCCACCGGTTCGACGGCAAGTCGTGGCGTGACACGCTTGGCGAGGCCGGGTTTGACGTATGGGCTCTCGACTTCTACGGCTTCGGTCATTCCGACCGATATCCGGAGATGGACCAGCCGGCGGCCGACAGCCCTCCCCTTTGCGTGGCGGACGACGCCGCAGGGCAGCTCGAGGCCGCGCTGCGCTTCATTCTCGCCCATCAAGACCTCGATCGGCTGTCGCTGATCTCGCATTCCTGGGGCTCGATGCCGGCCGGTCTGTTGGCGAGCGCGCATCCGGAGCTGATCGACCGTCTCGCGCTGTTTGCCCCGATCGCGCAGCGAGGTCCGCGCCGCTACGAAGCTCCGCCGAAATTTCCGGCATGGCGTATCGTCACGCTGGAGGACCAGTGGAGTCGCTTCGTCGAAGACGTTCCCGCGCACGAGCCGCCGGTGCTTTCACGCCTGCATTTTGCGGAATGGGGCGAGCGCTACCTCGACAGCGACCCTGAAAGCCGCTCGCGCGATCCGGCGGGAGTCAAGACGCCGCTCGGTCCGTTCAGCGAAATCATCAAGGCGTGGCACGGCCGGCTCGCCTAC
>Ga0265339_10002207_pt1 | contig 14127 bp, 12 predicted proteins | sample 4CB219metaG_FD_202085 | JGI IMG/M metagenome (GOLD analysis project Ga0265339, IMG submission 202085) | Rhizosphere microbial communities from Carex aquatilis grown in University of Washington, Seatle, WA, United States - 4-CB2-19 metaG | ecosystem: Host-associated > Plants > Roots >...
TCGCCGCAGCCGGCCGATGCGCCATCCCGGCGAGGCAGTCCGTTCCGCCTCCTGGCCAAAATAGCGCCCGCTCAGGACATCCATTCGTCTGCCGTGGAGGCTCATTGCCGCGATCGATACGAGCAATATCAGTTCAGCGCAGATAATGACGGAGAGCTCGCCCAGCATGTATTTTACTATATTTTTATTGGCTCTCGCTGGCAATTGGTGGTTGGGCAGCGCGGAAGTGCCGGGAACTTGCCGATCCGGCGCAAAATCAATGGCTTATCTATTTAATGTTGATTTATCTAATTAAATATTGTTATTTAATTATTATATGCTAATCTGGCTCCGCGCGTCGTGGTTCAGAAGTTCTCTCGCCGACGAGGATGCCGAGAAATGAAGCGAACCTCGGATTCGGATATCGGCCGAAGGTCGCCAGAGATGGCAGCCCGGCTGCTGGACGAAGTGACCTGGGATGGTCAGGCCCTGCTGGTGGCGGCGGCGACCGAGAACGGTCGCGTGATCTGCAGGGTGCCGCGCGAGACCATCCACGCGCTGCGGATCTATTCCGACATTGTCGGCCGCGAGATTCAGCTTGAGCGGCAGAATATCGTCGCAAGGCTTGCCCCCTTTCTGATCGCGAAACTGTCGTTGGCCGGTGCCGGCGAGACGCCGGAACTGTTGCCATCGGAGGTCGGCGACTGACGGGAATGGCACGCATGATCCATTCCTCGCCGCAAAGCGCGATGACTTGACGTCGCGAAGTCGCGGATGCCAGCCGGTTGAGAGACTATGACGTCGAGGTTGCGAACGGACGAGAGAGGTGGGGCCGGCTTGGATTTGCGATCGCCCGATTCATGTCGCGCTTTTCATCTGTCGCTGATGCCCGGATCTCAAGTCGCGCGAAAGAGCCTCCGTACTTGCCGCAAGCTCCGCCGCTCTCGACGCCGCGCATCAACCATTCCGGAAGCGCTTGTACGACATATAGCCGCCGTTTCTGCCTCGGCGCGAAGGGCGGTTGCGATCGGTGAGGAGAGCGATCCTGCTATTTAATTGACGAAGGCGTTCGAGCTGTGAGGCCATGTCGGCAAGCCTTGACGAGACGGCTGACAGTTCGGCGGACCTTCGCGCAATCTCACCCAGCCTTAATTCAACATCCAAATTTCTGTTCATCATCGCACTCAGCCTCGATAAGAAAAATGTTGATCCAAACATTGAAATGCAAAAATGACGCCAAGTCCGGGAGCCCTGAGCGGATCCTGGTGAGGGTTCGCCCTCACCAGGCTAATGGTAACCAATGGCATCAATATCTTTCGGTGTCGCGACGGTAATATGACGCAGCTTACAAGAACGGTTGATCAGGGGTGCTTCCGATGTCATCAGGTTTTGATTCCAGATTGTCCGAGCAACGTGTTGACGAATGGCTTGGACTCTTTCGCGAGTTTCTGCGGATCCTCGCAGCTCGCAAGAAGCATCAGTTCAATCGACGGGTATCGGTCGGCGATCTGCTGACCGAACGCACTGACAATGCTGCCGACTACGGTTTCGGTGAGGGGACGACGATGTACGACAACGTGCTGGTGCGCGGTGACGTCAGGGTCGGCCGGAATACCTGGATCGGGCCGGGCTGCATTCTGGACGGCTCGGGCGGAGATCTGGAGATCGGCGACTGGTGCTCGATCTCCGCTGGTGCCCAGATCTATACTCATCACACCGTGAACCGCTCGATTTCGCTCGGCGAGAAGCCGATCGACTGCGCGCCGACAACGATCGGTCACGGCGTTTATATCGGCCCGAACGCGATCATCCAGATGGGCGTGACGATCGGCGACAGGGCCATCATCGGTGCAAATTCACTGGTGAATCGCGATATTCCGCCGGGGGCGAAGGCATTCGGCTCTCCGGCGCGAATTCAAACGGCGTCTAGCGCGAGTTCGGCGTCCTCGCTGCCGCCGTTGCACACATCTTGATGACGAGAGCTGTCCCGACTGTTGCACCCCGATTCCGCGTGCGCGGACTTGCCGTCAACTGGCGGAGACCGGCTTGCATCAGTTCAGCTCCGATGCAGGGAGCCGCCTCGTCGCGTCAATTTCCCGATCACCGGACAAGCGCCAGGCAGCCACTCCGAAATAGGCGGTGAGCGCCAAACCTGCCACGATCAAAAGCGCGAAGCAAAGCCGGATCACGTGTCTCGCTCCCGGTCTCTCTCTCTCTCTCTCTCTCTCTCTCTCTCTCGTCAGCGCAGCACGTTCCGCTGAGTCGGAAAATGCAGACGGGCTGACCCAGGACCGCAAGCGGGAGAGGTGAACCGCATCTGTTGACGCACTATTCAATCAAAATCCATCATGCGTCAGCGCGTCGGGCTGGCATTCGATGACGTCGGCGCAAATCTCCTGGGCTGCGGGCTCTGCTCGGACACCCGTGCAATGTAACTGGCCATTTGTTCCTGGCTCGCCTTGAGTTCGTCGGCAGCCTTCGCATTGTCGCGAGCCATTTGTGCCTGGGTCGCCTTGATCTGCTCGATGGCGTTGGCATTGTCGCCGGCCATCTGTTCCAGGTTGGTCTTGAGCTGCGCGATCCCTTGCTCCAGGTTCGCGAGATCGCGCGCCATTGCCTGGAGCATCTGCCCCAGCTCGGGTGACGGCGGGGCTGCCGGCGGCGCGGTCCCGGCCGAGGGTACTGGTTGCGCGGGCGTTGCCGCAACTATCTCGGTGGCAGATGAGCCCGGCGGCGCGGCAAGCTCCGGTGTCTTCGCCGGCAGCGATGACGTCAGGACGAGCTGTGGAGCCCATCGCGCGACGATCTGCCTGGCCGTATCGCCATACGACGAGTGCGAAACGAACGCAGCGCCGAAGATGCACGCTGCAAAGGCCAGGCCGGTGAGGCCACGCAGCACGGGCCTGCCACCCGATGGCCGATCGGGGACAGCCGAACGGCGACGCCCGGCATCGTCTGCATCGTGTTCCAGTCTCGAAATCCGTTCAGTGGCGCCTGCGAGTTGTTCATCGGTCTGAGCGATCTGTGCTTGTGCGAGCCGCTCGTCTCCACGCGCGATCAGGGCATTGTCCGGCTCGGTTGCTTCCGGGGTCGGGCTGTATCTCGATATACGCACATACTGCTCATCGGCGCGCGCGAACTGTCGATAAACCGCTCTGGCGATCTGCTTGTAAGGCTGCGCGGGCTGATCCGCGCGCACGATCAAGACAACGTAGGGCTCAGTTGCTTTCCAGTTTGGCATGGAATTCATCGGAGCTTCCTGTTCCGTCCAGTCTCACCTCATCGCCTTCTTTCGCAAATGCCGCGCGCTCCCCTGCTGAATTTGAGCTTGCGGCAACTGCATGCCTTGCGCTCCGATACGCGCGCAGGTGGTTGGTGCCGCGACACCGATTTTAGACGAAACCGTCTGGCCTGACGCCTCCGCCCGCCGCGACGATCGCCGACGGTCCAATCAATGGAATCATTACCACAGCTGCAACCAACGCGGTACCTAAAGCACGCCGGATTGGCAGGGGCCCCGCGGCAAAGCCGGACGCATTCATGCCGATGGAAGCCGAGGATTATCGCAACGACCGTCTCTAATCTGCGAGCACCAGCCAGGTCACGCCCGCGACACTCGAAGGTGGTTCACGGTTCCGCGGCCCAGTCCCGGACTCGCGGGCCTGTTGCAAGGGAAGACACGGCTTCCTGGTGCGCGATAGATACCAGGAGGCTTCGCACATCATCGCGTCGCGTTTTGCAAGCACGTGTTCCATCGCGCGAAGTCTCGCTAATCTCTGCCGAATGACACGTTGCGGAGCTAATTCGGAGGTCGGCCGTTTCGGATTGATAGCTCGCATCATCTCCGCCTTCCTGTCGCCCCGGCCCCAATCGGAGATTTGCGCTGATATTCTTTGTATTCCTTGTGCGACATAACGCTTGTTAATAACCCCGCCGGTTCCCAGCAATGTGATAGATGAAACCTTATCCAGGCGATCCCGCCGTTGCTGGGTCATGGAAATTGGTGGTCGGTGCAAGCGCAACGCAAGGTTTACCGGAAAAACCGAGATACCACATGCGACAGCGCAGCCGGTTCTCGGGCGTGAGCGCAACTGCGTTCGATGCGTCGTCGCCGCCAACGTCCGCTGATGACCCGGGACCGGGGACGCAACCGCGGGGAACGATGCGGCCGTCGTCGCCACGGCGTATAAGCCTCAAGCCGCCAGCATCGTCACCCAGCCGACGGCGCTTTCGCGTTGTGAGAGATCGGGGCGATGCCCGCAGAGCATGATACCCGCCCATTGGGTCGAACCGGCATCCATGTGCTGCCCCTGGGCATCGGCACCAACAAGTGGCGGCGCGCCGATCGGGAGGCCGTGCTGGACACGTACAGGACCGCTCATGATGCCGGTCCGTGCATGATCGACACGGCTGAGATCTATTTCTCGGAGCGCGTCGTCGGCGACTGCTTGCGCACCGGCCCAATCTCCATGGTGGTTGCATCGAAATTTCTTCCCTTGCCGGGCCGAACCTCTCCGCGCCGGCTGATGAGCGCGCTTGACGGTTCGCTCGCGCGCCTCGGCCTCAAGACGATCGATCTCTACTATGTCCACTATCCGCTGCCCCTGATCGACGTCGGAGTGTTCGCCCAGGGCCTGATTGAAGCGGTGAAGTCCGGCAGGGCACGCGCGGTCGGCGTGGCAAACTTCAACGCGGACCAGATGCGCCGCATCGCCGATCGCCTCGCAAGGGCAGGCGTCCCGCTCGCCGCCAATCAGGTCAACTACAGCCTGCTCCGGCGAGCGGCGGAAACAAACGGTGTGCTCGAAGCCTGCCGTGAGCTCGATGTGGCACTGGTCGCGTATTTTCCCCTGGCGTCCGGCCGCCTCACGCAGCCGTCGGATCACGAGGGCACGAAAGCATTGCTGACGTGCCTCGCCGATATTGCCCGCGCGCACGACGCCAGCATCAGCCAGGTCGCCCTGAACTGGCTTTTGGCACGCGACAGTCACGTGATTCCCATCCCGGGCGCGACCAAGCCTCATCACGCTAGGGCCAATCTCGATGCACTCGGTTGGCGCTTGAGCGAGACCGAGTTCGACGCGATCGATCGGGCCTCGGCTAAGGGCGAAGGATGAATCCAGTGGGCATCAATTCGCGCGGTGGTTTGGCTGCGGGCTCGTTCAGTGGAGCAATCTGATTCGCCCGTCGGGCAGAGTGAGGGAGTTGTTTCGAGCGTCGCGTCGCTCGAACGGCCCTCGGCTGCGAAAAACCGCATGCGCGCAAAAACGAATTTTGCGAGCCGGTTCAAGCTGATTCCGGTTGTCCAGATCAACGACCAAAAATATTTAGCTTCTGTTTTTCAGAAATATATGCTCCCTTCGCGCATCCCGCCTCGATCAGAGGGACGTACGCGTCGTCACGGACGTTGAGTGCGGGATGCGGTGGACGCGACGGTGTTGCGAGACGAACAGCACTGGCGCGGACGGCGAAGCCGTGTGGTCCTGGCACCCCAAGGCTGGTGCCAAGTTGGCGACGATGCTTGCGCATTGCGCCGATGACGGTGACTAGAAAGCCCGGACACCGGGGAGAGCACGGAGCAAGCGTTAAAACCATCGCGCAGGGAAGGCCGGGCTTGTTCGGCGGTACCTGTGGTCACGACTCGCGTGCTTTTTGTTGCACGCGAGGCCATGGGTGCGGCCAGCACCCGGTCTTCCCTGCGCCCTCCTGATTTCGAGGGACATGCTTCTCGCAAAACTCGGGCGCATCGTGCCGCGGGAATATGGGCGTGTGCCCTTTTTGAAGTGACGTCATTGCGAGGAGCGAAAGCGATGAAGCAACCCTGACCTTCAGGGCGGACCGATTCCGGATTGCTTCGCTTGCGCCCGCAATGACGGTGCCCGTTGTTTGAAAACCGAATATGTAGCTTTGGCGCGCGCGTCTGGAATCCCCAAAGCGAGAACCTGCCGCGTTGCGGCGGCTTCGGCGTGTAGGGTGGGCAAAGGCGCGTCAGCGCCGTGCCCACCAACACCCAAGAGTCCCGCAGGTCGCATTGGTGGGTACGCTGGCGCTTTGCCCACCCTACACCGCGTTGCGATGGCTTCAGGTCTTCAGCGCCGCGAGCAGTTCGTCCGGGCGCTCGGCCATCAACATATGGCCGGCGCCGGGGACGATCACGGTGCGAGCGTGAGGGATCGCCGCCGCGAGCGCCTTGCCGGCCCGTGCTGGCGTCATCATGTCCCTTTCGCCGAGGATCAGAGTGGTCGGGACCTTGATCTGTGCCGCCGCGCCAAGCGCGTTCTGATAGGAATTGCAGGCGGAGAGATCGTTGAACAGCACGCCGGGCGCGCAATGCTCCAGCACCCGTTGCGCGCCGCCGTGCATCCACAATCCCGGCGCAAGGCTTCCGCCCAATTCCGCGCTGTAGCCGAGTCCCCAGATCGACACCATGTCGATTGCCGCATGGTCATTTGCTTCGGCCGCCTTCAGAAGGTCCGGTCCGACGGTCATGGCGGCCGCCGTTCCGATCAGGCTGAGTGCGGATACCCTGTCGGCGTGCCGCGCCGCCGCTTCGAGCGCGATCAACGACCCCATGGAATGGCCGATCAGGTGCGCCTTCGCCGCTGCTGCCGCATCGAGCAGCGCGGCGGTCCAGTCGGCCATCTCGGCGATGCTGCAAAGGGCAGGGCCCGGCGAACGCCCGTGGCCCGGCAGATCGGGGACGAGCACCGAGAAGCCGTGATGCGCGAACCAGCGGCTGTGCAAGGCCCACGCCGAGTGATCGAAGCCGGCGCCGTGGATCAGGACGACTGCCGGCAACGCCGGATCGAATTCGCGGCCGCCTGTTGCAACGAAAGCCTCAATGCCGTTGACGGACACCTTCATGGGTCAAGCCTTTTGCGAAGCGCGAAGCGCCTGGCCAAGATCGTCGATGATATCCGCCGCCGCTTCGATGCCGACCGAAAGCCGAACCAGTTCCTCGCCGATGCCGGCGGCCGCCAGTTGCGCGGCATCCATCTGCTGGTGCGTGGTGCTGGCGGGATGAATGACCAGCGTCTTGGCGTCGCCGACATTGGCAAGATGGCTGATCAATCGCAGGGATTCGATGAATTTGCGCCCCGCGGCGCGTCCCCCCTTGATGCCGAAGCTGACGATGGAGCCGGCCCCGTGCGGCAGAAGTTGCTTGGCCAATTGATGATCCGGATGGCTTTCGAGCGATGGATGCAGCACCCATGCGACCGCCTTGTTGCTCTTCAGGAAGTCGAGCACGACATGGGTGTTCTGCATGTGGCGATCCATGCGGACCGGCAGCGTTTCGACACCTTGCAGCAACTGGAAGGCGTTGGTCGGCGACAGGCAGGCGCCGAAGTCGCGAAGCCCTTCGGTGCGGGCGCGCATGATGAAGGCCGCCGGACCGAACTGTTCGTCGAACACGATGCCGTGGTAGCCGGCATAGGGCTCGGTCAGAACCGGGAACTTGCCGGAACTGCGCCAGTCGAATTGACCGCCGTCAATGATGGCGCCGCCGATCGCGATCCCGTGTCCGCCGAGCCATTTGGTCACCGAGTGCATGACGATGTCCGCGCCATGGTCGATCGGGCGACTGAGGTAGGGGGTGGCGAATGTGTTGTCGATCAGGAGCGGAATTTTTGCTTCATGCGCGATGTCGGCGACCGCCGGGATATCGAGCACTTCAAGACCCGGATTGCCGATGGTTTCGGCGATCACCAGCCGGGTGTTGGGCCTGATGGCGGCGCGGAAATCGTCCAGCGCACGCGGCTTGACGAACGTGGTCGCAATTCCGAAACGCGGCAGGGTATGGGCCAGAAGATTGATGGTGCCGCCATAGAGAGATGCCGACGCCACGATGTGGTCACCGGCATTGAGCAGCGTCGCAATCGCAAGATGCATCGCCGCCATTCCGCTGGCGGTGCAGATCGCGCCGACGCCGTTTTCAAGCGCGGCCAGCCGCTCTTCGAGAACGGCGGTGGTCGGATTGGAGATGCGCGTATAGATGTGCCCTGCGCGCTCCAGGTTGAAGAGCGCCGCCGCATGCTCCGAATCCTGGAAGACATAGGACGTCGTTTGATAGATCGGCACCGCGCGGGCGCCGGTGACGGGATCGGGATGCTGGCCGGCATGCAGGCTCAACGTGTCAAACGCGGGCGGTTTCGGCGGGGGCATGCTGAACTCGCAAAATCGATCGGACGGTGGAAATACGGGGTTTCCGTCTTCTGCCACAAAACCGGGCGGCACGTCAGCATTTTTGGCAATACCGTCCGCCGCGACCGGGCGCTACAGGGTTTCGGCCGCTGCCAAAGGCTTGAGGAGAACAATGGATACTGCTTCGCGGAATAAACTCGACTCGCTACGCGCGCTTTTGCCGCTGGTCAGGTACGCGCGGCGTTACCGCTGGCGGGCCGCATTGGCGCTGGCCGCGCTGACGACGTCGTCGGCCGCGACGCTGGCGGTTCCCTTCGCCTTGCGCCGGATGATCGATTTCGGCTTTTCGAAGGACAGCGGCGGCGCGATTGACGTCTACTTCATCGGCATCGCAGCCGTTGTGCTTGTGATCGCGCTCGCCGCCGCGGCGCGCTACTACCTCGTCACCACGCTCGGCGAGCGGATCGTCGCAGATCTGCGCACCGATGTCTTTGCGCACCTGTCCGAGCTTGACGCCTCTTTTTATGAAACCGCGCGGACCGGGGAACTGGTCTCGCGTTTGACCGCCGATACCACGCAGATCAAGGCTGCTTTCGGCTCGTCCGCTTCGATCGCGCTGCGCAATCTGTTCATGCTGGTCGGCTCGATCGCGCTGATGGTTTTCACCAGCCCCAGGCTTTCCGGACTAGTGCTCATCACGATCCCCGTGGTCATTTTCCCCCTTATCGCTTCGGGCGGGCTGGTGCGCCGACGGGCGCGCCACGCACAGGATACGTTGGCCGATGCGACGGCGTTTGCATCGGAGAGCCTCGGAGCGGTTCGCACGATGCAGTCGTTCGTGGCGGAAGCGCAGACGAATGCGCGGTTCTCCGGCGCCGTCGAGGGATCCTACGCGGCGGCCCGCGACGCGGCGAGCGCGCGATCGCTGCTCATCGCCGTTGCGATCTCACTGACCTTCTCCAGCATCATCGCGGTGCTGTGGCTCGGTGCGCATGATGTGCTTTCCGGCCGCATGAGCGGCGGCCTGCTGTCGCAGTTCGTGCTGTTCGCCGTGCTGGGTGCAACCTCGCTCGGCGAACTGTCGCAGGTCTGGAGCGAAGCCTCCGCAGCCGCCGGATCGGCGGGACGCCTCTCTGAATTGCTGGCGGTGAAGCCGCGCATCGTCGCTCCCGCATCTCCGGTGCCGATGGCGGAGCCGGCGCGCGGGGAGATTCAATTCGACCATGTCGGTTTCGCCTATCCGTCCGCGTCGGACATGATGGTGATCGACGACCTGTCGTTCCGTGTGGCGCCGGGCGAGCGCGTCGCCATCGTGGGGCCGTCCGGGGCTGGAAAATCGACGTTGTTTCATTTGCTGATGCGATTCTACGATCCCGTGCGCGGCCGCATTCTCATCGACGGGGTCGACATCCGGACCGTCGATCCGAAGGCCCTGCGATTACGGGTAGCCGTGGTCCCTCAGGAGATTTCGATTTTCGGCACGACGGTCGCCGACAACATCGCCTACGGCCGGCCCGCCGCGACAGAGGCCGATATCGTCGCCGCGGCGAAGCGGGCGGCGGCGGACGGATTCATAAGCGATCTCGATCAATCCTACGCCACTCCGCTCGGCGAGCGCGGCATCACGCTGTCGGGGGGCCAGAGGCAGCGGCTCGGGATTGCCCGGGCGATCCTGAAGGAGGCGCCGGTGTTGCTGCTCGACGAGGCGACGTCCGCGCTGGATGCTGCAAGTGAGGCGCAAGTGCAAGTTGCGCTCGACCGGGTGATGACGGGGCGGACGACGCTGGTCATCGCGCACCGGCTGGCGACCGTTCTCAAGGCGGATCGGATTCTCGTCCTGGAGGGCGGCAAAATCGTCGAACAAGGCACGCATTCCACACTGATTGCGCGCGATGGCGTGTACGCCGGACTTGCTCGCCTGCAGTTTCAGGCTTCGGCTGGATAGTCACATAGCCGGAAAAATTGTGTTGTACGCGCTCGATTGATTTAGATCAATTTCGACGTGCCACCAGAGCCTCCATACTACTTGCAACTAGAAATCACAGTGATGCGCGTCAAGCTCGGCGCGCGGAGGGGGGCACATTGGATCACCGGAGCCTGGCAACCGGAATCCGAACCAAAGAGAGAAAGTTCATTTCCTCGGCGCGCGGGCATGCCGATGATGCCGAACGTCATCGGTCCGGCCGCGACCTGTCGCCAGATCATCGCTTACTGCCTTCTCTTGGTGCCGGTGTCGTTCGCGCCATTGGTATTCGCCGGATCCGGGCTCGTTTACGCCGCGATCGTCGCGGTGCTCAATGGCATTCTGATCATTCGTCCTGCCGCGCTCTACGGGCTGCGCGATGGCCCGGAGGCGGATCGAAGCAAGGCTGCGATGGCGCTGTTCGGCTTCTCGATCCTGTACATGTTCGTGTTCTTCGTCGTGATGCTGGCGCAGGCGTTGACGAAATGAGGGGACTCGAAACTCGAGCAGAGAGTTCAGCCGATTCATAGGGACATCGACCATTTGATTTGAAAGAGGCGAGGAGACAGACATGCAAGACTCGATAACGCTGGCCGGCGGGCACGAGAGCCCTGAACACCACCATCATTGGGAGAGCAGTTGGGCGCCGCTAGCCGTGGCTTTCGGCGCAATGTTTGTCCTGCCGCTGACCTTCTCGTCCCTGCTGATCTACAAGAACATGCTGCTCGGCATCGTCTGCGCGGGCATCGGCGTGCCGTTGCTGCTCGCCGGCGTCGCCAGATGGATTCATGAGGGCGCGACCCAGCACGCGGTGATCCAGCGAGTTTCGCCGATCGGAATCGGGGTGTTCATCGTCGGCGAGGTTCTGATCTTCCTCGGCCTGTTCGTGTCCTATTGGACGCTCCGGCTGTCGACCGGCGTCGCCTGGCCACCGGCCGGAACTCCGGAAATCAGCAAGGTCCTGCCGCTCATCATGACGGCCATCCTGGTCACTTCCAGCTTCACCTACCATCACGCGGAGACGCGGCTCGCGGCAAAGGACCGCTCGGGCTTCATCACCTGGCTGGTGATATCGATTGTGGTCGGCGCGCTGTTCCTTGGCTGCACGACCTATGAATACAGTCATCTCTTCCATGAGGGGTTCACGCCTGGGACGAACCAGTATTCGGCGGCCTTCTACTCCCTGACCGGATTCCACGCGTCGCATGTTCTCCTCGGCCTGCTCACCTTCGTTGCCATCCTGATCGGTTTCACCACCTCGAAGATCAACCCGCTGTTCGTGATGGTGGCCGGCATCTACTGGCACTTTGTCGACGTGATCTGGTTCTTCGTCGCCTCCCAAGTCTACTTCTGGTGACGGATGTCTGATTTCGTAAGAAAGATCGTTTTCGGTCTTGCCGTTCTGGGCCTGCTTGACATGTTGAGACCGGCAGCGGTGCAGGCGGACTACTTCCGCCGCCCCGAGTCCGATCTCAACCCGGCGATCCTGCAGATCGATGAACAGGCGGTGCTGGGTCGCTCGATCGACCCGACCACCGAATTGGTCGATCAAACGGGAAAGCTGTTCCGCTGGGGAGACCTGGCGGGCAAGCCCACGCTGCTCGTGCTGTCCTACTACACCTGTGACGGCAGCTGTGCGGTCATCAATGAAAACCTGCATGATCTCCTGAAGAAGGCGATGAGACTGAAGCCCGGTGCCGACTTCAATCTGATCACCCTGTCGTTCGATCGACGCGACAACCTGGAGACCACCGGCGCGTTCCGGAAGCAACTCAAACTCGCCGACGAATTGGCCCCGGCATGGACATTCGCTACCTTCAAGGACGAAGCCGACCTGAAAGCGCAGACGGAGAAAATCGGCTTCAAGTTCTTCTGGTCACCGCAGGACGGCATTTTCCTTCATCCCGGCGTCTATCTCTTCTTCTCTCCGGAGGGGCGGCTGGCGCGGATTCTTTATCAGCAAGACATCGATGCCAACGACATAGAACTGGCCTTGCTGGACGCGCGCGAGGGGCAGTTCAGGCCGAGCGAAATCGCCAACTACGCGCTCAGTCTTTGTTACAGCTACAACTATCGAGACGGAAAATACCGCTTGAGCATCCCCGTTTTCGTCGGCGCTGGGGCGTTGGCGACCGGAATCCTGAGTTTCGCAGGATCCGCGCTGATTTTCAGGATGCGGCGGCAAACAGCATTAAAGGAGGGCACCAGATATGCGGCTGAGGAGAGCATTTGAGAGCAGAATTCCGATTGGAATTGCGGCGTTCGTCGCCGCCGTTTGCGCGCCCCTGTCGAGTTTCGCCGAAGAGGCAAAACAGGGCATCATCAGCCCGACGGTTGCATGGAACGAAACCTGGCGCGAGGTGCTGACGGATCTGTTCATCATCGGCGGCGTTTTCGGGGTCGTTGCGCTTTATCTGCTGATCAAGTACCGGGCGAAGAGCCCCAACGCCGTCGGCGAGGGATTCAAGATGAATCTCGATCGCGCTCTCGCCTGGGCGCTGGTGCCAGCGGCGCTTTTCATGGCCGACGATTTCCTGCTGTCGGCCAAGGGATGGTCGCTGTGGAATATCCAGCGAACGGTCCCGGCGAATGCGCTCGAGGTCAACGTCAGGGCCTCGCAATGGTCGTTCGAATTCGACTATGGCAACGGCGTCGTCGATAGCGACCTTGTCGTGCCTGTTGGCCGGCCCATTGTCCTGCGCATGACGGCGACCGACGTCATCCATTCCTTCGGGCTGACCGAGTACCGCCTCAAGGAGGACCTGCTGCCGGGCCGCTTTACCCATCTGTGGTTCTATCCCGACAAGCCGCTCAAAACGTTCGTGACCTGCGTCGAGTTCTGCGGCGACGCCCACTCGCAGATGAATGCGGCAGTCAATGCGGTGCCGCAAGCCGAGTTTGATGCCTGGCTCGCAGGCAAAGCGAAGAAAGCGGGTCTTGCGCCGCAAAATTCCTACGCGTCCGCTTCCATCGCGCCGTCGCTCTAGCATTTCGATCGAGGAAACAATGGCAACTATCGTAGACACCGCGCCTGTGGCGTCGGGATTCAAAATCAGCGAGTGGATATTCACGACCGATCACAAGCGGATCGGGATCCTTTATCTGATCGGCTCTCTCGCAGCGTTCCTGGTCGCCGGATTGATGGCGCTCGGCATCCGCATCGAGCAGTTCTCTATCGGGGAGTCCGAGCTGATCCAGTATTTCGTCGGCGATTTCGGCAAGAACCTGACGACCGGGACCGCCTATAACGCCGCGCTCTATTTCCACGGAGCGGCGATGATCCTTGCCTTCCTGATTCCCGGCCTCACCGGATTTGCCGCAAACTACCTCATCCCGCTGATGATCGGCGCGCCCGACGTGGCCTTCCCGCGCATCAACGCTCTCAGCCTCTGGCTGTTCTGGGGCGGCATTTTTGTCGCGCTGCTGTCGTTTGTGGTGCCGGACAAGCCGGACATCATGTGGACGGGATATGCGCCGTACTCGATCCAGACCTCTGCCAACACGGCGCTGTACGTGTTCACGATTCATTTGATCGGATTTTCATCGATCCTGGCAGCAGTGAATTTCCTGACCACGATTGTCTACATGCGTGCGCCGGGCATGGGCTGGAACCAGATGAACATGTTCGTCTGGTGCTCATTCGCGGCTTTCGTCATCCAGCTTGTGTTCGTTCCCGTGCTTGCGACGGCAGTAACCCTGCTGCTGCTCGACAAATATGTCGGCACCGGATTCTTCGATCCAAGCCGAGGCGGCGACGTGCTGCTGTACGAGAATCTGTTCTGGTTCTACTCGCACCCCGCGGTCTACGTGATCTTCCTGCCGGCAATGGGAATCCTGTACGAGATCACCGCAACCCAGGCCAAGAATATGATCTTCAACTACAAGGCCGCGGTGTACGGCGGCGTCGTTGGGATCATGGTGATCACCGGCGAAGTCTGGGTCCACCATCTCTATATCTCCGGCATGCCGGACTGGCTGCGCATCGGGATGATGGTGACGACCCTGTTGATTTCGATTCCCGTGGGTCTGATGGTGATCTCGCT
>Ga0265339_10002208_pt1 | contig 14116 bp, 14 predicted proteins | sample 4CB219metaG_FD_202085 | JGI IMG/M metagenome (GOLD analysis project Ga0265339, IMG submission 202085) | Rhizosphere microbial communities from Carex aquatilis grown in University of Washington, Seatle, WA, United States - 4-CB2-19 metaG | ecosystem: Host-associated > Plants > Roots >...
CGCCCGCCGTCGATGACCTCGACCGTGCCATGCTCGCGCAGGAATGAGATGCGCGTCGGATCGAGCGTGCGGCCGGCAAGCGCGGTGTAGCGCGCCAGATCGATGCCTTCGGCGAGGCGCAGCCCCATCAGCAGGAATTCGTCCGACTGCTCGCCGGGCGTGAGCGCCTCGTCGACGATGAGGCCATGGCCTTGCGCATCGACGTGCGCGAGCCATGCCTCCGGGCGCTTTTCGGTTTCGGTGGCGTAGCGGCGGCCGTCGATCCTGAGCCGACCATGCGCGCCGGGGCCGACGCCGGCGTAGTCATCGCCGCGCCAGTAGACGAGATTATGCCGGCATTCGGCCCCCGGCCGCGCGTGATTGGAAATCTCGTAGGCCGGCAGCCCGGCATCGGCGCAGACCGCCTGCGTGAGATCGTAGAGGTCGCGGCCGAGATCCTCGTCGGGCAGGACCAGCTTGCCCGCCTTGTGCAGGCCGAAGAACGGCGTCTCCGGCTCGATCGTGAGCTGATACAGCGACAGGTGCTCGGCTGCTTCGACAATGGCGCGCTTGAGTTCCGCGCGCCAGGAGTCGAGCGTCTGCCGCGGGCGGGCGTAGATCAGGTCGAACGAATAACGCTCGAAGATCGAGCGTGCGACCTTCACTGCATCGAGCGCTTCCTGCGCCGTATGCAGGCGGCCGAGTTCTTTGAGCGAAGCGTCGTCAAGCGCCTGCACGCCGAGCGAGACGCGGTTGACGCCGGCGGCGCGATAGCCGCGGAAGCGCGTCGCCTCGACGCTGGTCGGATTGGCTTCGAGCGTCACTTCAACGTCCGGCGACACGCTCCAGTGCTTGGCGATCGAATCGAGGATCGCTTGCACGCTCGATGGCTGCATCAGCGACGGCGTGCCGCCGCCGAAGAAAATCGTCGACACCGTACGGCCCGGCACGCGCGCAGCGGTGGCCGCGAGCTCGGTCTCGATCGCGCGCACGAAACGCGCTTCGTCGACGCCGCCATGACGGACGTGGCTGTTGAAGTCGCAATACGGACACTTGGACAGGCAGAACGGCCAGTGCACGTAGACGGCGAACGGTGTTGGTAAACTCATGTTAAGCATCATAGGCCGGCAGGGCGCGCAGCAGCCAGCACGCATTCGCAGTTGGCTGTGACAGTTGATTAAAATTGTAATGAATTACGCTTTGCGCAAGCAGGCGGCGGCGAGCTTGAGAAAAGCGCGGGCGCGATGCGACAGGCCCTGGCCTTGCGGCGGCAACCCGTGTTTCTCCTCCGCGCTCATCTCACCGAAGGTGCGGTCGAAGCCGTCGGGCTTGAACAGCGGGTCGTAGCCGAAGCCGAGTGTGCCGCGCGGCGGCCACACCACGACACCGTCGACGCGGCCCTCGAAATCCTCGACGTGGCCGTCCGGCCAGGCAAGGCACAGCGCGGCGATAAAATGCGCACGCCGCCGCTCCGGCGTCCTGGCGCCGCGCTCGATCAGCAACGTCTGGATGCGGTTCATGGCGAATCGGAAATCCTTGTCGGGTCCGGCCCAGCGCGCCGAATGGATGCCGGGCTCGCCGTCGAGCGCTTCGACGACAAGACCGGAGTCGTCGGCGAAAGCAGGCTTGGCCGTCGCGCGCGTTGCGGCCATCGCCTTGATGCGCGCGTTGGCGGCAAACGTCTTGCCAGTTTCGTCCGGCTCGGCGAGGCCAAGCTCGGCTGCCGACTGCGCGGCAATGCCGTAAGGCGCGAGCAGCTCGCGCATCTCCTTGAGCTTGCCCGGATTGTGCGTGGCGATGACCACGGTGCCGGTGAGTTGTCGAGGCATTTGCTTTCTTATCCCTCCCCGCTTGCGGGAGGGTGGCCGCGAGCAGGCAGCGAGCGGCCGGGTGGGGGCGACCGCAGGCCCCACCCCGCCCGCCTTCGCTGCGCTCGGCGGGCGACCCTCCCCTTTCAGGGGAGGGATGAAAAAATACTCACGCCACCGCGAGCTTCTGCAGGCCGACCAGCTTCTCGACGCCTTTGCGCGCCAGCGCCAGCAACGCCAGCAGCTGCTCTTCGCTGAACGGCGTCTTCTCGGCGGTCGCCTGCACTTCGACGATGTTGCCCGAGCCGGTCATGACGAAGTTGGCGTCGGTCTCGGCGTCCGAATCCTCCGCGTAATCGAGATCGAGCACCGCCGTGTTCTTGTAGACGCCGCAGGATACGGCGGCGATGTGGTCGCGCAGCACTTCCTGGCGCACCATGTCGCGCGTCTTCATCCAGGTCAGGCAGTCGGCCAGCGCCACCCAGGCGCCGGTGATCGAGGCGGTGCGGGTGCCGCCATCGGCCTGGATGACGTCGCAGTCGAGCGTGATCTGCCGTTCGCCGAGCGCGACCAGATCGACCACGGAGCGCAAAGAGCGCCCGATCAGCCGCTGGATCTCGACGGTGCGGCCGCCCTGCTTGCCGGCGGAAGCCTCGCGGCGGGTGCGCTCGGAGGTGGCGCGCGGCAGCATGCCATATTCGGCGGTGACCCAGCCGCGGCCCTGGCCCTTGAGCCAGGGCGGCAGGCGTTCTTCCAGGCTGGCGGTCACGAGAACGTGGGTATCGCCGAACTTCACGAAGCACGAGCCTTCGGCGTATTTGACGACGCCGCGTTCGAGCGAAACGCTGCGCAATTCATCGACCTGTCGGCGGCTCGGCCGCATCGGGCTATCCTTCTGTTTGGCCGCACACCATAACCATACGCCCGGCTTGAACAAGACCGGCCCGATGGTCAATTGTTGTTGGAATACCGAGGAGGTAGGAGCTTTTGGCGTCCCACGATATCCCGATCGGCTCCACGCAAGTGAGCCTCGCTTCGCTCAACGAGCGCTCACGCGAGATCTTCCGTCAGATCGTCGAAAGCTATCTCGCCACCGGCGAGCCGGTCGGCTCGCGCAATCTGTCGCGCATCCTGCCGATCGCGCTGTCGCCCGCCTCGGTGCGCAACGTGATGTCCGACCTCGAGCAGCTCGGTCTCATCTATGCGCCCCACACCTCCGCCGGGCGGCTGCCGACTGAGCTGGGTTTGCGCTTCTTCGTCGATGCGCTGATGGAGGTTGGCGACCTGACCGAGAACGACCGCCGCTCGATCGAGGCGCAAGTGGCCGGCGCTGGCGGCGGCAAGTCGATGGAAAACCTGCTGACCGAGGCGTCGCAGACGCTGTCTGGCCTGACCCGCTCGGCCGGCGTGGTGCTCGCGACGAAGATCAATCTGCGCCTCAAGCACATCGAGTTCGTACGGCTCGAGCCGGAACGGGCGCTCGCCGTGCTGGTGGCCGAGGACGGGCAGGTGGAAAACCGCGTCCTCAACGTCCAGGCGGGCGTGCCGACCTCGGCGCTGGTCGAGGCCGCCAATTTCCTCAACGCGCATATCCGTGGCAAGACGCTCGCCGAACTGCGCAACGACATCGAGAAGTCGTTGACGCAAGGGCAGGCCGAGCTCGATCTGCTCACGCAGAAGATCATCGCCGCCGGCCTCGCCAGCTGGTCGGGCGGCGCAAGCGACGAGCGCCAGCTCATCGTGCGCGGTCACGCCAACCTGCTCGAAGACCTGCGCGCGGTCGAGGACCTCGAGCGGGTGCGCTCGCTGTTCGACGCGCTGGAGACCAAGCGCGGCGTCGTCGACCTGCTGGGCCGCGCCGACCAGGCAGACGGCGTTCGCATCTTCATCGGTTCGGAGAACAAGCTGTTTTCGCTGTCAGGCTCCTCGACCATCGTCGCGCCCTATCGCGACGGCGCCGGCCGCATTGTCGGCGTGATCGGGGTCATTGGCCCGACCAGGCTCAATTACGCCCGCGTCATTCCGATGGTCGATTATACCGCCCGGGTGATAAGCCGGCTGCTGGGCACCTGAAATCCGGCCCGAACGCTTGATTTTTGACGTTTGAAGGCTGATATCCCCACATTGATGGCGATGGATAAACCCGAAATGGCCGACCCGACTACGCGCCGTGGCGACACCGAGCCGGAAAACGCCGGCATCGCCCCAGACCAGCAGACTGCTGCCGAGCCGCGCGACCCGCTGGCCGAGGCCGAGCGGCAATCGGCCGAGTTCAAAGACAAGCTATTGCGGACGCTGGCTGAGATGGAGAATCTCCGCAAGCGCACCGAGCGCGAGGTCGCGGATACGCGCCAATACGCCATCACCTCCTTCGCCCGCGACGTTCTGGCCGTTGCCGACAACATGCACCGCGCCCTTGAAGTGATCGGTCAGGAGTTGCGTGATTCCGCCGATGCCAAGGTGAAGTCGTTGGTTGAAGGCGTCGAACTCACCGAGCGGGAACTGCTCAAGATTCTGGAGCGGAATGGCGTGAAGAAGTTCTCTCCGCAAGGCGAGAAGTTCGACCCCAACCTGCACCAGGCGATGTATGAAGTGCCGAATTCTGATGCTCAACCCGGCAGCGTCGCCCAAGTTATCCAGGCCGGCTACATGCTCGGTGACCGGGTGTTGCGCCCGGCGATGGTGGCGGTCGCCAAGGCGGCGCCGAAACAGCCCGAACCGTCGGCCAATGATAACGCCGAGCCCGATCGGGCGCGCTAAAGCCCGGCAAAATTTCTAGTGCAGCTCGATGCCGTCACGGACGGCACGAAAGCGATCGAACGTCTGATCCCAGCCGTTCGACCCGACCACGCCGACGATCCTGATAAAGCCGCCGGTGCCGAAACGCACCCACTGCACCAGCTTGATCGGATCGCCGCGCAAGTTCTTCGCATCGGCGCGGATCTCGACACCCGGCAGGTTGGCAAGGCGCATGTTTTCGGTCGACGTGACGGTCAAATCGGCGAGCGGCGCCGACGACAGTAAGTCGCGCGCGATTCTCTGGCGCTGGTCGGTATTTTCAGTCGCGACACCCGGACCGATCGACACGATCATGTAAGGTTGCCGGCTGATGTCGTTGCTCGGACCGTCGGTGATGATCAGCCCGCCCGCCGCAAAGGCCTGGATGATACGGAAACCGGCAAGCTCGCCGAGCTTGAACGGCAGCAGCTTGACCTGTTCATCGAGCGGGTTGGAGCGAAAGGTGACGGTGGCGAGCGCGGCGCGGATCGCCTTGTCCGGGTAAACGCCGAGCGAGCTGTCGGGCACGTTCACGGTGACGAAAGCCGCGAAATCGGAATTCGAGCTGTTGATGGTCCGCCCCAGCAAATACCAGCGGTGGACCGGCGTCCCTTCAAGCTCCATCGTGCCGGTGACGAGGATGCCAACGCCATCGGCGAAGCCGAACATCTCGCGCTTTGGCGACATCAGGCCCGGCGGCGTGTCGAACATCGAGCTCTCGACGCCGGTGGAGGCCGGTAACGGCACCTCGGCAACGGTGATGCCGGCCTTTTGGTCGACATCCTCGAAGCCCACGAAGCGGCGGCTGAGGGTCATGCCGGGCGGTGGCTCAAGTCCGATCCGTGCCCCGGGCGGAAAGACCGGTTCGGCACTGGCGGCCGCAAGGCCAGCCCAGATCGTTAGGACAACAAGCAGCAGACGAGGCATCACAACTCCACCAAACGAACCGGCGCATCCGCCGGGGCTTGCTAAACGGGTGCGCCCTCCACGGCAATGGCCTGCCGTTAACCTTTGGTCCAGCGCGGTTTAGCGGACATAGACTGCGCTCGCGTTTTCGTGAGCGTCCGGCTTGCGGCTCAGGAAGGCCCTCCTATATGACCGAGGAAGCCGTATAAATACGGCGATTCGAGAGTATCCAGGGGGCTGGATCAGGGGTTCGCGGATGGGCCGCGAGCATCCTTTCGGGCGCTAATTTGGCCCGGCCGGCCTGCCGCAATTGAGAGGAAGAACCATGGGCAAGGTCATCGGCATCGACCTCGGCACCACGAACTCGTGCGTTGCCGTCATGGAAGGCAAGAATCCGAAAGTCATCGAGAACGCCGAAGGCATGCGCACCACGCCTTCGATCGTCGCCTTCAGCGACGACGGCGAGCGTCTCGTCGGCCAGCCGGCCAAGCGCCAGGCGGTCACCAATCCCGAGAAGACCATCTTCGCGGTCAAGCGCCTGATCGGGCGCCGCTACGACGACCCGATGGTCGAGAAGGACAAGAAGCTCGTCCCCTACAAGATCAGCAAGGCCGGCAACGGCGACGCCTGGGTCGAAGTCGATGGCAAGTCGTACTCGCCTTCGCAGATCTCGGCCTTCATCCTGCAGAAGATGAAGGAGACGGCGGAAGCCTATCTCGGCAGCAAGGTCGACCAGGCCGTCATCACCGTCCCCGCCTACTTCAACGACGCGCAGCGTCAAGCGACGAAGGATGCCGGCAAGATAGCCGGCCTTGACGTGTTGCGTATCATCAACGAGCCGACCGCGGCCGCGCTCGCTTACGGTCTCGACAAGCAGAAGACCGGCATCATCGCGGTCTATGACCTCGGCGGCGGCACCTTCGACGTGTCGGTGCTCGAAATCGGCGACGGCGTGTTCGAGGTGAAGTCGACCAACGGCGACACGTTCCTCGGCGGCGAAGACTTCGACATGCGTCTCGTCAATTATCTCGCCGACGAGTTCCAGAAGGAGCAGGGCATCGACCTGCGCCGCGACAAGCTGGCGCTGCAGCGGCTGAAGGAATCCGCCGAGAAGGCCAAGATCGAGCTGTCGTCGACGACGCAGACCGAGATCAACCTGCCATTCATCACAGCGGACGCCTCAGGTCCCAAGCATCTCACCATGAAGCTCACCCGCGCCAAGTTCGAGGCGCTGGTCGACGATCTCATCCAGAAGACGGTCGAGCCCTGCCGCAAGGCGCTCAAGGACGCCGGCCTGTCCGCGGCCGAGATCAACGAAGTGGTCCTGGTCGGCGGCATGACGCGAATGCCGAAGGTGCAGGAAGTCGTGAAGCAGTTCTTCGGCAAGGAGCCGCATAAGGGCGTCAACCCCGACGAAGTTGTCGCGATCGGCGCGGCGATCCAGGCGGGCGTGCTGCAGGGCGACGTCAAGGACGTGCTGCTGCTCGACGTCACCCCACTGTCGCTCGGCATCGAGACGCTGGGCGGCGTGTTCACCCGCATCATCGACCGCAACACCACGATCCCGACCAAGAAGTCGCAGGTCTTCTCGACCGCCGAGGATAATCAGAACGCGGTGACGATCCGCGTCTTCCAAGGCGAGCGCGAGATGGCGGCCGACAACAAGATCCTCGGCCAGTTCGACCTGGTCGGCATTCCGCCGGCGCCGCGTGGCGTGCCGCAGGTCGAAGTCACTTTCGACATCGACGCCAACGGCATCGTCAACGTCAACGCCAAGGACAAGGCGACCGGCAAGGAGCAGCAGATCCGCATCCAGGCCTCGGGCGGCCTGTCCGAGACCGACATCGAGAAGATGGTCAAGGACGCGGAATCGCACGCCGAGGAAGACAAGAAACGCAAGGCGGCGGTTGAAGCCAAGAACCACGCCGAGGCTCTGGTCCACTCGACCGAGAAGGCGCTCGCCGAGCACGGCTCCAAGGTCGGAGACGCCGAGCGTTCCGCGATCGAGAACGCCATGGCCGACCTGAAGGAAGCCTTGAAGGGCGACGACGCCGACGCGATCCAGCAGAAGACCAATACGCTGGCGCAGGCTTCGATGAAGCTCGGCGAGGCGATGTACAAGCAGAGCCAGGAGGCACAAGGCCAGCCCGGCGCACCGGGCGCCGACGGCGCCTCTGGCGAGAAAAAAGAAGACGTGGTCGACGCGGAATTCACCGAAGTCGACGACGACAAGAACAACAAGAAGTCGGCCTAAGAGCCGTTGCAATGAAAGCCTCGTCCTTCGAGCAGCGCTTTGCGCACCTGAAGGGCGAGGCTTTTTCTTTCGGGCGGGGATAAGACGTGTCCAAGCGCGACTACTACGAAGTGCTCGGCGTAGCTCGCGCCTGCAACGAGGCCGAGCTCAAGGCCGCGTTCCGCAAGCTCGCCATGCAGCATCACCCGGATCGCAACCCCGGCGATTCCGAGTGCGAGCACAAGTTCAAGGAAGTCAACGAAGCCTATGACGTGCTCAAGGACGGCAACAAGCGTGCCGCCTATGACCGTTTCGGCCACGCCGCATTCGAGCAGGGTAGTCCCGGCGGCGCGCACGGCTTCGGCGCCGACTTCGCCACCTCGTTCGCCGACATCTTCGAGGATCTGTTCGGCATGGGCGGCGGCCGCCGCGGCGGCGGCGCGCGCGGCCCGGGCCGCGAACGCGGCTCCGACCTTCGCTACAACATGGAAATCACGCTGGATGAGGCCTACGCCGGCAAGGCCGCGCAGATCCGCATCCCGACCTCGGTGACTTGCGAAGCCTGCTCCGGCAGCGGCGCCAAGCCCGGTACCAAGCCGAAAGGTTGCGCGACCTGCGGCGGCGTCGGCAAGATCCGCCACGCCCAGGGCTTTTTCACCCTCGAGCGCACCTGCCCGACCTGCCAAGGCCGCGGCCTGACCATCGAGGATCCCTGCACCGCCTGTTCGGGCGCGGGACGCGTCACGCGCGAGCGGACTCTGTCGGTCAACATCCCGCGCGGCGTCGAGGACGGTACCCGCATCCGTCTCGCCGGCGAGGGCGAAGCCGGGGTGCGCGGCGGCTCCCCCGGCGATCTCTATATTTTCCTTTCTTTGGCGCCGCATCCGCTGTTCCAGCGCGACGGCGCCGATCTGCACTGCCGGGTGCCAATTTCGATGGTGACGGCCGCTTTAGGCGGCGAATTCGAAGTGCCGGCCATCGACGGTGGCAAGGCGCGCGTCAAAGTGCCGCCCGGCACCCAGAGCGGCGGCCGCTTCCGGCTCGCGGCCAAGGGCATGCCGGTGCTGCGGGCGAAGCAAACCGGCGACATGTACGTTCAGGTTGCGGTGGAAACGCCGCAAAACCTCACCAAGCGCCAGCGCGAATTGCTGGCGGAGTTTGAAAAGCTGTCGTCGAAGGAAACTCAGCCGGAATCGACCGGGTTCTTCGGCCGCGTCCGGGAATTTTTCGACGGATTGGGAAGCCGGGACGGCGAAACGGGCGACCCGTCTTGACCCTGCGCTTGGCGCCCTATACCGATTTGTTGCAGTCGCATGACTGCCGTATGTAGGCGTGGCCCCGCATAATGCCCCTTCACTCCATTGCCCGCGTTGAAAAGAAGCCGCTGCGTCTCGACGACGAGATGCAATTCATCCGCTCGTGGATCGAGAAGCCGATCTCGACCGGTGCGGTGATGCCATCCGGCAAGGCGCTGGCCCGCAGGATGGCGAGTTACGTCGATCCGGCGTCGAAAGGCCCGGTGATCGAGCTCGGACCAGGCACAGGTCCGGTGACCGAAGCGCTGGTCGCGCACGGCGTCGATCCGTCGCGGCTCGTACTGGTCGAATTCAACCCGACATTCTGCCGCCTGCTGCGCACGCGCTATCCGACGGCGACCGTGGTGCAGGGCGACGCCTACCGCCTGCGCCGTCTGCTCGAGACTTACGTGCGCGAGCCTGCGGCTGCCGTCGTGTCCGGCCTGCCGCTGGTGACCAAGCCGCTGCGCACGCGGCTGCGCCTGATCTCCGACGCCATGGGCCTGCTGGCGCCGTCGGCGCCCTTCATCCAGTTCACCTACGCGATGCTGCCGCCGATCCCGAAGGCGCTGTCCGGCATCACGGCGGAAGCCTCCGATCTGATCTGGCTGAACCTGCCGCCGGCGCGCGTTTGGGTCTATCGCGGCCGTTGAGCGTCGCGATTATGATACCGGTGGCCTGTTGGACGGAGCCGCCGATGCCAGCGCCGAAAATCCTCGTCATCCCTGGCTCGACCCGCGCCGGCTCGCACAACGTCAAGCTCGCGGCGCTGGCGGTGAAAGAGCTCACCTTGAACGACATCGAGGTGACGCGCATCTCGCTCGCCGATTACGAGCTGCCGATCTTCGAGGCCGGCACCGAGTTCAAGGGCGGCCCGCCCGCCAACGCGCTCAGGCTCAAGCAGATGATGATGGCGCACCACGGCGTGTTCATCGCCAGCCCCGAGTACAGCGCCTCGGTCACGCCGCTCTTGAAGAACGCGCTCGACTGGATTTCACGGGTGCGCGAACGCGGCGATCCGAACTACGCCGCGTTCAAGAATCGCGTGTTCGCGGTCAGCGCCGCCTCGTCATCCGCTACAGGCGGCGTGCGGGGCCTGATGGCGCTGCGGCAAGTTCTCGAGCTTGGCTGCGGCGCGCTCGTCATTCCCGAGCAGGTCTCGGTCGTCAACGCCGATCATGCTTTTGATGAAACCGATAATCTTGCCGACACCGGCACCGCCAATCTGTTGCGCGCGCAGCTTGACCGGCTGGTTGAGCTGGCGCGGCTGATGATGTAGCGCATGACCCCGAAAAGTGGGAACCGGTTTTCGGACAAGGTCACGCGCAAGAGGGTGATGAAGTGCTCGACGTGCGCGAACGCCTGATCGTCGCTCTCGACCTGGCCTCGGTGAAGGAAGCCGAGGCCATGGTGTCGCGGCTCGGCGACAGCGTCGTGTTTTACAAGATCGGCTACCAGCTTGCGTTTGCCGGCGGGCTGCCGTTCGCCGCCGGACTGATCGCCGCCGGCAAGCAGATATTCCTCGACCTCAAGCTGCACGACATCGGCAATACGGTGACCAAAGGCGTCGAGAGCGTGGCGCAGATCGGCGCCAGCTTCCTCACCGTCCACGCCTACCCGCAGACCATGAAGGCGGCGGTCGAAGGCAAGCAAGGCTCGACGCTGCGCATCCTCGCCGTCACCGTGCTGACGTCCTACGACGACGGCGACCTCGCCGCCGCCGGTTACGATCTCAGCGTCGGCGAGCTTGCGGCCGCGCGTGCGGCGCAGGCGCGCGACATCGGCATCGACGGGCTGGTCTGCTCGGCCGAGGAAGCGCCGAACCTGCGCGCCATTGCCGGCCCCGGCCTGGTGCTGGTGACGCCCGGCATCCGCCCGGCCGGCAGCGCCGTGGGCGACCAGAAACGGGTGATGACGCCGGGCAACGCGATCGCCGCCGGCGCCGACTATCTGGTGGTGGGCCGGCCGATTGTCGAAGCGGCCGATCCCAAGTCGGCCGCCGACCGCGTCGTCAACGAAATCGAACGAGCCATCAAATAAGGGAGGCGAGAATGCCAAAGGGATACTGGGTCGCGCGCGTCGATGTGAGTGACGAAGAGGGCTACAAGCCCTACGCCATGGCCAACCCTGCGATCTTCAAGAAGTTCGGCGGCAAGTTCGTCGTCCGGGCCGGCAAGTTCGAAAGCCCGGAAGGCACGCCGCGCGCGCGCAACGTCGTGATCGAATTCCCGGACTTTGCCGCCGCGCGGGCTTGCTACTATTCGCCCGAATATCAGCAGAACATCAAAGTGCGGCAGCCCCATGCGGTCGCCGAAATCCTCATTATCGAAGGCTACGACGGCCCGCAGCCGTAAGCTGTCAGTCGCCTTTTAACGCCCGCCGCGCTATATCCTCGGCCGACTTCGGAGCCTGACCCATGACCGCGATGCGGCTTGTGGTCGCCGGCGCCGGCGGGCGGATGGGCCGCACGCTGGTCAAGGCGATCGCCGACAACAAGGAGTTCGCGCTTGCCGGCGCGCTCGAGGACGGGCGCTCGCCGTTGATCGGCTGGGATTCCGGCGTGCTCGCGGGTATCCCCGAGAACGGCATGAAGCTTTCCGGTGACGCGCGCGCCTTGCTGGAGCAGGCCGACGGGATCGTCGACTTCACCGCGCCAATGGCGACGCTGCAGTTCGCCGCGCAGGCGGCGGCGCTGGGCAAGGTGCACATCATCGGCACCACCGGATTGGTCGGCGCCGACGAAGCAAAGATCAAGGACGCGGCCGAGAAGGTGGCGATCGTCAAATCCGGCAACATGAGCCGCGGCGTCAATCTGCTCGCCGCCTTGACCAGACGCGTGGCGCGGACGCTCGACAGGTCCTTCGATATCGAGATTCTCGAAATGCACCACAACCAGAAGATCGACGCGCCGTCCGGCACCGCGCTGCTGCTCGGACGCGCGGCCGCCGACGGGCGCGGCATCAATCTCGACGAATTCTCGTCGATCGATGGGCATGACGGCAAGCGCAAGCCCGGCGACATCGGGTTTGCCTCATTGCGCGGCGGCACCGTGGTCGGCGAGCACAGCGTCATTTTCGCCGGCCCCGCCGAACGCATCGAGCTCACGCACAAGGCCGAAGACCGCATGATCTTCGCCAGCGGCGCTCTGCAGGCGGCGGCCTGGGCGCGCACGCAAAAGCCGGGGCTCTATTCGATGATGGATGTGCTCGGCCTGAAGGATTTCTAGTTCGATAGCGTCAACCTGCCTGGAATGAACGAATGACAGACCGACTCCTCGTGCTCGTGCGTCACGGCCAGAGCGACTGGAACCTGAGGAACCTGTTCACCGGCTGGCGCGACGTCGACCTGACCGAGCAGGGCGTCAAGGAGGCGCGCGAAGCCGGCCGCAAGCTCAAGGCGCAGGGGATCACGTTCGACGTCGCCTATACCTCGGCGCTCAAGCGCGCGCAGCGCACGCTCGATCTGATGTTGGCCGAGATGGGCCAGACCAAGCTCCCGGTGTTCAAGGATCAGGCGCTCAACGAGCGCGATTACGGCGACCTCTCAGGCCTCAATAAGGACGAGGCGCGCAAGAAATGGGGCGAGGAGCAGGTGCACATCTGGCGCCGCTCCTACGACATCGCGCCGCCGGGCGGCGAGAGCCTGAAAGACACGCTGGCGCGTACGCTGCCTTATTACGTTACCGAGATCCTGCCGCGGGTGCTGCGCGGCGAGCGCGTGCTGGTGGCTGCGCACGGCAATTCGCTGCGCGCGCTGGTGATGGTGCTCGACCGGCATACGCCGGAGACCATCACCAAGCTGAACCTGGAAACCGGCGTGCCGATGATCTACCGGCTCAACGCCGATTCTACCGTCGCCTCGAAGCTGGACCTCGCCGCCTAGCGAACGGTGCCGACGACCTCGCCGGTCTGGCGGTTGACGATCACGCGCTGGCCGCCGGCGAGCGCGAAGCCCCACTGCGGATAACCGGGCACGCGATGGATCGGCGTGCCGTTGGGCACCGTGCCGCCTTGTGACACCGCACCGATGTCGCCCGACAGATTGTGCTGCTCGGTATAGCTCTGGATGTAACGCTGTACGTCGAGCGGCGCCTCGTCGTCATTGCCGTTCGCGCGCGCGACCGGGTCGTGATAGCGCCCGTCGATGCTGCCGCTCATCGCGCCGCTGACGTCGGGGTCGTGCGCCGACATATCGATGCTGCCGTCGGAGTGGACCGACTGGCCCCAGGCGAGCGCCGGGGCAATTGCGAGCAACGCCGCGAGAATGAGACTGCGCATGATCGGCTCCTGAGGTCGTGCCGTCACAACGCGGCAGGACCCAGGAATGTTCACATTCGCACGATCAGATAATGGTGACGCCCCTGTTCCGCGGGTGGAACTAGGCGGCGACTTTGCCGGCTTCCCAGCCGAGCATCGCGCGCTTGCGGGTGAGGCCCCAGTGATAGCCGGTGATGTCGCCGTTCTTGCCCACGACGCGGTGGCACGGCACGACGAAGCAGATGGGGTTCTTGCCGACCGCCGCGCCGACCGCGCGGGCGGCCTTCGGCTCGCCGATCTTGCGGGCGACGCTTGAGTAAGTGTCGAGCCGCCCCATGGGGATGTGGAGCAGCTTCTCCCACACCCGCACCTCGAAGTCGGTGCCGATCAGCACCACGCGCAACGGCTGGTCCTTGCGCCACAGCGCCGGATCGAAGATGCGGCGCGCGGTTGCCGCGGTTGCGGCGAAGTCCTCGACGTAGCGCGCCTTCGGCCAGCGCGAGCGCATGTCGTTGAGCGCCGAGCGTTCCTTGCCGGCGTCGGCCAGCGCGAGGCCGGCGAGCCCGCGCGGCGTCGTCATCACCAGCGCCATGCCGAACGGCGAGGGGTGGAAGCCGTAGGTGATGGTGAGGCCTTCGCCGCCGGTCTTCCATTCGCCCGGCGACATCGCCTCGTGGGTGACGAACAAATCGTGCAGGCGGCCGGGCCCGGACAGGCCGACCTCATAGGCGGCGTCGAGCACGCTCGCCGACGCACGCAACAAGTTGCGCGCGCTGTCGAGCGTCAGCGCTTGCAAAAATGCCTTCGGCGTCAGGCCGCACCAGCGGCGGAACAGGTGATGCAGTTCGGTCGGCGTCACGC
>Ga0265339_10002217_pt1 | contig 14086 bp, 13 predicted proteins | sample 4CB219metaG_FD_202085 | JGI IMG/M metagenome (GOLD analysis project Ga0265339, IMG submission 202085) | Rhizosphere microbial communities from Carex aquatilis grown in University of Washington, Seatle, WA, United States - 4-CB2-19 metaG | ecosystem: Host-associated > Plants > Roots >...
GTCGCGAGCGATCATGCCCGCTCCGGCCGGTCCAGGGTTACCACGAGAGCCGCCGTCGATATTGATGGTCAATTTCATATGTACTACCGGTGGGATAGAGCTGGTTAACTAGTTGACTGGTTGACTGGTTGATTGGTTGATTGGTTAACTAGTTACTTGGTTTCCTCATGGATTCGTTGGTTGACTCAAACGCGCCCAAACAGGGGAGGTTGCCCGTGCACTGGCTTGGTTTGGCCAGTTAACAAGTTAACCAGTTAACGCCGTAACCGATTTTATACCGTTTGTCCTTCGGCCTTTACCTCGATGAACAGGATTCGTCCGCAGTTGTCACAGGTGCGGATTTCATCGCGGGTGCGAAGGGCATTGGCGTGCTCGGCATTGAGGCTCATGTAGCAGCCCCCGCAGGTGTATTCGAAGGGCGGGCGTCGGCCTTGGACTTCGACGGTGGCCATCGCGTCGCCGTCATTGCTTTCGGCAATGCGGTCGAAGATACTCAGGATGTCGCGTGGGACGCTCTTGGCGGCCTCGGCGCGCTTGGCGGTGAGGTCCGCGAACATGGTGTTGAGCTTGGTGATCTCGGCCTCGCTGGCGGCCTTGAGGTCCTCGAGCCGTTTGACTTCGGCGGCGATGCCTTCCTGGGCCTTAGCGGCCTGCGCCTTGATGGCGTCGACATCGGTCATGATCTTGAGGACTTCTTCCTCGACCTTGGCGTTATCGGCCTTGGTGGAATTGATCTGGGTCAGGAGGGCGGCGTATTCCTTGTTGGTCTTTGTGGTATTGAGGGAGGTGCGGAGCTTGGCGACCTGGGCCTCTTTTTCGCGTAGGTCCAGTTCCAGGCGATCGGCGTCCTTGCGTCGGACCAGGGCCTTGTCGAGCATCGCCTGGTTGTCGGCATTGAGTTGTTCGATACGTTTTTCCTGTGCGACCACAGCGCCGCGCCGGGTGCGGAGTCGTCCTCGCACGTGTGCCAACTGACGTTCAATTGATTGCAGATGCGTCAAAGCCAAGAGCATCGGTCCCATCTATCGGCCCTCTTCACTTGTAAACGAAGGATCGTAAGTAAGCAGTCCATTATCAGGTTCTACATGCCAAACTGCAAGGAAGTTCTCACAGCGGCAAGACCTTGGACTGCTGCCTACTCCGGCCGGAGCACCAACTCCGATGGCTCTTTCGACAGGCGGACACCGGGTATCGTCAATAGGCCGGCGGCGTCAGGCTTGATCTTGCCCGTGAGGGCGCAGCCCCCGCCGCCCTTCGCGGTCCCGATAATGGTATAGACATAAGTCTTGCCCGGCTGAACCTTGAACTGCTGCAGCCGCCTCAGAGTGACATAGGCAGTCGCCTCCTTTGGCGCCGGGGCAGTTGTCGCCGCCGGCGACGTCGTGGGTGTCGGGGCAACCATCCACAGTTTCATCGCAAAGGCGGCAGGCGTATCCAGCACATTCTTCCGCCGGAAGAGCGCGTTTATCTGGCCGTGGGGGTCGGCGTGTTCCTTTTTTGTCCAGGGGTTTATCTGGTCGGTGCTGGCGTTGGTGAAGGCCGGGTACGCCTCGTTCTTGCGGATCTCCAGCCACGGGAACGCCATCGTGTCTGGCATGTCCTTGTGAAACTTATGACCCTCGCCCGTATGGCCAATCGGCGCCCAGCCCATCACAAGCGCCAGGCGACCGGCCTTGGCAGCGTTGATGAGCACGCCCTGGTCCTTGGACCAGTCATCGTTGGTTGCCGACATGTCAAGCACCGGCGGCGGATCGGCCAGGCCAGATGCCGACATCTGGCGCAGCCACGCGTCGCGGCTGACCTGCGTGGCGTCGGCCGGTGCGTCTGTCCAGCCCATGCGGGCCTTGGCATGCTGTGTGCCAGCGGGGACCCAGACGCACACGGAGGCAAAGATGTCGCCGTGGTTCAGGCCAAGCCCCAGGCTGCCCGAACCGCCCATGGACAAGCCGCACAGGTAGACGCGATTGCGATCAATCTTGTACTTGCTGATCACCCATTCGATCTCATCGAGCACGCGGTTTTCCGTGGGGGTCAGCATCTTGCCATACTTGTCCGGCTTTGCGTTCAGGGTCTGGGCGCCCCACCACCAGTCCTGTTTGCCGTTGGCACGGCAGTCGACGTACAGGCCGTACATTCCCTGCGGCGTGCGGTAGATCTCGATGTCGTCCTTGTTCCACATCGACGCGGTGCAGCTCGTACCATCGTGGCCGGCCGAGTGAAGCACCACGTAGAGCGGCGCGTTCTCGACGGGCTTATCTCCGGGCTTGACCAGGAAGAAGTAATCTCGCTGCGGCGCGGCGTAGCCCCAGGCCGGCCGGTCGCCGTGGGTATATCGCTCGATGGGGCGAGAGTCGAAGGCCTTTGTGTAGGTGTTCTTGGTGTCCAGCGTCGGAGGCCAGTCGGCGGGGTTATCCCTCTGCGTCGTCGCCGGCCCTGTAGCGGTCGGCCCGGAGGTCGCGGGCGTTGCCGCCCAAGCCATGCTTACAATCGCCATCACCGTGCAGCCGCCCATAAGTAACAGAGATTTCTTCATGAATCGACTCCTCATGAAACCATGTGTCCATCCGGAGACGCCGATGCGCCGACACCCGGGAGTATATCCAAACCCATTGGCTAATGGCTAATGGCTGTTTTTCCCGATATCATTCAGACATATGAAAATCGTTATAGCACCCGATTCGTTCAAGGAATGTTTGGCCGCTTCGGCGGTGGCGCAGGCGATAGCTCGCGGCGTGCTGGCTGTATGCGGCGACGCTGAGTTGGATCTTTGCCCGATGGCCGACGGCGGCGAAGGGACTGTCGAGGCAATGGTCGCAGCCACCGGCGGACGCATGATGACCGCCGACGTGTTCGACCCGCTGGGTAAGCCCATCCGCGCGCACTGGGGCCTTTTGGGCTCCGCAGGCGGGCCGGGACTGCTGCCAGGCGAACTGGGACTGCTGGGGGCCGTCGCCGAGGGCGAGGCCGAGAACACGCCTGCGGGCGAACTGACAGCCGTCATTGAGATGGCCGCCGCCTCCGGACTGCACCTGGTGCCGCCCGAACTGCGCGACCCTCTGCGGACCACCACCTTCGGCACAGGGCAACTAATACGAGCGGCAATGGACGCCGGGGCCCGCAAGATCATCCTGGGCATCGGCGGCTCGTCCACGGTGGATGGCGGCTGCGGTGCTGCCCAAGCCCTGGGCGTGACCTTCCTTGACAAAAAGGGGCAAGTAATAGTCTGCGGCATGGGCGGCGGGGCCCTGAGCAGCATTGGCAAGATCGACGTTTCGGGGATCGACCCCCGGCTGGCGGGCGTCTCCCTCCGCATCGCCTGCGACGTGAAGAATCCAATGACCGGGGTCAATGGAGCTGCCGCCGTCTACGGGCCTCAGAAGGGCGCAACGCCCGAGATGGTCCAGCAACTGGATGATGGTCTGGCCCACCTGGCGGCGGTGTTGCGGGAGCAGGTCGGCGTAGACGTGGAGTTCACACCCGGCGCGGGCGCAGCAGGTGGGCTGGGCGCAGGGCTGCTGGCCCTGGCCGGCGGCAAACTGGAACCCGGGCTCACGATGGTCGCGCAGGCCGTGGGACTCAAACGCCGCGTCGCTAATGCGGACCTGGTATTCACTGGCGAGGGCAAGCTCGATCATTCCAGCCGATTCGGCAAGACGGCGGTCGGCGTATGCGAACTGGCCCGCCACGCCGGCGCCCGGGTTATCTGCATCCCAGGCCAGGCCGCCGAAAACGCGCCCCGCGATCTCTTCAACGGCGTCTACCCGCTGGTAAATGCCCAGACCCCTCCGCGCACGGCCATGCTACGCAGTCAGGAACTGCTCACCGAGCGGGCCACGCAGGCCATGCAGGACTACCTGGCGAATCGGCTGTAGTCCGACGAAACGTCGGCCATCGAGAGGACACCGAGAACGCCATTTTTTGTTTTCGACGACCCAAAGTACCTCGGCCGGGAGATCGACGATCCTGGGGCTTGTGGCCGTGGTCGTTTTGTGCGCGCACAAAGTACGGCATGACAAGGATTACAGCCGTTATTATTCGGACCTTCGCGAAAACACAGGACTTATGAACGTCTTTCGACTCCGACTTTTCCGATTTCGAGCTCAAAATCGCCAAAATCGATTCTAAAGGGCTCGGACGTGAAAAGTGCTATATCACATTGTGATTACTAGGGTGCCACGGCTAAGCCCGTCGTTTGGGCGCGGCCGTGTTTGTGTCCTGGCGCCCCGCACGGCCGCGCGAGCAAACATCGCTCGCTTGACCGTGGCACCCTTCATGGCACCCGGTCCGAATCTGCCTGCAACCGTGACGTGCACCCGCCGGCAGGGTCGTGGACTCGCGAAGCTTGCCTCAGCTGACGCCTTGCTGTATAGTGCATTCATACCAGAGGGACCCACACAGATGCCCATTTATGAATACACCTGCCAGGCCTGCGGAAGCGACTTTGAACTGTTGGTGATGTCCGCTGCCACCAAGCTGGCCTGCCCCCAGTGCGGATCCAAGAAACTCGATAAGAAGTTTTCCACCTTCGCCGCCCACCAGGCCTCTCCCGTTGGCACGGTCTGTGCCGATGGCGGCTGCCCGGGCGCCAGCGGAGGCAAAAGCCCATGCTCCGGCGGCAAGTGCCCGTTTTCGGGGTAGTCTTAGTCGCTAATGAAAGAGCAAAAAGGCAGAGCCCATTCTGGCAGAGGGCAGACTGCTCATCGCTCTGTGGAATCTGCGCAAACCGCGGACAAACGCCGCAAGTCACCCGATATTCGAGTTCTCCCTCACCACCTCGACCGCTCGACGGACATCTGCCTCCGGGCCTGAGGTGATCAATATCGCCCGGGTATTTCGCAGGCGATGAATATTCTCAACAATTGACGTCGGGCTGGCATCGATCATGATCGCGTTGCCGCCACTGTCTGCATAGAACTTCTCTACCGTATCCATTGTCGGCGGATAGTTGGGGTCGTTGGAGACCTGGATGAGCGAATCCTTGACCTCCTCGCCGATCACATCCTGCACTTTGATCCCCATCGCGTGGTGGTGCACCATGATCTTGCCCACGGCCTGGCGAATGCGTGTTGTCCAGGGCATGCCCCACTGGCGCGATATGTCCGGGCCGGACATGTCCATCAGGTCCTCGCTGAGAAAGACGGCGTTTCGAGGCCCCAAGCCACCCCAGAACGGCACGCCGACCTCGGCGAACTGGCGTCCCAGGATCTTTCGATGCTCTTGTTCGAAGGCAATAATCGTGTCGGTACAGCGATCCAGCAGGGCCGAAAGCTTCTCAGGATTGTCGTAATAGTCCAGGAAGATGTCGTTACCGCGGAGGGCGTTGGCCATGTCAAGCGGGCTGTAGTGGGGATGCCCGGTGATCAGGTACGTGCCATCGTCGTGTTCCACCCAGTACTGGAGCATCTCCAGGACAAGCTTGACCCAGCGGTTATTGCGATCAAACCGGACCTCGTCCAGCCGGCGGTAGCCGTCGGGACCTTCCAGCGGGTGATCGGCCCAACTTGTCCACTCAGCCATCCGCACGGGCACGTCGATGACGTACGCATGGTGGATGGCGATGCCGAAGTCGGGATACACCCAGGGAATGAAGTCGTCGTCCAGATTCTCATTTGGCGCTGCAAGGGTCTGTGCGCCCTTGATCACGTCGGCAGCCATTTCCAGGTGCCCGCCGCGGGTGAAGTCGTAGTCAAAGAGGTTCTTCTTCCGCAGCCAACCCTGCCGCACGGCGATCAGCAGATCGCCGGGCCGGCCGGACTGATAGAACTTGTGGTAACGCTCAATTCGCTTGTTAAGGTCCATGGACCAGAGCGTAAACAAGCGTCAGCCCGAAGGCAAGAGTGCAGCATGGGCGTAGTAACTGAGGGTCCTTCACCGTATAATCGACGGTTCATGGAACTATCAATGGACAAGATTCGTGTGTTGGAGATGACGCCGCAACAGCTTACGGCCGCCTTGGCCGAGCGAGGGCAGCCGGCCTATCGAGCTGCGCAGTTGAGCGACTGGGTGTTCAAGAAGGGCGTGGTCGATCCGCAGCAGATGACTAACCTGCCGCCGGCACTGCGCGAGGCGGTGGAGGTTCTCAGCAGCACCGTGGCCAACCGCTTTGAAAGCGACGACGGCACGACCAAGCTACTGCTGCAACTGGCCGACGGCGAGCACGTCGAGTGCGTGCTGATACCGACGACGGACCGCGCGACTGCCTGCGTGTCCACACAGGTCGGATGCGGCATGGGGTGCAAGTTCTGTGCGTCGGGCCTTCTGGGCATGAAGCGTAACCTCACCAGCGGCGAGATACTCCAGCAGATACTGCACCTGCAGCAGGCCACCGGACGCAAGGTCACCAATGTCGTGTTCATGGGCATCGGCGAGCCACTGGCCAATTACGAGCGCACTGTGACCGCCATCCGCGGGATCGTCGATCCCCAGCGGCTGGGCATATCCGCCCGCAGCGTGATCGTCTCGACGGTGGGCCTGCCAAATGCCATTCGCCGGCTTGCCAAGGAGGACCTGCCAATCACGCTGGCGATCTCCCTGCACGCACCAAACGACATTCTGCGACGCCAGCTCATGCCGGCGGCAGAGCGGTTCACCATCGAGGAGATTCTCGACGCCGCCAGGACCTTTTACGAGGCCCGCCACCGCGAGGTGACCCTGGAGTACATTCTCATCGGCGGTGTCAACGATACCCCAGTGTGCGCCGAGGCACTCGCCCAACTTGCCCACCAGTTACGATGCAACGTCAACCTCATCCGCTATAACCCCGTCGAGTCCCTGCCATACCAAAAGCCCAACCACTTGGCCGTCCAGAATTTCGCCCACCGACTCAAGAAAAAGGGCGTCAATGCCAACATCCGCCGCTCCAGAGGCTTGGATGCAGCCGCCGCCTGCGGGCAATTGCGACACGAGCGGGAAGAAGAAGACGACGGGGATGTTTAGCAGAGGATAGACAGGCTCTCATTAATAAGGATGCTATCTTCGGCCGTCACGAAATCCGAAATCCGAAGCTCGAAATTCGAAACAAACGGCAATGATCCAAACAGCAAATTCCAAACACGGAGAAGAAGGGCACATCGGCTTGGCAGTCGAGCGGGCTCTGCCTTTTTGCTCTTTTTCACGTGGCATAGAAAAGAGCAAAAAGGCAGAGCCATCTCAAAGGATGCGCCTCTGCGTTTGAGAATTGCCGTTTGTGATTTGAGATTTGTTTCGGATTTCGAGATTCGAATTTCGAGTTTTTGACCCTGATAAGACATCCTCAGCGCGAGACACTACACCAGCATCGCTTGGTTGTTTCGACACTTCTTCGTTATACTACGGTTCAAAGCAGTTGGGAGGAGTTGCTTATTCCGGACCAGCGGCAACAGAACAATCCGCGGATCAAGCTCGCACCTTGGGCTCAGCAGGACGAGGACGTCCAGCTAATGCTGCGTTTTCGCGATGGCGACGCCAAGGCGTTTGACGAGCTTGTCCAGCGTAACACCAGCAAGGTTCACGCCTTGGTCTTTCGCTTTTTGGGAGACCCCGGGCAGGTGGAGGACCTCACGCAGGAAGTCTTTCTGCGAATCTACCGCACCGTCAAGCGCTACCAGCCCACCGCCAAGTTCAGCACGTGGCTGTATCGCATTACGGCCAACCTGTGCTTCAACGTCCTGCGCTCCCGCAAGAAGGGGCAGATTCGCCAGATCAAGGGCGACGGCGATAATGCGGACGATTTTTCGCAAGAAATCCCCGATCCTCGCAACGAGCCACCGCACGAGCGCATGGACGCCCGCGAACTGAGGGAGCACGTCGGCCGCGCTATCGATGAGCTACCGGACAACCAAAAGGTGGCCATCGTCCTTAATAAATACGAACTCAAGAGTTACGAGGAAATAGCAGCCGTACTGGACTGCTCGACGATGGCCGTAAAAAGCCTTCTAAGCCGAGCCCGCAGTAACCTTAAACAGTCGCTGAACCGATACATAGAAAAAGGCTGAAGAATAGGCTGGAGACCGGAGACTGGAGACCTTAGGCGCTCTAGCAAGGCGTCCTTGGCGGGTGCTTTACGACCACGCGTCTGTTGCGGGCTTGCCGGTGGACGAAAATGCAATTCGCCGCGCCTAAAGCCTACAGCCTAAGGCCTCCAGTCTTTTTTGGATTTTGCGAGAAACTTCTTCTTCGCCGACCGGTTGAATAAGCAGATGAACAGTGACATGTCACAAGTTGATCACGAACGCCTGAGCGCGTACTTCGACGGTGAGCTGAACGAGGTCGAGGCACGGCAGGTTATGCAGTTGATCGCCTCCCAGGCCCAATGGGCCCAGGCGTACGCACAACTGCAAGCCCTTGACGACGTACTGGACACATACGAGACGCCGTCCCCGGCGGCAGACCTGTCTGCAAGGATTATTGCCGCCAGTCGCCAGGCACAGCGACCCCGGGCCGTTCGCGTCCTGCGAATCGCACTGCCCATTGCGGCGGCCGCGGCGATTGCCTTGGCAGCGGTCCTGGTCTGGCCGACGATCAGCGGCAGGCACGAGAGTCAGAATCTGCCGGTCGCCAGCGGCGGGACAGGGGAGAAGGTCCAGGCCGTCGAGACGCTGGCCAGCGAGCAGTTGCACTTTTTCACGAATATCGAATCAATCCAGACCTTGGCGGACAATGAGTCGTTGCTCAATGACGACACAATGGCCGCCTTGGCGGAATTGGAGGGCCCTCGACAGGGCAGTTAGTGAAGCTGTATGAAAAAGGTGTGTAAAAACATCATTATTTTCGCGCTGGCGGCAGCATTGCTTCCGGCCGCAGCTTGGGCCCAGACGGCTAAGAAGTCCGACAAGGACCTCGTGACCAAGGCCCATCAGCTCCAGGTTAGGCTCAAGCTGATGGAGGCCGGTGACAGCCAGCTCATGGCCGCTCGGCTAAGCAACGGCTTGGAGTGGGACAAGCTCACCCCCGACCAACGAGAAAAGATCCGCGAAGAAGTACTGGCCTTCATGAGCAAGTCCGAAGTGGAGCAGGAAAAGCTTATTAAGCACTACCAGCGGCTTATCAGGCTCGATAACGACCAGCGTGAGGCGTACCTGCATCGTGCGGCCTGGCTTAGGGTAGTCGTCGAAAGCTTTACACCACAGGAGCGGCAGGCGATGGAGGCGTTATCGCCCCAGGAACGCGCCGCCAAGCTGCTGGAGCGCAAAGAGACTCTTATTCGGCGAGGCACGCTGCCCCAGGACGCCCCGGTCAGCCAGTCGCCTACGGCGACGACCCAGCCGTAATCCTGACGATCCGAAGGAACGTTCTAACGTATAAGTAATAACTTCCCAGGTTACATGACCTGACGGCGGCGATCCAAATGGATCGCCGCTCTTGTTGAACCAAAGGAAGAGACATAACTGGTGTAGTGGGTCATTAGTGTCGCGAATTCTGACGCGTAAGCCCGAATGACGAAGCACGAGGATCATACAGTCAAAGACTGAATGGTTGGCGCTGGCCGCGGTATTCCGGAAGCTCGTCATTCGGGCTTGTTTCGACATTCGAGCTTCGTCATTCGGGCTTTGGAAGGACGAAGGTTAGGGCACGATCTAATTGACGCAGTAGACTAACACCAAGCGGCGAAGGCCGGCCGAAGGAAACGGTCGACGTTTGGAAAAACAAACGACCCCCTAGCGGATGGATTCCAAAGCCTGTACACTGTTGTCTGCCTCAAGCATGACTGTTTTAGCAGGAGCTTACGAATGAAGCTTTCAGACATCGTGGTCGCCGACGCCATCATCCCCGAATTAGCGTCCAAGACCCGGGACGAAGTGATTACCGAATTGGTGGAGTCTCTTGCCACCTCCGGGGCGATTCCAGCCAAGAGCACCAAGGACGTCATCAAGGCCGTGCTGGCGCGTGAGCAGCAAGCCACCACGGGCATCGGCAAGGGCGTGGCGCTGCCCCATGCCAAGCTAAAGGGCATCAAGAAGGCCATCGCGACGATCGGGCGAACCAGCGCCGGCGTGGACTTTTCCGCCCTGGATTACAAGCCCGTCTACAGCGTGATCCTGCTGCTGTCGAGCCCCGAAAAGCCCGACGAGCATCTCCAGGCGATGGAGACGATCTTCAAGCATGTCCAGCGCGACATCTTCCGTAAATTCCTCCGCCAAAGTGAGACGAAGGAAGCCATCGTGGACCTGATCCACGAGGCCGATGAGCTGGGCTAAATACTTTCAACGCGTCGGGGCCAAAAGGCCCCTGCACGGGTGCGCCAATTGGCTAGTTTTGACCTAGAAGCAAAGATCCCCAACAAGTACGGCCTGCACGCGCGTCCCGCGATGCAGTTCGTCGAGTTGGCCAATAAGTACAGCAGTAAGATCGACGTCTCCAACGGCTCTTTGACCGTCGACGCCAAGAGCATCATGTCCGTGATGCGACTGGCGGGCACCAAGGGAACCGTGCTGAAGATCTCCGCCGACGGACCAGACGCCCAGGCGGCCGCCGAGGCCCTGGCTAAACTGGTAAACGACGGGTTCGGCGAGATGGAAGACGAGGCCGGCGCCCAGGTCTGATTGAGCCGGGTCCTTAGCAGGATAGATTAAGACAGGATGCATTTCGTGATGGACTGTGCTGACCTGTATCTTGCTTGATTGTCCACATGCGGTAACGGCCGCACGTTAGTGAAGTTCGTACAAATAACGTAAGATCCACTTTCTCGAGACCGAACGGTAGGCCGGGCTCCGCCAGGCGCCGGCTTCGGTAAGCGTGTAGCGGGATGAAGATCAAGAAGGGCATAGGGGTCAGCCCAGGCGTGGCGATTGCCCAGGCCGTGGTGCTGGACACCGAAGAGTTCGACATACCGCAACGGCATGTCCCCGTGGACCATGCGCAGGCGGAACTGGCGAGGCTCCGAAAGGCCCTTGGCATCTCCAAGAAGGAGATCCAGGACCTCCGCAAACGCACGGCCGAGAAGATCGACAAGAAGACGGCCGGCATCTTTGACTATCACCTGATGCTCCTGGAGGACAAGGAGCTAGGCAAACAATTCACCGAGATGGTCCAGGGCGGGCACGTAACGGCGGAATATGCCGTCGCCACGGTGCTGCGGAACTACGCCCGGTTCTTCCACGACATGCCCGAGCACCTGGCCGACCGGGTGCACGACGTGTACGACATCGAGAAGCGGCTGCTGCGGAACCTCTGCGGGCAGCATCGCCAGAGCCTCTCGCACCTGAAGCGCGACGTGGTGGTGCTGGCACACGACCTAACCCCCAGCCAGACCGCGGGCATGGACCGCGAGCACGTGCGGGGCATCGCCATCGACGTCGGCGGGCAGACAAGTCACACAGCCATCGTGGCCAGAGCGCTGGGATTGCCGGCCGTGGTGGGCCTCAACGACGTGACATCCGAGGTCGCCGGCGGCGACACGATCATCATCGACGGCAATCGCGGCGTGGTGGTGGTCAATCCCGACAATAACACACTGGCCGACTACCAGCAATTCGCCCGCCAGCAGGTGGAGTTCATCCACAGCCTGGACGCCCTGCGCGACCTGCCGGCCATCACTCGCGACGGACACGAGGTTGTCCTCCTGGGCAACATCGAATTCCCCAACGAAGCCACCGGCGTGCTGGACAAGGGCGGGCAGGGCATTGGCCTATACCGCACTGAGTTCCTGTACCTGGGCAGCGATACCGAGCCGACCGAAGAAGACCACTACGACGCCTACCGCGAAGTGCTGAGCCTGTGCTCGGACCGCCCGGTCGTTATCCGAACGCTGGACCTGGGCGCCGATAAATACACCCAAAGCCGCGCACGCGTCCCGGAACGCAACCCCATGCTGGGCCTGCGATCCATCCGCTTCTGCCTGCAGAACCTGCCGATCTTCAAGACGCAGATCCGCGCAATCCTGCGGGCGGCCGTAAACACCCAGGCGAGCATCCTGTTCCCGCTGCTGTCTAACCTTTTGGAGCTGCGCCAGGCCAAAACCGTCGTGCGGGACGTGATCGAGGACCTTGAAGAGGACGGCATCGAGCACTCGCCTGACTTGCCAATCGGCATCATGGTCGAGACGCCCTCAGCCGCCCTGCAGTGCGATGCCTTCGCGCAAGAGGTCGACTTCTTCTCGATCGGCACCAACGACCTGATCCAGTACACGCTGGCCGTCGACCGAGGCAACGAGAAGGTGGCGTCGCTGTTCACGGCCGCCAACCCGGCGGTCCTGCGGCTGATCAAGGAAGTCATTCGCGCCGGTCAGCGGTACGACGTACCGGTGAGCATGTGCGGCGAGATGGCTGGCGATGCGATGTACACCGTGCTCTTGCTGGGGCTTGGGCTGCGGACGTTCAGCGTCTCGCCACCGGCGATCCCTGAGGTCAAGAAGATCATTCGCAGCGTCACGATGGAGCAGGCCCTGGAAGTGGCACGCCGCGTGATGAGTTTCGACAGCGAAAAAGAGATCGTCAACTACCTGCGCATGGAAACGCACAAACTATTGCCCGAGGCGTACCCGGATTAAGAATAGGACTAACCGCAGAGAACACAGAGGACGCAGAGAAGACACGAAATAACCGTTGAAATCAGGTTGGGCTGGTCGCTTCAGCGAACCAGCGCGAAGCACCCGCGGGATCGCAAGATCAAGCCCGCCCAACAACTTTGACTCTGCGATCTCTGCATTCTCTGCGGTGAATAGAACAAGGCGCCGACCGTCGGCGACGAGATAGACATTGGACGTAACCCAACAACAGACTGAAAGGACCCAACAAGCGAATTTGCCACAGAAGTGGGCAGTGACGGTGGCCATTGAGGGCGATCTGCGATTCTTGTCGCATCATGACATGATGCGGGTCGTGGAGCGCCTGGCGGTGAGGGCAAAGTTGCCCCTGCATTATTCGCAGGGTTTCAATCCCCGCCCGGCCTTGTCGCTGGTTTTGCCGCGTCCGGTCGGCGTGGCTAGCAGGTGTGACCTGCTGGCCATGACGCTCGACGCGCCAATCGAGGCGGCGGATCTGTGTGCCCGCATGGCCCAGACCGCCCCCGTGGGCCTGTCGATCCGCGGCGCCGCCATCATGGCGGCGGGTCAGCGGCCACTGGCCCGTTTGGCGCAGTACGAGTTGCCCCTGGCGGACCACAAGGTCCAGCCCGTGCGGCAGCGACTGGCGGAGCTGCAGGACCAGCCGACCTGGCCAATCAGACGACTCACCGGCGACGAATCCCTCCAAATCGACCCCACCGCGGGAAAGGCCATGGACCTACGCCCAATGGTGCCGTCGATGACGTTGGAGGGCAATACCCTGCACCTGACGCTGGTCCCACTGGACCAAGCCTGGGCACGCCCCGGCGAGGTCCTGAGGCTGCTGAACCTGGACGAGCGGCTGGATCTGGCAGGGATGATCCGCACGGCCGTCGATTATGGGATACCTACGCCATGACGGCCCATCAAAACCCACCACTGAAGGCAATCGCGAGGTAAGTAACAAGACCATGACCCGAGAAATGCTGATTAATACCGTTGAGGGGCAGGAGTGCCGAATAGCGATCGTCGAGAACGGCATCCTGGAGGAGTTGTACGTAGAGCGCGTGTCGGCGGCCAGCCACGTCGGCAACATATACAAAGGCCGCATCACGAATGTTGAGCCGTCGATACAGGCCGCTTTCGTGGACTTTGGCCTGGGCAAAAACGGCTTCTTGCACATCAGCGACGTAAACCCGTCGTACTTTCCCAAGGGTCGCCGCGGCGGCCAGCAGGAGACGGTTGGGCGCAAAAAGGCCCACCGTGACCGCCCGCCGATCCAGGAATGCCTGCGCCGCGGCCAGGAAGTGATCGTCCAGTTGACCAAGGAAGGCATTGGCACAAAGGGCCCGACGCTGACGACGTACCTGTCAGTCCCGGGACGCCTGCTGGTGATGATGCCCGGCATGAGCCGGCTGGGTGTCTCCCGCAAGATCGAGAACGACGACGCCCGCGACAAGGCACGCGCAATCCTCGCCGAGCTCGCGCCGCCGCAGGACATGGGCTTCATCGTCCGCACCGCCGCGATCGACCGCCCCAAGAAGGAGTTCCTTCGCGACCTGAATTACCTGCTGCGGCTGTGGCGGAACGTCAAGCGGCGGATCAATTCCACCAAGACGCCCGCGG
>Ga0265339_10002221_pt1 | contig 14076 bp, 12 predicted proteins | sample 4CB219metaG_FD_202085 | JGI IMG/M metagenome (GOLD analysis project Ga0265339, IMG submission 202085) | Rhizosphere microbial communities from Carex aquatilis grown in University of Washington, Seatle, WA, United States - 4-CB2-19 metaG | ecosystem: Host-associated > Plants > Roots >...
GTGAACGTGAACGTGGTCCTAGACGTAGTCGCTGACGCTGTCGTGTGCCTGGACGCGTGCGTACAAGCACACGACAGCGACTACGACAGCGTTTATGACCACGACCACGTCCACGTGAAGAAGCCCTAGTCTAGTGCGGGACCCTGACAGGGTCCCGCGCCCCCGGCGCTCGGGCACGCGGGAGGATAGCCGCGGCTCCTGGCCGTTTCCCCGAGTTCGCCGACCTGTGACCCTCGCGGGCGCGCCGGCCGTGTAAACGAAAGACCGGCTCGCTGGTCAGGAAGTTTTAGCGGCGCGCCTCGTTCGATAGAGGGACCGGGAAGGCGCGCGTGTCGCGATCGGGGGACCGCGGCACGCGCGCCGACCGGATTCCGTGCAACCGCTAGCGCGTGTCGACGGTGACGTCGGCGGAGAGGCCGGGGCGGAGGACGAGGTCGGCGGGCGCATCGACGAGCGAGATGCGGATGGGCACGCGCTGGACGACCTTCACGAAGTTGCCGGTCGAGTTGTCGGGCGGGAGCAGCGAGAAGCTCGAGCCCGTGCCGCCGGCGAGGCTCTCGATCTTGCCGGCGAGCGTGCGGCCCGGGAAGGCGTCGACGGCGATCGCGGCGGGCTGGCCGGGGCGCATCTTGCCGATCTGCGTCTCCTTGAAGCTGGCCACGATGTAGGTCTCCGACGGCACGAGCTCGACGAGCGGCTGGCCGACGGCGACGAGCTGCCCCTCGTGCACCGAGAGCTTCGAGGCCCAGCCGTCGGCGGGCGCGACGATGCGCGTATAGCCCACCTGGAGCTTGGCCAGCGCGAGGGCCGCCTGCGCGCTGCGCACGCGCGCCTCGGCGAGCGCCGCGCCCGCGTGGGCCGCCGCGATCTGCGGCGCGACGGGCGCGCTCTGGTCGACGCGGCCGCGCGCCTCTCCCACGCGGCTCTGCGCGCTCACACGGCCGTCCATGGCGAGCGCCACCTGCGCGTCGGCCTGCGCCTTCGAGGCGCGGGCGCCGTCGAGCGCGAGGCGCGCCGTGTCGAGCTGCTGCTGCGGCACGGCGCCGGCCGTGTGCAGGGTCTCGGCGCGCGAGAAGTCGATCTGCGCCTTCTGGAGGTCGGATTCGGCGCGCACGGCGGCCGCCTTCGCGCTCGCGAGCTGCGCCTCCGCCGTGCCCACCCCCGCCGCGGAGCCGGAGAGCGCCGCTTTCGCGCTCGCGAGGCCGCCCTTCGACGTCGCCGCGACGATCTGCTCCTGCGCCTCGGCCGCCTGCGCCTGCGCCTCCGCCGTCCCGAGCTCGGCCTCGGCCTGCTGCTGCTTGGCGAGCAGGTCCGCCGCGTCGAGCTCGATGAGCAGCTCGCCCTTCTTCACCGTCTGGTTCTCGTGGATGTGGACGCGCGCGACGACGCCCGAGACGCGCGCCGACACCGGCACCATGTCCGCCGCGATCTGCGCGTCGTCCGTGGTCTCGCGCCCGTGCGTCATGACAGCGTAGCTACCGATGGCGACGAGCGCGACGAGCGCGATGACGCCGAGGATGACGAACGGCTTTCGCTTCCTCGGCGGCGGCGCGGCCTCGGTGTCCGGCGTCTGGCTCTTGGGCTCGGCTTTGAGGGCGGTGGGCTGTCTGGCTGTTTCCATGGTGTGTCTCTAGTGAAGGTCGATTTTGGGCTGCGGCACGCCCTTGGGCTTGCGCAGGAAGATGGCGAACGGGATGACGAGCAGGAAGGCGATGCCGGCGAAGAGGAACATCCGCTCGAAGCCGAGCACGGAGGACTGCTGGGCGAGCGTGCCGTCGAGGATGCGCAGCGCGGTCTGGCGCGCGCCCGCCGCGTCGAACCCGCGCGCGACGAGGCCCGCCTGGATGGCGGAGAGCCGGGCCATGACCTCGGGCCGGCCGAGGTCGATGTGCGCGGACAGGCCCGTGTGCGCCTGGGCGACGAAGCGCGGCAGCAGCGTCGCGAAGCCCGCCAGGCCGAGCGAGCCGCCGATCTGACGCAGCAGCGAGTTGAGCCCCGTGGCGTCCGTGAGGCGGAAGCGCGGGATACCGGCGAGCGCGACCGTCGTGAGCGGCACGAAGAGCGACGCGAAGCCGAAGCCCTGGATCATGATGGCGAGCACGACGGAGCGCGAGCTGGTCGCGAGCGTGTAGTGCGACATGAGGATCGCGCTCGTCGAGACGAGCACGACGCCGAGCATGACCATGATGCGCGGCTGCACCTTGTTGTAGAGCCGGCCCACGATGGGGATGCCGATCATCATGGCGAGGGCGCGCGGCATGAGCGCGATGCCCGAGTCGAGCGCCGGGAAGCCGAGCAGCTCCTGCATGAACAGCGGCAGGAGGAAGGTGATCGACATGAGGATCGCGAACATGAGCATGCCGATGACGGTGCCCGACAGGAACACGCGATCCTTGAACAGCGAGAGGTCGACGGCCGGCACGGGCGCCGTGAGCTCGCGGATGACGAAGGCCGCGAGCACGAAGACGGCGACGAACGTCGTCACGGCGATGGCGTGCGACTGGAACCAGTCGTTGCGGCTGCCCTCCTCGAGCACGTACTGCAGCGACGCGAGGCCGACGGTCATGAGCACGATGCCCTGCCAGTCGAGGTTCTTGCGCTGCTGCTCGGCGCGCAGCTTGTTCTCGCGGCGGATGTCGTCGGGCTCGTGCACGAAGCGCGACACCATGAAGATGCCGAGCAGGCCGATGGGGAGGTTGATGTAGAAGATCCAGGGCCAGGCGAAGTTGTCGAGGATGTAGCCGCCGAGCGCGGGTCCCGCGGCGGGCCCGACGACGACGGCGAGGCCGAAGAGCGCCATGGCCATGCCCTGCTCCTCGGGCGGGAACGTCTGCCGGAGGATGGCCTGCTCGGTGGGCTGTAGCGCGCCCGCGCCGAGGCCCTGGAGCGCGCGGCACGCCACCATCATGGGCAGCGAGCGCGCGAGGCCGCACAACGCCGAGCCCACCACGAACATCCCGAGCGAGAACAGATAGACGCGCTTCTGGCCGAAGAAGCGGCCGAGGAACGCCGTGAGCGGCATGACGACGACCGTCGCGATCACGAAGCCCGTCGTCACCCAGGTCATCTCCTCGACGGTCGCGCCGAGCGAGCCCGTGAGGTGCGGCGTCGCGACGGCGACGATCGACGTGTCGATGGCGCCCATGAGCGTCCCGAACGTCACCGACAAGGTGACGAGCCACTTGTTGACGGGCGCGCGCGCGAGGGGCGCCGCGTACGGGGTGGCGGCGACGCTCACGCGGCCCCGCCCTTCGTGCCCATCCCGCCGAAGAAGGCGTCGAGCAGCCGTTCGTGATCGCGCCCCATGTCGCCGGCGTCTCCCGACGACGCGTTGGCGTCGCGGATGATGAGCGCGCGCATCATGCCCAGGAAGAACGTCGTCGCCAGGTCGGCGGCCTCGGGGCGCAGCGCGCGCTCCTTCACGCCGCGCCTCATCTCGGCCTCGATGCGATCGTGGACGTTGCGCATGGCGTCCGTCTTCTTGGCCCAGGCCTGCGGGTAGGTCTGCTGGTAGCGCCCCACCTCGCGCTGCACGACGATGTTCACGAACTTGCGGTGCGCCTGGCAGTGGCTCGCGAAGGCGCCGAGGATCGCGCGCAGCCGCTCGCGCAGCGGGCGGTCCGCCCCCTCGCGGAGGGCGGCGTCGAGCTTGCCGATGAGCTCGGCGTGGCGCGCCTCGAGCAGGCCCGCGAGCAGCGCCTCGCGATCCTCGAAGTGGTTGTAGAGGGTGCCCACCGAGACGCCGGCCTTGGCGGCGATGGTCCCCATGTGCGCGGCGTGGAGGCCGGCGTCGGCGAACACCTCCTCGGCCGCCGCAAGGATCGCCTGCACCGTCGTTTCGCGGATGCGCGCGCGCAGCGTCGGCGGCGCGCGCCGCGCGGTCGGGGCGCGCAATTCTGAACGGCGGTTCATTTTTTGAAACTGTGGCTCATTCGGGCGCAACGGTCAACGGTCTCGGGCGCCCTAGGGGTTGATCCGGGGGACCCGAGGGCCCGTCTGCTTCCGAATTTCGGAGACGGTCGGCTGCCTTGGGGCACCGACGGCCGTGATACGTTCGCGCCCATGCGCGCCCGGAACGTCCTCTTCGCCTGTCTTTCCCTCTCTTTGCTCGCCATCGTCGCCGTCGAAGGCTGCGGCGGCAGCAGCTCGAAGGCCCTCGGCACCCTGGGCCAGGCCTGCTACGCGGACAACCGCTGCAACGCCGACCTGACCTGCCTCGCGAACGTCTGCGTCACGCCGGGCCCGGGCGGCACGGCGCCCCATGACGCCGGCGCGGACGCGAAGGATGGTGGCAAGGATGGCGTGGCGGGTGGCGGCGGGACCTCCGGGGCGGGCGGCGGCGACGCGGCGGCGGGCGCCGACGGCGGCGATGCATCCACTGCCGATGGCGGCGACGCCGCGGCGGGCCATGACGGTGGCGCCGAGGCCGGCCCCGAGGCCTCCACGGCGGACGGCGGCGACGCCGGCGTCGACACGAGCTCGACCGAGACCGGCACCGACGGCGGCGCGGACGGTTCGACAGACGGCGACGGCGGCGACGTCTAGTTCGGGACCCTCACAGGTCCCGCGCCCCCGGCGCTCGGGGCAGTCTCGATCTTCCCTGCCTGCTGGCATAGGCCCGCGCGTCCGTTCTCCCGATGGGACGCGTCCGACTCGGCCCCGTGCTCCTGCTCTTCGCGTGCTCGAGCGCGCCGCCCCGGGCGCGGGTCGATGCCGGCGCCTCGAGCGGCGCCGCCGGGCAAGCCGCGGACGCGTGCGCGGCCTGTGATTCGAGCGCGGCCGGAGGCGGCGCCGGCGCGGCGGCCGGCGCCTCCGGCGCCGCCGGGAGCACCGACGGACCGCCGGCCCTCGAGGTCTCGCCCTCACAACCGGAGGCTGGCGCGCCGGACGCGCCCGCGGAGACGAGGCCCGAGGGAGGCACGAACGGCTGCGCGGGCCTCTTCTGCGAAGACTTCGAGTCGGGCACGCTCGACACCGCCAAGTGGGCGGTCACGAGCGGCGTGAACCACGTCGACGACGCCACGCAGCCGACCGTGGTCGGCTCGGAACGCGCCGCGCACGGCAAGTACGCCGCCCACTTCCACGGCAAGGGCAACGTCCCCAATGACGACGCCTTCATCGTGACGAAGGTGCTCCCGGCCGAGCTGCGCACCCATCACTTCGGCCGCCTCTACTTCTACGTCGCCGCGAAGCCGACCAGCGGCCACGTGCAGTGGATCCTGGGCGGCTCGGCCGGCATGTCCGCGAACCCCAAGCTGCGCGACTTCGAGGTCGCGACGATCAACGGCGGCTGGCAGCTCGGCTTCGACCAGCTCGGCATGACCCCGAGCGGCGAGGAGGTCTTCTACCCGCAGGGCCAGGTCCCGGTCGCGAAGTGGACCTGCCTCGAGTGGGAGTACGACGACGCACCGGACAGCGACACGGCCTGGGTCGAGGGGCAGAGCCTCGGCACGCTCGACGACCAGCACATCAACTACCCCGCCGGCCACGTCCCGGGCTCGCCGATCTTCGACGGCAAGAGCAGCGGCCTCATCGGCGGCTTCACGACCTACTCGTTCGGCTTCTACGACTGGCACCCCAACACCGACTTCGACCTCTACTTCGACGACATCGTCCTCGACACGAAGCGCGTCGGCTGCCTCTAGGCGCTCGTTCTGGCTCAGCGTCGGTCTGCCGAACGCGAGGAACAAGCTGAGGGCCCGGATCGCGCCCGCAGTCTATCAACGCCTACGGCTTGCAGCCGAGGACCAGGTCGGTCGAATCGACCCACGTCGGCACGGGGCGGCCGGCGTCGGTGTTGAAGGCGGCGTCGTGGTGAGCGGACGACGAGTCCTTGGGCGCGCTGCCCGCGCCGTCGTCGAAGTGGTAATAGGCGACGAGACCGGGCTGGTCGCCCGTGAGGATGAACTTGTAGTTGTCGGCGATCTGCTGCGCGCTGCGGGCGACCTTCCAGATACGCACCTCGTCCATCTTGCCGGTGAAGCCGTCGTCGGTGGTCTGGCCGCTGCCGATCGAGATCTTCGTCTTCATCGTCAGCAGCGCGCCCATCTGCTTCTTGTCCGGGATGTTCTGGGGCACGCCGTTGACGGTGAACATGAAGTTGAGGCCGGTCTGGCCGAGGTATGCGAGGCCGCCCGTCGGGTCGTAGACCCACGCGAGGTGGAGCCATCCGGTGCGCGGCGGCTGCGGCGAGAGCGAGTTGTTGTCGTCGCCCTTGCACGGCCCGCCGGAGCTGAAGGTGAAGGGATCGAACTGCGCGGGGTCGTTCTTGCCGTTGTCGCCGCCGTCGATGCCGTAGGCCTGGCAGCGGCCCGTGCCGCCGTACTCGATGATGCTGTGCTCGGCCTTCCAGCTCTCCGCGCCCTCCATGTAGAGCCACATCTCGACGGTGCGCGCGGCGTCGCCGATGGGCGTGTCGGCGCCGAGGTCCGCCCACACCTGGTTGCTCTTCGTCTTCGTGCCGCCGACGTCGTCCTGGAAGTGGAGCGCCTTTCCCGCCCCGGGGCAGGCCGCGCCGGTCTCGGGCGCCGTCTCGACGCTCGCGTCGGGAGGTCCCGCTCCGGCGCCGCCCGCGTCCGGCGCGCTGCCGTTTCCCGCGGCGCCGCTCGAACCCGATACGCCGGCGCTGCCGAGCGTCCCGCCGATGCCGGCGCCCGCCGCGCCCCCCGCGTTGCCGGCAGCGCTGCTGCCCGCCGCGCCAGGCGTCCCGGAGGCGCCCGCCGCGGCGCCCGCGCTGCCCGAGGCACCCGCGCGGCCCGCCGACGAAGACGTGCCGCCGCCGCAGCTGGCGAGCGCGAACGCGGCGCCGAGGCCCGCGGCCCAGAGCGCGGTGATCCAGACGTGTTTGAGCGCCACGGTCAGCCGAACACGCCCGAGACCGCGCCCGTGCTGAAGGCCGTGTCTCCGTAGGTGTTCATGGGAACGCCCATGGCGGTCGCGATCGCCGCCCAGACGTCGTTCATGTAGCGCATGGGGAACTTGAGGTGGCGCCCCGTCTGGAGCTTCAGGTTCTTCCCGCCGAAGAGCAGCAGCGGCATGTTCTCGATCGAGTGCGACCAGCCGTAGCAGCACTCGTTGAAGTAGACGACGAGCGTGTGGTCGAGCAGCGTGCCGTCGCCGTCGGGCGTGTTCTTCATCGCCTGCAGGACCTGCACGAGCTGCTGCGAGTACCACTGGTCGATCTGCGAGTGCAGGTTCGTCGCCGTCATGACGTGCGACAGGTCGTGATGCCCCGTGCCGCCCGGATCGTTGAAGCCCGGGATGATCTTCGCGAAGCGCAGCGCCGAGTTTCCGTGCGCGAACGAGAACGTCGCCACGCGCGTCAGGTCGCACTGGAACGCCGCGAGGATGATGGCCAGCTGGTTCTGCGCGATGACCTGGTGCTGGGCCTCGTCGATGGTGAGGTCGCCCGTCTGCGCGGGCGGCGTCGCCTGCGCCGGGCCCTTGCACGTCGCCCCTCCCCCGCCCGCCGTCGACGCGGCCGTGAGCTTCGTCTCGAGCGTCGTCAGGCCGTCGAGGTGCGCGTCGAGCTTCGGCAGCTGCGACTTCGGCACGAGCCCGCGCAGCCGCGTGAGGTCCTTGCTCACGAAGTCGAGGATGCTCTTGTTCTGCAGGCGCAGACGATCGAGATCGGCCTGCGACAGGCCCGGCATCGACGCCGCGAAGATGTTGCCGAAGAGCGTGTCCGGCCGGCTCTCAGGAAAGAGCGCGCCCGCCGTGTCGTACGACATGACCTTGAAGTTCGGCAGGCCGATGCTCGACGGGCGGTACGCCGTAGACTGGATCGACGGCACCGAAGTTCCGCCGAGGCCCGAGGCCGCCGTCTTGATCATCATCTGGTCGAACGACGGCCCGGCCGCCTGCTGGTTCTTCGCGTTCGGATCGCCGCCCGAGCTCGTGCCCGGGATCTCGATGGGCCGCTTGCCCGACATCATCGTGATGAGGCCCGCGCCGTGCTGGTCGCCCGCCCAGCCGTGGTCGCGCGGGCAGTAGATGCCGTTCAGGATCGTCATCGCGTCCTTGACCGGCGTGAACGGCTGCAGGATGGGCGGCAGCGTGAAGTTGATCGTGTCGCCCGTCTGCGGGAAGAAGTCGACGGGGTACGTCCCGCAGGGTCGGTGCACGATCAGCAGCCGCGTGGGCGAGGCGCCAGCCGCCGACGCGAAGAGCGGCCGCAGCAGCGTGCCCGCCGCCGTCGTACCGACGCCCGCGAGGAACGTGCGCCGGGGAATGTGGGAGCCGGGGAGAGTGCTCGTGGGTTTCATGTGTTCCTCGTCACGGCGCCGCGTCTCGCGTCGCGAAGGCGGGCGACGTCAACATCGCGCGGAAGTAGTCGGCGAAGGAGCCCGACTTCGCGAACTGGTCCTTGATGCTCTGGAAGGCGCACGACGTGTCCGTCGCCACCGAGCGGCCGAGCACGATGGCCGCCATGTTGCGCGAGGCGCAGTCGGAGGCGCGCCGCCCCGCCTTCAACTTGGCGACGACGTCGGGCAGACCGTTGATCGGGCCGTCGAGGTCCGGCCCCAGGCTCTTGAGCGTCGCGGACGCGTCCACGGGCTGACCCTTGTCGTCCGTCGTGACGTAGCGCCCGATGGGATCGTAGTTCTCCGTCGAGAGACCGAGCGGATCGAAGAGGGCGTGGCACGCGCCGCAGCCCGCGGCGTTCGTCGCGCGCAGCGTGGCCAGCTCACGCTGCGAGGCGTCCGCGGGGAACGTCGCCGCCACCGTCTGGGCGTTGGCGGGCGGCGGCGGGATCGTCGGGCCGCAGACGAACGCGTTGTAGATGAAGAGGCCGCGGTGGACGGCGTCGCCGCGGTCGGGGTGCGACCACGCCGCGAGGATCGCCGGCTGAGTGAAGATGCCCGAGTCGCGCCCGGGCGCCTGGACGTCGACGGGCTGCAGGTCCGTGCCCGTGACGCCCGGGATGCCGTAGACGCTCGCGAGGTTCGCGTTCAGGTACATGCGCCGCGACGACAGCAGATCGTTCATCGTCCCAGAGCCCATGAGATCGCGCACGAACAGGCGCGCGCTCGTGTAGAGGTCCTGCTGCACGGCCGGCGTCCACGCGGGAAAGATCGTCGTGTTCTTCGGCACGATCGACTGCAGCTTCTCGACGCCGAGCCAGTAGCCCGCCTGCTTGCCGAGGTTCGACTGCGCCGCCGGCATCGCGAGGACGCGGTCGACCTGCGCGGCGAGCACCGACGGCGTCGCGAGCGTGCCGTCGGTGGCGTGGCCCCAGAGCTCGTCGTCGGGGACCGAGTCGGTGAGCGCGAACGAGACGGCCGACGCGAGCTCGTACGGCGTCAGCTTGACCTTCGCCGACGGGCCGCCCGCCGTCTGTGGGCCGAGCTCGGTGCGATAGAGGAACGACGGCGACTGCAGCGTCGCCTCGATGATCATGCGGATGCCCGCGGCGGCGCTCTCGGTGACGCCGACGTGGTACATCGCGAGCAGGTCCTGCGTCTCCGAGTCCGTGACGGGCCGGCCGAAGGCGCGCGCGACGCGGTTGTGGATGAAGCCCTGGACGCACGCGTCGCTGGGCGCCTTGCCGCACGGCACGAAGATCGAGAGGTTCGCGGCGACGGCCGTGGTGGCCGCCGCGTGCGCCGCCTTCTGGTACGCGGCGACGGTCGTCGCCTGCACGGTGAGCTCCGGCGCCTCGGAGAAGTTCGAGAAGTCGGGCGGCGCCGCGTCGGCCGCCGTGACCTCGCTCGGAACGCGCACGCCGAAGACCTGCGCCACGACGTTCACGTACTCGGCGTCGGTGAGCCGCCAGACGCGCGCCGGCGCCAGCGAGGCCGCCTGATCACAGGCCGCGGCGCCGGCGGTCCCCGTGCCCAGCCCCGCGGACCCCGCGACGCCGGTGCCCACGCCCGACGCGCCCGAGCCGGCCGCGCCCGCCCCCGGCGCGCCCGACCCGCCCGACGAGCGGCCCGCGCCCACCGTCCCCGTGCATCCCACCGCCGCGAGCGCCAGCGCGCACGCGTGGATCTTCGCTCTCGTCATGAGACACCTCGGTGCGGCTCGCTCGCGCGTCGTCATCAGAAGAAGGTCCCGCAGCTCGTGTCGACGCTCATCGGGTGCAGCGTCACGTCGGTCTTCGTGGCGTGATCGCCCACGGTCCAGCTCGTCGTCGGGTCGGCGCCGCTCCGCGTGTACGTGAGCGAGCCCTTGTTGTTCGCGCAGGTCAGCGTGGGGATGCCGGCGCCGCGGTTGCCGTCCCAGACGCCGCCCTCGGTCCCCGAGTTGTCGCAGGAGAAGCCGCCGTGGATCTGGATCGTGTGGTTGCCGGCGGGGCAGTTCGTCGCCGTCACCACCATCGTGACGTCCGTGCCCTTCTGCGTGAACACGAGGACGAAGCTCATGCCGCCGACGTGACAGGTGCTGGTGTTGCCGTCGCCGGGGACGGTCTTGCCGCCAGCGTCTCCGGACGGGGCGTCGGCCTTCGGCGCGCCCGCGTCGTCGCTGGACGTCGTCGTGACCGTCGCGGCGTCCGTGAACAGACGTCCCTGATCGACGGTGCCGCCCGACCCGCTCGGGACGGTTCCAGGGATCGTCCCAGGCGTGCCCGGATCGCCGGCGGCGCCGGTCGGGTCCACGGCGCCCGCGGCGCCCGAAGCCGAGCCCGCGGTCCCGAGATCACCCGATCCCGCGGCGCCGAGGGCGGCGCCCGCCGCGCCGACGCTCCCGGCGGCCCCGCCCGCGCCCTGCCGATCCGGCGCTCCGCACGCGACGATCGACGCCGCGACGAGGAAGGCCGCAAGGGCCGCCGCGCGCATCGGCTTGACTGGACACATCTCTGGGGGCCTCACTGGTGTAAGACGACGTTTGGTGATGGCCGCAGGCAATGAATTCCATTTCGAGAGAATGCGTTCCCATGCTATGTGTTAACGGTATCATGCGTCCGAAAGCGGACCCGCGCCCATGAACGCCACCGTGCGCGACGTCGCCCGGAAGGCGGGCGTGTCGGCCATGACGGTCTCGCGCGTCATCAACGGCGGCGCGGGCGTCCGGCCCGAGACGCGCCGCAAGGTCGAGCGCGCCGTGACCGAGCTCGACTTCGTCCCGAACGGCGTGGCCCGCGGGCTCATGTCCAGCAAGAGCGGGACCCTGGGCGTCATCGTCCCCGACATCTCGAACCCGTTCTTCTCGATCCTCGTGCGCGGCGCCGAGACGGTCGCCCGCCGCTCCGGCTACCGGGTCCTGCTCTGCAACAGCGAGGGCGACCTCGGCCTCGAGAAGCAGTACGTGCAGGACATGATCTCCCACCGCGCCGAGGGCCTCATCATCGCGCCCGTCGGCGATCGCTCGAAGGCGAACCTCCAGCTGCTCGAGCGGCGGAAGTTCCCGCTCGTGCTCATCGACCGCTCCGTCGCCGGGTTCGACTGCGACCTCGTGCAGGCGGACAGCGTCGCGGGCGCGAAGATGCTCGCCAGCCACCTGCTCTCGGTCGGGCACCGGCGCATCGCGGTGATCATCGAGCCGGACAACGTCTCGACGGCGCGCGACCGCCTCGCCGGCTTCAACGCGGCCATGAAGGCCGGGGGGATCAAGGTCCCCGCCTCGCACATCCTGCGCACGACGGCGGACCGTGCAGGCGGCTACACGGCGATGCAGCAGATCCTCAGCCTGGATCCGAGGCCCTCGGCCGTCTTCGCAGTCAACAACATGACCGCGCTCGGCGCCATGCAGGCCATCCGCGAGCGAGGGCTCGTCGTCCCCAAGGACATCGCCCTCGTCTGCTTCGACGACGTCGAGCACCTGGCCGTGCTCTCGCCCTTCCTCACCGTCGTCAACCAGCCCACGGAGATGTTCGGCACGCTGGCCGCGCAGCTCGTGCTCGACCGCATCGCCGGCGACACGGGCGGCCCGCCCCGCCGTGTCGTTCTCCAGGCCGACCTGCTCGTAAGAGAGTCGTGCGGATCGAAGCTGTCGACCATACCGCAAAACCACAAGCCCAAAGGCCAGTGACGCCACCATGACGCAGAGCTTCAGCGCCGACCGCTACTCGAGCATGCAGTACCGCCGCACCGGCCGGAGCGGCCTCATGCTGCCCGCCGTCTCGCTGGGCGCGTGGGAGACCTACGGCGCCGCGCAGGACGGCGACGTCGCAAAGAAGTGCATGTTCCGCGCGTTCGACCTCGGCATCACGCACTTCGATCTCGCCAACAACTACGGCTCGCCGCCGGGCAACGCCGAGATCGTGTGCGGCAAGATCGTGAAGGACATGCCGCGCGACGAGCTCGTCATCTCGAGCAAGGCGGGCTACCGCATGTGGCCGGGGCCGTACGGCGAGTGGGGCTCGCGCAAGTACATCATCGCCAGCTGCGATCAGTCGCTCAAGCGCGCGGGGCTCGAGTACTTCGACATCTTCTATTCGCACCGGCCCGACCCGGCGACGCCGTTCGAGGAGACGCTGGGCGCGCTCGACACGCTGGTCAAGCAGGGCAAGGCGCTGTACGTGGGCATCTCCAGCTACTCGGGCGCGCAGACCAACGCGGCGATCGAGATCGTCAAGCGCGAGCGCTGGGCGCCCATCACGATCCACCAGCCCTACTACAACATGCTCGGACGCACGATCGAGAGCGACCTGCTGCCGAGCACCGACCGCGCGGGCGTGGGCGTGATCGCCTTCTGTCCGCTCGCCTCGGGGCTGCTCTCGGGGACGAAGTACCAGGACGGCGACGTGCCGGCGGACTCGCGCCCCGGCCGCGAGTGGGCGCGGCACTGGGTGGCGTCGAAGTCGAAGGAGGAGCGGAAGCGCATCCTGCAGGGCTTGAACGGCCTCGCGCGCGAGCGTGGGCAGTCGCTCGCGCAGATGGCCGTCGCGTGGACGCTGCGCCACGCGGGCATGACCTCGGTGGTCATGGGCGCCTCGCGCGTCGAGCAGGTCGAACAGAACGTGGCCGCGCTCTCCAAGCTCGACTTCACGAAGGAAGAGCTCGCACGCATCGACGTGCTCACGGCCTAGCCGGGCCGACCGGTCCTTTCTCCAAGGAGAGAAAATGTTAACGGTATCATTCAAGACCGTCGCGCTCCTCCTCCCGCTGACCCTCCTGCTCGCGGCGGAGCGGCCCGCGCGCGCCGAGCCCGCCTGCACGCCGGGCAAGACCAAGCGCATCGCCTTCCTGCTCAAGCAGCAGACCGCCTTCCGCTACCTGCACGCGGATGTCCCGTTCTTCCAGAAGACGGTCGAGGCGGCCGGGTACAAGGTCGTCTTCCAGTCGGCCGAGAACGACCCGGGCACGCAAGTCTCGCAGGCCGAGAACGTCATAACGAAGGGCGTCGACGCGATCGTCATCCAGCCGGTGGACTTCAACGTCGCCGCGACGATGGCGAAGGCGGCGGCGCGCGCCGGCGTGCCGGTGATCTCGTACGACGACGTCATCATGAACGCGAAGCAGACGGCGTTCATCGGGCGCGATCCGAAGGAGGGCGGCATCGCGGCGGCCCAGGCCGTCGCGGCCGCCGTGCCGAAGGGCAACTACGCGCTCATCGGCGGCGATCCCGGCCAGACGGGCTCGACGAAGATGCAGGAGGGGTACCGCGAGGTGCTCGCGCCCCTCGTGAAGAGGGGCGACGTCAAGATCGTGCTCGACCAGTTCACGCCCAAGTGGAAGACGGAGCCGGCGCAGGCGCACGCCGAGAACGCGCTCACGCGCAACGGCAACCACGTCGACGCGTTCCTCGTCTCGTACGACGGCATGTCGCTGGGCGTGCTGCAGGCGGTCCGCGGCGCGGGGCTCAAGCCCGGCTCGATCCCCATCACGGGCCAGGACATGGAGCTCTCGGCGGCGCAGGCCATCGTCGAGGGGAAGATGTTCGGCACGCTCTGGCCGGCGCCCGACGAGATGGCCGTGCGCGCCGCCAAGGTCGCCCTCGCGGCGGCGCGCTGCGAGGCGCCGCAGACGGACACGACGATCGACAACGGCGCCGGCAAGATTCCCTGGGCGAAGACGCCCATCACCCTCGTCACGGCGAAGGACATGCCGGCGTTCGTTTGCGCGCACCCCTTCTGGCTGAAGCCGGAGGAGGTGTACAAGAACGTCCCCGCGAAGAAGCCGCTGTGCAAGTGAC
>Ga0265339_10002222_pt1 | contig 14074 bp, 16 predicted proteins | sample 4CB219metaG_FD_202085 | JGI IMG/M metagenome (GOLD analysis project Ga0265339, IMG submission 202085) | Rhizosphere microbial communities from Carex aquatilis grown in University of Washington, Seatle, WA, United States - 4-CB2-19 metaG | ecosystem: Host-associated > Plants > Roots >...
GCGCGCAAGGCGCGCGCGCTCATCAAGATTCCGGCGGACTATCTCGAGCCCACCGCGCCGGCCAGCGTGACGCCGGATGAAATCGCCGAGGCTTTCGTCAAGGCCAATCCCGGCCTGTCGCGCGACGCCATGGCGGTCGCCTGCGACAAGACGCGGCTCACCGAAGTGCGCGTCTGCGTGGCCAAGGACTTTACCTTCCACGCCTGTCCGGACGTTGCGCGTCACGCCTGCACGCGCGAGAAGATCGCGATGCCGGCAATGCGCAGCGAGCATGCCGCGGCTCAATGATTCTTTGGTCGCATTAAGCGGCCGCTGACTCTTCAATCGCGTTAAGCCGTCACTAACGATCGCCCCAGCCGCATTGGGGATAACCCCGGCGTGTCGAGAATTCACGCAAGATTCTCGAAAGAGAATTCCGTTTAATCCTGCGCGCGATCGATGACGGAACCCCAGAAGGCGGTCCGCAAAGACGGATCGGGGTGGTGTGCGGTTCCACCATTTGGTCAGCGCTTGCAATTTCGTGTGCCGTTCAAGTTCAGAGGCGGGAGGGACGCCGATGAATCGATGTAAGGATTATGCGTGTTTTATCGTGTGGTTCGCCGGGCTCGGTTACATCGTGCTGTGGGCCCTGACCGTGCGCGCCAATGCGTCCGCGGCGCAGTCATTGCCGCCGGCGTTCCATGTGGTCGGCCTGCTGTCGGCGCTGTTCGTCGCCGCGCGATTCGCGGTGATCGGCCTCAGACGCTGGCGCAGCCGCGACGAAATGGCGACCGCCGCCGATGCCTCCGCCGACATGGCGACGACGCGGCTGTCGTCGCGCTGGAAAGCGCCGGGCACCCCGACGGTCAAGCCGCGCTCGCAATTCGGCTTGCGGGGCCTGCGGGACTGAGCGGGTTTGTGGCATAAGCTCGTCAGCGTCAGACGAGCTACCAGCGAGCGCCACGTGAATTACCGCCACGCCTTCCATGCCGGCAGCTTCGCCGACGTGCTCAAGCACGCGGTGCTGTGCCGCATCCTGCATTACCTACGTGAGAAGCCGGCGGCCTTCCGCGTCATCGACACGCATGCCGGCGCCGGCATCTACGATCTCGCCGGGCCGGAAGCGACGCGCAGCGGCGAATGGCGTGACGGCATCGAACGCTTGCTGGCGGCGCAACTGCCGAAGCCGGCCGCCGACCTGCTCGCGCCTTATCTCGAGGTGATCAGCGCGCTCAACGAGCGCGGCCGCCTCAAGGTCTATCCCGGCTCGCCGGCGCTGGCGCGCGCCTGGCTGCGCCCGCAGGACAAGCTGATCGCCTGCGAACTCGAGCCCAAGGCGGCCGTCGCGCTTGCCGGCCATATGCGCGGCGATGTCCGCATCAAGACCATCGAGATCGACGGCTGGACGGCGCTGTCGGCTTACGTGCCGCCGCCGGAGCGGCGCGGGCTGGTGCTGGTCGATCCGGCATTCGAGCAGGATGACGACTTTCACTGGCTCTCCCGCGGGCTTGCCGACGCGCACCGCAAATGGGCCTCGGGCATCTATGCCCTGTGGTACCCGATCAAGGGCCGGCCGGAACCGGACGCGCTGGCGAAGCGACTCAAGCGGCTGCCCATCGGCAAGATGCTGCGGGCCGAGCTCGTTGTGCGGCCGCTGTCCGATCCGACCCGGCTCAACGGCAGTGGGCTGATCCTGGTGAACCCGCCCTGGACGCTGGAAAAAGAGCTGTCCGTGCTGCTGCCGGTGCTGGCCAAGGTGCTGGGCCGGGAGGGCAAAGGCGCCTTCCGCCTCGACTGGTTGGCGCGCGAAGCGCCGAAAGGCCGCGCGGTTTAACAGCATCTATATGGGGCCGCCTCTTTCCACCGGGCCCGGCTTGGTGTCTATTTTAACGATTGGCGTGACGTTCCGCCTCCTGTGGGGGGCCGGCGGAGTGACTGAGGCCAATTCAAAAAGGCCGATGCTTTCCCCGAATGCGAATGTCGTGACCGAACCGCCGTGCGTGGGGCCGGTGGTCGAGCGAAGTTGAGTGGGAAGGGGAGCATCCCGATGGCGCAAAATGGAGTCGTGAAGTTTTTCAACACTGAACGCGGCTATGGCTTCATCAAGCCGGACGACGGCGGACGCGATGTGTTCGTGCACATCACCGCGGTCGAGCAGGCGGGCATGAAATCGTTGAACGAGGGGCAGCGTATCAGCTTCGATGTCGAGCCGGACAAGAAAGGCAAGGGACCGAAGGCGGTGAACCTCGTCATCACCGGCTGACGTCGCCAATCACCACATGATGATCCTCCGTTCGTCGCCGGCGTCGCCATTCGCGCGCAAGGTGCGCATCGCCGCGAGTCTGCTCGGGCTCGATTCGAAAATCGAACTCGCGCCCGCCGACCCCAACGATCCCGCCGACACGCTGCGCAAGCAGAATCCGGTCGGCAAGATCCCGGTGCTGATCACCGAGGATGGCAGTGTGTATTACGATTCACGCGTCATCCTCGAATACCTCGATCACCTCGCCGGTGGCGGCCGCATCATCCCGCGCGCGCCGAAGTCGCGCTTCGCCGCGCTGACGCTGCAGGCGCTCTGCGACGGCATCCTCGATGCCTCGCTACTCCTGGTCTACGAGGGCCGCTACCGTCCGGCCGACAAGGCCGTGCAGAGCTGGATCGATCGTCAGGCTGAAAAAGTCGCGCGCGGCATGGCGGCGCTCGAAGCCGCGCCGCCGAAGATCGATGCGTTGCCGGACGTCGGGCAGATCGCGGTCGCCTGTGTGCTCGGCTACCGCGACCTGCGCTTCGGCGGCACCTGGCGCAAGGATTGCCCGAAGCTCGTCGCGTGGCACGACAAGTTCGCGGTGCAAGTGCCGTCCTTCGCGCAGACCAAGGTGGCCGCTTAAGCGGCCGCACCCGATCGGAAAAGCGAAAGCCCCGGAGCGATGCTCCGGGGCTTTTTTTGTCGGCGCTGCGTTCTGGTCAGAACCGGTAGTTCAGGCCGGCGCGCACGATGTTGGTGCGGAAGCTCGAGTTCGAGCCGGCGACCGTGCCGCCGTGGCCGAGATCGGCGTAGAGATATTCGGCCTTGATGCTCCACGGTCCTGAGATGGCGTATTCGAGGCCCGCGCCGAGGGTCCAGCCGGCGCGGGTCTGATCGGCGCTGCCGACACCGGCGATGGTGTTCTTGATGTTGCCGAAGGCCGCGCCGCCGGTGACGTAGGGCAGGAAGCGGTCGAAGGCGTAGCCGAGGCGGCCGCGCGCGGTGGCGAACCAGTCGTTGCGGAACGAGCAGGTCGTGCCGGCGCAAGGCGCGCTGCCGCGGATGTCGCTCCAGTCGCCGTCGCCTTCGAGCCCGAACACGACCTGGCCAGCCTGCCAGTTGTAGCCGATGGTGCCGCCGACCATGCCGCCGGAGATGTCGAACGAGCCCGACGTCAAGGGCGACGAGAAGCTCGAGCGACCAAAGCCGCCGCCGCCGTTGATGCCGACGTAGAAGCCGGTCCAGTTGTAGAGCGGCGCGATATAGGCCGGCGCCTTGGCGGGCATTTCACGACGCGCGACATCGGCGGCCGCCGCCGACGTGATGCCAAGGGCGAGCACACCCGCGGTGGCGAGCAACAAGGTTTTCATGACGCACCTCACTATCCATGTGGATGGACGGTCGCGGATGCGCCGTCCCCCGATTGCCCACCTAACGCGCAGTCGCGCGCGGGGTTCCTCGGCCCTGGATTGTGAAATGCCTCATGTGCCCGGAGAGACACGAGTTCCCTCTTGGCAGCGGACAAAAAAAGAAGCCCCGGAGGTCATCCGGGGCTTCGGAGGTATCGCGTTCAGCCGCGGAGCTTAGAAGCGGTAATTGATGCCGCCGCGGACCAAGTTGGTGCGGAAGTTCGCGTTGGAACCGAGCACCGAGCCGCTGTTGCCGAGGTCGACATAGAGGTATTCGACCTTTGCGCTCCACGGGCCGGCGAGATTGGCTTCGACACCGCCGCCGAGAGTCCAGCCAGCCTCGGTGTTATCCGTGCTGCCGATGCCGGCGATGGTGGTCTTGACGTTGCCAAAGGCAGCGCCGCCGGTGAGGTACGGCAGGAAGCGATCGTAGGCGTAGCCGATGCGGCCGCGCGCCGTGGCGAGCCAGTCATTGCGCAGCGAGCAGGTGGTGCCGACGCACGGGGCATTGCCGCGGATGTCGCTCCAGTCGCCGTCACCCTCGAGGCCGAACACGAGCTGACCCATCTGCCAGTTGTAGCCGAGCGTGCCGCCGACGACGCCGCCCGAGGTGTCGAACGACGTCGACGGGAACGGTGTCGAGAAGCTGGTGCTGCCACCGAAGCCGCCGCCGCCGTTGATACCGACGTAGAAGCCGGTCCAGTTAAAAGGCGCGGCGTAGAGCGGCGCCTTCGTCGGCATCGCCGGCCGGCGCGAAAGGTCGGCTGCGTTCGCGGTGGAGATCGCACTTACTGCGGCGAGCGCAACCAGGCTCGCCAGAACAACACGCTTCATTTCAATCCTCCGTACAGGGCCAGGCCCCCAATTGAGGCGCGGACCCTATTCCAATATTCGCGAGCGTCTAGTGCGTAAAAGACACACAGCTCAGTAAGTTATTGAAGTATCGTCGTAATTGTGCCGATGAATTGACACGGTGTTGCCGCGATTAATACTGGAACTCTAAGGAACTTGGTTAGGGAATACTTACGACCAAAGTCTCGCCGCGCGGCGCATCCATCTCTGCGCGCAAACAAAAACCCCGGGCATTTCGGCCCGGGGTTTTCGGTGTGGATCAGCCGCGAGATCAGAAGTGATAGTTCACGCCAAGGCGGAAGATGTTGGCCTGCAGGCCATGGTCCATTCCGGTGATTGTGAAGTTGCGGTCGCCGAGATCCATGTAGAGATATTCGGCCTTGGCCGACCAGTTTGGTGCGAAGCCGTATTCGAGGCCGACGCCGCCAGTCCAGCCGAGCTCGGTCCTGGTCTCGCTCATGCCGCCGAATTGGCCGTCGAGGTCGCCATAGGCGAGGCCGAACGTGCCGTAGACGAGGAAGTTGTTGAACGCCGCGCCGACGCGGCCGCGCAGCGTGCCGAACCACGGATTGGAGAACTTCCATGGCGCGAAGGTGTCATCGGCGCCTGAGGCCTGGATGTCGGTTTCGGCGCCGAACACGAACTGGCCGCTCTGCCAATTGTAGCCCGCCTGCAGGCCGCCCATGACGCCGGATGGATCGGTGGGGGTGTTGGTCGCCTTACCCCACTCGTAACCGACATTGGCGCCGGCATAGAAGCCCGCCCAGTTGTACACGACGGGCGCCGGCGCCGAGTAATAAGGCGCGGGACCGCGCGGCAGGTCGGCGGCAGCCGCTGCACTCGCGGCAACCGCAAGGCTGGCCGCGGTGACTGCCCGGATTGTTGTCTTCATCTTGTCCTCCACTCGCTCACGCAACTTCACGGAGCAAATGCAGCGCCCCGGCGAAGCCAGGGTCTTCTGCATTTTCATGGAGGATTTATCGGGCTTTTTAAGTTAAACGCTTATGAATCGTTCAGCACGAACCGGTCCTTATCCCTAAGGAACCCTTAGCCGTTCGCGCATGCCAAACGCGCGTTTACCATGTCGGCTCAGCAACCATTTACTATGATTGCGATAGCGGAACTTCGATTATGTCGGACCAAGCACAAAGCCCACGCGCGGCGCTGATCACGGGCGGCGGCCGCCGCATCGGCCGCGCCATCGCGCTCGCGCTGTCGCAGGCCGGCTACGCCATCGTGCTGCACGCCAACCACTCGCGCGGCGATGCCGAACATCTTGCCGCGGAGATCATGGCCAAGGGCGGCCGCGCCGGCGTCGTGCTCGCCGATCTTGCCGAGCACGATGCGGTGCGCGAGGTGCTGCCGACCGCGGCGACGTTCGGGCCGCTGACGCTGCTCGTCAACAATGCGAGCGAGTTCGTGGAGGACGATATCACGACGCTCGATCGCGTCCGCTTCGGCCGCACGCTTGCGGTCAATCTCGCGGCGCCGGTGTTCCTGGCGCAGGCTTTCGCGGCGCAGGCGCCGGCCGGCGCCGACGCCTCGATCGTCAACATCCTCGACCAGCGCGTGTTCAAGCCGACGCCGCGCTTCTTCTCCTACACGCTGAGCAAGGCGGCGCTCGCCACCGCGACCCTCACGCTGGCGCAGGGGCTCGCGCCGAAGATCCGCGTCAACGGCGTGGCGCCGGGGCCGACATTGCCGAGCCCGCGCCAGTCTGAGCCGCAATTCGCGGCACAGGCGCAGGCCTTGCCGCTGCAACGCGGTCCGGCGCCCGAGGATATTGCGGCCGCTGTGGCCTACCTTGCCGGCGCGCGCAGCGTCACCGGGACGGTCATCGCGGTCGATGGCGGCCAGCATATCGCCTGGCGCACCGCGGACAGCGATGTCGCCGAGTAGGCGGGCAAAACCGCACCGCGCTATTATCTTCACGGCATGAACGTTTCAATTTGTCATTCCGGGGCGCACGCGTCAGCGTGCGAACCCGGAATCCAGGGGCTCATATTGAGAGCGTCGTTTGTAACTCTGGATTCCGGGCCCGGCCCTTTGGGCCGTCCCGGAATGACCGGATGAAGGCATGAACGGCACCAAGAAAGACATCGATCCGGCCAGCGAATTGCGCGAGGACGATGAGGAATCGTCGCTGCCGGAGCTCGAGATGGACGAGGCGCTGCCCGGCACGCTCAAGGCGGGCCGCGCCGCGATCACGCGCGCGGTCAAGCACGCGCCGTCCGCGCCCGGCGTCTACCGCATGATCGACGCCAAGGGCGACGTGCTCTACGTCGGCAAGGCCAAGAACATCAAGAAGCGCGTCTCGAACTACGCGCGGCCGACGGCCTACGACGCGCGCATCGCGCGCATGATCGCGGCGACCGTGACGATGGAGTTCGTCACCACCAAGACCGAAACCGAGGCGCTGCTGCTCGAGGCCAACCTGATCAAGCGGCTGCGGCCGCGCTTCAACGTGCTGCTGCGCGACGACAAGTCGTTCCCGTATATTCTCATCACCTCGGACCACTGGGCGCCGCAGATTCTCAAGCATCGCGGCGCGCGCACGCGCAAGGGGCATTACTACGGGCCGTTCGCCTCCGCCGGCGCGGTCAACCGCACGCTCAACACGCTCGAGCGCGCCTTTCTGCTGCGCTCCTGCACCGACGCGTTCTTTGAAGGGCGCACGCGGCCGTGCCTGCTGCACCAGATCAAGCGCTGCTCGGCGCCGTGCACCGGCGAGATCGATTTTCCCGGCTACGGCGAATTGGTGAAGCAGGCGAACGATTTCCTCTCCGGCCGGTCGAGCGCCGTGCAGAAGCGGCTGGCGAACGAGATGGACAAGGCGTCGGCCACGCTCGATTTCGAGCACGCGGCGATGTACCGCGACCGGCTGTCGGCGCTGTCCACGATCCAGGCGCACCAGGGCATCAATCCGCGCACCATCGAGGAGGCCGACGTGTTCGCCGTGCATCAGCAAGGCGGCTACACCTGCGTCGAGGTGTTCTTCTTTCGCACCGGGCAGAACTGGGGCAACCGCGCCTACTTTCCCAAGGCCGACCGCGCGTTCGGGCCGCAGGAGGTGCTCAGCGCCTTCCTCGCCCAGTTCTATGACGACAAGCCGCCGCCGCGGCTCATTCTGGTGTCGCACGACTTCGAGGAGCGGGCGCTCCTCGCTGAGGCGCTGTGCACCAAGGTCGACCGCAAAGTCGAGATCGCGGTGTCGCAGCGCGGTGAGCGCAAGGAGCTGGTGCAGCACGCGGCTGCCAATGCGCGCGAGGCCCTGGCGCGGCGGCTCGCCGATACCTCGTCGCAGCAGCGGCTGCTGGCGGCGCTCACCGAGACGTTCGGCTTGGCCCGCGCGCCGCGCCGCATCGAGGTCTACGACAACAGCCACACCGCCGGCACCAATGCCGTCGGCGCCATGGTGGTGGCGGGGCCGGAAGGCTTCCGCAAGAACCAGTACCGCAAGTTCAACATCCGCTCGGCAGAGCTCACTCCGGGCGACGACTACGGCATGATGCGCGAGGTGCTGCAGCGGCGCTTCAAGCGGCTGCTGGCGGAAGCCCCGCGCAGGTCGATCGACGACGCGCTGGCGGCGGAACAGTCGGGTGTCGTCGATGACGGTGAAGATCAGTCGTGGCCGGACCTGGTGCTGATCGACGGCGGGCAGGGCCAGCTCAGCGCCGCGACCCAGACGCTGTCCGAGCTCGGTGTGAGCGACGTACCGCTGGTCGCGATCGCCAAGGGGCCGGACCGCGATGCCGGCCGCGAAACCTTCTTCATGGCGGGCAAGAGCCCATTCAAGCTGCCGCCGCGCGACCCCGTGCTCTATTTCGTCGAGCGGCTGCGCGACGAAGCCCACCGTTTCGCTATCGGCTCGCATCGCACGCGGCGCAAGAAGGACATCCGCGAGGCTGGACTACAGGAGATTCCTGGAATTGGCCCAACACGCAAACGCGCGCTGCTGCGTCATTTTGGCACTGTGAAAGCTATCGAACGCGCATCGCTGCCAGACCTGTCGCAGGTGCCGGGAATTAATGCAGAGACGGCGCGAAAGATATATGAGTTCTTCCATGAGCAAGCGGCACAGTAGCGCGCAGCGTCGTCATGGCCGGGCTTGTCCCGGCCATCCACGTCTTTCCTTTTTGAGGCAAGGCGTGGATGCCCGGCATAAAGCCGGGCATGACGACTGAAAGTCGGAGCGAAACGAAATGATCATTCAGAAGCAAGAAGACGTCACGCCGAAGGTGCTCGACGCCTACAGCCACATCGGCGACGCGCGGGTGCGCGAGATCGTCGCGTCGCTGATCAAGCATCTGCACGCCTTCGCGCGCGAAACGCATTTGACCGAGGAGGAATTCCAGGTCGGCACGCAGCTCATCGCCAAAATGGGTCAATTGAGCAACGCCACGCATAACGAAGTGGTGCTGATGTCGGGCTCGCTCGGCTTTTCGGCGCTGGTCTGCCTGCTCAACAACGGCAACAAGGGCCAGACGGAAACCACCGCCAACCTGCTCGGGCCGTTCTGGCGCATGAATTCGCCGCGCACCGAGAACGGCGGCACCATCGTGCGCTCGCCGACGCCGGGGCCGGCGATCTTCGTCAACTGCTGGGTCAAGGACCAGAACGGCAAGCCGATCGAAGGTGCCGAAGTCGACGTCTGGCATTCCTCGACCGAAGGCTTCTACGAGCAGCAGGACCCCAAGCAGGCGCCGATGAACCTGCGCGGCAAGTTCACGACCGACAAGGACGGCCATTTCTGGTTCCGCAGCATCAAGCCGGCCGGCTATCCGATCCCGATCAATGGGCCGGTGGGTGACCTGCTGCGCGCCGGCAATCGTCACAATTTCCGTCCGGCGCACCTGCACTTCCTCATCTTCAAGGAAGGCTTCAAGACGCTGATCTCGCAAATCTACTCCAACGATGATGACAAACTCGACACCGACGTGCAGTTCGGCGTCACCAAGGCCCTGATCGGCGATTACAAGCGCCACACCGACAAGGTGCCGGCGCCGGACGTGACGGGCGAGTGGTATTCGCTCGATCAGACTTTCGTGATGGAGCCGGGCAAGGCCCGTCTGCCCAAGCCGCCGATCGATTAAGCGAAAGGATCAACGGGGACATGCGCGGCGCAGCCGTTGACCTTGTGGCCGCCGCGGTGTTCTTTTGACTGCCATGAACAGCGTCAGCTCCGGGCCTCTGCCGGCGCGCCCGCTCGCGCTGCCGAACATCCTGACTTATGCCCGCATCGCCGCCGTCCCGGTGGTGGTGGCGCTGCTGTTTTGGCAGAGCATCCTCGACGGCGTGCTGTGGCTGCGCTGGGTGGCGCTCGCCGTCTTCATTGGCGCGGGCGTGACCGACATTCTCGACGGCTATTTCGCCCGCATGTGGGGACAGATGTCCTCGCTCGGCCGCATGCTCGATCCGATCGCCGACAAGCTCTTGGTGGCGTCGTGCCTGCTGATGCTGGCGGCGGAAGAAAGCATCCGCGGCTGGTCGCTGCTCGCCGCGGTCATCATCCTGTGCCGCGAGATCCTGGTCTCCGGCTTGCGCGAGTATCTCGCCGAACTGCGCGTCGGAGTGCCGGTGACGCGGCTCGCCAAATGGAAGACGGTCGGGCAGATGGTGGCGGTCGGGTTCCTGATCGCAGGCGAGGCGGGCGACCGGGTCATTCCGGGCATCACCGAGATCGGCATCGGCCTGCTGTGGGCGTCGGCGATCCTGACGCTCTACACCGGCTGGGATTACATGCGCGCCGGCCTGCGCTACGTCATCGACTAGCGCCGAGGATCGAGGCCATGAAGATTCGATATTTCGCCTGGGTGCGCGAGCGCGTCGGCAAGCCAGAAGAAGACGTCGACGTTCCGGCGGGCGTGACGACGGTCGGCCAGTTGATGACATGGCTCGCGGGGCGCGGCGAGGAATACGCGCATGCCTTCGAGAATCCGAAGGTGATTCGTGCCGCCATCGACAAGGCACATGTCGGCGCGCAGACCCCGATCGGCAAGGCTTCGGAAATCGCGTTTTTCCCGCCGATGACCGGCGGATAGCGCGGGCGCCGCCGCCGCGCTACATTGACGTCATGACTGCGAAGACCAGCGTACGCCTGCAGCGCGAGCCGTTCGACGTGGCGGCGGAAGCCGCGGCGCTGACGCGCGGGCGCAGCGATGTCGGCGCGGTCGTTACTTTCACCGGCGTCTGCCGCGGCGAGGAGAACGGCATGCCGATCGCCGCGCTCACGCTCGAGCACTATCCGGGCATGGCGGAAGCCGAGATCGAGCGGCACGTTGCCGAGGCGGTCAAGCGCTGGCCGCTGACCGGTGCAACCGTCATTCACCGCTACGGCCGCATCGCGCCGGGCGAGGACATCGTCATGGTCGTTACGGCGTCATCGCACCGGCAGGCGGCCTTCGCCGCGGCGGAATTCCTGATGGATTACCTCAAGACCCAGGCGCCGTTCTGGAAGCAGGTCGAGCAGGCGGACGGCAAGACTTCGGTTGAAAAGACCTGGGTCGAGTCGAAAACCACCGACGATGCCGCCGCTGACCGCTGGCGCGCGCCGGGCAAGCAGGCGGCGGAATGAGGGTCGCGCTCGCACTGCTGGCCACGCTCGCGCTCGGATTTGACGTGGCGCGGGCCGAGCACATTTCCTATTTCGACGTGCCGCGCGGCGCGCATCCGCATGACGTCGCGCCGGCGCCCGACGGCACGGTCTGGTACACCGCGCAATCGCAGGGCGCGATCGGCATCCTCGATCCGCGCACCGGCCGCGCGCGGCAGATTTCCCTCGGCGCCGACTCCGCGCCGCACGGCGTCATCGTCGGTCCGGATCGCGCCGCCTGGATCACCGACGGCGGGCAGAACGCGATCGTGCGCGTCGATGCCGCCACGCATGCGGTGAAGATATTTCCGCTGCCCAAGGACTTCCCCGCCGCCAACCTCAACACCGCGACCTTCGACCGCAAGGGCATCCTCTGGTTCACCGGGCAGAACGGCGTCTACGGCCGCGTCGATCCGGCGAGCGGCAAGGTCGAGGCGTGGAAGGCGCCGAAGGGCGTCGGGCCTTACGGCATCACCACAACGCCGAGCGGCGACGTCTGGTATGCCTCGCTCGCCGGCGATCACATCGCCAAGATCGACACCGTGAGCGGCGACGCGCTGGTGGTGGCGCCGCCGAAGGCCGGCGTCGGCCCGCGCCGCATTTGGTCGGACTCCAAGGGGCTGCTGTGGGTCAGCTTCTGGAATACCGGCGAGGTCGCGCGCTTCGATCCGTCCGCCAAGGCGTGGAAGGTCTGGGCGGTGCCGAAGCGCACCGAGGGCTGTTACGCCGTCTTTGTCGACGACAAGGACAAGGTGTGGGTGAGCGACTGGCAGGGCAATGCGCTGGTGCGCTTCGATCCGGCGACGGAGAAATTCGACAGCTTCCCGAGCAACCGCGGCCGCGCCGAGGTGCGGCAGATCCTCGGCCGCCCCGGCGAAATCTGGGCCGCGGAATCCGGCACCGACCGGCTCATGGTGATCAAGGAATGACGCCGTCGCGCCGGCGGTTTCTGCACTGGCTTGCCGGTGGCGCTGCCCTGGCGGCGCAGCCCGCCTTCGCCGGCGAAACCCGCATCGACAAGCTCATCGTGGAGGCGAAGGCGCATGGCGACGTCTCCGAGCGCATCGCCTTCATCTCGCGGGCGCTGCTCGGCTCGACCTATCGCGGCTACACACTGATCGGCGGGCCGAAAGCGCCGGAGAAGTTCGTCGTGCGCGACGATGCCTTCGATTGCGTGACGTTCTGCGAGACGGTGCTGGCCGCGGCCATCGCGCGCGAGCCGGGCGATTTCGACACCGTGCTGCGCACCATCCGCTACCACGACGGCGTCGTCGCCTGGCACGAGCGCAACCATTATTATTTCGAGTGGAGCCAGCACAACGTCGAGAACAAGGTGTGCCGCGCCATCGTCATGGACGGGGCCGTGGAAATCCAGAAGACAGTGGACTCGGAGAAGGGCCTCGGCCGCCGCCACTTCGTGATGCAAGTCATCCCGCGCGAGGTGTTCCTCGACAGCCGGCAGCTGCTCAAGAGCGGCGACCTGGTCGGCTTCGTCACGCAGCGGCCGAACCTGGACTACTTTCACATCGGCTTCGTCGCCTTCGACGACGGCGGCGAATTCCTGCTGCGCCACGCCGCCAGGAGCCGCGGTCGCGTGGTCGACGACCGGATGGAGCGTTTCGTCGCCCTCAACCGCGTGCGCTACGTGACGTTGCTGCGACCGCAAGAGCCGGCTGTCTCATGAGAGCAGGTGGGCGACCATCACGGCGACCACGGCGGCGATGACCAGATCGGCGAGAATTTCGCCGATCATCTTGCCGATCCGTTCAGGGGCGCCTTCGGTTCGCGCAAAAAATGGCATGTCACTCTCCGCGATTGTCCGCTCGCCATAGCGTCAACGCGGAATGGCGCGCAATTAAATGCGCGTAAAATTTTTGTGCGAGAGAGCTCCGGCCTCATGGTGAGGAGCGCTGCGAAGCAGCGCGTCTCGAATCATGGGCCACCTCATCCTTCGAGACGCATCGCTTCGCGATGCTCCTCAGGATGAGGCGGAGTGCTTACGCCGCGGCCGCCTTGCCCGATGGACTCACCGCGTTTGAATAGAAGCTCTTCTAATAATCGTTATTTGGTCTGGGCGAGGAAAATGCCTGAGCGTTGAATTGTCGGCCTTCCATATATCGAGTTCAAAAAGCCTGTCGTTCTGGTCAAGATTTATCGCAAGCGAGACCGGGACACTATCGCTGTCGATGAATGTCGCTTCAGCAACCTGCCGTCCGAAAATCGTCTCACCATCTTGGCAAAACTTGATGCTCCGCATTCCGCCGTCGTCCATATCCTCGACGAGGGCGCCATCGATGCCTGCCAGGACGATGTTTTCGATAGAATGGCCCCTCACCATGCTGGCGATGAGCAATTTCTCCTCGTCGTACAGGTGGCGTGGCATCCGAGCCCCGCATTGACGGCAGACGATAATGTGCGCGCGATAAGGCTTACGCCGCGGCCGCCTTGCCGGATGGATTCACCGCGGCGGTGTAGTCGTCCATCAGCTGCTTGGTGATGCCGCCGGGATTGAAATTCCACTGGCCGGCGATGTCGGACACCGCGGTGACTTCCGCGGCCGAGCCCGTGATGAAGCATTCCGAGAAGCTCGCGAGCTCCTCCGGCATGATGCGGCGCTCGATCACCTCGAAGCCGCGCTTCTTCGCCAGCGCGATGACGGTCTGCCGCGTGATGCCGTCGAGGAAGCAGTCCGCGATCGGCGTGTGGATCTTGCCGTCCTTGACGAAGAAGATGTTGGCGCCGGTGCATTCGGCGACGCGGCCCTGCCAGTCGAGCATCATGGCGTCGGCATAGCCGCGGCGCTCGGCGCGGTGCTTGGAGATGGTGCAGATCATGTACAGGCCGGCGGCCTTTGCGCGGCAGGGCGCGGTCTTCGGGTCGGGCCGGCGATATTCGGCGAGGTCGAGGCGGATGCCCTTGAGCCGCTGCTCCGGGTCGAAATAGCTCGGCCACTCCCAGCTCGCGATGGCGAGGTGGATGGTGTTGTTCTGCGCCGAG
>Ga0265339_10002223_pt1 | contig 14071 bp, 13 predicted proteins | sample 4CB219metaG_FD_202085 | JGI IMG/M metagenome (GOLD analysis project Ga0265339, IMG submission 202085) | Rhizosphere microbial communities from Carex aquatilis grown in University of Washington, Seatle, WA, United States - 4-CB2-19 metaG | ecosystem: Host-associated > Plants > Roots >...
AAGGGCCGCGGCGAGCGAGCGATATTCCTCGCTGTCGGTGCCGGCAAGCTGCGCGATCCGGCTCAGATGATATTGCGCCTGATCGCGGTTACCCTGCTCGACCTGCCACAGCCCGTAATACTGCCAGGTCTTCACATGGTCGGGGTCGGCTTTCAGCGCACGTTCGTACCACACCTGCGCAAGCGGGTAGTCGCCGAGCTTGCGGTAGGAATAGCCGATCAGATTGGCGACCGCCGCGTTGTCGTCATGACCAAGCGCCTTCAACTGGTCGATCGCGGCGCTGTAGTCGTGGCGATCATAGATGGTGGCGTAGGCGGCGCGGTAGGCTTCCGCGAATTTCGTATCATTCTGTTTCGGGGTTGCTTCACCCTTCTTTTTCCCCTTGGCCTTGCTCGAGGAGGGCGGTGACGGATTTTCGTCGCCCGCGGCATAGGCCTTTGTGATAACGGGCGCCGCAACCAGCGCCATCGACAATGTGGCCAGCGTCAGAAGCCGGAACGCAGACTTACGCATGCATTTCTCCTGTGGGCGACATGGAGACCAGGAAGCGGCTGGCGCCGGCAGCGTTGTGCGGCGCCGTGCTTATTGATCCTACAACCGACTAGAACCTCTGCGGGCGCAAAACATTCCCGGACCGATCTGCCTTTTGTCTACGCGTTTTGCCCATGCGGAACATGACGAAGATGTCATGCAGATGAACGAACTCTGGCGCTGCGCTTCAGCGCGGGTTCAGTAGGTCAGTTCTAGTGTCGCAAGCATGATCGACGAGGCTGACCGTTTCGCCCGGCGGCTTCCAGATCCACTTTGAAAGAGGAGAGCCCCATGCTCAGGACCATTTCCGCAGCCTTGCTCGCCGTTGCCGTTGTCGCTGCGCCCGCGCTTGCCGCCGGTTCCGGCAAGGCTACCGATGCAGCCAAGACGACCCAGAAAACGGCCCAGGTGAAGCCCGGCACGAACGCATCGGCTCAGCCGAAGAACGCCCGCGCGCTGAATGCCAACGCCAAGATGCGCCAGAGCCATCACCGGTACCAGCACCACAAGGGAACGGGCGCGACCAAGGCATACTGAGGGCCGGCTTCAAGCAGTTTGCGCCTCGCCAGGCGCGGTTGATACGGATCCGCACGGCGCACCAGTCGCCCCGCCGCGCCTTGCGGATGTCGAGCCCGGCCCGCTCCGTTTCCCGTTTCCCCAGCGGAGTGGGCCGGGCGCTCCGTGCGTCCCCAGCGAGATGCCGAAAGGCGGATTCCCTTTTTCCGCCGGAACGTCTAGAAGGCGTCGGGGCGGCGGACCTTGGAAGACGAGTTGCACTTGATAACGGCAAGGGGCCTTGCGATTTTGCTGCTGCCGCTGATGCTGGCGGCTTGCATGGGCAGCGACGACAGCACGATATTGACCTCGTTCATGGAGGACAGCAGTGTCCCCCAACCATTTCCCGAGAATTATCGCACGGAATTGGTGGCGTTCATGCGGACCTATCTCAACAATCCCGTGGGCGTGCATGACGCCATGATGGCCGAGCCGGTCCAGCGTACCGTCGGCGGCAGGACGCGCTACGTCAGTTGCCTGCGTTTCTCCGAGCGCCAGCCGGATGGAACCTACCGGGAGCCGCGCCAGCACGCCGTCCTCTTCATCAACGGCCGTCTTGACCGGATTGTCCAGAACGCCGGGGATGTCTGCGCCGGCGCGACCTACGCGCCGTTTCCGGAACTTGAAAAAATGACTCGCTAGCGCATGAGCCGGAAAAGTACGCAGCAGCTTTCCCTCACGACAAACGCGAAGCGTTTGCGCGAAGATCATGCGCAAACAAATGGCTAAAGCCACCGCGCTTTAGCAGACCGGTGGTCGCGGCCGAATTTGATCACTTTTCAGCGAACCTTGAACCTTGCGGTCGGCCGCCGTGCCGCATAGCTGGCGGGAGCCGGCCGGTCGCCGGTCGTCGGGACGAACCAGAGGCGATTTGCCGCCAGGCAACCAAAATGAGGCCACGTTGTTTGCTAGGGTCCTTGCCAACGTCATCGGGGAATTCTCATGAAGAAACTTGTGCTTGGCGCAGCCATTTTGACTGCTTTTGCAGCCCCCGCGCTGGCGGCGGACATGCCGCCGCGGACCTACACCAAGGCGCCGGTCTATACGCCGCCCCAAGCGATCTACAACTGGACCGGCTTCTATATCGGCGGCCATCTCGGCGGCGCGTTCCCGGGCGACAACACTCTGGAGGGAAGCGGCGGCCGGTTTCTGGGTGGCGTGCAAGGCGGCTTTGATTATCAGTTCGCAACCAACTGGGTGGTCGGCGCCGAGGCCCAGTACAGCTGGCTCACCAGCAGCAACCACGGCCTGTCGTTTCCCGGAAATACGCTGGTGACCAGCGCCAACGACCAGTTAGGTTCGGTCACCGGCCGGCTTGGCTACACCTGGGGTCCGGCGCTGCTCTATGCCAAGGGCGGTTATGCCTGGCGCGACAATCCCAATGTCGGGGTCAGCGTCGACGGCGCGCCAGTCGCTTTTACCACCGATGGGACGCATAAGGATGGCTGGACGGTCGGCACCGGCCTTGAATACATGTTTGCGCCGAACTGGTCGGCCAAGGCCGAATACCAGTACTACAATTTCGGCAGCACAACGTTCACCGGCGGCCCGCCTGCCATCGTCGGCCCGCGCTTCCACGACGACGAACACAGCGTCAAGCTCGGGGTGAACTACCGCTTCGGTTGGGGTGGTCCAGTCGCCGCCAAATACTAAATTTTAGTGGAGCGGATTTGACGTTCGCCACTCGGTCGGCCGCGAGTTCGTCAAGCGAACGCCAAATCTAAAGCTCCACCAGCGAATTGATCTTGCTGGTGGCCCCTTGATTCTAACATTCGCAAACATGCCCGCTGCAACGGGATGCGAATGTCAGCATCGGACCACCAGAGCGAATGCAAGGCGATCTCGGCATACGATAAGCAAGAGGCCGGCGCAAACGCCGTCCTTTTTTGATTGGCTTCTCGGCGCCGCAAAAATTTTTTCGTCCGTCGCGAAACTTTCGTCGTTGATCGGCTATTATGGTTCGGCCGCCTTGTGGACAACTAAGATGCGTGTTTTGCCGTTGGTGCTGATCTTATCGGCGGTTACGCTGCCGTGCTCTGCCGAGACCATCCTGAAATCTGAACCGCTTGCGCTTGCGCCCTATGAGGTCGCTTACGTGCACGATGCGTCGTGCCCCGTCGGCAAGGTGCTCAAGGTGACGGGTGCGATCCGCGGACTGCACCGCAAGCGCGCATGTGTGACGCTTTCGGCTGAGCAGGCCTCGCTTGCGGCAACAACTTCGGCTGAGCAGGCCTCGCTGGCGACAGCGACGCCGTAGGCCAGTCCTTTCATGCGCTGACCCTGGGGCCTTGGGCTATTGCCAGGCGCGGTCGCCGTCACGGGATGAATTGAAGGGCGCCGGGCCTGCCGTTTCGGCGGCCGCCTGGTTGGTGCAGGGCTGCCTCGCGCATGATCCGGAAAGGGCGGTCCTCCCGCTGTGGAGCACCATCATTCCAAAACAGCAGCGCGCCTTTCCTAACCGGGTGATGCCGAAAACGCCTTCCAACTGGCCTCTGGCGGTGTCGGTTTGAGTCCTTAACGAGCGGTGAATCCCAAAAAAAAGAATCCGCAAGACTCCTTGCGTCGAATCGCCGGATGGTTGCCGGCATGGGAACGATGCTCCATACCTTCTGCGAGCGCGTGCAGCTGACGCTCGCGATTGGGCTCTTGATGGCCTGCGCAGCCAATGTCGTACTGGTGTGCGCGTTTCTGTGAGCTTGCGGCCGGCAGGCGGGACAGGCGCTATTTTTCGGGAGGAAGCGGCGACCCATCCCGGAGCGCGGCACGCAGCCGGGCCAGGGTCGCGCTGAAATATTCCTCGCGCTCTCTGTTGAAGCGCTCCTGATGCGCGCGGAAGCTCGCAATTCGGGCGCGAAGTTCGTTCTGCAGTTCGCTTGAGACGATGGGCCTGGAAACGCCGTCTTGCGGCTGAACGCTTTCGGTGCGCTCGCGCGGCGCATCCTCGTCCGGCACGACCGCAATTTTCGGCGTGACGGCATCGGCCTTCGGCTCAGCGACGACCTTTGGCTCAGCGACGACCTTTGGCTCAGCGACGACCTTTGGCTCAGCGACGACGGGCGACGGCTTGACGGCATCCTTTTTCGTGCCGGTGACCGACTGAACAAATGCCAGCGTCTGCGCGATCAAGGAATCGCGTTCGCTCATCCATTTCATGGCGTACCTCGATCCGGCCGAATTTCAGCAAACGGCGTCCGGAGAATCAAGAGTTCCATCATGGGGTTGTCGGGGAAAACGAAAATTTCAGATTAGAGCTGCAAAATTGCGACAAGATTGCGCGGGCAAGCCACGGCTTACTCCCGCAGGACGGTCCTAATTGCGACACACGAATCGACGATTTGAGACGCTGCGGGGGGCTCCATCTCCCCGTGCATGCTTGGAATGAGCGTTTCTCCCCTAGCCTTGGCCCCGGCCAAATCCCTGACTCGCTGGGGCCACCCTTTCTCAGCGCTTCCGCATCTGTCGGGTTGTCGCGTTCTACTTGTGATAGGCCCGCTTGGCTGACGCCGGCTCGGGCGGCGCCGGCGAGATCGCAAATGTCACCCACGTGCTCCATGTGCTGGCCCGATTTTCAACCTCCACATCCTTGTACCCTTTGACATTGAGATAGCCCTGATACTCCTTGGAGATAGGGATGATGAAGCCGATTTGCGGACCGATGCCGACCGCGCGTCCCATGAAGGGGCCGAGCGTCGCGCCGGGACCGCTGTCGCCCGTGACCTGTTGATAGAGATAGCCGACCAGCCCGATCTGGACGTTCTTGCTCACGAATTGCGAAGCGGCCCAGTCGAGGTGGAAGTCGATGCCGTTCTGATACTGAAGATATGGGTTCATCAGATTGTAGGTGAAGCCGCCGGCCACGGAGAACTCGTGTCCGGCCTTCTGGTCGAAGTAGGTGTAGCCGGCGCCCGCGTCCCAGGCGACGAAGCCCAGACTGAGGTTCGCAAGCCGGCTCGGATCGTAGGTGCCGCTGGGGATGTTGCCCATGAGATAGACCATCTCGTTGTTGACACCCTGGTTCCACTTCAGCGTGCCCTGATAGTACACGTCCGAGAGCGTGGTCCGGTTGTCGGTCCTGACTCCCGATATGCTGTTGCCGAGGGGGCCCGTCAGTGTGGCGTCGATGCCGACACCGAGGTTGCCGGGAGCGGTCAGGATTGAAAAGGCGGCCTGGCCGCCGAGCACGGACGTTGGCGAGGTGTAGGTGATGCCCAGCGCGAGGGCGTCCCCGCGCGCATTGATGCCGGCGACGACCGAACCGCGCGCGCCGCCGCTGGTGACGAAGTTCTGCGCCGCGCCGGCGTTGGTCTGCAGATGCAGATAGATCGACGCGTAGGCCCAACCCGGGACGGTCGGGACCGCGGCGAGACTGCCGAAGATCCCGGGCAGCCAGAAGCCGACGCCGCCGGCGTCGGCACGAGCCGCTTGCGGGCTTGCGAGCAGCGTGAGCGCGCACAAACCTCCAAGGGTTGTGATCTTACGATATGTCGACTGTCCCACAGCCGTCTCCCCACTTTGGTTCCCGTTCTTTCCCCAGCTTGTAGACGGTCGCGCCGTCGTTTCTGCTCGGCGTGATATTGAGATAGATGGCGTCCTTGTCGGGATTGCCGCCCCAGGCCGAGGCGGTACCGATCAGGTGCCGCACCGGGTCGACCTCGGCCTTGCTTCCGAAGGCGTGCCGCAAATCCGGTAGGGTGTCGTTGAGCGCAATCGGCGCGTCGCGCCCCTTCTTCTGGCTCGCAGGATCCCAGTTCGGAATCTCGAAACTACCCGGTCCGCGCGGCTGCTCGACCTTGGAAGCATCTTGCAGCGCATGGACCGCTTTCAGATCGTCGGGCTTGTCAGGATCGACCGGCGTGCGCAGCGCCGCGAGACCGTAACGTGTCCCGATCTCGCTCCTGGTGAGCGTATGGCTGCCCGGACCGTAGTAGACGCCGCGGACATAGTGATCTTCGTCGATCACGATCAGCGACATGAATCGCCGGCCGGCGTCCGGAACGGTAATGGTGACGGGGCCCGCATCGAGGTCAAAGACACCGCTCGAGTAGAGCGTATCGCGATTGATCCGGGGTACGACCTGCTGATCGAGTGCAATTGGTTGGCGGTGGTGTCGCAGCTTGCCGAGGCCGCCCAGCTTGACCTCGCCACCGAAAGCGCGGTCGGTCTCCGCGCGGACAAAATTGTCCGGAGTGACCGGCACGGAAGCGGTGGAAGGCGATTGAGCCTGGGCAATGCCTGCCGCGACGAGCCAGAGCGCACCAGAAAGAACGAGCTTGCCGGTCATCGTTTCTCTCCGCTTCGGACCGTTTCACTCGCCTTCCCGACATCCGGCAGCTTCCAGGTTTTCTCGAAGAACTCCTTCTTCGGCGCATAGAGGCGAAACATCAGCTCGAAACCCCGCGCCGGGTCCGTCGGCACCCAGTTCGCTTCCTTGCCCGCGGGCGCGGCCGGGCTGAAATAGATATCAACCGAACCGTCGGCGTTCTTCTGCATTTCCGGAATCTGCGAGGAGCGGCTGGCGCGGGGCATGTTACGGATCAGCGCGTGAGTCTCGCGGTCGTAAGCTGTAACCGACCAGTATTGCTCGATCGGCGGATTCGACGGCACCGTCAGTCGGTAGGTACTGGCGCCGTCGAAGCCTTTACCATCCTTGTCCTTGATCGCGATCAGGTAGAACTGGCCGGCGCCGAGATGCTTGATCGCGATATAGGCATAGGTGTAGGCGAGCCCACGCGCGTCCACCGCGTAATGATTAGGGTCGGCGTAGGTCGTGGCCTGGCCCTCGATGGTCTCCTGCAGGGCAGGATAGGTCCAGTGGCTGTCAGGAAAGAAGGGCGGAAAGCCCTGCTCGTAGTGCGCCGCGAGCAGCGCCTTGGCTTCGCCGATGGCATCTTTCAGGATCGCCTGCGTCTCGGCATCCGGGCTGAACGGTCTGCCCTTCTCGATTCCAATAGAGTGGAGTTGGTCGATCATCGCCCGGTCGCGCTCGATCCATGGCTCGCTCTGCACGATGCGGTCGAGCGACTGGAAAAAGCTGAGGTCGTAGCGAATGGTCGAATCGTAATCGACATCCTTCGCATCTGTGAACACGGTCGCGGGCGGATTGTCAGCTGTGGAAAGCGGATAGATCTTGATCCGCTTGCCGTAGGCAATCGATGCGGCGACGTCGGCATCGCCGTGGCTCCTCAGGTTGGAGCGCAGCAACGCGTAGCCGCCGAAGGTATCGGAGGGCAGAGGGTTGTAACCGTCCGGCAGCTTGTCCTTGAAGCCCGGCGGCAGGATCACGAATTTGCCACCTGCGCCCTTGTCGAAGCCCAGCAGGCCTACGTCTTCGAGGGCGGTCTGCCAGACGGTGACGATGTTGCCGTTGAGCGAGCTCGTATCGGCCGGCGGAATCTTGATCACAACCGGACCGACATTCTTCGTGTTGAAGAACGCCATGAAGTAGATCGCATCCGGATTGGGCGTAAGCGTCTGGTTGTGCCAGTCGAGCGGACGGCCCCAGTAGACGACCTGGTTCACCTTGCCAGGCGTCTTGGTCAGCATTTCCTGCAGCATCAGATCGGTGTTGACTGCCGGCATACCCCAGATCACGGCCTCGACCGCGCGGCGGTGGATGGTGCGGTTGGCGAGCTCTTCAGCCGAGGGCGTTTGCGCCTGCGCGGGTGCAGCAGCCAGCATCAGCGCGACAGCTGCAAGAATGGCCTTCTTCATGACGGCCTCCTTTTCCGCTCAAAACGGATTGACGTAATTGAGGATCGCCACCTGCCGCAGCAGGATGCGGCGGATAATGTGGCTGACCTTGACGTGATCGGTGAAGATCGCCGCCGTCCCCGTCGCACCCGCCGGCAGCGCCTTCGCGAATGCGTCGTCGTCGAGCTTCACCTTGACGACAAAGGGCGCCGCCTCGATCGACCTGGGCGCCACTGCCGTGCCCGAGGTTTGCGCCTGACCGCTCGCGATCGCCTGCAAGATGCTTTCGACCTCGCCGGTGTAGACATGGCCGGGTACGAACTTGAAGGTGATCTCGACCTGCTGTCCGGGCCGGATGTAGCGTGCGTCGATCTGGTCGATATTGGCGACCACGCGGGTATCCGATGTGTCGATGAAGGCCATTACCGACGAGAGCGGCAGGTTCGCGACCCGCGCGCCCTTGCGCAGCGCGACATTGGTGACATAACCGTCGGCCGGCGCGCGCACGATCGTCTTGTCGAGATTCCACTGCGCGTTTTCAAGCTGGGCCTTGAGCTGATCGACCTCCGACTGACGCTGCTCGACATCGAAGGCACGCCCGGCATCGCGCTCGTAGAGCGTCGTCATCTGGGACAGCCGGGTGCTGGACAGCTTTAATTGCGCCGCGATCGCCTTGACCTGTGCGTCGTAAGGGGTCGAATCGATCCGAAACAGCACGTCGCCCGCCTTGAGCGGCGCGTTTGGGGCCACTGGAACATCAGTCACTTCGCCGGCGACGTCGGGAACGATCGCGACCGAATTGCGATAGACCAGCGCAGTCCCCTGCGGTGCGCCCCAGCCCATCGGGATGAACAGGCCGATGGTGAGCAGCAACAGCACGATCAGCGGCGAGGCCTTCCAGAAGCCGTTGAAGCGGATGACGCCGAGCCAGACCAGCGTGAAGAGCAGTGCCAGATACAGCGCCATCAGCGCGATCATCATGGCAGCCGCTCCGCACTTCGCCGCGCGGGCACGTCGACATAGGCCCAGATCAGCGCGACCGGCCACAGCGCGAAGCCGAAGATCAGCGTGATCCAGCCGGCGACCGTGACCGCTTCCGGCCAGGGATGGCCGCGTCGTCTCGCGATGTGCCCCGGCAGCGAGCCCATCAGCCAGAACACCAGCACGATCACCGCAAGCAGGATGACCAGCACGATCCAGGCGAAAATATCAATCACGCTCACGGCAGCTTCCGCCTTCTATTTGCTGATCGCCTTCCTGAATTTCGGCGACGGCCGCGTTGAGGTTAAAGCTTCCGGGGCTCCGATTCGGCAGAGATTCCTTGAAGGTTTCCAGTATCCTCATCGGCTCGGCGACCGGATTTTGGGATGTCTCCTTGCGAGGTCGGCATCGCTGTCGGCCGATGCGATCGTCAGTTGGAGCTCGCTCCTGACTTCTCCAATGTCGCCATGACCTGATCCAGGTTGAAGCTTGCCGGTTTCTGACGCACCGGGAATTCCTGGAAGCTTGATAGCCAGTTCGCCGCCAGCGCCTGCATTGGCACCTGGACAAACACGTGATCAGCCAGCCATTTGTCGTAGAGAATCGACTGGTCGCCTCTCTCGAAAGGATCGGCGCGCAGATTGAAGAGTTTTGGCACCCGCAAATCAGTGAATCCGCCCTGCCAGACGCCCATTCCCTCGTTGTTTTGCGCGAGGAATACGCACTTCCATTCATTATAACGGATAGCGACCAACTGACCGTCGTCATTCCAGTAGACGAATTCCTTGCGCGGCGTCTCTTTTGCCTCACCTTTGAAGAACGGCATGAGATTGTAGCCGTCGAGGTGAACCTTGAAGGTTTTGCCGCCGATCTGGGAACCCCGCGCACACTTCGCCACGATGTCGGGGTCGCCGCCGGCGGCTGCAAAGGTCGGAATCAGGTCATAATGCGAGAACATTTCGTTGTAGACGGTGCCGGACTCAATCGTGCCGGGCCAGCGAATGAGCATCGGCACACGGTATCCGCCTTCCCAGTTGGTCGCCTTCTCGCCGCGGAACGGCGTCGTTCCGCCGTCCGGCCAGCTCATCACCTCGGCGCCATTGTCGGTGGTGAAGACAACAATGGTGTTGTCGGCAACGCCGAGATCGTCGAGTTTCTTGAGCAACTGGCCGACATAGCCGTCCAATTCCACCATGCCGTCGGGATAAAGACCAAGGCCTGTTCTGCCTTGCGACGATGCCTTCAAGTGTGTCCACACATGCATGCGCGTGGGATTGAAGTAACAGAACCACGGTGTACTGGCCCTGTGAATGCGATCGATGAAGTCGAGCGCGGTTTCGAGAAACTCCTGGTCCACTGTCTCCATGCGCTTGGTGTCGAGCGGGCCGGTATTCTCGATCACCTGCTTGCCGACACGCCCGTATGAGGGATCGACTGTGGGATCATCGCGGTCGCTCGCCTTGCATTTGAGGACGCCGCGTGGCCCGAACTTCGCGCGAAAGCGTGGGTCTTTGGGGTAATCGGGATTTTGCGGCTCTTCCTCGGCGTTGAGGTGGTAGAGGTTGCCGAAGAATTCGTCGAACCCGTGCACGGTCGGCAGGTACTCGTTGCGGTCTCCGAGATGATTCTTGCCGAATTGTCCGGTGGCATAACCGAGCGGCTTGAGCGCTTCGGCAACGCTCATGTCCTCGGCATGCAGTCCGATGGCAGCTCCGGGCAGACCGACCTTGGTCAGGCCGGTGCGGATTGGCGATTGTCCGGTGATGAACGCCGCACGTCCGGCGGTGCAGCTTTGCTCGCCGTACCAATCCGTAAACACGGCGCCTTCCCTGCCGATACGGTCGATGTTGGGCGTGCGATAGCCCATGATTCCCATGTTGTAGGCGCTCACATTAAACCAGCCGATGTCGTCGGCCATGATCATGAGGATGTTCGGCTTGGCTCCGGATGACGCCGATGCCGCGGCGGGCGCTGGTTTCTGCGCTTGCGCAAGCGCCGGGCCCGTCAGCGTTGCCGCTGCGACCAGCGATGTGCCGAGCAGTAGGTCGCGGCGAGCCATGCCGCGGCGCGATGAATTCTGCGATGGGTGTTTCTCGAGGCCTTCGCTGCTCATTTCCAACTCCTCACCTGCGATGGAAAGCTACGGACTGGATCTCACGACGCACCGGAATCCGACGTGGCTGGTCGAGGTATCGATGGGCTCGGCATGACGCGCGGCCGGGCGGTAGCGGCGGCAATAGTTCGGCGCACACAGATGCGAGCCGCCCTTCAGGACCTTGCGCGCAATCCGGATGTTCGGTTGACATGGATCAAAGCTTTCGCTTTCACGCCCGCCGCGCGGATTTGAAGGGATGCAACACGCCTTCGGCGCGTCGGCCTCATGCTTCGATGACCACCAGTCCGAGGTCCACTCCCAGACATTGCCGATCATGTCGTGGAGGCCGTAACCGTTCGGCGGATACGACATCACCGGCGAGGTGCGTGCAAAACCGTCTTCGCAGAGGTTCTGGATCGGGAAATTGCCCTGCCAGGTATTGGCCATGTGCTTGCCGCCGGGCGTGAGCGTGTCGCCCCAGGCGAACTCTTCGCCGTCCAGTCCGCCGCGCGCGGCGAATTCCCATTCGGCTTCGGTAGGGAGATCCTTGCCGGCCCATCTGGCATAGGCGAACGCGTCGCTATAAGAGATGTGCACGACGGGATGGTTGTCGAGCACGTTGATATTGCTCTTCGGGCCGTAGGGATGCCGCCAGTCGGCGCCCTTCATGAAGGTCCACCACTGGCTCCAGTCCCTCAGGTTGGCGACACGCGCCGGTGGGGAGAAAACCAGCGATCCCGCATAGAGCATGTGGGGCAGGGCGCCCGGATAATCCTTCGGGTCGGGCACGATCTGCGCCATTGTGACATGGCCGGTCGCCTTGACGAACGCCTTGAACTGCCGGTTCGTCACCGGCGTGCGGTCGATCCAGAAACCATCGACGCTGACGCGATGGACCGGCGCCTCTTCCGGGTAGTGGCGATCGGATCCCATCCGAAATGTGCCGCCGGGGATCCAGACCAGGTTATCGGTCCGATCCGGTTTGGCTCCATCGCGCTCGATGCCTACCCGCATGGCGCCTCCCCGGCTCGACCTATTTTTTAAGCCGCAACAGTCTCATTTTAGCGGGGCCCGGACACAGCACGGGCGATCCTTCCATCCGCTGCACGCGGCCGGCCTGTCAGCTTTGATCTAAGTCAATGCAGCATTCAGAATCGAAACAGTGGCGGTTTCACGGCGGCTTCGACGCGTGCGGAGGGGGCGACCGTAGGTCGACTATAGCGACACCAGGCGATAGCGCTGGACTTTGCCGGACGCCGTTTTCGGCAGATCGCGCAGGAAGCGGACATCCCGCGGATATTTGTAGGGCGCGATCGTCGACTTGACGTGCTCCTGGATTTCCAGCGCCGTGGATTCGCCGGCCTGGCCGGGGTCGCGCAGAACGATGCAGGCGCGCACGATCTTGCCGCGCTCGGGGTCCGGCACGCCGACGACAGCGCATTCCAGAACCTTGGGATGAGCCACGATCGCGCGTTCGACTTCCGCCGCCGCTATGTTGTACCCCGACGACACGATGATGCCGTCGAACCGGTCCACGTACCAGTACCAGCCGTCCCCATCCCGTTCGAAGACATCGCTCAGGACGTTCCAGCCGTTGATGACGAAGGCGCGCTGCAGATCCGGATCGCCGAGATAGAGGCCGCCGGTAGGACCACGCACCGCAAGCCGCCCACGACCTGCGCCATCGGGCAACAAGCTTCCGTGCTCGTCCATCAGCGCGAGCGTGTAGCCCTCGACGGGCCGCCCGGTCGCGCCGACGTGCTCGACCCGGCGATCCTGACTTAAGACCCGCGTCAGCAGTTCGGTCGAGCCGAAGCCCTCCATGATCCTGGCGCCGGTCGCTTCCAGCCATCGCTGCCAAATCTCGGGGCGCAAATGCTCGCCCGAGGACAGGCACCAGCGCAGCGACACCGCCGCCTCGCGATCGGCGCCGGCTTCAAGCAATCTCAGATAGGCTGTCGGTGCCGTATTCAGATGCGTTACCCGCCGGCGCCGGATGGCCGCCCAGATATCCTCGGGCCGCGAACTCGAGGCGATGACCGCCGCTGCTCCCGCCCGCAAGGGATAAAGCAGGTTGGATGTGAGGCCGAAGGTGAAAGCCATCGACGACGTGCCGAGAAACACGTCGGAAGGTTCTGCGGGGCTGGTGCCCAGCCAGCAGTCGCAGGCGGCGAGGATGGCGCGGTGAAAATGCGCGGCAGCCTTGGGCCGGCCCGTCGTTCCCGACGTGAAGCAGATGAGCGCGATATCGTCGGCAGCGGTATCGGCCCAGCCTCCGCCGGCAGGCTTGGCGGCAAGACGCCGGTCCAACTCGGCGTCGCCGTCTCCCAACGCGGTGAACGACGCAATGCGCAGCGGCGCGGAGCGTTTGGCGCCGGCCGCTTCCAGTTCGTCGGTCAGCGACTGCTCGCACAGGGCGATACCAATCTGCGCCTTGTCAAGAATCTGGGCCAGTTCGTGAGCGCGCAACAGAGGCGTGGTCGTGACCGCAATGCCCCCGGCGCGCACGACGGCGAGCCAGCACGCCGCCATCATCGGATTGTTGGGCGAGCGCAGCAGCACGCGTCCGCCGGTCTTAAGTCCGAGATCCTCGACCAGCACGCGCGCGAGGCGTTGGACCCGATCCAGCATGTGGCGATAGGTCCAGACGATATCGCCGAAGTACAACATCGGCCGATCGCCGCTTCCTGCGGCGACTGCTGCGTCGAGAAGCGCCGTCGCGACGTTGATGCGGTCCGGATATCGGCTGATGCGTGGCGCGGAATAGTCGAACCGAGGCCAGAGCTCTTCGGGCGGAAGCAGCGATCTTGCGAACGTGTCGCAATGCGCCGTCGGAACGCCTCCAGGGGCGTGCATGGTTCGTGCCCTCCCAATGTGATCGCGTGCACACCAACAGAGCACGACACATGCCACTACGCGGCGGCGTGATATTCTTCATGCATTTGCAGGATATCGTCTACCGTATTTTTGCTTCTTGACACACAACACGCGCCCATCCGAACATTGCGCAAAGCTATTGGGGGAAACGATATGAAGATGGGTAGGTTCGTTGTCGACACGCATGTCCATTCGCAACGAACCGCAAGCGGCGCCGCGCTGAGAAAGCGCGCGGAGACCGAAACGGGCAAGACACCGACCAAGTACACCTATCCTGAACTGGCGGAATCGCTGCGCGAAGTGGAGCCCTACGACAATTCCGAGCGGCTCCTATACGACATA
>Ga0265339_10002224_pt1 | contig 14062 bp, 12 predicted proteins | sample 4CB219metaG_FD_202085 | JGI IMG/M metagenome (GOLD analysis project Ga0265339, IMG submission 202085) | Rhizosphere microbial communities from Carex aquatilis grown in University of Washington, Seatle, WA, United States - 4-CB2-19 metaG | ecosystem: Host-associated > Plants > Roots >...
AGAATCGCAAAATGGAAAGCGTGACATCTGACGGCATCATGATGGACCGCGTTGCGCCGGCAGAATCCGGCTCCGCGGCCGAGCGACCGGCGCTGGTCGATCCGTTCGGGCGTGCCATCTCCTATCTGCGCGTCTCGGTGACCGATCGCTGCGACTTCCGCTGCGTTTACTGCATGGCAGAAAACATGGCCTTTTTGCCGAAGGCCGACGTGCTGTCGCTCGAAGAGCTTGACCGGCTATGTTCGGCGTTCGTTGAGCGCGGGGTGCGCAAGCTTCGCCTTACCGGCGGCGAGCCACTGGTCCGGCGCGGCATCATGACACTCGTCGGCTCGCTGTCGCGCCACCTGCGTTCAGGCGCCCTTGACGAATTGACGTTGACTACCAACGGCTCACAGCTGGCGAAATACGCGCAGGAGCTGAAAGAGCATGGCGTGCGCCGGCTCAACGTCTCACTCGACACGCTCGACCCGGAAAAATTCCGCGCCATCACCCGCTGGGGTTCGCTCGATCAGGTGCTCGGCGGTATCGACGCCGCGCAGGCCGCCGATCTGAAAATCAAGATCAACGCGGTCGCACTCAAGGGTGTCAATGACGACGAATTTCCCCGGTTGATCGAATGGGCGCACGGCCGCGGCATGGAATTGACGCTGATCGAAGTAATGCCGCTCGGCGAGATCGGCGAAGGCCGGCTCGAACAATATCTGCCGCTGTCGATGGTGCGGGCGCGGCTCGCCGAGCGTTACACGCTCGAGGATATCGACTATCGCACCGGCGGACCGGCGCGCTACGTGCGTGTCGCTGAGACCGGCGGAACGCTCGGCTTTATCACCCCGTTGACGCACAATTTCTGCGAATCCTGCAATCGCGTCCGCGTCACCTGTACCGGCACGCTCTTTATGTGTCTCGGCCAGGAAGACGCCGCCGATCTGCGCAAGCCGCTGCGCGCATCCGAGGGCAACGATCTCCTCTTCGCCGCCATCGACGAGGCGATTGCGCGAAAGCCCAAGGGCCATGATTTCATCATCGACCGCCGCCACAAGCGCCCGGCACTGGCGCGCCACATGAGCGTCACCGGCGGGTAAGCGGCGTCCGTCCGTTCCAGCTCGCACCGTTATCGATGATCAGACTTGCCGGTCAATGCCCCGTCCGGACGCACATCCGGCGGCGGGACGTATCGGTTGTTGGGCTCACAACGTCCGCCGATGCCGCTGACAGTAGCCAAGCATTGCTCCGTCGCCGGTACTGTAGACCGCGCACCACGGATAGTTCTGCGCCAATGCGGACGCACCAGGTGCGACGGTGGCAACGAGGATTCCGATCACGACTGTCAGTGCCCGCATGATTGGTCTCCCGCGCTGTCGATGAAGCCCGCGTGCTATTGCGCCGATTGTATCAAATCCAGCAGGAATAAGCGGAACGACTTACTGCGCCGTCCCGGCAAGCCGCGCGCTGTTGGCGTGGACGGCACGTTGCAGCGGCAGATAGGCGCTCTGCGCGGCCGCATAGAGACCGAGGCCGTCGGCCAGCGCACGTTCGGCGGCAGATTGAGCGTCTGAGAACGCGGCGAACTTCTCCGCGACCATGCGGCCGGCTTCGGCCGCCGCATCCGGCGCACCCGAAGCGAACAGCATGAGCCGCGCGGAAATCACGCCTTGGGCTTCACAGCCGAAACGGAATGCTTCAATCCAATCGGCCCAAAAGTCGGCCATCGCGAACTCCGATCGGCGCGCGACATCTTTCAGAGCGAAAGCCAATCGGCGCACGATCGGACAATTGTCACGGCAATTATCTAAAATTGCCGTGCGGAAATTGCTAAAAATCGAGCAAACGCGGTAACCAAACAAAAGCCGGCGTCAACCGGATAACGCCGCCAGCACCGTCGCCGCCGCCTGCAGCTCCGCGAAGCGATATTCGCGGCGTTCGAGCGCCAGTTCGTCGCGGCCCCACTGCTGCATGTTCCAGTCTTCGTCGACATTGGCGGCGCCCCACGCGGCATCGGCGGACAAAAAGCCGTGTGCCAGCGCAAGCGCGATCAGTGCCGAGCCGGTTAGCGTCGTCGCCACGTGGACAGCGCCCAGACGCCAGGGATTTTCCGGGATCGCGGCGCGCGCGGCATCGACCGCCGCCTGCGGCTGAGCGATGTAGGTCACGCCCGCCGTGCAGACAAAATGCGCGCCGAGTGTTTGGGCCGCCCAGCCGAGGATCGGGTCCCAGTACTGCCGCTGCCGCGCGATGAGTTCGGCCGGACTCGTCGCCCGGTAGAACAACAGGTCGGATTCAAGATATTTGGCAATCTCGGCGGCGACCGGCCCCTGCTGATCGGCGACGCCGTCGATGATCGAATTGGCGAGCCGCGTGAGTGGCATCTTGCCTGGCTCGATCTGGTCGCGCTGGGCGTCCCATTCGGCCGCGATCGCCTCCGCCAGCACCGGGTTCGGCGCCGCCAAGACACGCCGCGCGGGCGTGCGGACGGGCTTGCCGTCGAGCTGCACGCCGTGACCTTCCGTCACAGGGGCGATCCCGGCCTTGGCGTAGAACCTGGGCCGCAAAGGCTGGCGTACGGAGCGCCGTGCCGCCTCCACGGGATTAGCGGGCCGATCATCGAACAAGTCGCGCATCGGTTTTCACCCCTGCGTACCCCCGGCGGGTTCCGCTTGACATAAAATTGTCAATATATTCAAGCCTTTGCCTTTACGCTCGGGGACAGCGCCTGAGCCGCCCTCGCCGGCCGCAAAACACCTGCGGATATAGGTGTCGCTCCAAGGCAACCACCTCCGACAAAACCTTGTTAAAACAAAGAGAAGCGGTGGCAATCGCCTGCCCCCTCGACTACTATCCCGGCCCGGATTCGGCGACGGGACCAGACCTGGAAAAGCCGATCCGGCAGCAGCGTGCGTACCGCGCAAATCGTTAGCGGGCGCTGCGTGCAAGAGGAGTCAATGAAACCAACCGATATTTCGGTCCCGGACTACTTCCACAAGGTGGTTGATTGTCAGTGGGCCTGCCCGGCGCATACGCCGGTCCCCGAATACATCCGATTGATCGCCGCAGGCCGCTATAGCGACGCCTACATGATCAACTGGGAATCCAATGTCTTTCCCGGCATTCTGGGACGGACTTGCGACCGGCCGTGCGAACCGGCATGCCGGCGCGGCCGCGTCGAAAAGGAACCGGTGGCGATCTGCCGGCTCAAACGCGTCGCCGCCGATTTCAAGGACGACATAAGCGGACGGCTGCCAAAGCCCGTAAAGCTGAAAAACGGCAAGCGCATCGCGCTGGTGGGCGGCGGCCCTGCCTCGCTCGCCGTGGCCCGCGATCTCGCGCCGATGGGCTACGAGTGCATCGTGTTCGACCAGGACCCGAAGTCCGGCGGCATGATGCGGTCGCAGATTCCGAAGTTCCGTCTGCCGGAGACGGTGATCGATGAGGAGTGCAATTACATCCTCAATCTCGGCATCGAATTCGTCGGCGGCAAGCGAATCGACAGCCTCAAGGCGCTGCTTGCCGAGGACTACGATGCCATCTTCGTCGGCTGCGGCGCGCCGCGCGGTCGCGATCTCGATATTCCGGGCCGCGAGGAAGCGAAAAAGAACATCCATATCGGCATCGACTGGCTGTCGAGCGTCTCGTTCGGCCACATCGACAAGATCGGCAAGCGCGTCATCGTGCTCGGCGGCGGCAACACCGCGATGGATTGCTGCCGCTCTTCGCGCCGGCTCGGCGGCGACGACGTCAAGGTCGTGGTGCGCTCGGGCTTCGAGGAAATGAAGGCGTCTCCCTGGGAAAAGGAAGACGCCATGCACGAGGACATTCCGATCCTCAATTTCCTGGTGCCGAAGGAATTTACCCACGAGGGCGGCAAGCTCACCGGTGTGCTGTTCGCGAAGGTGAAGGCCGAGTACGACGCCAAGGGCCGGCGCAATCTGGTTCCGACCGGCGAACCTGACGAGCACATCCCGTGCGACGACGTTCTGGTCGCGGTCGGCCAGGAAAACGCGTTTCCCTGGATCGAGCGCGACTGCGGCATCGAGTTCGACAAGTGGGACATGCCCAAGGTCGATCCAAAGACGATGGGGTCGACCAACCCGAAGGTCTTCTTCGGCGGCGACTCCGCGTTCGGACCGAAGAACATCATCTGGGCGGTGGCGCACGGCCATGAGGCCGCGATTTCGATCGACCGCTTCTGCCGCGGCGAGGATGTGAGCGTCCGACCGGCACCGCAGGTCAAGATCTCCAGCCAGAAGATGGGCATTCACGAGTGGTCTTATGATAACGAGATCGCGCCCGATCTGCGCTACCGCGTACCGCACCGCGACAAGGTCGTGGCTTTGCGCGACATCAAGGCCGAGGTCGAGCTCGGGTACGACGTCGAGCTGGCGCTGAAAGAAGCCGAGCGCTGTCTGAACTGCGATGTGCAGACGGTGTTCACCGGCCAGCTCTGCATCGAGTGCGACGCCTGTGTCGACATCTGCCCGATGGACTGCATCACCTTCACCCAGAACGGCGACGAACTCGACCTGCGCTCACGCCTTCAGGCGCCGGCCAAGAACCACAGCCAGGATCTTTACATCGGCAACGATCTGAAAACCGGCCGCGTCATGGTGAAGGACGAGGACGTGTGCCTGCATTGCGGCCTGTGCGCCGAACGCTGTCCGACCGGCGCCTGGGACATGCAGAAATATCTCATCGACATGACTCACGCGGAACAAGCATGCCATCAGCACACCCAATCAGCAGCGTAAACGACTTCGTCATTCGTTTCGCCAACGTCAACGGCTCCGGTTCGGCGAGCGCCAATGAGTTGTTCGGCCGTGCCATCCTGCGCATGGGCGTACCGGTATCGCCGCGCAACATCTTCCCGTCGAACATCCAGGGCCTGCCGACCTGGTACGAGGTGCGGGTCTCCGAAGCCGGCCATCTCGGCGCCCGCGGCGGCATCGACATGATGGTGGCGATGAATCCGCAGACCTGGGACAAGGATGTCGCATCCATCGAGCCCGGCGGCTATCTGCTGTACGATTCGACCAAGCCGATGCCGAAGTCGAAATTCCGCGACGACATCACCGTCATCGGCGTACCGCTCACCGCCATTACCAATTCGACCTACAGCGATCCGCGCCAGCGCCAGCTGTTCAAGAACATCATCTATCTCGGCGCGCTCTCTGCCCTGCTCGACATCGATCCCAAGGTGATCGAAAAGCTGATCGGCGAGCAGTACAAAGGCAAGGAAAAGCTGTTGTCGTCGAACGTGCATGCGCTGCACCTCGGCCGCGACTACGCGCTGCAGAACCTTAAATGCCCGATCGGGCTGCGCGTGCAAAAGGCCGACAAGGTCGGCGACCGTATCTTCATCGAAGGAAACTCGGCGGCAGCGCTCGGCGCGGTCTATGGCGGCGCCACAGTGTGCGCCTGGTATCCGATCACGCCGTCGTCCTCGCTTGCCGACGCTTTCACCAGCCACTGCCGGCGGCTGCGCCACGATCCCGATACCAAGAAGGCCAAATATGCCATCGTTCAGGGCGAGGACGAACTCGCTTCGATCGGCATCGTGATCGGTGCCAGCTGGAACGGCTCGCGCGCCTTCACCGCGACCTCCGGCCCCGGCATTTCGCTGATGCAGGAGTTCATCGGGCTATCGTATTTCGCCGAAATTCCGGCGGTGATCATGGATGTGCAGCGCGCCGGGCCCTCGACCGGCATGCCGACCCGCACCCAGCAATGCGACATCATAAGCGCCGCATACGCGTCGCACGGCGACACCAAGCACGTATTGCTGTTCCCCGAGGACCCGGCCGAGGCGTTCGAGATGGCGGCGCAGGCGTTCGATCTCGCCGACCGGCTGCAGACCACCATCTTCCTCATGCTCGACCTCGACATCGGCATGAACCACCGGCTTTGCCGGCCGCTGAAATGGGATGACGCCAAGCAGTATGACCGCGGCAAGGTCATGACGGCGGAGATGCTCGATAGCGGCAGGGACTTCGGCCGCTATCTCGACGCGGACGGCGACGGCATTCCATTCCGCACCTATCCGGGCACGCACCCGACCAAGGGCTCGTTCTTCACCCGCGGCACCTCGCGCGACCGCTACGCGCGTTATACCGAGGAGGGCTCGGCGTATCAGGACAACATGCAGCGGCTCTTGCGCAAGTTCGAGACCGCCAAGGACCTGGTGCCGCGTCCGCTGCAGGCCAATGCGGACAAGCCGACCAAATACGGCGTGATCTATTTCGGTTCCACCTCGCCGGCGATGGACGAGGCGGTTGGTATGCTGGAAGCGCGCGGCCACCAACTCGACCGGTTGCGCCTGCGCGCCTTCCCGTTCCACTCCAGCGTATCGAGCTTCATCGCCGAGCACGACTTCGTTTACGTCGTCGAGCAGAACCGCGACAGCCAACTGCGTTCGCTCATCGTCAACGAGCTCAGCATCGATCCGGTGCGGCTGGTTCCGATCCTGCACTACGACGGCACGCCGATTACCGCGCGTTTCATCGCCCGCGCCATCGGCGATCATCTCGATCAACTCAAAGTGACGCCGCTCCGGAAGGTTGTTTCATGACTTACGTCGTCAAGCCGAAATTCCACCACCCCGAACTGCCGAAGAACAAGCTCGGCTATACCCATCGCGACTACGAAGGCAAGATCTCGACGCTGTGCGCCGGCTGCGGCCACGATTCGATCACCGCCTCGATCATCGAAGCGTGCTTCGAACTGTCGATCGAGCCGCACCGCGTGGCGAAGATTTCCGGCATCGGCTGCTCGTCAAAGACGCCGGACTATTTCCTCGGCAATTCGCACGGCTTCAACTCCGTCCACGGCCGCATGCCGTCGGTGCTCACAGGCGCCAATCTTGCCAACCGCGACCTGATCTATCTCGGCGTGTCGGGTGACGGCGATTCCGCCTCGATCGGCTTCGGCCAGTTCGCCCATTGCATGCGCCGCGGCGTCAACATGGTCTATATCGTCGAGAATAACGGCGTGTACGGCCTGACCAAGGGTCAGTTCTCAGCCACCGCCGACCGCGGCTCGAAATCCAAGCGCGGCGTCGTCAATTCCGACAACGCCATCGACATGGTCGGCATCGCGCTGCAGCTCGGCGCGAGCTTCGTGGCACGCTCGTTCTCCGGCGACAAGAAGCAGCTCGTGCCCCTGATCAAAGCGGCGATCGAGCACCAGGGCGCGGCCTTCATCGACGTGATTTCGCCGTGCGTCGCCTTCAACAATCACGCCGGCTCGACCAAGAGCTTCGACTACGTGCGCGAGCACAACGAGGCGGTCAATTTCCTCGATGTGATCACCGGCCGGGCGCCAATCCATGTCGATTACGCGCCGGGCACAGTAGAGATGGTCGAGCAGCACGACGGCACCATTCTGGCGCTGCGCAAGCTCAATGCCGAGTACGACGTGAATGACCGCAATGCGGCTATGAGCTTCCTGCACCACCACGCCGCAAACGGGCAGATCGTCACCGGGCTGCTGTACGTCGAGCAGGATCCCGAGGATCTGCACGCCCACCTCAACACGGTCGAGAAGCCGCTCAATACGCTCGAGGCGAAGGAGTTGTGCCCCGGCTCGGCATCGTTGGAGAAGATCAACGCCGCGCTGCGCTAGGGTGGCGTTCGGATTCTGTCATGCTCCGCGAAGGCGGAGCATCCAGTAATCCGCGTCGAGTGCGTTCACGCGAAGACCTTTGCGATTACTTGATCATCCGCCTTCGCGGATGATGACACGCCTGCAAATGGCGGCCGCTTTTTTCACGCCGCTCAAACCTTCAGCCACGGCCTCGCGGCGGCGAGTTCCTTCACCAGCTCCATCATTCCCTTAGGCGGCTCCAGCTTGATGACGAGCGGCTTGCCGGTTTCCAGCACGCTCTTGAGGCTCGACAAGATCGCCGGCCAGCCGGAACGTCCGCCGGACAGCAATGCATCGGGTGGGTCCCACGAGTAGGACTCCGTCATCGTCAGTTTGACGCTCTCGCCCGACGGCTCGATGTCGTAGCTGACGAGACATGGCGGGAATTCGCGCAGTTCCGGCACCCAATCGACGATCCAGGTGCTGGCAAAGCGACGCGGCGGCGACCATTCCACCACCTCGCCGCGCACGTTCACCCGGCCGTCGGGAAAGCGGATGACGAAATTACCGCCGACCCGCGGCTCGATTTCGAGACGGCTGCCCTTTGCGATTGTTCGGGATCGGTCAGCGCGCGCCAGACGTTTTCGGGCGGCGCCGCGATGTAGATGACGTAGACCGTCTTGGGCTTGAATTGGCTGCGATCAACCACGGCCTTAAGCCTCCGCCTGGAACGCGACGTCGCCAGTCTCGAGCAGCGATTTGAGGTTCGACAGGACCTTCGGCCAGCCGCCGGAAACGGCCTCGATGAGTTTCGTGCCCTCGCCTTCCAGTTCGTGCGTGATGGTAAGCTTCGCCGCCTTGCCGCCCTGGTCCGGATAGAGTAGTCGGCCATCTCGATCTCCATCGTGCAGCGCGAGTATCCTTCCGCTTTCAGTTCCGGCTTGAACTCGTTGCGCCAGCGGATCACCAGGCGGCGTGGCGGAACGGCTTCCAGAATTTCCCCGGTATCGGCAGTGCGGCCGTCGGCGAATTTGAGGCTCCAGGGCGAGCCCGGCTCCCAGTCGCATTCGGCCGTGATGTTGAACCAGTATTTTTTGATCGTTTGCGGATCGGTCAACGCCGCCCATAGTTTTTCCGGCGTGGTGCGAATGTAGGTGACGTAGACGAACTTCGGCTTACTCATCGTTACTCTCCGTCCCTTGTTCCAAGGCTCGCTTCATGTCGCTCAGGGCCTGAAGGCGGCCTCGCTCGAATTTCCCGATCCAGCGTTCGGCGATCTCGTGGATCGGCACCGGGTTGAGGTAGTGGAACTTCTCCCTGCCCCGCCGCACGGTGGCGACGAGATTGGCTTCCTCCAAGATCGCCAGATGCTTGCTCACTGCCTGCCGCGTCATGTCGAGGCGCGCGCACAGTTCGCCGAGCGTCTGCCCGTTCTCGGCGCGCAGCCGGTCGAGCAACTCTCGCCTGCTCGCATCGGCCAGCGCCTTGAACACTGCATCCATGAAGACAATATGCAACCATTTGGTTGCCTGTCAAGGCAAATAAAAAGGCGCTCGATCCGTCGCCCCCGGCCGCCTACTGCAGGCACGCACCCATGTATGGCGTGCCGGCGCCGCCTGGCACGTTGTAAAGGCCCTGCTGCATGGCGCAGCGCGAGGCGCGGTCCTGAAACGTCTCGGTGCCGTGCGGCAGATTGGGCACCGGATTGGCAAGGCCCGGTACAGCCGTCGGCCCCTGCTCCTGCGGCGCGGAACGCACCGTCGCCGGGGCACCGCCTTCCGGCGGAATGAGCGGTGTGCGCGGCAGCGGCGTTGGCAGCACGGAGCCGGACGAGCCGCGCGCCAAGGAACCATTTCGATACGCATGATGGTTGGCACGCGCTGCTCGCATGGATATTTCGCCACGATGATGCGCAGCAGCGCCGTGCGTCGGTGCCATGATCGTGTAGGGAAAGCCGGGATAGTCCTGCGCCGCGACAGGCACGGCCGCGCTCAGAAACAGGATGAAGACCGGCGCCACATAGCGAACCAGGCCCATATCCAAAAGGCGCATACCCAAGCCCTTCGCTGCGTTGACTGCACCTCTTGTTCAACCTTAACAGCCGGCCGCCGTTCCCACAGTGGATTAACTGCGAGCCCGGCTCATTCCGCCGGCGCTTCCTCGATCGGGTCGTAGCGCGTCGCGTCGAGGCCGAGCAGGTTCCACGATTGCTGCATGTGCGGCGGCAGCGGCGCACTGGCGTCGATAGCTCCGCCGCGCGGATGCGGCACGACGATGCGGCGGGCCAGGAGATGCAATTTATTCTGCATGCCGCCCGGCAGCTCCCAGTTCTCGATCGAAAAATATTTCGGGTCGCCGACAATCGGATGGCCGATATGGCTCATGTGGGCTCGCAGCTGATGGGTCCGGCCGGTGACGGGCTTGAGCGACAGCCAGGACAACAGCGGTCCGGAGGTCTCCACCACCGCGTAGTAGGTCACGGCATGGCTCGCGCCCTTTTCGCCGTGGCGGGCGATGCGCATGATCGATTCGTCTTCGCGCTCCTCCTTGGCGAGGAAGGTCGAGACACGGCCCTGCTGTACCTTTGGAACGCCCGCCACCAGGGCCCAATACACTTTGCGCGCCGACCGCGAACGGAAGGTTTTTGCCAGCGCCGCCGCCGCAAAGCGTGTCTTCGCGACGAGGAGGCACCCGGCCGTATCTTTGTCGAGCCGATGAACGAGCCGTGGCCGCTGGCCGTGCGCGTCGCGCAACACCTCCAGCATGCCGTCGAGATGGCGCGTCGTGCCGGAGCCGCCCTGCACCGCAAGCCCCATCGGCTTGTTGAACACCAAGACGTCGTCGTCTTCGTAGAGCGTGATCGATTTGAGAAACGCGCGGGTCTTCTCGTCCGCTTCGTTGCCCGGCGCGCGAGCCTTCGGTGCATCCAGCCGCAGCGGCGGAATTCGCACGGTCTGCCCCGCCTCCAGCCGGTTCTTCGGCTGGGTGCGCTTGCCGTTGACCCGTAGCTCGCCCTTACGGATGACGCGCTGGATGTGGGAAAAACTCAGGCCTGGAAATTTTGCTTCGAGGAAGCGGTCGACCCGCATACCGGCTTCGTCGGGCGTGACTGGCACGTTCTGAACGCTAGTCGGCATGGAAGCCGGCGCAGTTTTCTGTTCACCGTCATCCTGAGGTGCCCGCCCAGGGCGGGCCTCGAAGGATGCGGCCCCAGCGCCGCCCGAAACCGAATTTTTCGATTTCGGAATCTTTGAGCGCTCAAGCCGGCGATAGCCGACTTGAGGGCCGTTGCCCTTCGAGGCTCGCTTCGCTCGCACCTCAGGGTGACGGGAACGAGCCTGATGCCTTGGCCCGGCCATTTGCTTGCCACCGCCGGGCTGGCGTGGTCCGCGGGAGCCTCTCACGTCGGGCCTCGCTCTCTGCGCAGCTTCGCCCAGTACTCCAGCCGCTTCCTGATCTCGCGCTCAAATCCGCGTTCTGGTGGGTCGTAAAACTTCTGCCTTCCGAGCTTCTCCGGGAAATAGTCCTGGCCCGAAAATGCCTCATCGGAATCGTGGTCGTATTCGTAGCCCGAACCGTAGCCCTCGGTCTGCATGAGCTTGGTCGGCGCATTGAGGATGTGCTTGGGCGGCAAGAGCGAGCCGGCGTCCTTGGCGACGCGTTTAGCCGCGCCGAACGCCATGTAGGTCGCGTTCGATTTAGGCGCGGTGGCGACGTAGATCACGGCCTCGGCAAGCGCCAGTTCGCCCTCCGGCGAGCCGAGAAAATCGTAGGCATCCTTGGCGGCATTGGTCACGACGAGCGCCTGCGGATCGGCAAGCCCAATATCCTCGACCGCCATGCGGACGATGCGGCGCGCCAGATAGAGCGGATCTTCGCCGGCGTCGAGCATGCGGGCGAGATAATAGAGCGCCGCGTCCGGATCGGAGCCGCGCACCGATTTATGCAAGGCGCTGATCAGATTGTAATGGCCGTCCTGCTTCTTGTCGTAGATCGGCGCACGCCGTTGCACCACCTCCTGCAACGCAGCCGCATCGAACGTCTCGCCGGCACGCGCGGCACGCCACACTTCTTCGGCGAGCGTCAACGCGGCGCGGCCGTCACCATCGGCCATGCGGATGAGCGAGGCGCGCGCATCGTCATCGAGCGGCAGTTTTCTGCTCTCGATCGCCTCAGCGCGGGCCAAGAGCTTTTCGATCGCCGGCTCGTCGAGCGATTTGAACACCAGCACGCGCGCCCGCGACAGCAGTGGCGCGATCAGCTCGAACGAGGGGTTCTCCGTCGTGGCACCGACCAGCACGATGGTGCCGTCTTCCATCACCGGCAGAAAGCTGTCCTGCTGCGCGCGATTGAAACGGTGAATCTCGTCGACGAACAACAGCGTCCCCTGCCCCATCTCGCGCCGGGCGCGCGCCGCGTCGAACACCTTTTTGAGATCGGCGACGCCGGAAAAGATCGCTGAAATCTGCTCGAAATAAAGTTCGGTGGCGTGCGCAAGGAGCCGCGCCACCGTGGTCTTGCCGGTACCGGGCGGGCCCCAAAAGACGAGCGAACCGAGCGAGCGGGTCTCGAGCATCCGGGTGAGCGCGCCGTCCGGTCCGAGGAGATGGTCCTGTCCGACCACGTCGGCCAGCGCCTGCGGACGCAGCTTGTCGGCCAGCGGCCGCGGTGCATCGCGGTCGAGGCCGGCGGCGGCGAAGAGGCTTGTCTGGGAGGCCCGTTGACGGGTCGTCATAAGGTAAACCCAAGCATCGTCATGCCCGGCCTTGTGCCGGGCATCCACGTCTTTCCTTGCACCTAAGACATAAAGGCGTGGATGGCCGGGACAAGCCCGGCCATGACGGTGAAAGGTCTTTCCCGAGGTTTCACCCGGAAAACATCACCGAAATCTGCTGATTGCCGCGCTGGATGGTGATGCGCCAGGAGTGGCCGCCGGAATTGGCGACGCGCTGCAGATCGGCCGAGCGCGCGATCTTCTCGTTATTGACGTTCACCACGATGTCGCCAGGCCGGAAGCCGATCGACTGAGCGGTCGAGCCGTCAGCCACGGCGGTAATGACGACGCCCTTGGCCTGCGTATCGAGCCGCAGCTCGTCCGCGAGCGCCGGCGACAGGTTGGCCACTGTGGCGCCGGCGAACGGCGAGCGGGCGCTGATCGCCACCTCGTCGCGCGGCGTCTCCGGCAGCGGTTGCAGCGCCACGGATACCGTCATCTGGCGGCCCTGGCGAAGAATACCGACCTTCGCCGTGCCGCCGAGCGCCTTGGTGGCGAAGCGATAATCGAACGCGTTCGGGTCCTCGATCGCAACGCCGTCGACGCTGACCAGAAGGTCGCCGGTCTTGAGGCCGGCGCGCGCCGCCGGGCTGTCGGGGACGACGCTCGCCACCAGCGCGCCATTCGGTACCTTCAGCCCCAGGCTGTCGGCGATGTCGGGCGTGACCTCCTGCAGTTTGGCGCCGAGCCACGGCCGCTTGACGGCATTGCTGCCACTCTCCGCCGAGGCCACAACGACGCGCACCAGGTTTGCCGGAATGGCAAACCCGATGCCTTCCGATCCGCCTGACGAGGATGCGATGGCGCTGTTGATGCCGATCAGGTGGCCGCTCATATCGACCAGGGCGCCGCCGGAATTGCCGGGATTGATCGGCGCGTCGGTCTGGATGAAAAACTGATAGTCGGACGAGCCGACCTTGGTGCGCGCCAGCGCCGAGACGATGCCGTGGGTCACGGTCTGGCCGACGCCGAACGGATCGCCGATCGCCAACACCACGTCGCCGACTTGGAGCTTGTCGGAGTCGCCAAATTCGAGCGTGGGAAAGCGCTCGTGCGCGCCCTTGATGCGCAGTACGGCAAGATCGCTGCGCTGATCGCGGAGCACGATGTCAGCATCGAATTCGCGCTTGTCGGACAGCGCCACTTTGACCTGGCTGGCGCCGCGGATGACGTGGAAATTGGTGACGATCAGCCCCGCCGGATCGACGATAACGCCGGAGCCGAGCGAGCGCTCGACCTGCCGGCGCGGAACCCCACCGAAGAACTGGCGAAAGAACGGGTCGGCCATGAACGGATTTTGGTTCTCGACGACGTGGGTGGCGTAGACGTTGACCACCGCGGGCGCGACCCGCTGCACGATCGGCGCGAACGACATCTGCAGCTGGGCGAGCGAGGCGGGCACCCGGCGCTCCTGCGCGCTCGCGGCGTTTGAGATGACGGTGAACGCCAACAGCGCGGCGCCAAACAGGGTCATGGATCGTCCAGGCATCGAGCCTCCGAGGAGCGTTTAAGAGCAACAGTTCCGGGCCGGTCCTATCAGCCTTTTCCAAGGCGATTGGATGGCGGTTGCGGCCGATCTATGGCCCAGAACGCCCGGCCGGCCAATCGGCCCTGGCTCCAATGCCGCAGCCCGTTTCAGGCCGGGGCGGGACTGGGCCGTGCGGCGCTGCGGCTTGCCGCCAGCCGGTGTGCGAGGATGCCGGCGACCAGTCCCGC
>Ga0265339_10002226_pt1 | contig 14054 bp, 11 predicted proteins | sample 4CB219metaG_FD_202085 | JGI IMG/M metagenome (GOLD analysis project Ga0265339, IMG submission 202085) | Rhizosphere microbial communities from Carex aquatilis grown in University of Washington, Seatle, WA, United States - 4-CB2-19 metaG | ecosystem: Host-associated > Plants > Roots >...
ACGAGGCGAGCCCCATCCTCAGGACGCAGCGGTGGGACGCGGGCACGGTCGCGCGGCTCGGGGCGTGGGTCGCGGCCGAGGGGCGCGCGTCGAAGGACGGCGCGGGCCCGACGGCGGAGGACCTCGCGCTCCTGCGCGACGAGCTCACGCGCCCCATCTCGGTCAGCGTGTCGGGGGCGGTGAGCCTCGGGAGCTACCAGGGCGGCTACCTCTACTACTACCTGCGCGTGCTCGCCGAGGCGCGCAAGGTGGCCCTCGACCTCGGCGACCGTCTCGGCGCCGGCGTCACGCGCGGCTCGCTGCTCAGCCTCGTCACGGGCGCGTCCTCGGGCTCGATCAACGCCTTCATCGCCGCCATCGCCTCGTGCCAGAAGCCGGTCCTCGAGCCGCGCAAGAGCCTCTTCTTCCAGACCTGGTTCCCGGTGAGCGCCGAGGAGCTCGATCCGGTGAGCGCGAAGCGGTTCTACGAACGGAATCACCTGAACAAGACAGTCCGCACGTACCCCGCCGGCCTGCTGTCGCTGACGCCCATCGACGACGCCGTCGATCGCGTCGAGAAGAGATGGAACGAAGGCGAGTGGTCGGCGGACCCGTGCGAGCTCGACGTCGGGCTCTCCGCCACGCGCATGCGCTCGCGCGACGTGGATCCGCTCGACGAGGCCGAGCTCCGGCTGCCGCGCCAGACCGAGAAGATCATGTTCCGCGTGCGAGGCCCGGGCGGCCGCAAGCCGGACCTCGCGCCGCTCGTGCTGCAGGCGGCGGACCCGCAGAAGCCGTACTACGACGAGCGACTGCCGCTCCTCCGGAAGCTGTTTCGCCAGCTCGGCGGCAAGGACGGTCCGACCCTCGCCGACGTGACGAGCCTGCTGCGCGCGTCGTCGGCGTTCTCGGCCGCCTTCCCGCCGCACGCCCTCACGCTCTGGGCGCTCGACGAGGAGCGCGCCGACACGAGCGAGTACACCGACGGCGGCGTGTTCGACAACCGGCCCGTGGGCATGGCCGTCGAGATGCAGCGGTGGCGCCTCGGGGTCGACGGCGAGCACGCCTCGAAGACCCGCTACATGGTGGCCGATCCCGACGTCGAGGGGTTCAAGCGCGAGGGGACGGTGCCCGTGTGGCCGCTCGCGGCTCCGGCGGCGCCCGCGCCCGTCTGGCCTTCGTTCCTCGCGACGTGGTTCCCGTTCATCGGAGACTTCGTCTCGACGGCGTTCGAGGTCCAGATCATGGACGCGCTCGAGCGCGAGCCCACGATGTACGCCGGCCTCGAGGTGCTGCCGCGCCACGCGCCCGTCGCCGGCGCGTACCTCATGGAGTTCCTCGCGTTCGCCGAGGACGACTTCCGCGTCTTCGACTTCTACATGGGCATGGTCGACGCCTGGGAGCAGCTCGCCCGGACGTCGCTCGGGTTCCAGGTGCTCGCGGCGGCCGGCAAGACGCCGAAGGTCGACCACGCGCCCGAGTTCGACTGCCTGCTCGCGTGGCGCGTGGCGACGCTCGCCGGTCAGGGCGAGCCGCCCGCGGGTGTGTGCGCGGGCGTCGGTCTCGACGGTCCCGAGAAGCCCGACCCCGGCCTGCGCCCGAACATCGAGGCCCTCGCGCGCGCGAGCGCGCAGACGCTCGCCTGGGACAAGGCGAGCCCGCCCTCGGCGCGCGCGCAGGAGCAGGCGAAGTTCCTCGCGACGCTGGGGGCCGGTCCCACGCCGTACGTCTACCGTCAGCTCAAGTACCACGGCGGCGCGGCGAGCGCGGCCACGGTGGACCTCGCGCTCCGCGAGGACCTTCAAGAGATCATCGAGCACACGACCGTCGAGCAGCCCTTCGGCGTCGAGAGCCTCGTGGTCGGCAGCGTCGGCAAGGCCGTCGCGAACTACTACGTCTACCGTCCGCCGACGGGGTACCTCGCGGCCGGGCTCGTCAGCGATCGCGGCTTCGAGATCCTCGGCGCCTTGCGCCCGTGGGATCCACGCACGCCGCACTGGTTCGATCTCCGGCCCGACGCGGCGGTGAGGGTCATCGGCATCCACCAGGCCGAGTACGACGCGGGGCGCACGGTCGCCTTCACGACCATGGGCGCCCTGCACCTGACCGGCGAGCTGCAGCTGCAGAACATCTGCCCCAGCCTGACGGCATTCCAGAGCACGGTGCAGTTTCACTTCGGCGTGGGCTGGGCGGCCGAGTCGCTCCGGACCTGGAGCCGCGCGCTGCTCTGGCGTCACGGGCCCGAGGTGGTCCTCGGCGCGGCGGCCTTCCAGCGCCTGTACCTCGACGTCGTCTACGACCAGTTCCTCGACGACTGCGCGGGGAACAACCGGTGCAGTCACGCCAACCCGTCGATCAGCCCCGGCGTCCCGCCCATCGTCGACGCCGGCTGGGGCCTGCGCTTCTCGCTGGGCTACCGCTTCTTCCTCGACTGACCCGGCACGCGCGCGCGACTCAGAAACCTGAGGGTTTCCGCGCGCCGCGGCGACGGCAGGTCGCGGACTTCGCGGATTCGTCGCTGGCGCGCGTCTTGCTCCGTCCAGCGGCCATGCCCTCATCTGATGCCGCGCGCGCCCTCCGCATCGCGTTCGTCCTGGCCGTCGCCGGGTGTGGTTCTGTCGCACTCGTCCCGGACGGCGGCAGCCCGGACGGCGGGACGGGGAAGGCCGGTTCGAGCGGCTCGGGGTCGGCCGGCACGACGGGCGCGGCGGGCGCGTCGACGGGCGCCGCGGGAACGACGACGGGCGCCGCGGGAAATCCGACGGGCGCGGGCGGCAGCCTCACGGGCGCCGCGGGAAATCCGACGGGCGCTGGGGGCGCGACGGGCGTCGCCGGCACGACGGGTCACGCGGGCGCGGGCGGTCACGCGGGCTCGGGCAGCGCGGGCTCGGGCGGTGGGTGCGTCTGCCCCGCGATCTACTCTCCGGTGTGCGGCACCGACAACAAGACCTACGGCAACCAGTGCGACGCGAACTGCGCGGGCGTCATGGTCGCTTACCAGGGCGAGTGCATGGCCTCGAGCACGGTCACGCTGAAGCTCGGCGTGCCGGCCGATCACCCGTACTGCGATCAGACGATGGGCTGCACGGGCCCCACGCACTTCCAGATCTTGAACGCGCAAGGCCAGGCGCTCTCGATCTCGTCGCCGCTCTGCACGCCGATCTGCGGCACCACGTGCCAGTTCACGCCCTGTCCGGCCATCGCCTGCATCGCGCCGCACGGCACGATGTTCACGGGCGCCTCGCTGGACTGGGACGGCACGTACTACACGACGTCGACCTGCGGGACGAACAACACCAGCTGCTCGCAGAAGAACCAGGCGTCGCCCGGAAAGTACGTCGCGCGCATGTGCGGCACGCCGGGTAAGCTCGACAACCCGGACGCCGGCTTCCAGGCCAACTGCGTGGCCAGCGGCCCGACGGTGTGTGTCGACGTCTCGTTCGAGTACCCGGGCCCGACGCCCGTCGCCGGCAAGCTGCCCTAGAACCACTTCACGTTGACGTGAACGTGAACGTGGTCCTAAACGTAGTCGCTGACGCCGTCGTGTGCCTGGACGCGTGCGGCGTACAAGCACACGACAGCGACTACGACAGCGTTTATGACCACGTCCACGACCACGTCCACGTGAAGGAAGCCTAACGCTCGGCGGCCCGCGCGCCCGGGTGGGGCTCGTTCCGGCATTCGCACTCGTAGCAGCCGTGAGTGGCGCAGGTGCCGCAGCTCTGCTCGACGCGCCGACGGAGCGCCTGGCGGGCGCGAAAGAGCCGGACGGCGGCGTTGCCGGGGGTGATGCCCTCGCGCTCGGCGAAGTCGCGGACGGTGGTCGTGCCGAGCTCGACCTCCCGGAGCGCGCGCTGGTGCGCGGGCTCGAGCGTCTCGACCAGGCTGCCGACGCAGGCGCAGATGATCGAGACGAGCTCGGGATCGCTGGCCGCGTCGGGGGCGTCGTCGGCGAGCGTCGCCATCCGGGCGAGGCCACGCCGCTCGGCCGAGGCGCGCCGGGCTCGATCGACGAGCGCGTTGCGGAGCAGCCGGTAGAACCACGCCACGGCTGATTCGTCGTCGCGCAAGCGGGCGCCGTCGCCGCGCGAGAGGCCGCGCACGAAGGCCTCCTGGAGGATCTCCTCGGCCGCCTCGCGGCTGCCCACGCGGCGCTCGAGGAACGCCAGGAAGCGGGCGTGGTTCGCCACGAGGAGCTCGACGGCGGCGGGGGAGAGCCCCGCCGTCCGAGCGCTCTCTTCGTGTGGTGCGCAGCTCGAAGACATGTGCTTTTGCACAGAGCATAGGACATCCCGCCCGCGCTGCCGGCGCGGGCGGGACATCGAGCTCAGCCGCCGCAGGGGCAGCCCGGGCAGTCGCACGGGTCGCAAGGGCAGGTCTCTCGGGGGTCGTCGGTCGTCATCGGGATCTCCTTTCGAGCGTCTCGTCGCTCCTGTCCCTGCAGACGCGCGACCCCGCCGCGCATTACGCCCGCGCGATCATTTTTCGAGCCCCTCGCGCCGCCGCGTCGCGCGGCCCGCGCGCGTCTCCGCGTCGGCCGCGTCGCGCTGCGCCTCCCGCAGCGCCACCTCGGCCTCGCGGACGGCGCGCTCGGCCTCGCGTGCCGCCTCGTGGGCGGCGTCGGCGCGCCGACGCGCCTCGTCGAGCGCGGTCCGTGCGCGTGTCGAGGCGGCGTCGGCCTTCGCCGCCGCGTCGCGAGCGGCCGTCTCGTCCCGGCGTGCGTCGGCGAGCTCACGCGCGCGCGCGGCGGCCTCCTCCGCCCGTCGCCGCACGTCGGCGTCGGGGGCGTTCGGCGCGGGCGCGGGACGGGGGCTCGCGGGCGGGCGTGCGCTCGTGGCTCGCAGGGGTGCCGCGTCGCCGCCGGCGAGCAGGCCGCCGAACGCGTCGCCGCCGTCGAGGTCGGCGACGAGCGCGCCGCCGAGGAGCGCGTCGCGGGCGTCCTCCGTGAGCGCCGCCGCGCGCACGTTCGCGAGCACGCGGTCGACGACGGCTCGATCGTCGGGGCGGCCGAGCTCGGCGAGCAGCCGGCGCGCGGCCTCGGCGAGCGTGGAGGTGGCGCGCCTCAACTCCTCGGTGTCGGCCTGGAAGACGCCGCGGTCACCGCGCCCGGCGACCATCGCGCCCTGGCTGCCGCGCAGACGCTCGCTCGCGTCGAGGAACGCGTCGACCTCGCCGCGCGCACGCCGCACGACCTGATTCGTCGCCCACGCCGAGGGCGAGGGCCGCCGGACCTTCTTGAGGGCCTGGGCCTCGGCCTTGTGCCCCGCCGCCGCGAGCCCCGCGGCGAGGCGCGTGCGCGTCTCCACGAACGCGTCGAGCGCCGCGCCGAAGAGCTCGTCGAGCGCCTCGCGTTCTTCCATCTCGACCCGGCAGCATACCGGGTCAGCCGCGCGCGCGCGCTACTGGCAGGCGAAGAAGCACTCGGCGGGCGGCCCGCCGTCGCTGAAGATCTGGTCGCAGGTCTCGGTCGAGTATTTGCTCAAGCACGCCTGCGCGAGGGTCGAGCTGTACGTGCCGCACTGGTCGCCGAAGCCGGCGCAGGCCTGCTGCGTGAGCGTGCCCTTGCACTCGGCGATGGTGCTGCCCTCGGCGGCGACGAAGCTCGCGTCGCGATCGGCGGGCGCCACGCACTCGTACGCGCGGTCGCAGTCGACCATCGACAGCTGCAGACAGAACGCCATGCCCTGGGCCATCGCGCCGCCCGCGCCCGTCGAGCCACCGACGCCGGTCGTCGAGCCCGCGGCGCCCGTCGAGCCCGCGGCGCCGGTCGTCGAGCCCGCGGCGCCGGTCGTCGAACCGGCGGCGCCCGTCGTCGAGCCTGCCGCGCCCGTCGAGCCTGCGGCGCCCGTCGTCGAGCCGGTCGTGCAGACCATGCTGCAGATGTCGTCGTACGTGAAGGTGCCGTTGTTGATCTGATCGCAGGTCGCCGCGCCGATCGCTTGCAAGCACATCGTCTGCGCCGCCGTGTTGACGTGCGTCGCGCCGTAGCAGTTGACGTCGGGCACCTGATCGACGGGAGGCTTGTTGGAGCACTCCTGCGTGAAGCCCTGGACGCACTGGCTCATCGTGAAGGGCAGCGGGTTGGCGGGGTCCGGACAGGCGAAGTCCCGCTGACACACCGCCGTGGCGTACTTCGCGCAGAAGTCGCTGCTGGGGCTCGCCGAGCCGCCGCCGCAGGCGAGGGGCGCGAGCGCGCACGCGAGGAGGGCGAGGACGACTAGGCTAACCTTTTTGATCATGGCGCAATGATGCCCCGGGGGCAGGAGTGCCGTCAAATGGGCCCGCTGCGGCAAAACGCCGCTCGTGCCGTCGCTACCGGTGCATCGCCCAGAGCAGCGCGGGGATGACGTGGTCCTCGACGAGGCGCGAGTTCGCCGACTTCGCGTCCATGGGCGCGGTCCAGCGCGCGTCGTCGTGGCCGAGCGCCGTATAGAACATGCGGCCCGTGCCCTCCTCGCGGACGTAGGAGACCGGCCGCATCGTGCCCGTGCCGTCGCCGCTCGACACGCAGCTGAGGACGGTCTGGTTGTCCATGCGGAACATCGTCGTCGCGTAGATCTCGTCGGTGGTCGTGAAGGTCGCGGGCAGCTGCGTGATCGACGCCTGCGTGCCCACCGTCTTGCACGTCGCGAGCGCGACGCCGCCGGGGTGCCCGACGAAGTCGTTGCCGATGAGGTTCACGTACGGCTGCGAGGCGGGGTGGCCGTTGAACCCGCCGTCGTAGCAGTGGTCGGCGTCCTCGATCGCGACGAGCGCGCCGCCGTTGTGGACGTAGTCGACGAGGTTCTGGATCTCCATCGTCGCGGGGTAGCCGAAGGGCTCGCCCGAGTTGGCGAGCAGGACGACTGCGCCGTACTGCGCGAGCGCCGCGGCCGTGAACTTCGTCGCGTCCGGCATGTTCGTCGCGTCGGTGCACCCGACCTGCTCGGCCGTGAGGCCGTGCGTCGCCGCCGCGGTCGCAATGGCGTTCGCCGCCGGCGTGATCGACCCGTGCCGGAAGCCCGTGGTCACGCCGTAGATGAGGATCTTGTTGCTGCCCGTGCCCGACGAGCCGCCCTTGCCGCCCGCGCCGCTGCCCGCCGCGCCCGTCGCGCCGGCGGCGCCCGTGGAGCCCGCGCCGCCGCTCGCGCCCGCCGTCGCGCCCGCGGCGCCGGTCGCTTGACCCGCCGCGCCCGTCGCGCCCGCGGCGCCGGTCGCCTGACCCGCCGCGCCCGTCGCGCCCGCGGCGCCGGTCGCCTGGCCCGCCGCGCCCGTCGCGCCGGCGGCGCCCGTGCTCTCGCCGGCGGCGCCGCTCGAGCCGACACCGGCCGTGCCGGGCGTCCCGCCGCTCCCGGTCTTGCCGCCGCAGCCGGCGGCCGCGAGCGCGGCGACGAACGCGAGCGCCACGGGAGAGAGTCGCGACATCTTCATGGGGGAGCTCCTGGGGGAGAGGAAGCGCCAGTATAGGCCGGACCTCCTTGTAGTGTTGCATCGGAACCGGCTTCGTTGCGTCCGGAAATCGGGGTTCCGCCCTAATGTCTCGTCATGGGCCCCCTCTCGCGTCGTGTCACGTTCTTCGCCGTCACGCTCGCCTCGGCGCCGGCGCTCGCGGCCATCCCCGCCGGCTACATGGGCACGCCGTTCGACCCCGCGGTCGCGGGCGGCGCGGGGATCGTGCCGGCCTCGGTGAAGGCGGGGCCCTACGCGCTGCCCGGGCGCATCTCGTTCGTGAACTACGACATGGGCGGCGACGGCGTGGGCTACCACACCGACGCCCACTACACGACGAAGGCCGGCGACGGCTACCGCTCCGATCGGCCGAGCGCGACGATGTCCAAGACCCGGCCCGACGCGCCCGACATCTACTACGACACGGGCTCGGCCCTCGACGGGACGACCTACCCGAACGCGACGGACCTCGACTTCTACGTCGGCTCGGTCCACCCGGGCGACTGGTTCAACTTCACCGTCGACGTGAAGACGGCGGGCACGTACACGCTGTCGCAGGTGTTCTCGACGGGCAACGGCCCGCCGGGCGGCGAGGGCGGCGACGGCCAGATGGAGCTCGACATCTTCGTCAACGGCACGAAGATGACGACCTGGCACACGGTCTTCCCGGACTACCAGAACAAGGCGAACTTCCATAACTGGAAGCCGTACCCCAACTACGCGACGCTGACGCTCGAGGCGGGCCTGCAGGTCATCAAGTTCCAGGCGCCGTACAAGCACCTGAACCTCGACTACGTCGACTTCGCGCTCATGGGCAGCAGCGGCGCGGCGGGCTCGGGCGGCGGCGCGGCCGGCGCGACCGGGAGCGGGGCCGCGGGCAGCGGCGGGTCGACCGGCGGGGGCGCCGGCAGCGTCGGCACGACGGGCGCCGCAGGCTCGGCGACGGGTGCCGCGGGCGCCGCGACGGGCGGCGCGGGCAGCGTCGGCACGACGGGCGCGGCCGGCGACGCGACGGGCGGTGGCACGGGAGTGGCGGGCTCGTCGGGAGGCACGGGCGCGGCGGGCTCGACGGTGGGCTCGACCGGCGTCGCCGGCTCGGGCGGTGGTCCGAAGCAGAAGAGCGGCGGCGGCTGCGCCCTCGCGGGCCCGTCCACGGGGACGACGCTCGGCCTGCTGCTCCTCGGCCTCGCCCTCCTCGGCGCGGCGCTGCGGTCTAGGCGCGCTTACGCGCGTCGAGCCGTCGCCGTGCCAGGTACGCCACGATCGCGACGTTGACCAGCAGCGCGGCGAGCTTCGCGGGCGTCGCGTGGCGCCCGAGCTCGTAGATTTCGAGCGGGACGAACGACGCGGTCACGCCGACGGTGAGCCACTCGGCCCAGGTGCGCTTCGCGAGCAGGCCGATGCCTTCGACGAGGAAGATCGCCGCGTAGGCGAGCGACGCGACGCCGACCTCGTGGAGGACGCGGACGTCGAGCGAGAGCAAGCGCGCGAGCGCCCGCTGCACGAGCTCGCGTCCCGAGAACGCGCCCGTCCAGTGCGCGAGGTGCGCGAGGGTGTGCGTTTGGTCGTCGTGCCGCCCCATGAGCGCCCACAGCCCGAGCGCGACGAGCATGCCGGCCTTGATCAGCTTGAAGAAGCCGATCGCGGAGAGGACGCTGCTGCCCGGGGCCGAGTCGCGCACCGTGCCCAGCGTACGCCCGTCGGCGCTCGCGAGCGCGGCGGGCGGGCTCACGGGCTCCGCGCGTCGCCGGCCATCGCCTCGGCGGCATCGAGCCGCGCGGCGATGGCCTCGAGCCGATCGAGCCGGCCGCGCAGGAAGGCCCGGTAGTCGTGCAGGTCCGTGAACGTCAGCTCGACGCGCAGGGAGTGCAGCCGGACGTCGAGCGCAAGCTTGAGCTCGCGCGCCTCTTCGTCCGTGAGGCTCAACGAGGGCACGAAACAAATGTGTGTCCGGATCGGAGCGAGGGAAGGGGCGTCAGGGGAGGGGAATGACGTAGACCTTGCCCGTCGCGCCCGTCCCCGTGACGAGCGCGCGGTGGCCGTCGGGCGTGATGGCCACCGAGCGCCCCGTGAGCGAGACGCTCCGGGCCACGCCGCCGTCCGTGAGGTTGATGATGCCGATCTTGAAGTCGCCCACGGCGACGGCGAGCTTGCCGTTCGGGGCGATGGCGAGGTTGCCCACGTCCTGGTTCGTCTCGAAGGTGATCATCCCCGTGACGGTGTTGCTCGTGAGCGAGATGCGCTTGATGGTGTCGCCCTCGCCCGAGGAGACGAGCGCCTCGGCGCCGCCCGGCGCGACGGCGACGCCGAACGACGCGCTCGTGTTGGCGATGGTGGTGAGCGCGCCCGTCGCGAGCTCGACGCGCTTGACCGAGGTCGCGAGGATGCCGCGCGTGACGAGGGCGGTCGCGCTGTTGGGCGTGACGGCGACGCCGAACGCGCTCGCCGAGGTCCCGAGGTCGTACACCGGCGCGATGGCCGTGCCGGGCAGCGCGACGACGTCGAGGACGTCCTTCGTGCACCCGGCGTTGAAGTCGGGCAGGACGGCGGCGGTCCCGTCGGGCGCGATGGCGATCCCGTAGAGCGTCGTCGCGACACACGGCGGGCTGATCGTTCCCGCGACGGTCTTCCCCGCGAGGTCGACGACGACCACGTTGTTGGGCGACCCTTCGGCGACCAGGGCGTGCGCGCCGTCGGGCGTGACGGCCACCATCCCGGGCTGGCCCGTCAGCGCGATCGTCTGCGTCGTGAACGCCGCGAGATCGACCAGCGTCACCGAGCCGGAGGGCTTGTCGTTGGTCACGACGGCCTGCTTACCGTCGGGCGTGACGGCGATGCCGTGCGGGCTCGGCCCCGCCGCCACCGGGGACGACATCGCGAACGGTCCGTCGCTCGCGAACGTCTCGCCCCCTCCCGAGACGGCGGCGACCCGCCAGTAGTAGATGACCCCGGGCAGGAGGGCGTCGGTGAGCGTCAGCGACGTCGTCGTGATCCCCGCGGTCTGCTTGACGTCGGCGGTGTCGAAGGCAGGTGTGGTGGCGATCTCCACGATGTACGAGAGCGCGCCGCCGGCCGACGCGTTCCAGGTCAGCGTCGGCGTCGGCGAGACCGTCGGGTCGCCGTCGACGGGCGTCTTGAGCGTGAACGGCCCGGGCGCTGCCGGGCTCGTCGCACCGCCGGCGCCCGCGGCTCCCGCGCCCGCGGCGCCGGTGCTCCCGGCCGCGGCTCCCGCGCCCGCGGCGCTCGCTCCGGCCTGGCCTGCGCCGGCCGCGCCCACTCCCGCCGCGCCCGCGGCCGCATCCTGACCGCCGTCCGGGCTCGAAGACACCGAGCCACACCCGAGAACGCTCCACGCCAGGAGGGACACGCAAACACTGCGCACACTCGCCATCGAGCCATTGTACAGGAACGACCCGATCGCGAGAACGTTGCGGGGCGGCCCCGACGCTCGTAAGGTCCTCGGCCATGCGAACCCCAGCTCTGCTTCGATCCTTCGTCCTTCCGTCGCTCGCGGCGGCGCTCTTCGTCCCGGCCGCCGCGCGCGCCGACCTCGAGCTGCCGCGCCCGAGCCCGACGGCCAAGCTCACGCAACAGGTCGGGCTCACGGACATCACCGTCGACTACAGCTCGCCCGGCGTGAAGGGCCGCAAGATCTGGGACGGCCTCGTGCCCTACGACAAGATGTGGCGCACGGGCGCCAACACGGCCACGAAGATCTCCTTCAGCAAGGACGTGACGTTCGCCGGCAAGCCGGTCCCCGCGGGGACGTACGCGCTGTTCACGATCCCCAGCAAGGGCGCGTGGACCGTCATCCTCAACAAGAAGCCCGACCAGCCGGGCACGGCGACCGAGTACAAGGCCGACCTCGATCTGCTGCGCGTGCAGGTCAAGCCGGGCCCGGCGCCGTTCCGCGAGCGGATGGCGTTCATCTTCTCGAACATGACCGACGACGGCGCCTCGCTCGATCTCGAGTGGGAGAAGCTGCGCCTCTCGATCCCGATCGGCGTCGCGACGGCGCAGCAGGCGCTGGCGAACATCACCAACGCCGCCGACAACACCTGGCGCACCTACGCCAACGCCGCCCGTTACATGCTCGAGACCAAGAAGGACTACGACGCGGGCCTGAAGTACATCGACCAGTCGCTGGCCCTCAAGGAGGACTGGTTCAACCTGTGGATCAAGGCCGAGCTCCAGGCGGCGAAGGGCGGCTACAAGGACGCCGTCGCGACGGCCGAGAAGGCGCAGGCGCTCGGGCAGAAGAACGCCAACTTCTTCGGGGCCGAGGACGTCAAGAAGGGCCTCGCCGACTGGAAGAAGAAGGTCAAGTAGCGAGGACGCGCCGGTACACCGCCTCGTAACGATCGACGGCGGGGCCGGGGCGGAAGTGGGCGACGGCGCGGGCGCGCGCGGCGGCTCCGAGGCGGGCGCGCAGGGCGGCGTCGTCGACGAGCCGCGCCGCCGACGCGGCCATGGCCTCGACGTCGCCGACGGCGTGCAGGAAGCCGTCCTCGCCGTCGCGCACGACCTCCGGGAGCCCGCCGACGCGCGAGGCGACGACGGGGATGCCCGCGGCGAGCGCCTCGAGCGCGGCCAGCCCGAAGCTCTCCGTCTCGCTGGGCAGGAGGAACGCCGCCGCGCCGGCGAGGAGCGCGGGGAGCTCGCCGTGCTCGCCGGCGAGCTCGACGTCGCCCGCGACACCCAGCTGGTGCGCGAGGGCGAACGCGGCGGCGCGCTCGGGCCCGTCGCCGACCAGCCGCAGGCGCGCGGGGCGCCCGGCGCGCACGCGCGCGAAGACGCGCACGACGCCGCCCGCGCGCTTGAGCGGGCGGAAGTTCGAGACGTGGATCAGGAAGGGCGGCGTCGCCGGGGGCGCGGGCGTGAAGCGGTCCGTGTCGACGAAGTTCGGCACGACGTCGATGGGGAAGTCGTCGGGCAGGTCGAGGTTGCGGCGCGTCGCCTCGGCGAGCCACACGGACGGGACCGTCACGGCGTCGCTGCTCACGACGGCGAAGCGCGTGAGCGGGCGGAACGTCGGGTCGATGCCGACCAGCGTCGTGTCGGTCCCGTGCAGCGTCGTGACGACGCGGGGCGCGCGCCCCGGCGCCTCGGCCTCGCGCACCTGGCGCGCGAGCTCGGCGCTCACGGCGTGGGGGAGGGCGTAGTGCGCGTGCACGAGGTCGAGGCCGTCCGTGCGCGCGACGTCGATGATGCTGGACGCGAGCGCCAGCGTGTAGAGGTCGTGGCCGAGCTGCGGATACGCCGGGGCGCCGACGCGGTGAAAGGCGACGTCCCCCTGGAGGCGGCCGGGCGGCGCGTCGCTGAAGACGTGAACGCGGTGGCCGCGCCGCGCGAGCGCGCTCGCGACCTCGGCGGCGACCACGCCGCTGCCGCCGAAGGTCGAGAAGCAGGCGACGCCGATGGACAGCGCCGTCACGGCTCGAGCTCCTGCAGCGCCGTGGGGAACGGGTCCCGCGCGAGGCGCTCGAAGACGAGCGCCTTGAAGGCGCGCGCGCCGTGGCGCGCCGCGAGCGAGGGCCAGCCGTAGGCGCGCTCCTGCGGGACGCCGTCGGGCGCGAGCGCGCGGCGGACGGCGTCGAGCCGGGACGTCACGACGTCGTCGCGCTCGTGGCGGCCGCGCGCGTAGCGCTCGACGAAGCGGGTGAGGGCGCGCTCGACGGTGGCGCGCGTGCGCGCGGCGGCGCGCTCGAGCCCCGGCTGCGCGGACGCCGCGGCGCGCGTGAGCTCCTCGACGGCGGGGAGGATCCGCTGGCGCACGTCGAGCGCCGCCGGGGTGGGACCGCCGGCGCCGAGGCGGGCGAGCAGCTCGGCGCGCGGGCCGCACGCCTCGTCGGCCCCGAGGCCGAGCTGCGCCAGGCGGCGGCGCGTTGGCGTGTCGAGCACGCGGAAGCGCGCGCGCGGCACGACGAGCGGCTGCGGCACGCCGAGGCCCTCGTAGACGGGCGCGAGCTGCGCGAAGTAGCTCACCTCCGCGGGGCCTCCGACGTAGGCCGCCGTGGGCAGCAGCGCGTCCTGGACGACGGGGCGAAGCAGCGCCGACGTCGAGAAGCGCAGCGGGTCGCGCGCGAGCGCCTCGGCGAGCGCGGCGTCGTCGATCGCCCGCGCCTCGGGGCCGCTCGCGAGGCGCCAGCGCCCGTCTTCCCGCCGCAGCCGGAAGCGCGGGCCGCGCGCGTCGCGCTCGTGAAAGAACACGAGCGAGCAGCCCGCGCGCACGGGGATCTGCTCGTCCCAGCCGCCGGCGGCGAGCGCGTCGCCGCGGGCGCGCAGGCCGCGCTCGAGCGCCTCCGCGCCGTCGAGCGCGCGCCGGTAGAGCGGCGCGGCGAGGGCGGCCACGCGCGCGTCGCGCGGGTCGAGGACGAGCAGGCCCTCGTCGGCGAAGATCTCCGCGAGCAGCCGCGCGAAGGCCTCGCCGGGCGCGCGGCCCGCGACGTAGGCCGCGCGCACGAGCGCCACCACCTCGGCGGCGTGCGGCGCGTCGCCGAGCGCGTCGCCGAGCGCGCCGACGAGGGCGTCCACCTCCGGACCGAGGCGCCGGTGCGCGAGCGAGACGCGCGCGTCCGAGGCGGGCTCGGGCGCGAGCGCCAGCGTCGCGGGCGCGCCGTCCGCGACGGCGACGGTACAGGACGCGA
>Ga0265339_10002227_pt1 | contig 14051 bp, 10 predicted proteins | sample 4CB219metaG_FD_202085 | JGI IMG/M metagenome (GOLD analysis project Ga0265339, IMG submission 202085) | Rhizosphere microbial communities from Carex aquatilis grown in University of Washington, Seatle, WA, United States - 4-CB2-19 metaG | ecosystem: Host-associated > Plants > Roots >...
ACAATCCCAAGGTCAGGGCCATCACTGCCTTCGTGCGCCTGGATCGAACCACGTGGGAGAAACAGATCGGTGAGGCCCTGGTAGTCCTGCGCAAGGCAAAGGGCGAATTTGAAGCCTCGGGTTACGGGGTTGAGTCGGTTCGCATCGTCACCCAGCCGGTGGGCGAGCTCGTGGCCGGCCTATCTGAGGACGACGCCGTGGCGTTTCTGGCCCGTCTGGATGCGCTTTCAGCGAAGGAAAATTTCCTTCCTGACGTGGGGCCGGGCATGCTGCACGATGGCGACGACCCGGCGGCGATGCGCGTGCTGGAACGCGCGCTCTCAACCCTGCCCAACATTGAGGCGAACGCAATCATCGCCGACGGCGACGGAATCCATTGGAAGACCATTCGCCGCTCCGCGGAGCTTGTAAAGTACGTGGCGGAACACAGCCCGCACGCGCAGGGCACATTCAACTTTGCCGCAACGGCCATGCTTAAGCCGCTGGGGCCCTTCTATCCCGGCGCGTACCACACGGGAGCAGGAAAGCAATTCGCCATTGGTTTTGAGGGCGCCGGAGTCGTCGACGAGGTCTTTGCGCGCGACAAGGGAGACGCCGAGGCTGCGACCGCCGACCTGACCCGTGAACTTACCAAACATGCCACCGTAGCCGAGCGTATCGGCAACAACGTTGCGGCCGAGACCGGCTGGACCTTCGCCGGTGTTGACCCCACGCCCGCGCCTTTGGGAGACGTTTCCATCGGCAGGGCCATTGAAAGCTTCACCGGAGCAAAGTTCGGATCGAGCGGCACCCTGACGGCAGCCCGCATCATCACCGCCGCGGTGAAAGCCGTGCCTGTGAAGCAAACTGGCTACTCCGGCCTGATGGTGCCGGTGATGGAAGACAAATTGCTCGCTCAGCGCTGGGCCGAGTCGACCTACAACATCGATTCGCTGCTGGCGTACTCGGCGGTCTGCGGGACAGGGCTTGATACGGTGCCGCTTCCAGGCGACGTCACCCTGGAGCAGATGCAGCGGATTTACGGCGACGTGGCGTCGCTCGCGCTCAAATGGAACAAACCGCTCTCCGCGCGCCTGCAGCCCGTACCCGGCATGAAGGCCGGCGACATGACCGAGTACCAGGATCCGTACTTGTTCAATACGACAATTCACGCGGCGCCGTAACGGGGGCGCCCATCTGCCTCGCCTGCGCCATCGGCGGTGCGTTCGAGAACGAGAATTCAGCCCTCTACAGCGAATGATCGACAAAGGTCGTGTTGCCGCCTACGCCTCTTCATGCTTCTTTGTGCGCCTCCAGCGGCGTCGTGGCCCACCCCGGCGCATGCTCTTCACGGTGTTCCCCATCACATACCACCGTGTTTTGCCGGACCTAGAATCCTACTCCGTTTGGGTTTGGTCAGATTTCCGGCGTTTCAGCGCACTAGCCGGGACGATCAACCCTCAGGAGCGGCACCCATGATCACTCAGACACTCCAGCATGAACTGCAACTGGCCCCCCGTATGGCGCGGCTGGGCACTGAAACCGCATTTGAAGTCCTGAGCAAAGCCAAGGCGCTTGAGCGGCAGGGCAAAGTCATTGTCCACCTTGAGATTGGTGAGCCTGACTTCGACACTCCCCCCAACATCGTGGAGGCTGCGGTTTCAGCGCTGCGCAACGGATGGACCCACTACGGTCCATCGGCCGGGCTGCCGGAACTGCGGCAGACCATCGCCGAATACGTAAGCTGCAGTCGGAAGACCGAGGTCTCGGCAGACGAGGTCGTCGTGGTGCCCGGCGGCAAGCCCATCATCTTTTACGCCATGCTCTCGCTCATCGACGTCGGCGACGAAGTCATCTATCCCAATCCGGGTTTTCCCATTTACGAATCGATGATCAACTATGTGGGCGGAACGGCCATCCCGGTCCCCTTGCGCGAGGAGCGCGATTTCGCAGTCGATCCCGCTGAACTGGAATCGCTGATCACCGATCGCACCCGGCTCATCATCCTGAACTCGCCGCAAAATCCTACCGGCGGAATTCTCAGCCGCCGCGATATCGAGAAGATTGCCAATGCCGTCGGCGACCGCAACATCATGGTTATGTCCGACGAGATTTACAGCCGGCTGCAGTTTGAAGGCGAGCCGTTCTCCATCATGTCGCTGCCCTGGATGCAGGATCGCACCATTCTGCTCGACGGCTTCTCCAAGACTTTCGCCATGACGGGATGGCGCATGGGCTACGGCGTCATGAGGGCGGACTTGGCCGCTCACTTCACTCGTTTAATGACCAACTCCAATTCCTGCACGGCAAGCTTTACCCAGCAGGCGGGCATCGCGGCCATCACCGGCGATCAAAGCCCGGTGGAGCAGATGCGGTTGGAATTCGAGCGCCGAAGCCGCTTCTTTGTCGACGGCCTGAATCGCATTCCCGGGTTCCGCTGCCGCATGCCCAAGGGCGCGTTCTACGTGTTTCCCAATATTGAGCAGACCGGCTGGAAATCAAAGCCGATGGCAGATGCACTCCTCGAAACGGCCGGGGTTGCGGCGCTTTCCGGCACGGCATTCGGCTGCTTTGGAGAAGGCTATCTCCGCTTCAGCGTGGCCAACTCAATGGACCAACTGGAACTAGCCCTGCAAAAGATCGCCAACTGGGCAAGACAATTCTCATGCCTGGGAGACAGCAATGCCACTCATTGATTCCGCCACTGGAAACGTGATTCGGGAATACTCGATTGAGCAGCTGCGGGAAGCCGCCAACCTGATGCGCGGCTATGACCTGGTTGCCCTCTGCGCCGCCGGATCGGGTCATGCCGGAGGCACGCTGTCCATCATGGACATTACCGCCGCGCTCTACCTGCATATCGCGCGGCTGGATCCCGCCAATCCGGCATGGTCTGACCGCGACCGCATCGTGTGGTCGGCGGGGCACAAGGCGCCCAGTCTCTATCTCGGGCTCGCGTTTGCCGGATTCTGCCCGCTTGAAGACGTGGTTACGCTGCGCAAGCTGGGCTCGCCGTTCCAGGGCCATCCGCACTGGCTCAAGCTCCCCGGCGTGGAGGTTTCCACGGGCTCACTGGGCCAGGGCCTCAGCATCTCTGTAGGGATGGCGCTTGCCGCACGTCTCGACGGCAAAAACCATAAAGTGTTCTGCCTGATGGGCGACGGGGAACAGCAGGAAGGCCAGGTGTGGGAAGCGGCCATGGAAGCCGGGCATTTCCACCTCGACAACCTTGTCGCCGTCATCGATTGCAATCGCCTGCAGATCGACGGATGGGTCAAGGACGTGATGCAGGTTGAGCCGCTGGCTGACAAGTACGCGAGCTTTGGATGGAAGGTAATGCGCGTGGACGGCCACGACATGGAGGCGCTTGTCAGGGCATTCGAAGAGGCCCGCGCGGTCGAAGGTAAGCCGGTCGTGATCCTGGCCGACACCGTCAAGGGCAAAGGCGTCAGCTTCATGGAGAACCAGGCCGGCTGGCACGGTAAGACGCCCAATCGCGAGGAACTTTCGGCTGCGTTGCACTGCCTGGGCCTTACTGATCGAATCCCCGTGGAGCACTTGCTTGAGAGGGCGAAGAACTACCAGACGGAAGCCGAGCGAAAGCTGGAAGCAACCATGCCGCACTTCAGCCGCAAGACTTGGTGGAATGCCAGCGATTCGATGAAGGTGGCGATGGAGCCGACGCGCAAGGGATTGGGGCAATCGCTGGCGGCGAACGGCGGCGACGAGCGCGTGGTTTGTCTCGGGCTCGACATCTCGGGATCCATCACCATCAGCGACTTTTACGCGGGCAAACCGGAACGCGCCGCACGCTGGATCAGCATGGGCATCGCGGAGCAATCCGCAACTTCAGCCGCGGCAGGGCTGGCGCGTGAAGGCAAGCTCCCCGTCGTCGGCTCCTACGCAACGTTCTCCGCGGCGCGCAATCTCGATCAGATCCGCGTATCGGTCTGTTACGCCAACCTGAATGTGCTGATCGTCGGCGCGCATGCCGGAGTTTCGGTCGGCCCGGACGGCGCCACGCACCAGGCTCTCGAAGATCTGTTTGCCATGATGGGCCTGCCCAATATGTCCGTGGTAGTGCCCTGCGACGTGGTAGAGGCTCGCAAAGCAACCAGCTATCTGCTGCTCCAGCACCAGGGCCCCAAGTACATTCGCTTCGCGCGGGAAGCAACGCCGATCGTCACCTCTGACGCCACGCCGTTCGTCTTCGGCAAGGCGAATCGCATCCGCCTGCGTCATGAGGCAGCGAATTTTGCGGAGGCTTTTGAAACCCGCCTGGATGAGGATTGCCGCGACGAAGGCGAAGACCTCACCATCATTGCCTGCGGCCCTGAAGTGCCGGAGGCCATGCGCGCCTCATGGATTCTCCGGCAGGAGTACGGCTACACCACACGCATTCTCAATATGCACACCCTCAAGCCGATCGACAGGGAAGCCATCGTTCGAGCGGCTCTGGAAACCGGCGCCATCGTCACTGCGGAAGAGCATCAGATCGGCGCGCTTGCCGGGCGTGTCAGCTCAGTGCTCACAGAAAGTCCGCGGCTCTACGGTCATCCATTCATCACCGCGGCCATCGGCGTCAAGGACCGCTTCGGCGATTCCGGCGCGCCGTGGGAGCTGGTGAAGGAGCTTGAGGTAAGCGCCGAGCACATCGCGGTGAAGGCGGTGGGACTGATGACGCACAAGCATGAGCCGGTGGGGATTTCAGCGCGCACAGGCGTGTAAACGCCCCGCGTGGTCGCCATCGTCTTCACATGTCCGCTTGCGGATCGTTATTTACTCCACTGTCACGCTCTTCGCCAAATTCCGCGGCTGGTCCACATCGCACCCGCGGCGCACCGCAATCTCGTAGGCCAGCAGTTGCAGCGGAACAATCTCGATCAGCGGCGACAGCAGTTCCGGCGCCGGCGGAATCGCGATCACATGCTCCACCAGCCCGCCAATGGTCTCGTCTCCCTGCGTGGCTACGGCAATCACCCGCCCGCTTCGCGCCGTCACCTCCTGGATGTTGGAGAGAGTCTTTTCATAGCGCAGCCGCGATGACGGATCGTGCTCGTCGCGTGTGGCCAGCACCACCACCGGCAGAGTCTCGTCAATCAGCGCGTTGGGCCCGTGCTTCATCTCGCCCGCAGGATAGCCCTCGGCATGAATGTATGAGATTTCCTTCAACTTCAACGCGCCTTCCAGTGCGATGGGGAAGTGAATTCCGCGCCCCAGGTAAAGAAAATCGCGCGCATTTGAGAACTCCTTGGCCAGTGCCTCGCATTGCGCAGACAACGCCTTCAGCACTTCCTCGATCTTTGCCGGCACGCGCCCCAGCTCTTCCATCAGGGCCACGGATTGCTCTTTGTCCAACAGCCCCCGCAATTGGCCCAGCTTCATGGCCAGCAGGAACAGCGCCGTAAGCTGCCCCGTGAACGCCTTGGTTGATGCCACGCCAATCTCCGGCCCCGCGTGCGTATAAATGGAGCCGTGCGCCTCGCGCGCCACCATGGCTCCCACCACATTGCAGATGGCCACGGTCTTCGAGCCCATTGCCTTCATCTCGCGCTGCGCCGCAAGGGTATCCGCGGTCTCGCCGGACTGCGTGATCAGCAATCCCAGCGCATGCGCATCGGGGATCGGGTTGCGGTACCGGTATTCGCTGGCATAGTCCACGTCCACTGAAACTCGCGCCAGCCGTTCGATCATGTACTTGCCCGCCAGGGCCGCATGCCAGCTTGTCCCGCAGGCGGCAATGTTGATGCTCGTGGCCGCCTTCAGCTCCGCGTCCGTCAGCTCCATCTCGCCCAGGAACACTTCGCCTGAATCCAGGCTCACCCGTCCCAGCGTGGTGTCGCGAATGGCCCGCGGCTGCTCCCAGATTTCTTTCAGCATGAAGTGCTTGTAGCCGCCCTTTTCCGCCTGGAAGGGATCCCACTGGATGCGGGTCAGCTCGCGATGGATGGGATTGCCGTCAAAGTCCATCAGCGTCACGCCATCCGGTGTCAGGACGGCCATGTCGCCATCGGCCAGAAAGTACATATTGCGCGTGTGATGCAGAATGCCGGGCACGTCGGACGCGACAAAGTACTCGCCCTCGCCCACGCCGATCACCACCGGCGGGCCCGACCGCGCGGCCACAATCTTGTCCGGTTCCGATGAAGAAAGAATGCCCAGCGCAAACGCGCCCGTCAGGCGCTTCACCGCCGCGCGCACGGCGTCTTCCAGCTTTGCCGGAGCACCCGCAGCCTCGGCATCCTTCTGCACCTGCTCAATCAGGTGGGCAATGATCTCTGTGTCCGTTTCCGTGACGAACTTGTGCCCCTTCCGGACCAGCTCGCGCTTCAGCTCCAGGTAATTTTCAACAATACCGTTATGAACCACCACAATGCGCCCGGTGCAGTCGCGATGCGGATGCGCGTTCTCTTCCGTGGGACGCCCGTGCGTGGCCCAGCGCGTATGCCCGATGCCGTATGTGCCGTGCAGCGGCTTGGCCTCGAGCGCGTCCTCCAGGTTTTTCAGCTTGCCCGGCGCCCGGCAAACTTCCAGCAGCGCCGCATTGGGCCCGCCCACCGCAATTCCCGCTGAATCGTATCCGCGGTATTCCAGCCGCCGCAGACCTTCGATGATGACAGGAACCACATCCTTCCTGCCCACATACCCAACAATTCCGCACATGGAACAATTTTATGCGAAGCAGCGCGCGGCGGCACCCTTCATCGCCCGCGCATGCCCGGCACTACGGGTTCAGGATGCGTCTTTGGATTGCCTTTGCGGACGCGAGAATCCGTTCGTTCTTGCTCAGGTAGTTGTCTCTGAACTCTGACAGGCGGCGCTTCGCCATCATGGTCGCGCGCCAGCGCAGGCCGGTGGCCGGCACCGCTTCAGGGCTGCTGCGATATACCAGCGCGGCTTGACGCGCCCCGGCCGGCACTTCAACCGCGATGCGGTCCTCAGGACCCGGAACCGTGAAAGCACTCGCGGGTTTTCCGTCGATCTCAACGGCCTTTAGCAGATCGGCATCTCCAAATCCGGCCCATTCAACCACCCGCGGATTTTCGCTCTCCTCAAGGGCCGCCGGGTTCAGCGTGCGCGCGTGGCCGCGGACATGTTCCTTGCCGTTTGCTTTACGAACCAGCATGGAGCCGGCGGTCACGGTGGCAAGATTGGCCCAATGGATATTGGGCGCCATGGAGTTGATGGTGCGCACCAGTTCCAGCAGCCTATCTGTCTGTTTGAAGATATCGTGGTGTTCGCCGATCAGGATGGGGCGGCCGAAAAACAACCGGAATGCCACGTCGAAACGCCGCATCTGCGCCACTGAATTGCGCAGGAACAGCGGGAAGCCGCCGTAGCGCACCACCGCAGGCCGGCATAGTTCGCCAAGCGTGACCCCGGTCTTCAGTTCCATCGGCCGGGTGGTAGAGCAAACCACCGCCTCCAGGTTGTTCAGCTTCGCGGTTCGCATCGCCGCTTCCGAGTATCCCTCCAGCGGAAACACCATCACCGGATCGCAGCGTACGCCGGTCAGTTTGAAATGCTGCTGAGTCCGCCAGATCGCCGAACGGTAGGACGCGTTCAGGAATCCCGTGTCTCTTGACGCGAACTCGTAATGGGCGTGGTCGTTTCCGTGCACGCAGATTGACAGCCGATCCGCATTCTCGCGAAATATGCGCGCCGCATCGGCCGAGCTCCTGCGGTAATTCAACGGAATGAAAGCCGTCACGATATGGAAATTCCACTGCTTTGCCTGCGCCAGCGCATGCTCGTAGTTCAGGTACCCATACTTCATGCGCAACAGCGGATCGTCAATCACAAGCGACGCGTACTGGTTCACCGGTCGCCAGCATTCCGCGCCGGCTGCATGCCTCAGCACCATGGCGTGGGGCAGCAGCCGTGAGAAATGCGCCTCCACTTCAACCACGTCGATCACGCGATCGAGGTCGGCCACGTCATCGCCCGCGATGAAGAAGACTTCCGTGTCGCCCATTCTTGTCCGCGCCATGAAAGGGCGGTCATCGATCAAGATCAGCTCTTCCACGGTCAAAGCTAGCGGCGCAAAGCGGATGACCCGGTCGTTCTGGGAGTTGACCGGCCCAAAGGTCTCTCCCGCGAAGGCTTCTGCCATGGGACCTGCATGCAGCGAGACTGCATATTGCGAAAGCGGGTTCCCCATCGGCTCGATCTTCGCCGAACCGCCGGACAGCGCTCCCACCAGCGCGTTGTCGAAATCATCTGCACGCAACCCGTGCACCAGTACGTGGGTGAAGCCGGAGACCAGCTTGCGCGTGGCGCCGCGATCAAGCGGCCGCCCTTTCAACCAGCGCGCGAAGACACGGGGATGAATCACCAGGCATGTGCAGTCTTCCGGCACGCGCTGCTTGAGATAGGAGGCTGGATCCGCGGCGGCTTCAAGGGGGACAGCCTGGCACACCACGCCCAGCGCCTCCGCCAGGCGCATCAGGCGCCGGTCGCGTTCGTCCAGCTCGCCGAATTGAGGAACGCCTACCAGCACTCGCTATCTTCCTTGCTCGCTCATCTTGCCGCCACCGCTTGCCTATTTTGCGGCTCGCTTTGGTGATGCCAGGGGCCTGAGATTCCGTGTGAATTGCTTCACCGTAACATCGTCGCGCAGCGGAATTCCACACTCGGCAACCGGGACCGCCGGATTGCCCTGCACCACGGTTTTTGGAGGGACCGATCGCGTAACCACGCTGCCGGCCGTTACCACAGCGCCCTCGCCGATCGTGATATTTGGCAGAATAATGGCGCCCGGGCCAATGAAAGCATCCTTGCCGATGGTCACACCGTCGGTTTCGCGAAAGTGAGCAACCACTGTAACGCGCATGCTGAGCGCGGCGCCGTCTTCAATGGTGATCAGCCAGGGATAGGACGTGTCCAGCACCACGTCGTACCCGATCCAGACGCCACTGCCGATCTTGACGCCGCGGCACCGATGGAGGAATACGCGAAAGCTCCGCGCGCCCGGAGAGATTCGAGCCAGGTACTGGCAAACGCGATTCACGATTCCGCGCAGTGGATTCTCGCTCATGGCGCTTCCTGCTCCCCGGCGGGATTCACACGGCCGAGGTACTCACGGAGAGCGCGGTAGGAATCGAGATCGGGAAGCACGTCCGGTTCAATCTCAATCCCGAACTCCTCCTGCACCACCGCTGCCAGCGTCACTCCGCCCAGCGAGTCCCATGCTGCGGTCTCGTCTGCCGATGCGGCGCGGATCTCGTCTTCAGACAACTGCGGAAACACCGCCGCGAAACACCGCGTCAGGCGCAGATCATTTTCTTTCATGAATTCGTGTCTCCACCTGATGATAGAGGGCCGGTAGCCGGTCGATGAACTGCTGCCTGTTGAGGCAAACTTCGTTCTCCGGTGCGCTGCCCATAAGCTGCTCCAGCGTTTCTTGCAGGGGGCCGTTGCGCTCCGTACGCTGGAAATCGAAAACTATTTGTTCCTGCATGAGCTCCTCGAAAAGGAAGCGCATGCACTGATGCTCGATGCGCCGCGAAAACGCTCTGCAGCTCATCACCCACGCTTCCAGCCGCAGCGTTGAGCCCCGGGAGTTTCCCAACAGGACCGCAATGGTTCCCAGCGGTCCAAAACGATCCTTGTATGCCACCGACCACGCAACCGCTCCCGGCGCGGCCAGCAGCGCGTGCCAATCGCCTTCGCTGAGCCGGCGGCCGTTCAAATTGAACTGGTTGGTCTTGTTCACCAGTTCGAAGGCCCGTGCATCCTCTCCGGCGGCAATCTCGCTGAAAGTGACTGTTGCCTCCAGCGAGCGCAGAAAATCCTCTGCCAGGTCCCCTTGCGACCCAGCCGCCTCGCGCAACGTGCCAGCATCGCGCAGGCTGCTCAACCGCAGACTGTCTTCCTCGGTTAGTGCGCTCTTTCCGAAGACCTCCCGCAGGCGCTTCATCAGTTGGTATAACAAGCGGGGATCGGCTTTGGGAAAGACGATGCACTCCATTTCAGGAAACGCCGCCTTCACCTCCGCCGTTTCCGCCGGGCTGTCATCCACAAACACCACCGCGTCGGGAGCGATGTTCCACGCCGCCAGGATCCGCTTCACTGATTCCGGCTTGGGTGACCAATGTACTTCAAACGGGAAAATGGCGTTCTTCTGGAAAAGCAGATCGGTCCTCTCGAACGCCCTCTCCACCATCGCAGGATCGTTCTTGCTGGCCACGCCCACCAGCACGCCCGCTCCAGCCAGTGAAGCCAGCAGTTGCTGGTACAGCCCGTGTATCTGGCTGTGATGATCCAGGTCCCAGGAAACGCCATCCACCCCGTCGTCACCCAGGATGCCGGCCCACAACGTGTCGTCCAGATCGGTAATCAGCCCCTTCTTGGCCGGCTTGCCGGCGACGCACTCCGCCAGCAACCCGCCCAGTGCCGACGCATGCGCCAGGGTGTAGGGAAATCCTGAGGAAAGGTGCGAACTCAGGTCGAGGCGCTCGCCCAGGGGTGAGACCTCATCCAGCACCTGCCGGCTTAGAACGCGAACTGTCGGATTGAGCGACGACGCGAAGCCGGCAACCACTTCGCGCAACTGAGACTCCCATGGTGATTCGCGGTCCCGCGGTGTCCAGAAAAGCGGTGGCAAGGGGAGCGTGGGCAGGCACACCGCAACCGGCATCCGTTCCGCTGCGCGCCGTAGCCCCTCCATCATCCGGTCTGCGCTCAGTCGAGCCGTCCGCACCATGTCGGGAAGCGCCGCGGGCTCCCATCCACCCAGCCGGCGCATGCCCAGGCGCGGGTCCAGGTCTTCCCACTCCAGCACCACAACCAGCGCATCGTAGCCGCCCGGCGCACGGGCGATGTTCCCCTCGAGGTCGCCAAATAGCCCCACATCCACGCTGACAGCGCGCCCAGGCAGCCGGTTCCGCAATTGTGCCTCAAGAAATGTCTTCAGATGCAGCGCCGTGAACCCGCACGCCAGGTACACGCGCGTCGGCGGCGCGCCGGCGGGCGCCGGCTGTTTCAACACGTTCAATGCTTCTATAAGCTTCATCGGGCAGATCGCGGCTTATTATAAGCTGCGGCGGGATATAGCCCGAATCCCCCGAAAGCGTACCCCACTGCCAATACGGGTTCGCTTCACTCCTCGATGCGGCAGGTGTACTCCTCGATGACCGGATTGGTGAGCACTTCGCGGGCGATGCGCTCCACCTGGGCTCGGGCCTCATCGGCCCCCAGTCCCTCGGCCAGTGAAAGCACAAAGTACTTCCCCTGCCGCACCGCCTCCACTTGACCGAATCCGATCTTCCGTAACGCGTTATGAATCGTCTGCCCCTGAGGATCAAGGACCGATGCCTTCAACGTGACATAGACATGCGCCTTCATTATCCGTGATTATAGTTGGGAGGGCTGGGCTCGCCGGGCCGCATCGCGTTGTATCCCCATGGGCGCCCCATCCTTGAGTGAGGTCATCCGCATTTATTCCCTTCCCCGCGCCTCGGCGAGCGAGCCGGGTTTCTCGCCGTAGAGCCGCATCCAACCCCAAGGCACACCGCCCAACCCGTCTTTCAAGAGGAGAGCAAGAGAATGGTGAATTATCTGGAACTACCCATCGGCGATCGGTCCCCCGAGGTCTTTCGCGCCGTGGTGGAGATTCCCAAAGAAGGCACGCAGAAGTACGAGTACGACAAGCAGTTGCACGTCTTCAAGCTGGACCGCAATCTTCATTCGCCCGTCCATTATCCCGGCGACTACGGCTTCATTCCTTCCACCCTCAGCGACGATGGCGATCCGCTGGACGTGCTGGTGCTGGTTCCCAATCCGTCGTTCCCCGGCTGTGTGCAGGAGGTGCGGCCGATCGGCCTGCTGGAAATGCTGGACCAGGGCATCCTGGACGAGAAAGTGCTGGCGGTGGGCAAGAACAACCCCCGCTACACCAACGTGTGGAACTTCACCGACATCTACCCCCACATGCTCAAGGAGATCACTCACTTCTTCTCTATTTACAAGGACTTGGAGGGCAAGCGGGTGGAGATCAAGGGTTGGCACGACGCCGCCTACGCCCGCGATCAGGTGATAAAGGCCACCAAGATGTTCGAGGACAAGAAGGCGCAGAAGGCAGCGGCGAGGCAGGTCGAAGCGCGCGTCAGGGTGGCGGACTAGCTGCGGGATTCGCGAAAGTTGCGGGAAAATAAAACGGCGATGTCGAATGGAGTCAAAGGGTTACGGCCTGAAATTGCAGTGAATTGCGCGCCTGGCCTGCCGGGGGGTTCCTTCGTTTTGCGCCGCAACCGGCGATTCTTAGCTGCGTTGCGGCCTAAACGACGACGCCCGCCGAGCGGCGGGCATAATACGACGCGTAGATAGACCTTAACCCGGATGGCGGAGCGCTGGATGTGATGGCGGGTACAGGAGTGAGGCAGCGGAGTTGGCAGGGCTGGCGGAGGTGGGCGGGCAAAAGGGTGGATGTTTTCGCCTAAGATTCGCCTTTTTCGCTCAGGGGCGGGGCCCGACTACACATGATTCTGCACAATAAATGGTGCATTTAGGGGCAGAATCTGGCTAGCACGCCAGAATAGAGGCTAAATTGTTAGGAACAAAAGATTTAAACGTCGCAAAGGCGGTGAGAAGGACGTCAGGGACGACCGGCCAAGAGTGTCCTTATGCGGGTTTCGAGTTGCTGCAATTCGGGGCAGCGCTGCTTGATTCCTGCGTAGTTTCGCAGGGCGACAACCATGAATTGCCTGCGTCCCTCGTCGGGATATCCAGCCAGGTCCTGGCCGTGCTTGCGAAGGAAGGGATCGAAGTAGCTTTCCTTGAGGGCACGGTCAGCGCGCATGGTAGCCCATTGCCAATCAGGCTCCCATTTGTCCTGATGGCCGGCAAGCAGCCACGCTTCCAATTCAGGGACGGCCGCACAGCAAATCAGACGAATGGGTTTGCCGACCGACAAGGCTTGTTGCTCGAAGTCTGTTTCCAGTCGGGCAAACTCCGCGCTCCTATCGAGACCATCTGAATCGGGAAGAAAGAGGACGAAGTGCTTGTGGCTATAGAGGTCCAGGATCGTGCGCGGAAAGAGGCTCTTCGCATGCTCGTATCCATTTGTACGAGGATTCGCGAGGATCTCAATATTGGCTTGAGTTCTGCCGCATTCCACAAACAGCTTCGCGCAGAGCGGCTTGAGGATTGAGCCGTTATAGGTCGGATTCTCCGGCACGACCAGGACGTTAAGACTCATGGAGGACGGACTCTAGCCAGCCTTCCTCGAAGAGTTGATCGAGGTTGTAGTTCTTCTTGATCAGCTCTTCGAGGTTTGGAACGTCGGCGAGCGAACGCATCTTCGTGGCTCCGGATGCGACGTCGCGGGTGCAGACGAAGGTGGTCTTGCGGTCTTCCTCGGTGAGCCAGTTCAGCAGCGTGGGGGAATGTGTTGTGGCGAAGACCTGAGTGCCGGTCCGTTTGGATTGGGAACGCATGAGTTCGAGCAGGAGACGAAGGCGGCTGGGGTGGAGGCCTTTTTCGATCTCTTCGATGACGAGAATCCTGGGCATGGAAGGCTGAAAGAAGGCTGCCGCGAGGGCGATGAAGCGGAGGGTTCCTTCGGAGAGGGCGGGGGCTCGGAATTCAAAATCACCCTCTCTGACAGCGGCCATGAAATCGTTGTTCAAGCCTTCGAGTGCGTAGATGTCTTCGACCTCATCTGGTCGAAGTTCCTTGAGCCATTCCAGGAAGGCGGGTTTGCTACCGTTCGCGTCGATTTCGCGGACTAGGGCGGCAAAGCCTTCTCCCGATTCTCCTAGCCTAGCGACTTTTGAGGAGTATGTCCTCAGCACAGCCGGGAGGGGGTCGAGAAACTGCATATCAGCGAGTTTCGAACATACAGACCTAGCGGATTTGGTAGCTAATTCGGATGGATACTCCGAGTGGCTCCAGAACGAGATTCTCGGCCAGGATTCGAGAATGTCCACAGTGTGCGGCACTGGATCGAGAGGTTTATCTGGCTCTGGCAATTCATTGAGGTCCTCTGCCGGGAGCGGAATCAAGTAGGGAGTTGTCTCGTCAATGATGACACCCTTATCATCCGATTTCAAAGACTCGCTAGAGACGGAGAT
>Ga0265339_10002232_pt1 | contig 14034 bp, 11 predicted proteins | sample 4CB219metaG_FD_202085 | JGI IMG/M metagenome (GOLD analysis project Ga0265339, IMG submission 202085) | Rhizosphere microbial communities from Carex aquatilis grown in University of Washington, Seatle, WA, United States - 4-CB2-19 metaG | ecosystem: Host-associated > Plants > Roots >...
TGAGGCTGTTCACGGGGGTGTTGTAACGGATGTCGACGCCCATGCGCAGGATCATGTCGATCTCTTCGTCGAGCACCGTGCGAGGGAGCCGAAAAACCGGCACGTTGGTGCGCATGAGGCCGCCCGCGGACGGGCCCTTCTCGAACATCACCACTTCGTAGCCGAGCGGCGTCAGGTCGTTGGCCACCGCGAGCGAGGCCGGACCGGCGCCGATGAGCGCGACGCGCTTTCCGTTCGGCGCGGCGGCTTTCGGCAGGCGATCGTCGACGTCGCCGCGCAGGTCGGAGGCGACGCGCTTGAGGCGGCAAATCGCGACTGGTTTCTCGTCGATGCGCGTGCGGCGGCACGCCGGCTCGCACGGGCGATCGCACGTTCGCCCGAGAATCCCCGGGAAAACGTTCGATTGCCGGTTGAGCAGGTATGCATCGGCGTACTGTCCCTGCGCAATCATGCGGATGTACTCGGGCACATTGGTGTGCGCCGGACAGGCCCACTGGCAATCGACGACTTTGTGGAAGTAGCTGGGATCACGAACGTCGGTTGGTTTCACCGTCTAGGATCTCCGCTCCCCCGAATACACCATATCGGTTCCCCGTTCCAGGGGGGAACGCCTACACCCGGCTGGGCATTCCCAGCTTGACGGCGTGCGGAAGATGGCGACTTTTTGAACTGCACAGCTGACGCGATAGCTGGGCTTCGTCGAGAAAGCCGGGGTTATCGGAATCGTAGCAACGCAGGATCATCATGTGGCGCGCACTTGCAGCTTTGGCCGTCGTCGCGGGACTCTTGCTCCTGCCGATGCGCGCTCCTGCTTCGGCGGGCGCAGAGGCCTGGGGCCAGTTCCGCGGCCAGATCGTTTTCAGCGACGTGCTTCTGGCGCCCGATTTCGGATCGGACCGCGTCATGGTCACCAGCCTCAACCGCATGCGTCGCTCGGCCGTGCAAGAGGTGACCGGGTTCTGGCGGTTGCACCTGGTGGCGTTCCTGGACGAGCCGGCGGCCGGCGAGATGCTCCACGTCGTCGCGCGCGACGTCACCGCGTCGGCGGACCGCGAGCGCGCGAGCCGCGGTGAGCTGCCGCCGTTGCGAGTGTTCGAGACGCCGTCGGACCCCGGGCAGAAAATCCTGCACATGAACGACCTCGTCCTGACCGAAGCGATGGGGTTTCAGCGTGGGCACGAGTACGGCTTCACCATCGAAAAGGAATCCGAGGGCGGAGGAAAAGAGGACGTTTATGCCCAAGGGGTGATAACTCTCAGGTAGGTGCTCCGCCTCGTCCTCGCTCCCCTCCTCGTCCTATCTTCTCTCTCCTTTGCCGGGTCGGCCCTGGGGGCAAAGCCGCCGCGCGTCGCGCGCAAGGCCAGCCTGCGTACCGGCCTCATCATGACCCACGATGATGAGCTGGTGCACGCGGTGAAGAAGAAAGACCGCGGCGCGCTCGAACGCCTGGCCGAGCGCATGGGCCCGGGCCATCTCGGCGAGGCCCTGCACCGACCCGATCCCGCGGTCGCCGAGGCGGCGCTGGTCGCGCTGCCGCTCACGCGCGGTGCGGTGCTGGAGATCGGCGCGGTCACGGATCTGCTCGATTCGCCGAACGCCGCCATCTCCGCGGCAGCGGCGCGCGTGCTCGGCCAGCTGCTCGACGGCGCCGAACCGGGCGCGCTCGACGACTGGGAGGTCCCGCCCGACATGGTCGACCGCGCGTGCAATGGGTTGCGTGGGCTAGCGACGCGTCCCGAGGCCGCGGTGACCGCTCGCGTGGCGGCCATCAGCGCGGTGGCCAGCGCATCGGTGGTCTGCCCGGCCGCCAGCGGCGAGCTGGCGGCGCTGCTGCGCGACCCGGTGCCGGCAGTGCGGCGCGCGACCGCGCTGGTGCTGCGGCCCGAGGAGCGGCGCGCCAGCAGCGCGCTACGTGACGTGGTGCGGGATCCCGAGCGCCTGGTGGTGTCGGCGGCGGTGGCGACGCTGTGCCGCGACGAGCCGGCCGACGGCTCGGGTGCCGGCGCGCCGTTCAAGACCGACGCGCCTCCTGCGGCGGTGGTCGAGCAGGCGCGACAGATGGCTCCCTCGCGCGGGACGCCCGCCGCCGACGCGGTCGAGATGCTTGGCTGTCTCGCGCGCGCGGCCTCGCCAGCCGACAAGCAGATCCTGGATCAGCTGCGCCGGGGACCGGCGTCACCGCTGCGCGATCGTGCGGCCGAGCTGATGAACGCGTCTGATAGGCTCAGGACGCAATGATCGCAAGTGCGCCGCAGGCCGGCGCCGGTACCGACCGGTTGGCGCGCGGCGCCCGCCGGGTCAGCGCGCTCACCATGCTGTCGCGCGTGCTGGGGCTGGTTCGCGAGCAGATCTTCGCGCTCATGCTCGGCGCCGGCGTCTACAGCGACGCGTTTCTCGCGGCGTTCCGCATCCCGAACCTGCTGCGCGATCTGTTTGCCGAAGGGGCGCTGTCGACCGCCTTCGTGCCGACCTACGTGAGCACGCTCAAGAACGAGTCGCGCGCCGCCGCCTACACGCTCGCCAATCGCGTGATGTCGACGCTGACGATCTACCTCGGGACGATCGCGGTGCTGGGCATGCTCTTTCCGCAACCGGTGGTCTCGCTGGTGGGGAGAGGCTTCGGCCCGGAAAAGGCGGCGCTCTGCCAGCAACTGGTGCGCATCATGATGCCGTTCCTGCCGGCGATCTCGCTCGCGGTCGTGGCCATGGGCGCGCTCAACGCCGAGGAGCGCTACACCACGCCGGCGCTGGCCTCATCGATGTTCAACATCGTCGCCATCCTCGGCGGCGCGGTCGTGTACTTCATCTCGCCGGGCGGGCGCATTGCGGTGGTCGTCTGGGCGTCGCTAACCGTCGTGGGCGGCATCGCGCAGCTCGGTATCCAGGTCCCGCCGCTCTGGCGCATGGGGTTCCGCCCCAAGTTGCTGCCCGACTTGCGCCTGCGCGACCCGGGCACGCGCCGGATCGCCACGCTGATGGCGCCCGCGACCCTGGGCGTGGCGGCAGTGCAGATCAACGTCGTGGTCAACTCGTCGTTCGCGAGCCAGCTCTCCGACGGCGCTATCTCCTGGCTCAGCTACGCGTTTCGTCTGATGCAGCTGCCGATCGGCGTCTTCGGTGTCGCGGTCGCCACCACCGCGCTCACGCACCTGTCGCGCGACGCCGCCTCGCGCGACTGGGACGCGTTGCGCGCGACGCTGCGCCGCGGGCTGCGCATGGTGCTGTTCCTGACCGTGCCGTCGACGGTCGGGCTCGCCCTGCTGGGCGTGCCGATCATCCGCCTCATCTACCAGCACGGTCGCTTCAGCAGCACGGCGACCCTGGCGACCGCGAACGCGCTGTCGGGCTACGCGCTCGGCCTCTGCTCCTACGCAGCCATCAAGGTCGTCGCGCCAGCGTACTACGCGCTCGGTAGCACGCGCGTGCCGCTCCTCGCCAGCGTCAGCGCCGTGGCGGCCAACCTGCTCTGGAGCTTCACCACCTACCATCGCTTCGGGCACGTGGCCCTGGCGGTCGGCACGTCACTGGCCGCGACCGTGAACCTCGTGGTGTTGCTGGTGGCGTTCCAGATCCAGATCCGCGGGCTCTTCACTGTGGACTTCTTCAGCGCCGTCGCGCGCATCCTGCTCGCGTCGCTGGTCATGGCGGCCGTGGTGTGGTTCGTGAGCGCGCGTCTCGAACCGCTCGAATTGCAGCCGCACCTGTTCGGCTGGATCATCAAGGTCTTCGTGCCGGTGACGCTCGGGGCGGTGGTCTATTTCGGCGCCGCGCGCCTGCTGAGGCTCGAGGAAGCCTCGGCGCTGGTCCGGCGACGCTAGGACGCTAGACACGCTCGTGGGGCATGCGGTCGCGCGGGCCGCGGAAGTACTGCATGGGCGAGCTGAAGCGGAAATTCGAGACGCGGCTCGTGTAGACGCAAGCGTAAGCCTCGACCTGCTCGCCGAACTTACTGACCTCATATCCTTCGCGAAAGAGTGGGCCCCAGTGCGGGTTGAAAGCGTCGTCGATCTCGCTCTCCACGGTGCGGTGCTGCGTGGTCGCAGCGCGTAGGTCGGCACGCAGCTTCTCGATCGCGTCTTTGATCTGCCGCTTGGCCGCCGGCAGGTGACCGGCGAGCGGCGCCTCGGCGCCCAGCTTCTGCAGCGTGCGCATCGCGTTTTGGCGCTCGTTGATCTCGGAGTCGAGATGGATGAGCTGGTTGTCCAGCTGATCGAGCCGCGCGAGCGGCACGCGCATGCGGTCGTAAGTCGACACCTCGTGCTCGAGCTCTTGCAGGACCATTGCCGTGCGCCAGTTGGACGACTTGCGTGAGCGAAGCATGTCACCGTAGATGTGGTCGCCGACGAACAGCACGCGGTCGCCGCTGGCGCGCGCGCGTTCCTGGAACTCGCGAATGTTGCCGCCTGAGTAGATGCGGCCGCGCGCGAACGGCGCGTCGGCGGGCCGCCCGTCGGCGGAACGCACGATCGGCGCGCCCTCGGCGTCGAGCTCGACGAACGGCTGCTCGTCGGTGAAGAACTCCGGCTTGCCGGCGCTGACCACGATGATGTCGAAGTAATTGCGCCACGACGGATAGGCGGTCAGCACGCCGTCGAGCAGGTAGCTCATCACGCGGCTCGTGTAGTCCCAGGCCGAGTTGGTCAACAGAAAGAGCCGCTTTCCCGACGAGCGGAACTTGTGCAGCGTCTCGGCCAGCGCCGGGTCGCGCACGATGAACGACGACAGCTCTTCGCTGACGATGGCCTTGATCGATCCGTCCCGGTGCGCGAGGTCGATGCACTCGCGGATGTCTTCCCAGAGCACGTCGTAGGTCGGCTTCTGCCCGACCGCCGTGCGATCGAAGTAGTCGACCAGGTTGGCGTACAGCACCGCCTCGGGCAGCGCAAACAGCGAGTCGATCCAGGCGTAGCGCCGCGCCGACAACCGCATCCGCTCGCGCTGGTAGAGCTCGGACATCTTCGCGCGGTCGATCGGCGTCAGCCCGTGCCGGGCACGGCCGGGGAAGCCGTACCGGTCGGGCTTGAAGATGTTGCCGTGGATTCGATCAACGACCAATCCGCGGATGGCCAGCGTCGGGTCGTAGGCCAGCCCGCGGATCTCGTCAGGGTAACCCTTGGTCGTGACCAGCTTGTGCAGCGTGGCCCGCATCGACAACTCTTCGATCTTGGCCTGGTTGTAGAGGGCCAGCGTGTAGTCCATATCGAACCCGACCAGCTCGATGCGATCGAGACGCAGGTTGCGATTGACGAAGATCCGGTGCTCGCGCGGGATGTCCTGGGGTCGGGTCGCCGACTCGATGAGCTCGAGGCCGAGCACTGTAGGGGGGGCGACCGCCTCACCGGCGCTGGACATGCTGGGTAATTTTATCACGCCCGATCCAAATCGCTCGTAGCTGCGGATCCCTCACGTTAAAGTCCGAGCGTGATCGTCGCGCTCGGCCAAATCGACCCGACCATCGGGGATTTCGACGGCAACCGCCGTCTGATAACCGCCGCGCATCTGGATGCCGCGCGCCGTGGCGCCGACCTCTTAGTCGTTCCAGAGTTGGCACTGTCCGGTTACCCGCCGAAGGATCTGCTCGAGCGCCCGGCCTTCCTGGCGGCGGCGCGCGCGTCGCTGGAGGCGCTGGCACGCGCCACCGCGCGGGTCATGGCCGATTCCGGCGCCCAGGCACCAGCGTTGCTCGTCGGTTTCCCCGAGGCACTTGAGGGGGCAGTGGCCGGGCGCGGCGTCGCCAACTCGGCGGCGCTCATCGACGGCGGCCAGATTGTCGCGGTGGTGCGCAAGTCACTGCTGCCCACCTACGACGTGTTCGATGAGTGGCGCTACTTCGAGCCAGCCACCGATGTGGCGCCGATCGAGCTGCGCGGCCGGCGGCTGGGCATCTCGATCTGCGAGGACATCTGGAACGACACCGACTTCTGGCCGCACCGGCTCTACCGCTCGGATCCGATCGAGACGCTTGTCGCGCGCGGCGCCGAGATCTTGATCAACGTCTCGGCATCGCCCTACACCATGGAGAAGCGGCAACTGCGCCCGCGCATGCTGGCCGCCACCGCGCGGCGCTGGCGCCGCCCGCTGGTGTTCGTGAACCAGGTCGGCGGTCAAGACGACCTGGTGTTCGACGGCGCGAGCCTGGTGCTGGGCGCCGACGGCGAGGTGATCGCGCGCGCCCGGGAGCACGCGCCCGACCTGATCGTGGCCGACCTCGACCGCAAGACCGGCGACATGCATGAGCTGGCGTCGTCCGACCTGAAATCGGCGCTGGATGCGCTCACGCTGGGGACCGCCGATTATGCGCGGCGCTGCGGCTTCTCGCGCGCGCTGCTGGGCCTGTCGGGCGGCATCGATTCGGCGCTGGTCGCCTGCATCGCGGCGCGCGCGCTCGGTCCCGACAACGTACTGGGCGTGGCGATGCCGTCGCGCTTCTCGTCCGAGGGCTCGCTTACCGACGCCGCCGCGCTGGCGAAGAACCTGGGCATCGACTTCAACGTCATCTCGATCGAGCCGATGTTCGAGGCCTACCTCGGCGCGCTCGCGCCCGCGTTCGCCGACGCGCGCTCCGGCGAGATGGGCAACGCGGCGTCCGAGGCCGCCGACCTGGCGATGCAGAACGTGCAAGCGCGCATCCGCGGCGCGATCCTGATGGCGCTGTCGAACCGGCACGGCCGCTTGCTACTGACCACCGGCAACAAGAGCGAGCTCGCGACCGGCTACTGCACGCTGTACGGCGACATGGCGGGCGGTCTGGCGGTGATCAGCGACGTGCCGAAGACCCTGGTTTACAAGCTGGCGCGCGAGATCAACCGCGAACGCGCGGTGATCCCCGAAGCGACGCTCACCAAGCCGCCATCCGCGGAGCTGCGCCCCGACCAAACCGACCAGGATTCGCTGCCGCCTTACGACCTGCTGGACGCGATCCTCGATGCGCACCTGGAACAGGGGCTGGATTCCCAGGCGCTGGTCGCAGCCGGATTCGACGCCGCGGTCGTGAACGACGTGGTGCGCCGCGTGCGAGTCAGCGAGTACAAAAGACGCCAGATGCCGCCCGGTTTGAAGATCACCGGCAAGGCGTTCGGCCCCGGCCGCCGCATGCCGATCGCGCAGGCCTGGAGGGGGTGACCGAGGCACTTGACGTACAGTTCGGACACTGTATGTTCCGCTCCGACATGCGAGCTGTCGTCGCCGTTCTACCGGGAGATGGGATCGGGCCAGAGGTCGTCACGCAAGCCACGGAGGTCCTGGCGGCGGTCGCGAAGAAATGGGGCCACGTGTTCGTGGTGCGGGAGGCGCTCATCGGCGGCTGCGCGATCGATCAGACCGGCAGCGCACTACCGCTCGAGACCCTGGAGCTCTGTCGCGGCGCCGACGCGGTGCTGCTGGGCGCCGTCGGCGGACCGAAGTGGGACGACCCCAACGCCAAGGTGCGGCCGGAGCAGGGGCTACTGGCGATCCGCAAGGGGCTCGGCCTCTACGCGAACATTCGCCCGGTCTCGGTCAATCCCAAGCTGATCGCGTCGTCGCCGCTGCGCCCCGAGCTGCTGGTCGGCGTCGACCTGGTCGTCGTGCGCGAGCTGACCGGCGGGATCTATTTCGGAGACAAGCTGCGCGAGAAGGACCGCGCCGTCGACACCTGCGTCTATACCGAGGTCGAGGTGACCCGCATCGTGCGCTCGGCGTGCGAGCTGGCGCGCGGCCGGCGGCGCAAGTTGACGTCGGTCGACAAGGCCAACGTGCTCGAGACCTCGCGCCTTTGGCGCGAGGTGACGGAGCGCGTGGTGAAGCGCGACTTCCCCGATGTGATGCTCTCGCACATGCTGGTCGACGCCTGCGCGATGCATCTGATCCGCCGGCCCGCCGACTTCGACGTCATCGTCACCGAGAACATGTTCGGCGACATCCTGACCGACGAAGCGTCGATGCTCGCCGGCTCGATGGGCATGCTGCCGTCCGCCTCGCTGGGCGAGGGCAAGCGCGGGCTCTACGAGCCGATTCACGGTTCCGCGCCCGACATCGCCGGCAAGGGAATCGCCAACCCCTACGCCACGATCTTGAGCCTGGCCCTGCTGCTGCGTCATTCCCTGGGCCTCTCCGTCGAGGCGGCGGCGGTCGAGGCGGCGGTCGGCACGGCGATCGACCGCAACGTGCTGCCCGGCGACGTAGCGCCCGCCGGCGTGACGCCGGCGACCACGGCCCAGGCCGGCGCGGCCGTGCTCGAGGCCCTGCGCAGCTAGGGGTCACAACGAGGGATCGTTGATCGGACCCCGCGGCGCGCCGGCGCCTTTTCTCCCACAAAAACCCGCAATCCACCGAATTTTCGGAAGCCCGCTCGGGCCGCCGGGATTCCGTGCGCCCGGAGCACGTGGCTCGACATCAGACGCGGGCGTTGGTAATCTCGTTGGACTAGCGAGCTCTCCGCGTGCTGTGTTCGTCGCGTCAGTGTCCGAGGTTCGTTGTGCCTGCCCGAGCGCCCGAGGGTAGCTCTCCGACTGACCTCCAGCGGATCGAGCGTGGCGCTTTCAGCGCCATCGGCGCCGCCCGCGTCTCTCGTTTCATGGGTGTGCCTGCGCGTCTTCCGCGCGCCGCCCGCAGTCTCTCGTCCCAGCAATAGGTGCCCCTAGCGCCGAATCGCCGAATCAGTGAACCAAGGAGAACGAGATGGGAACCAGGCTCTACGTCGGAAATCTGTCGTACAACGTGACTGAACCTGAGCTGCGCGAGGTGTTCGCAGAGGATGGCCGCAACGTGGTCGAAGTGAAGATCGTGATGGATCGCGACACCGGACGGCCGCGCGGCTTCGCGTTCGTCGAGATGGGGAGTGACGACGAGGCGTCGAAGGCGATTCAGTCGCTGACCGGGCGCGAAGTGCAGGGGCGCGCCATCAACGTGAGCGAGGCGCGCGAGCGCACGCCGCGCGCGGGCGGCGGTGGATACGGCGGCGGCGGCGGGGGCGGCGGATACGGCGGCGGGGGCGGTGGTCGCGGCGGTGGCGGATACGGCGACAGCGGTGGCCGCGGTGGTGGTGGTTACGGCGAAGGCGGCGGCCGCGGCGGTCGCGGCGGTGGTCGCCGCGGCGGCTGGTAAGAACTTCTTCAGCGAGTCACCCTCTCCTGCGGTCCGCCGCGGGAGAGGGCCGGGGTGAGGGCAGGCCTTGCGAGAGCCAATCCCCTCTACGAAATCGCGCGCAGGCCTTCGGGGTCGGCGAGGATCACCTTGCGGCCCTCGGTCTGGATCAAGCCCTTGCGCTTGAACTGAGACAGCGTCAGCGACACCGTCTCGCGCGTCGAGCCGATCAGGTTCGCCATCTCCTGGTGTGTGATCTTGAGGCCGACGACCACGCCGCGCGTGTCGGCGATACCGTGCTCGTTGCCGAGGCTCAGCAGCAGCTCGGCGAGCTTCGACCCGACGTCCTTGAAGATAAGCTGCTCGACGCGCGTCTCCAGATCTTTGCGTCGAATGATGAGCGCGCGCGCGAAGTGATACGCGGCGATGCCATTGGTCTGCAGCATGCGGTCGACCAGCTCGCGCTCGACCTCGACGGCGATCGACGCGTCCATGGCCTCGGCCATCTCTTCGCGCGGGCCGCCCTCCAGCAAGCAGGGCTCGCCGAAGAAGTCACCCTCGGCGCGGTACGCGAGCGTCAGCTCTTTTCCGTCGCGCGTCACCTTCGAGATCTTGATGCGGCCCGACGCCAGGAAATGCACGCCTTGCGCGCGATCGCCCGGCAAATAAATGACCTGCCGCGGCCGAAAACTGCCGACCTTCAAGTTCGGCAGCAGGGTCTGAAGAGCTTCGACGGGAAGGTTGGCCAGGACGTCGCACTTTCGGAGCAACCCCAATACTCGCTTCTCTTCGCTAGTTCCCATGTCTCCTCTTCACCCTTGTAGCAATCATCCAAGGTCTGGACAAGGAAAGATCGTGAACTGCGCTACATTTGACGTGGTCCGTCGTTTCAAGCATCGCCTCCATCGTTGTGAGCTTCGCCTCCGTCGTTGGGCGCTTCGCCTCCGTCGTTGTGAGCTTCGCCTCCGTCGTTGGGCGCTTCGCCGCGCTGCGAATCCGTCGGTGGAGCGGTCGCGACCAGCAGGGCGCCCGCGGCCAGAACGGCCGTCGAGGCCAGGAAGATCGCGATTTGAACGCCGGTACGCGACGTGTTGATGCGCTCGTCGAGCCCGAGCTGAGCCAGGGCTACCAGGCAGCCGTTGTTGACCGCGTGCGCCAGCATCGACGGAATGATCGAATTTGCACGCAGGGCGATCAGCGAGAGCATCACGCCGAGCAGGCCAGTGGGCAGGAAGCGCCAGACGTCGAAGTGAAACAGCCCGAAGAAGACGCCGGTCAGCACCGCGGCGGCCAGCGGCGACAGCCGCGATGCCAGGCCGCGCAGAATCGGCCCGCGAAAGAGCGCCTCCTCGCAGATCGCCGGCGTCACCGCCATCAGCAGCAACGTCGCGACCAGCCCGCGACCGCCGGGCGGCGAGATCTGGCGGCGCAGGCTCTCGACCAGCTCGGGCGGCGGCGGCGCGATCCACTGGGCCAAAAGGCCGATCGCGACCCACGCCGAGAGGCCGCACAGCAGCGCGCCCAGCAGCGCGCGCGCGGGCGGGCGCTTGAGCACCAGCACCGCGGCCAGCTTCTGGCGCGTGACGCGCGCGTAGAGCACCACCAGCCCGAGCATGCCGCCCCACTCCGAGACGACGAGCCCCAGCTCCAGATGGTGCGACTGCAGCGGAAAGAACACGAAGAACAGCAGCACGTACGCCAGGCCGAACAGCAACAGCGCATCGCTCGCCGATACACCGGGCGCCCGCACGCTCTCGTCGTCGCGCGCGCCGAGCAGCAGGCGCCGCAACCAGTCGCGCAGGCCCAGGTGCTGGTCGTCGGCGTAGAGGAGCCGCTCCGAGTCGTAGAGGCGCGCCGCGAGCGCCAGCGCGATCCCGCCGTACGCCAGCGTCGACGCGATCACCACGAGCGCCGGTACGAGCCGCGCATTGCCGAGCACGATCGCGCGCGCGAGCAGCGTGACGTTGACCCCGGGCACGACCAGCGCGACGCCGGCCATCTCGTACTCGCCGAGGCCGGCGATCAGCGCCGGCGTGATGCACAGGAAGTAGATCGGCGTCAGCAAGTTCTGCGCTTCCTTGAAGCCACGCGCCATCGCGCCGACCGCGACCATCACCGACGCGAACAGGAACGCCGACGGCACGACCATGATCAGCGACGCCAGCGTGCGAATCCAGGGAATGCGCAGCGCATCGGTCGCGCCGCCCATGAGGCGGATGCCCTCGAGCATGGTCAGCGAGATCGAGACCAGGTTGAGCATGCCGGTCACCGCTGCGAGCGTCGCGACCGCCAGGACCTTGCCGGTCATCAGATCGAAGCGGTCGACCGGCGACGCCAGGATCGTCTCCAGCGTGCCGCGCTCGCGCTCGCCCGCGGTGATGTCGATCGCCGGGTAGAACGCGCCCAGCATCACCATGACCACCACGACCAGCGGCAAGATCTTGGAAAGGATGTAGCCGCCAACCTTGGCGCCGGGCGCGATGCTGCGGTCGGTGACGGCATACGTCGGCTGGCACTGGGCCGGCAGCGCGCCTGAGAGCAGGCGGTCGATTCGTTCGCGCGCCTGGTTCGACGGCTCCCGGGTCTCGTCGTAGACGATCGTGACAGCGGTTTTGCCGGCGCGGCCTTCACCGACGACGATCAGCGCGTCGACGCGGCCGAGCTCGACGTCGGTGGTGTCGCCGGTCGGCTGCAGCGCGAAGTTGGCGTGGTCGGCCGCGACCGTCTTGCGCAGCGCCGCGGTCTCGGCCGGCGCGCCGCTCACCGCGATGCGCGACGCGTGGGCCGCATTCTTCGACGCCTTGCTGGCCATCACCTGCGCCAGCAGCAGCGACATGAGCGGGTAGACCACCAGCGGGAAAAGCACCATCACCATCAGCGTGCGGCGGTCGCGCAGCGTCTCGCGCAGCTCCTTGCGGTAGACCAGCGCCACCGTGGCCAATCGCGGGTGGCGCATCATGACAACGGTGCCGGCGCAGCCCCGGCTCCCCCTTCGAGAGCGGCGACCAGCGTCAGGAACGCCTCCTCCAGGCTGCTCGCGCCGCCGGCCATCGCGCGCAGCGCCGCCGGACTACCTTCGGCCAGCATGCGCCCGCGGTGCAGAAGGCCGATGCGATCGCACAGCAGCTCGGCATCGGCCAGGTAGTGCGTCGAGTAGATCACCGCCTTGCCGCGGTCGCGCTCGGCGCGCACGAACTCGCGCAGAAAGCGCGTCGCCAGCACATCGAGGCCCACGGTCGGCTCGTCGAGGATCAGCACGGGCGGGTCGTGCAGCACCGCGCGCGCGACCGAGACGCGCTGCTTGCCGCCGCTGGACAGCGCCTCGCACCGCTTGTCGAGCAGTGTCGCGAAGTCGAGCGTGCGCGCGATCCAGTCGATCCGAGCCGCCACCGCGGCGGGCGCCATGCCGTGCAGTCGGCCGAAGTAGGTGAGCAGCTCGCGCGCGGTCAAGCGCGCGTAGAGGCCAGTCGTGCTGGTGAGGAAGCCCAGGCGTCTCTTCGCCTCCTGCGCGCGCGGCGTGACCTCGATACCGGCGACTGACACCCGCCCGCTGCTGGCCGCCAGGATGCCGGCCAGCACTCGCAACGTCGTGGTCTTGCCGGCGCCGTTGGGGCCGAGGAGCCCGTAAATCTCGCCGGGCGCGACCTGCAGCGAGATCCCGGCCACCGCGACCGCATCGCCAAACGACTTGGTCAGGTTCTCGATGGCGACGCCGGCCAGCGTGGAGACTTCCATGTCAGCGTCGCCTCAAGATACGCGAAAATGGTAGGCGAAGAGGAATCCGTGGCGATGTCAGTCTTCGCCGCTCGCGAGCGTGCGCAGCAGGCGCAGCGCCAGCTTGCGCCGGCCGGCCGGGATCTTGCGCCACACGTCCAGCACCTCGGCGTGACGTGGATCGACGTGCCGGTCGTAGTTGGGCGCGTCGGCGAGCTTCGATGTGCCGCTGCTCCCCCCGTCCAAGATCAGGTGGCCGAGCGGCACGCGCAGGCTGGTGGCGATCCGACGTAGCACGTCCAGAGGGAAGGCCTTCTTCGCGTTCTCGTAGCGCGACAGGGTCGCCGGTTCGATCGCAATTGCCTGCGCCAGCTCCTCCTGGGTCCAGCCGCGGTCCTCGCGCAGCTTGCGTACACGCGTGCCGAGCGAATCGTAAAAGTCGTCGTCGCGGTCGCGCGCCACCATGCTGCTGCGGGAGACGGTGCCAGCGCGCGTCGCCAGCGACCATGTCGGCACAGACACGATCTACTGGTTGTTACTGCCGACATCAATACGCGCCGCGGCCGAGAAGGTCCGAAGACACGGGTCCTGGACGCTTAGAGCACCTTGCGCAAAAACTGCCCGGTATAACTCGCGCTCACTCGCGCCACGTCATCCGGCGGTCCCTGCGCGATGATCTGCCCGCCGCCCGGCCCGCCCTCGGGGCCGAGGTCGATGATCCAGTCGGCGGTCTTGATGACGTCGAGGTTGTGCTCGATGACGATCACGGTGTTGCCGGCGTCGACCAGCCGGTTCAGCACCGACAACAGCTGCGCGATGTCGGCGAAATGCAGGCCGGTCGTCGGCTCATCGAGGATGTAGACCGTGCGCCCCGACGACTTCTTCGCCAGTTCCTTGGACAGCTTGATGCGCTGGGCCTCGCCGCCCGACAGCGTGGTCGCCGACTGCCCGAGCTTGATGTAGCCGAGCCCGACCTCGCGCAGCGTCTCCAGCTTTTGGCGCACCTTGGGGATGTTCTCCAGGAACTCGCACGCCTGCGCGACGGTCATGTCGAGCACGTCGGCGATGCTCGACTGGCGGTAGTGCACCTCGAGCGTCTCGCGGTTGTAGCGCCGGCCGCCGCACGCCTCGCACTCGATGTAGACGTCGGGCAGGAAGTGCATCTCGATGCGCAGGATGCCGTCGCCCTGGCACGCCTCGCAGCGCCCGCCCTTGACGTTGAACGAGTAGCGGCCGGGCTTGTAACCGCGCGCCTTG
>Ga0265339_10002233_pt1 | contig 14031 bp, 19 predicted proteins | sample 4CB219metaG_FD_202085 | JGI IMG/M metagenome (GOLD analysis project Ga0265339, IMG submission 202085) | Rhizosphere microbial communities from Carex aquatilis grown in University of Washington, Seatle, WA, United States - 4-CB2-19 metaG | ecosystem: Host-associated > Plants > Roots >...
TTGTAGGCGGTGTTCCAGTCATCGGTGCCGACCTTGAGCGTAGTGCCGTTGCTCTTGATCGACTGCCGGTCGTTGAGACCGATGAACATCACGGCGATGTCGAACGTGTTCTTCGACACCTGGTCGACGGCGGTCTTGTTCCAGTCGAAGAAGTCGGGCCGGGTGAAGCTCGAGCCCGGCACGCCCTGGTTGATGATGATGATGTTGGGATCGTCCGAATAGAAGCGGTCGAGTGCCGCTGCGAGGTCCGACGCCATCGTGTCCCCGAAGACCGCGAGCCGCGTCGCCGTCGCCGATTTTGCCACCGGCGGCTTGGGCACCGGCGGCAGCACGCCTTTCTTGGGCTTGACCACCACCGGCGGCGGCGGAGGCGTCGCCTGCTGGTCGTTGTTGTTGCCGAAACCGCCGAACAGGATGTCGAACAGCGACTTGCGCGGCTGTTGCTGCTGCTGGCCCTGGCTGTTGTCCTGCGCATAGGCAAGCGCCGGCGCGAGCTCGCAGACGCCGAGCACGGCGATGATGGCAATGAGGATGAGGCGGCGCAGCACGGGCCGGACTATGCCTTCGTTTCTGGCAGAAAAGAAGGCGGCTAGCGGCTTGCCGCCATCAGCTCGTCATAGCTCGCGGCGGTAAGAAAGCCGTCGGCCACCTCGCCGCGGCTCGCCTGGAACTTGGCGTAGGCGAGCGTCACCAGCGGCCCGATGCGGCCGTCCGCCGGCCCTTGGTAGAATCCGAGCTTAGCGAGCGCCGATTCGATCGCGATGCGCTGTCCCAGATTGGGGAGCTTCGCCCCGCGCGGCCAGCCGGCGACGAACCCGTCGGCCCCTTTCAGCCGGTCGCACAGCGCCGAGACCGCGAGCGCGTAGCTGTCGGAGAAATTGTAGCCCTTGAGCACGAGATAATTGCCGGTCATCAGAAACACCGGGCCACTGGCCCCTGCGGGCGCGTAGAGGAACACTTTCACCTGCGGATCGCCGAACGGCTTGCCGTTGGCGCGCTTGACCCCGAGCGCGGTGAAAAACGCAACGGGCCGGAGGTTGTTTCGGTCGGCGAGCAGCCAGTCGAAGCCTTTCGGAACGCTCACCTCATAGCCCCAGTCGACACCCGGCACGTAACCCAGGTCGAGCAGAAACTGCGCGCTCGTCGCCAGCGCGTCGGCCAGCGAATCCTGCAGGTCGACCTTGCCGTCGCCGTCCCCGTCGGTGCCGTACTTGACGACGTTGCTCGGATTGACCTGCAGATGCCCGATCGCGCCGGCCCACGAGCCCATCAGATGTCGCGCGTCGAGCGGACCGGCCTGCACCAGCTTCAGCGCCGCGACGAAGTCGGCCTTGTCGAGCTCGTAGCGGCCACGATGCTGGTAGACGAGCGTCGCCAGCGAGCGCACCACCGGCTTGAAGTATTTTGGGTTCCCGAGCACCGCGCCGTAGCTGGTCTCGATGCCCCAGATCGCGCCGAGCAGATAGGGATCGACGCCGAAGCGCTTGCCCGTCGCGGCAAACAGCTTGCCATTGGCACCCATCGCCTTGATGCCGTCAGCGATCCGCGCCGCGCTCACCCGCGCGTCGAGGTAGTCCCAGATGGGGGTGGTGAATTCGGGCTGCGTGTCGACCAGCTTGGCGATCGTCGGATCGGGTGTCAGCCCGCGCACCGACAGCTCATAGACCGTCGGGCTCACGCCGGCGGCAACCGCAGTGGGCTCGAACGCGGCGAGGAATTCGCTGAAGGATTCAGCGTGGACGGGTGTCGAGAGCATTCCGCCCGCCATCGCGGCGACTAGAGCCCAGACTTCGCGCACGATGTCTCCTTGATAGCCCTCTCCCCTTGAGGGAGAGGGTGCCCGAAGGGCGGGTGAGGGGTTAGTTCCACATCCTTGATATCCGAGAGAACCCCTCATCCGGCGCTGAGCCTGCTCTCGGGCGCTACGCGTCCCGGGGGCGCCACCTTCTCCCTCAAGGGGAGAAGGAGGACCGCACAATCGAGCCCTACTACCTGTTGCGCGTCATGAGATATCTCTCCCACGCCATCGCCGTCGACACCATCTCGCGCAGATCGTCGTGCTGCGGCTGCCAGCCGAGCAAGGCCCGCACCTTCTCGCCCGTCGCCGTCACCGCTGCTGGATCGCCGGGACGGCGCGGCCCTTCGGTCACAGGGAAGTCGAGGCCCGACACCGACTTCACCGTGTCGATCACCTGCCGCACCGAGAACCCCTGCCCGTAAGCGCAGTTGAGCGTCGTCGATTCGCCGCCCTCGCGCAGTCGGTTGAGCAGGAGCCAGTGCGCCTCGATAAGATCCGTAACGTGAATGTAGTCGCGCACGCAGGTGCCGTCGGGCGTTGGATAATCGGTGCCGAAAATGTCCATCCGCGCCCGCTGGCCGAGCGCGGTCTGCGAGGCCACCTTGATGAGGTGCGTCGCACTTGCCGACGACTGGCCCGAGCGCTTTTGCGGATCTGCACCGGCGACATTGAAATAGCGCAGCACGCCGTATTTGATCGGGTGCGCTGCCGCGACATCGCTCAGCATCCACTCCGTCATCAGCTTGCTCCGCCCATAAGGCGACATCGGCAGCAGCGGGGTTTCCTCGACGACCGGCTCGAGCCCGGTCATGCCATAGACCGCGGCAGTCGACGAGAAGATGAAGCGCTTGACGCCGCCCTTGACCGCCGCCTCGATCAGGTTGCGCGAGGTGGCGGTGTTGTTGCGGTAATATTTGAGCGGATCGCTCACCGATTCCGGCACGATGGCGGAACCGGCAAAGTGGATGATCTCGCTGATCCCGTATTCACGGATCAGCCGGCCGACGAGGTCCATGTCGCCGGCATCGCCGAGGACGAACGTCGCGCGGTGATCGACCGCCCAGTCGAAGCCGGTGGTGAGGTTGTCGAGCACCACCGGCATTTCGCCCGCGTCCCCGAGCCTCAGCGCCATGTGGCTGCCGATATAGCCGGCTCCGCCCGTGATCAGCACCGTCATGCGGCAATCTCCGATTAAGCGCAGAAATGCTAGGGTCCGAGTCTTGAGATAGCATTACGGCGCCACCCTGAAAGGATGAGCCTTGTCAAAACGCGTCCGCACCGCGGTTTTTCCGGTCGCCGGCCTCGGCACCCGCTTCCTGCCGGCCACCAAGGCCATGCCCAAGGAAATGCTGACGGTCGTCGACCGGCCGCTGATCCAGTACGCGGTCGATGAGGCCCGCGAGGCGGGGATCGAGCATTTCGTCTTCGTCACCGGGCGCAACAAATCGGTGATCGAGGATCATTTCGACAAGCAGTTCGAGCTCGAGCATACGCTGCAGAGCCGCGGCAAGTCCGCCGCGCTCGCCGAGCTCGAGCGCGACCTGCCGCAGGCCGGCCAGGTCAGCTTCACCCGCCAGCAGGAGCCGCTGGGCCTCGGCCACGCCGTCTGGTGCGCCCGCGAACTCGTCGGCGACCAGCCCTTCGCGCTGCTGCTGCCCGACATGCTGTTCAAGGCAAATCCGGGCGTGCTCAAGCAGATGATGGAAGCCTATGAGGAGACCGGCGGCAACGTCATCGCCGTCGAGGAAGTGCCGATGTCGGAGGTCTCGTCCTACGGCGTCGTGGCGCGCGGCAAGGGCCCGGACGAGGGCTTTGCGGTGACCGCGATGGTGGAAAAGCCCAAGCAGAAGGACGCGCCCTCCAACCTCATCATCTCGGGCCGCTATATCCTGCAGCCGGAAATCTTTTCGCTGATCGCCGAGCAGCCGCGCGGCGCCGGCGGCGAGATCCAGATCACCGACGCGATGCAGACGCTGATGCGCTCGCAGGCCTTCACCGGCGTCAAATACAAGGGCAAGAGCTTCGATTGCGGCGGCAAGGTCGGGTTCCTGCTCGCCAACGTCGCCTACGCGCTCGACCGGCCGGACATCGCCGCCCCGTTCCTCGCCGAGCTCAGGCGCTCGGGTCTTCTCAAGGGTATCAGAGCAAGCGACGCCTAAGAGGAATTTGCCTGATAGGCTATCGATCAAAGGTCGGACGTCAGCTTCGCCTGCCTGCCATCGATCCCAAATCTCCGCTCGCTGAGCTGCCGAAAAGTAGATGTGACGTCGCTGCTCCATAGCTCACACTCCATCTCCAACCGAAGATTAGTGTGTTGCGCTCACCGATTGAGACCGCCGCCCAGAGCGGACGCCGCAACGTCACGCACTAGTGGTCGTCGATTTGAGGTCTGTGCGCATCGGGCCAAGGACCGACTAGATGCTCAATCGGGCCTCGTGGCGCCTCGGATGTCGCATGGTGGAGAGCGCCCTGCACACGGAATCCGGCTGCCGAGGTTAGCCAAGCGTGGGCGAGAATGAGATGCTTCGTTGCCCCGCGGAACCGGCAGGCATTGTAAATGATATCGCGCGATCCTAAATATCTCGAGTTCGCCTCCGTCATCGGTCGCCTGAACCTCTCGGCTCCGTGCCGACTTTTTGGCCCCCTTTGAGTCTGTCTGCCAGCGTCATCACGCCGGAAAGGGCCAAGCCATGCGTACCAACGACTTTTCTGTCGGTGTTCTCCATCCCGATCGCGAGACTGGCGATAACCTCATACTTTCCGCCCTGCCAGTTGAGTCCCCAACGCTGTGGCCGACATGGCGCGAGCGCTTGGCTCCGCGGGCAGGTGCGCCAGCTTGGCTGCCCTCGCCGGTCGTCGGCTTTTCCGTTCCCGGAGGTGCAGCCGATGAACTCTCCGGTCGCTAGCAGCGTCACCTTCGCGCATCCGTTTCAGCTTCCAGGCATGACCGGGTTGCACAAAGCCGGGACCTTCGAACTGCTCACCGAACAGCACGAGCTCGACGTGGTGTGGTCCGCGCATCGTACGACGATCAGCATCCGGCTGCCCTCGGGTGCAGCGATCGAAGCCTACCCCGTGACGCGAGGCGACCTGGACGCGGCTCTTGCCGCAGATGCGAAAGGGACGCCGGCATGACGCAATGGCACGCCGAGATCGATGGTCCGGCTTTGGTTCCTGGCGCCAGACTCACCGTCCTTTCCGACCATCAGGTCGTCCGCGTCGTGAGCGCCGACACCCTTTCGATCGAGACCCCCACGGGGCCTCGCCTCTCAGGCATGGTCCTGGACAGAACCGCGTCGGACATTCGACTGGCGCTCGGCGACGGGTCGTGCGTCTGCCTCGAGATGCAGCGCGACGACAGCCTTCAGCCACCAAACGCGCACGGCGCTGCCTTCTCGCGCCAGATTTGGATGGTGTACTGATCGAACGCGATGCGCAGGTTGAGGTCACCAATACCCGCCGGTTAGGTCGTCGTTCGAGCCGGAGACGTCGGGGCTGATGAGTACGGCCGCGAAATCAACCCCGACGTCTCAACTTCCTGGAGCAAGCTCATGACCCCCGAACGACTTTCCGAGTGCCTGCGGGTCGTGCGCTGGCAAGCCGACACGCTGGCCGAGACACTCGATGTTCCCTCAGACGTCGCCGCCGGCTGGGTCGCGGGTACCGACGCCATTCCGCGAAAGGTCGGTGCCTGGATGGAGGCGCTGTGCTTCGTACACGAATCGGCGGAGGCAACCAAACCGCCCACCTCCGGTGAGGGGTATTCAGATGGTGCGCGGCGCGAATTCATTCCCGTCTATGCCTACAACCTGCTTCGCAGCCTCAATCAATCGTCAATCCCCCTGAAGGCCTTGTTTGGCAGCGATGATGAAGGGGCGGTGTTCTTCCTGGTCTCGCGCGGCCTCGCCGTAAGGGAGGGGGAGCAGCTGATGATCACCGACGCAGGCACTTCCGTCGGCTCGATGAGCATCTGACCCAGAGAGTAGCGACAGGTCTTCTCGCCGATGCAGTTTGAACGGCACGAGCCATTATTGGCAGAAGGACCTAAACGATGAGATATGATCTCCAATACCGCGGTGTAATGTTTTCGGTCGCCGAGACCGACCAAACCCCCACGATGTGGCGCTGGTCTCTGCGTCCGACCAAGGTGTTCGGCTCGGTCAACCGCGTCGAAGGCGGCCAGATCGTTGGCACGCGCGCTGAAGCGGAGGCCAGGGCGCGGAAGGCGATCGAGAGCTATGAGCAGTCGTGACCAAAGCCTCGGCGGCTCACGCTAAGTTTGCCGGTAGAGGTAAGCATCACGCGCTTGCAACTCGCGCCACACCTTGCGCCGACCGTCGAGTTCGAGCAGCCGCACACGGACACGTTCACCGCCTGCCTCAAGTTGCGCAGCGATGAATAAGGTGTCGCGGATGGCATCGGATTGCCGACTGTAGGGCGGGCCCAACACATTGTTGCAAGCGACGCGCCAGCCGTCAGCCGCGGGCTGGATCTGATAGTCGAGGCCTTTGCGAAAGTTTGGAAAATTGATCACCGTCACGCGCTCCTCTTAGCTCAACGCGCGGACGGCTGAATCGCCCCACACGGTTGCGCACTCTATCGTCGCGCAGCGATCCCAACGCCAAAGATGTTGCGGCCATCTGCTCTAGCGCGGCCACAGCATCACAGCGGCAGCTGCCAGCAGGACGACGGCGGCGACAATCTGGAGCGTCAGGAAGCGCCGGGCCCGGCGCAGGTGCGCGGTCACTCGCGTAAAGGGGGCGGTCCGCCTGGCGTGGGCTGGCCCGGCAAAGGCCTCGGCTGGTTCCACTCCTTGCGAAAGCGCGGAAATGTTTGCGGCGACAGCTGCTTGGCCGATCGGACGGCTTTGTTGAAGACGAGTATCTTTGTCGCTTCGATCATCTGAACTTCACCTCCTGTGGGGCGCGGACGCCGCGTATTCGTACGTTCCGCTTGCACCCGCTCTCAGCCATCACCGTGGCAACACGATCACCGACGGGTCGTCGGCTTCGGTCGCCGCGACGGTGCGGGAATCAAAGACGATGCGGCCACCACCGCGTGTCGCGGTTGCGATGGCGCGGATCAGAAAATGGTCCGGCGCCTTCCACTGGCCGATACGCCGCGCCTCGGTCTCGGCCTCGTCGTCGCTGCCGGCTTCGATCCGCAGTACCTCACGACGAAACTGATCAGGGGACGTGACGGTCAAGAAGTAGAGGTCGAGGACGTAGTGGGAATGGGTCATGGGCTGGCCGTCCTTTCGGGGAGCGACATGGTCCGGAGCGGAAGCTCGTTCACAACCCAGCGCAGTTGGGAGAACTCCGAACCGCCGTCCTCGATGGGACAGGCTCTCATCATCGGTGATGGACAGCGCGTTGGACGCTCCCGTCGGCGATGTGGTCGCCGCCGCCCGCGATACGCGCATCCGGGGCGTGCCAAAGCGCCATCACACAGGCGCATGGCTCAAGGACGAGGACAGCCCATCGGCAACCGTCCAGCGGCGCAAGCCGCCCGGTGTGGCAATGCTTGGAGCCGCCCATTGCCGGTATCTGGGGCCGGTGTCGGCCCTTATTTCGGGTTGTTTGAAGAGCAGCTCGGCGCGGTGGTGCGCGAAGCTGTTGCGCTGCGCCTTTCGGCTATCGCCATCCATGTCAGGCTTTCGGAGGCCGCCCGCTCCCCGCAGTTGGGGGTAGTTGTTCCATCCGGGGCGGTCTGAAGCGGAGTGGAACGGTGACGGCGCAGGTGCGCCAGACAGGAGCTTGTATAGGCGCACCGCCCATCAAACCCTAATTGTTTCTTGTTGCGCCGGCGACGGTCAGGGCTTGCCGATGGGATCGTGCGGTCCCTGGCCGCTGCTGCGTCCTTGGTCTCGCGGGGCCTCGGCAAGCGGCGGCAGGCCCTTGTCGGCGCGCGCCGCGGCGTCCGCGTCGCGGCGCCGATCCGCGCCGATCGATTTCGATCCGCGCTTTGAAACTGGTGGCGTTTCGCTCATTGGGTTCGTCCTCGTTTTGTTGGGTTCAGGCCAGCGCGCCTGTCAGCGCGGAGATATCCACCACGGTGCCGCTCGGGGCCGAGGTGACGACCAGCTTGCCGCCGAGCTGCGAGGAGAGAGCGCCCACAATGCTCGTCCCCAGGCCGATCTTCGGCTCAGCCTGGGCATGCGACATGCCCACACCGTCGTCGGTCACCGCGAGGCGCCAGCCTGTCCCAGTGGTGCGGTAGCTCACCCGGATCTGACCCTCGCGGTTTTCGGGAAAGGCGTGTTTGAGTGCGTTGATCACCAATTCGGTAACGATGAGCCCGAGACTGACCGAGATCTCCGCTGGTACGGAGCTCCCGTCGATATCGGCAGTCAGCGTCATTCGTGTGTGGTCACGGATCATCGAAGCGCCGATGCTGGCGCACAGTTCAGTGAAATATGGCCGGAGCTCGACGTCGCCGTGGCTGGTCAGAGCCAGCTGGCGCTGCATCGACGCGACGGACATGATGCGATGGTGGGCGTCGCGCAGATAGCCGCGGGTTTCGTCCGAAAGTACGCGCCTGGCGCTCTGCATCAGGACGCTGGCAATGATCTGGAGGCTGTTGGCGACCCGATGCTGCAATTCCTGCAGCAGAACGGCCTTCTCCCGGATCAGGTCCTCCTTGACCTTTTCGATGAGCCGCGCGTCCGTCACGTCGAAGATCGACAGCAGGACGTGGATGTTGCCACCATCGGCAAAGGCGAGCTTCTGCGCACTCAGCACGAGCCGCCGGGCGGCGCCTCCGGGGCGCACGAGGTCGATCTCATAAGCCGGGATGGCGACGTCGCCCGAGACCGTCGTGCGCAACAACGAGCCCAGCTGCGGGATATCCCATTCCCCCGCCCCTAAGGCCGCAAGCTGTCGTCCTTGGATCCCGACCGGGTCAATGTGGAAGGCCGCGCAGAACGACGCGCTCGCGGACTCGATGTTCAAATTGCCATCGAGCAGAAGCATCGGAAAGCTGGCCGAGGCGACGATCGCCAGGGCCAAACCGTTCGTCGGTTGTAAAGTGGATGCGAGAGCAGCCATTGCGTGGCCCTCGGTGCCGGAGGCTCGCGAAGCGAAAGCCGTGTCCCGGGTCAATCTGCGGAGAACGTGGAGACGCTGGACCGGAACATTGGTCGCAACGGGTGAACCCTATCACACGCCTGACGCTCAATTAGGACCAGGTTCGCCTTATTTGTCAGTTTTCGAAGGCGATCCGGCGACGAGCGCCAGGCAAGACTTCGCCTCGCTCCGGGCGCTACTCATTTGTCTCAATTAGAAATCATGCCGCCAACCGACAGTGAGGGGCGTATAGGGCGCCCATGCCGACCTTTTACTTCCATGTTCGGCGGGGCAGCGTCATTTACCTCGACCACCAGGGCTTGGACCTGGCCGACCTGAAGTCGGCGTGGGACCACGCGCTCGGTGACGCGGCGCTGCTCCTGCGCAAGAACGACTCCGATGACGCAAGCGGCGAGCGTTGGATCGAGATCGACGATGAATTCGGCAAGATCGTCTCGACGCCTCCCCAAGGAACTGTCTTCCAATAACCACTGCCGACGCCCAAGGAGGGCGCACCATGGATCCGACCCTGATCGTCCTGCTCGTTGTCTTGATCGGTATCGTTGTGGGCGTGGGCGCCCTGAGGCTGAATCGACCGACATGGCTTACCAGAACTATTGCCGGTGGCCGGCGTGCGGACCTGACCAGCGCATTGGTCGGCGTGGCCGGCGCCTTCATCGGCTTCCACATCGCGGCACTTTTTGAAGTGGCAACGATCCTTCTACTGGTCGCCGCGCTGATCGGAGCGGTCCTGGTCGTTTGGGGCTGGCGGGAAATCAAGCTCTAGGCGCGCACCCGCCGCATGGTCGCGCGGCTACAAAGGTGGAACCTTATGCCCGCCGGCGAGCTTAGCTTACCCCGCGCAGGACGACTATGACATACTCGCTCACCTACCACATGCAGACCGGACAGGGCCGCCAGACTTCGTCAACGGCGGCCGCCGCCTTGCACGACCATGCAGCGCTGCTCACGGCTCACGCTAACCGGATCGTCGTTCGCGATGCCAAGGATCGCGTGTTGACGATCGATGATCTTGTCGCGCAGCGGGGGCGTGACGACCGCTATATGCGCGGCAATGACGGCAATAGCGACTGACGCGTCGTGTTGGCCGGTATCTTCTGTGACCTCGACGCGTTGGATTATCCAATACCACCGGGGGCTTTTCGTGAGCAGGAACACTCTTTACCTCGTAACCGCGGTGCTTGCAGTTGTCGTGATCGCCTTCGGCGCGTATTACTTCTACGAGCAGTCGCAAACACCCAGCCTGCAAATCAAGGTTGGGACGCAAAGCCTGACGATCAAGTAGGCCGGCAAGACACGAATGAGCTTGAGGTTTTGGGCTCAGACGCTTCGACTGAAACACCGTTCGTCTCGCGCGGCTCCTGCGCGGCAAGGCGAATCCAGCCCTGGGCCAGGCGACGCAAGTCAAGATGATCTCGTTGATTGGCAGCTTGCTGGTGCCGCGGCCCATATTGCACTGGGCAGCGTGGTGTGAGTCCGCGCGGGCTCCCGGCGCGATTCCCTCACGCTCGGACCGGGCCCCTTTACATCTTAGCCGCCGAGGAAGCATGTCGTTAGGGGCGTTGGACTTGGCCAGCCGCCACATGGCGATACGAGGCCTATGACGATCCTCAAGGTTCACCACGTCACCACGTATACCTACAGGCGGCCAGTAGGCTTTGGCGAACACCGCATTCTGTTTCGGCCGCGCGATAGTCACGACCAGCGGCTGCTGCAGTCGCGGCTAACGATCTCGCCGGAGCCAAGCGATCTGTTCTGGGTTCATGACGTGTTTGGCAACAGCGTCGCTGTAGCCAATTTCGATAGCGAAGCCGACCTGCTTCGCTTCGAGACCGACATCGTGCTCGATCACACACCACAGTCGCGGCTGCACTTTCGCGCCGAGGAAGCGGCCCGCAACTGGCCGTTCGCCTATGAAAACGAGAGCCTCGCCGACCTCGAATCCTCCATCCGCCCTCAATACCCCGATCACGATGGTTCCACGGCGGCATGGGCCCGCCGGTTCATCAACGCCGGTGGCCCCACCCATACCGCGCGCCTGCTCGAGTCCATGACGGTCGCGATCAGCGATGAGTTCAAATATTCGCGCCGCACCAATCCGGGCACACAGACGCCGGCGATGACGCTCGACAGCTTGAGCGGCACCTGCCGAGACTTCGCCCTCCTAATGATGGAGGCGGTGCGTTCACTCGGCTTCGCCGCCCGTTTCGTCACCGGCTACGTCTATGTGCCATCGCGCGACGGATCGGAGCTGCTCGGTGGTGGCGCGACACATGCCTGGACGCAAATCTATCTACCTGGTGCCGGCTGGGTCGAGTTCGATCCGACCAATGGCATCATCGGTAACCGCGATCTTATCCGGGTCGGCGTCGCCCGCGATCCGCACCAGGCGATTCCCCTTTGGGGGACTCATAACGGCGACCGCAACGACCCACTGGGTATGACCGTTCAGGTCAACGTCACCTCGGCCGATTCCGAGACGGAACGGCCGACCGTAACGGCCTGAAGGATTTTCGATGCAGATCAACGCTGGCTATACGCTCACCTATGATTGCCCAAAGCCGACCCCGATGTTGCTTTGCCTCAACATTCATCCCTCGCGCCGCGCCGACCTGCTGACGCCGCAGGTGCTCCACTTCTCTCCCAACCTCGAAGCCTGGGACTACGTCGATGGGTTCGGCAACGTCTGCACCCGCATCATCGCTCCGGCCGGCAAGACCACGATCTCGACCGAGTTCCAGATCTATGATGCGGGTAGCCCCGACCACGTGCCGTTCACCGCCATCCAGCACAACATCAGCGACCTGCCCGATGACGTCCTCGTGTTCCTCCTGGGCTCGCGCTATTGCGAGACTGACAAGCTCTCCAACATCGCTTGGGGCATGTTCGGCGATACCCAACCAGGCTGGCCGCGAGTCCAGGCCATTCTCGACTTCGTCCACGACCATATCCACTTCGACTACCAGCGCGCCGACCCGACCCGCAGCGCCTACGGGGCGTGTCTGGACAAGATCGGCGTCTGCCGCGACTTCGCGCATCTGGCCCTGACGCTGTGCCGCTGCATGAACATACCGGCGCGCTACTGCACCGGGTACATGGGCGACATCGGCATTCCACCGATCCCCGGGCCGATGGATTTTTCCGGCTGGTTCGAGGTTTATCTCGGCGGCCACTGGTACACCGCAGACGCGCGCTCTAACAAACCGCGCATCGGCCGCATCCTGATGGCGATCGGACGCGACGCCACGGACGTCGCGATCTCAACGCAGTTCGGGCCCGCGACGCTGACCTTTTTCAACGTGGTGACAGACGAAATCGTGGCGGCGAATGCCTGAACCGGCCGACTGGCCCGACCCGGTTGTGCTCCTCAATGAGGGCGGGCAAGCGGACATCGTTCTGCTGTGCGAGCACGCCTCTAACCATCTGCCCCTGGAATATCGGGGGCTTGGGCTCCCATCCGAGCAGTTGCTTCGGCATATTGCCTGGGACATCGGCGCCGCGGCTGTAACGCGCGCGCTCTCGCGATTGCTCGACGCGCCGGCCTTCCTCGGCAGTTACTCACGCCTGCTGATCGACCTAAACCGACCGCTCAATGCCCATGACAGCATTCCGGCCAGCTCCGAAGGCCTCGCCGTTCCCGGCAACACCGATCTCGATGCGGTCGAAAAAAGTCGGCGTATCGCTGCGATCTTCAAGCCATTCCATGAGCGCGTCACCGCTCATCTCGACGAGCGCGCTGCTGTCGCCCGCCCAACCCGGCTGGTGAGCATCCACAGTTTCACCCCCGTCTTCTTTGGCGTCAGCCGTGCCTGGGACGCGGGTGTGCTGTTCGACCAAGCGGAAGCCTTCGGTGCCGACGTCATCGCCCGGCTGCGCAGTCCGAGCCTGCTGATCGACGCCAACGTCCCTTACAAGACCGACCGGCTGGGGGACTATGCCATCCCCATTCACGGTGACGATCGCGGCACCCCCGCTATCATGATTGAAATCCGCAATGTTTTGATCGATGGCCCCGACAGAGTCCGCGAATGGGCGGACCGCCTCGCGACCGCTTTGTCAGCGTAACGGTCCGTCTCACGGCTCACGCAGCCATCGAGCGGCTGGCGGGCCCGTCGTCGAATCGATGATCGGGTCAACCAAAACGCCGAGCCTTTCAGAACCACCCTTTCACCTTGAACCAGATGAGGGGAATAAGCGCACTGATGGTGATTACCGCGAGGCCGTACGGGTAGCCGAAGGTCCAGCCGAGTTCGGGCATGTTGTGAAAGTTCATGCCGTAGATCGAAGCAACAAGGGTGGGTGGGATGCCGACGACAGACACCACCGTCAGCACCTTGAAGATGTCGTTCTGCTCCATGTTGATGAGCCCCAACGCCGCGTCGAGCAGGAATTGAACCTTGTCGGAAAGATGGGTCTCGTATTCGTTGACCGAGGCGATGTCGGCGCGGACCGTGCGAATCCGATGCGCCAATCCGTCCTGGAACCACGCCGACACTTCAGCCTCGACATAGGGCACGATGCGGCCCGCAGTCAGAAGACTCGCCCTCAGCTTGCCGAGTACTTGGCCGACCTTGCCAACCTCGCGCAGCAGCTGACGAAGCGGGACCTCTTCGACCTTGTTCGGGCCGACCGACTTAGTGACAGTGCCGCGGGTGAGCACCTGCCCGGCCATTACGTCGAGCTTGGTGCCGATGTCCTCGAGGCGGTCGGCCATCGCATCGACGATGCCTTCGAACAGACCGGTCATGATCGACGGCGCCCCGGCGTCAGTGGGCGTCCCACTGGCAAAGCCGGCGATGAAGTCGTCGAAGATGGCCTCGGCATCAAAGCGAAGTGTGAGGAGCAGGTCCTCGCTGAGCACGAAGCCGATCGGCAGCAGCGTCGAGCCCTGCGCTCCTGGCCTCGGCAGCGGCAAGGACAGCACTACAGCCTCACCGTCGTGGCGCATGCGGCTTGAATGCTCGATCTCGCTGAGGGCGGCGAGGGAAGGAACGGGCAGGCCGGTCGCTTGATGGACCTCGGCGAGCTCGGCGTCGGTGCCCTTGAGGACATCGATCCAGACAACGTCGCGTGACGCAAGCGCTTGGGCCAGTGGCGCAGATGCGGGCCGTCGCGTCGATTTCAGGTAGCAGGTGATCATGAGGTGCT
>Ga0265339_10002236_pt1 | contig 13993 bp, 11 predicted proteins | sample 4CB219metaG_FD_202085 | JGI IMG/M metagenome (GOLD analysis project Ga0265339, IMG submission 202085) | Rhizosphere microbial communities from Carex aquatilis grown in University of Washington, Seatle, WA, United States - 4-CB2-19 metaG | ecosystem: Host-associated > Plants > Roots >...
CCGCTGGCAGAGTACGATTCAGCGCTGCTAGCGGTTTCGGGCGGTCCAGATTCGACCGCACTGCTCGCCTTGGCGGTCGAGTGGGCGCATCGCGCGCCGCAGGCGCCGCGGATCGCCGCGGCGACCGTCGACCACGGACTGCGCAGCGAAAGCGCCGGCGAAGCGGCGGCGGTCGGCGCGTTGTGCGCGCGCCTCGGCGTCCCGCATAGCGTCCTCTCGTGGCAGGGCGACAAGCCGACGTCGCGCATTCAGGAGCGAGCGCGTACAGCGCGTTACGCTTTGCTTGGCGCACATGCGCGGGAGATCGGCGCCCGCGCGATCGTCACCGCCCACCACCTTGACGACCAGGCGGAGACCGCGCTGTTTCGCCTGCTGCGCGGCTCAGGCGTCGGCGGCCTGCGCGCGATGGCGGCGAGCGCCGACCTTGACGGCCTGCCACTGCTGCGGCCCCTGCTCGGCGTCGCCAAACGCGACCTTGTCGCCTGTTGCGAGGCCCGCGATCTGGACTACGCGCGCGACCCGTCCAACGACGATCCACACTACGCGCGAACGCGCATGCGCAAGCTGGCGGCCAATCTCGCTGAGGAAGGGCTCGATGCCGCGGCGCTGGCGCGACTGGCGCGTCGCGCCGGCCAGATCGAGGATGCGCTGACCCATCAGACCCGCTGCGCGGCGGTCCGTCTCGGACTCGCCGCTGGCTCAAGCTGCGACCCGGCCAAGCTGCTCGCCGAACCGACCGAAATTGTCCAGAGGCTGCTTGCCGAGGCGATCGCCGACATCGGCGGCCGACCGCCCCACCGCATTGGTCTCGCCAAGATCGAGGCGCTGACGCAGCACTTGGCGCGCGCTTACGCCGCGGGCGCGCCGTTCAGCGCCAACGTCGCGGGCGTGCGGGTTCGTCTGGCGCACGGCGCCTTGCGGGTGGCGCCCGAACCGCCGCGGCGACCGCTGGCTCAGCCGCGCGAGCGCGGCTGAGCGTAACGGCGGCGGTCTAGATTGCTGACGCTGGCGTTGGGACGCGCGGCGCTGCAGCCTCTTCACGCTGCTCGGGCGCAGCGTGCTTCTCGCCTGGCTGCGCCGAAGCTGGCAATTGCAGCACGGTCGCCGTCTGTCCCGGGGTTAGATCCGTCAGCATCACCAAGCGCCCGTCGGGAAATTCGAGCGCGTCATGATGTGAGTAAGGCTGGTCGAGATTAACTTGGCGGAATCGCGCGACGCCCGCGGCGATCTTGACCCGGCGCGGCAAGAGGCCGGTCGGATCGGCGAACACCACTTCGCCGTCGAACGCCAGTTCAGAGCCCGGCCGCAGGCAGATTGCGACATCGGGAGCGCCGATTTCCGTGAACCCGCGAGTCCCAGAGTGGCGGAATTCGGTTGTCACCAACCGATCGCCGACCTTGGCGGGCGCAGAAGCGACATGCTGCAAGCTGTAGTCACACATGGTCCCGTCTCCTTCGCAGCGTGAGTGCCGGAGCGCCTTCGGCTAGCCGAGCGAAATTGGACGGCCGAGGGTCGGTCCGCCACCAAGTTCCCGATCACATTGCAAAACGCCGTGGACGGCTTCCACGCGGCGCTCGTCTGTCGCGCGAAGCCGGGGGCGGAGATTTGCGTCGCGCCGGGCCCTGGCTTAGGTCCAAGGTAAAATGCGACCTTGGCGAAGGTGTGGTGAACACTGAGAAATCAGGTGCGGCAGGGCGCGAAAATTATAGGCGCGGCGCCGCGTCGTTCACCACATGTCGAGTGCGACGCGCGCCTCATCGGACATGCGGCTCTGATCCCACGGCGGATCGAACACCATGTTGACCTTGACGCCGGAGACGCCTGGCACCGTGCCGACCGCGTTCTCGACCCAACCCGGCATTTCGCCGGCGACCGGGCAAGCTGGCGCGGTCAACGTCATCTCGATCGTCACCATGCGCGCGTCGTCGATGTCGACGTTATAGATCAGACCGAGCTCGTAGATGTCGGCCGGAATTTCCGGGTCGTAAACGGTCTTCAGCGCCTGCACGATCAGGGCGGTCAACGCCTCAAGCTCCTCCGGCCCCATGGCGGAAGGCGGCTTGGTCGGCAGCAGGCCGCGAGGCTCGGGCGTTGCTTCGGTCCGGGCGTCGGACATCGTCTCGTCTCCTCAGGCGAAGAGTTTGTGCGCGCGCGTCAGCGCGTCGGCGAGCGCGTCGACTTCGGCGCGCGTGTTGTAGAGCGCGAACGACGCGCGGCAGGTCGACGTCACGCCGAAACGCTCCAGCAGCGGCATGGCGCAGTGGGTGCCGGCTCGCACCGCGACGCCGGCGCGGTCGATCACCGTCGCGACGTCGTGGGCGTGGGCGTTGTCCATGGTAAAAGAGACGATCGGCCCCTTCCCCGGCGCGGCGCCGATGATGCGCAGCGAATTCATCGCGCCGAGCCGCTCTTGAGCGTAAGCGCGCAGGCTCTCCTCGTGGGCGCGAATCCGCGCCCGGCCGATCGTTTCGACATAGTCGATCGCGGCGGCGAGGCCGATCGCCTGGACGATCGGCGGCGTGCCGGCCTCAAAGCGGTGCGGCGGCGGGTTGTAGGTGACCGCGTCGCGCGTGACCGTGTCGATCATCTCGCCGCCGCCATTGAATGGCGGCAACGATTCGAGCAGCGCCCGCTTGCCGTAGAGCACGCCGATCCCGGTCGGGCCGTAAACCTTGTGGCCAGTGAAGGCGTAGAAATCGACGTCGAGATCGCGCACGTCGACATCGAGATGAACCGCCCCCTGCGAGCCGTCGACCAGCACCGGCACGCCGCGCCCATGCGCGATGCGGACGATCTCCTTGATCGGCGGCGCGGTGCCGAGCACGTTTGACATCTGAGTGATCGCGACGATCTTGGTGCGGGGCGTAAGCGCGCGCTCGAAAGCTTCGAGCGTCAACACGCCGTCGTCGTCGACGTCGACCCACTTAAGGACCGCGCCTTTACGCTCGCGATGGAAATGCCAGGGCACGATGTTGGAATGGTGCTCCATCACGGTGAGCACAATCTCGTCGCCGGCGCCGATGTGCTGGAGTCCGAAGCTCGCGGCGACGAGATTGATCGCCTCCGACGCCGAGCGGGTGAAGACGATCTCGTCGCTCGAAGCAGCGTTGAGGAAGCTGCGCACGCGCTCGCGCGCCGCCTCGTAGGCCTCGGTGGCGGCGTTGGCGAGATAGTGCAGCCCGCGATGGACGTTGGCGTATTCGTGCTCGTAGGCGTGGACCATCCGCTCGATCACCGCACGCGGCTTCTGCGCCGAAGCGGCGTTGTCGAGATAGACGAGCGGCTTGCCGTAGGGGCGCTCCAACAGGATTGGGAAGTCGGCGCGGATCGCCTCCACGTCGTATGGCTTCGTCGGCGTCGCGTGAATCGTCATGACCGCCTCCCTCGCCCGCGTCGGACGAGCCAATCGCGCATCAGCGCCAGCAGCGCCTCGGCGAGCGCGGGATCGGCGACGCGGCTGATCGCCTCGGCGCCGAACGCCTCGAGCAGCATCGCCTCGGCTTCCGCCTGCGGCAGGCCGCGCGCCTGCAAATAGAACAATTGCTCGGGATCGAGCGCGCCGATCGTTGCGCCGTGGCCGCAGACAACATCGTCGGCGAAGATCTCGAGTTCTGGCTTGGCGTTCATCGTCGCCTCGGGCGACAACAGGATCGCCTGCGACTTCATCGCCCCGTCGGTCTTCTGGGCGCCCGGCTGAACGATCACCTTGCCTTGGAATACGCCGGTCGCCTCGTCGGCGACGATATGGCGGTAGAATTCGCGGCTCTCGCCACGCGGCGCGGCATGCACGACCTCGAGCGTCGTATCGGCGTGGCGGCGTCCGTCGAGCAAGCCGATGCCGGCCAGCCCAATGCGCCCATCCTCGCCGACGAGGCGGGCGAAGATCTGCCGGCGCACCAGCGCGCCGCCGGCGACGAAGCCGAACGCGTCGAGCGCCGCACGCTCGGCGAGCCGCACGACCTCGCTCTCGACATGCAGGCCCGGTTCGTCTTCGATCACGGCGACATGGGCAAGCGCGCCGCCCGCCGCGACGTCGACGGCGGTCGAAGCGTGCCGTTGCGTGTCTGCCCCTGCGCCGACGAAGCGTTCAACGACGGCGGCGCTCGCGTCGGCCCCGACGTCGATGACGAGGCGCGAATAGACCGAGCGCGGCCCGTCGCCGACGAAGCAATGGACGACCTCGATTGCCGACGGCTTTGCCCCCGGCGCAACCGTCGCCGCGACTCCGGCCGGCGCCAGCGCAAGGTTGAGCGCCAACATGGGGTCGTTAGCCGGAAGCGTCAGCGAAGCGGCCGGCGGCTCAAGCGTTACGCCGGCCGGCGGTGGATCGGAAAGCGCAGCGACGAAGACGCCGTTGATCAGCGCCAACCGCGTCGGAGCGAGGCGCGGCAGCTTGGCGAGCCGACCCTTGACCGCGGCGATCGCCGCTTCGTCGGGCGGCGCGGCGAGCGGCGCGGCTTTCGCCAGCGCGCCGCGCATATCGGTGTAGTGCCAGGACTCGACCCGCCGGGTCGGCAGGCCCGCCGACTCGAAACGGCGGAACGCGCCGGCGCGCGCCGGCGAAGCCGAGGCGCCGGGCGAGGCGAGGAACTGCTCGGCGAGGGCGAGCTCGGCGGCGGTTCGGGAAATGGCTGGCGCTGCGGTCATCAGCTCGCTCAAGCAGCCTCGGTGGCGAAGTCGCGATAGCCGTTGCGTTCGAGTTCGAGCGCCAGCTCGGGTCCGCCGCTCTTGACGATGCGGCCGCGCGCCATGACGTGGACGACGTCGGGCGTGATGTGCTCGAGCAGCCGCTGATAGTGGGTGATGACGAGAAACGACCGATCGGGACCGCGCAGCGCGTTGACGCCGTCGGCGACAATCCGCAACGCGTCGATGTCGAGGCCGGAGTCGGTTTCGTCGAGCACGCCGAGACTCGGCGCGAGCAGCGTCATCTGCAGAATTTCCATGCGCTTCTTCTCGCCGCCGGAAAAGCCGACGTTGAGCGGCCGCTTGAGCATTTCCGGATCGACTTTCAGGCCCTGCGCCGCAGCGCGCACGATCCGCATGAATTCGGGCGTCGTCAGATCAGCGGCGCCGCGCGCGCGGCGCTGGGCGTTGAGCGTCGCCTTGAGAAAGGTCATCGTCGCCACGCCCGGAATCTCGATCGGATACTGAAAGGCGAGGAAGATGCCTTTGGCGGCGCGCACGTCGGGGGCGAGACCGAGGATGTTCTCGCCGTTGAGCAACACCTCGCCCGAGGTCACTTCGTAGTCCGGCTTGCCGGCGATGACATAGGAGAGTGTCGACTTGCCGGAGCCGTTCGGCCCCATGATCGCCGCGACCTCGCCGGTCTTCACCGTGAGGTTCAGGCCGTCGAGGATCGCCTTGCCCTTGATCGAAGCGCTGAGATTCTTGACTTCAAGCATAACTTCGTTTGCTCACTTCTCGCCGTCGAAATAGTCGACCGCGCTTTCGGTCCGGCCGACATAGCGCACGCCGCCGGCAGCCGGGTTGCTCCAGTCGAAACGCGAGGTGACTGCGAACTTCCCGGAGTCCGGATATTCGCATACGTCGCTGACCGGCTTGTCGGATATGCCGAGATACTTCAGATCCGCGCCGCCGGTGTTGACGATCTGATGGGCCATCTCCGCCCCCTTGCCGGCGGGAGCGGCGAGGACGTCGCCGGCCTTGATCGGATAAGTCTCGCCGCCGAACCGGTAGAGGCCGGTCCCCTCGAGAATGACGAAGAGTTCGTTCGTCACGTGATGGACATGGAACGGGAACGCCTTCTTGCCCGGAGGCACGACCGTGATCATGCAGCCGAGCCCCCCGGAGCCGATCGCCGGGCCGAGCGGCGCGAACTTGGCGTCGAAGGCGCCATCGGCGCCCTTCATTTCCCGCAAGGGCGCGTCGTTGACGTTGATGACTGGCTTCACCCCACGCTCCCCTCGAGCGAGATGGCGATCAGCTTCTGCGCTTCGACAGCAAACTCCATCGGCAGTTGCTGCAGAACGTCGCGCACGAAGCCGTTGACGATCAGCGCCGTCGCCTCCTCGGCCGACAGCCCGCGCTGCAGGCAGTAGAAGAGCTGGTCGTCGGAGATTTTCGAGGTCGTCGCCTCATGCTCGAACACCGCCGACGAATTCTTCGCTTCGACATAGGGCACGGTATGGGCGCCGCACTCGCCGCCGATCAGCAACGAATCGCAATTGGTGAAATTGCGCGCCCCGGTCGCCCGGCGATGCGCCGAGACCTGGCCGCGATAGGTGTTCTGCGATCGTCCAGCCGAGATGCCCTTGGAGATGATCCGGCTGGTCGTGTTCTTGCCGAGGTGGATCATCTTGGTGCCGCTGTCGACCTGCTGGCGGCCGTTGGAGATGGCGATCGAATAGAATTCGCCGCGCGAGGAGTCGCCGCGCAGGATGCACGACGGGTACTTCCAGGTGATCGCCGAGCCGGTTTCGACCTGGGTCCACGAGATCTTCGAGCGCGGTCCGCGGCAGTCGCCGCGCTTGGTGACGAAATTGTAGATGCCACCCTTGCCGTCGGCGTCGCCGGGGTACCAATTCTGCACCGTCGAATACTTGATCTCGGCGTCGTCGAGCGCAATGAGTTCGACCACTGCGGCGTGCAGCTGGTTCTCGTCGCGCTTGGGGGCCGTGCAACCTTCGAGATAGCTGACGTAGGCGCCCTTGTCGGCGATGATCAGCGTGCGCTCAAACTGGCCGGTGTTCTTCTCGTTGATGCGGAAATAGGTCGACAGCTCCATCGGGCAGCGCACGCCCGGCGGCACGTAGACGAACGAGCCGTCGGAGAACACCGCCGAATTCAGCGTCGCGTAAAAATTGTCGGTCGACGGCACAACCGAGCCGAGATACTGGCGCACCAGATCGCCGTGCTCGCGCACCGCTTCCGAAAACGAGCAGAAGATCACCCCCGCCTTGGCGAGTTCGGCCTTAAAGGTCGTGGCGACCGAAACCGAGTCGAAGACGGCGTCGACCGCGACCTGCGTCCGTTCGACGCCGGCGAGGATCTCCTGTTCGACCAGCGGAATGCCGAGCTTGGCGTAGGTGCGCAGCAACTCGGGATCGACCTCGTCAAGCGACTTCGGTCCCGCAGACGACTTCGGCGCTGCGTAATAGTAGAGGTCCTGGAAATCGATCTCGGGGAACTCGACCCGCGCCCAGCGCGGCGGAATCATCGTCAGCCAGCGCCGGTAGGCGTCGAGGCGCCAATCGAGCAGCCATTGCGGCTCGCCCTTCTTGGCTGAGATGAAGCGGACGACGTCCTCGTTGAGACCCTTGGGGGCCTTGTCGGACTCAATGTCGGAGACGAAGCCGTATTTATAGGCATCGGCTTCGATCGAACGGACGCGGTCGACGGTCTCTTGGACTGCCGCCATTGGACTTCTCCTCGCCTGGACGGTTTCAAGGACCGTCGGTGGGGGGTCAAGAATGCTGTGCGAACGACCGCCTTCTCATGTCACGGCGCCGCACTATGGCAGACCGCCTCTATATTGTGTCCGTCGGGGTCGATTGCAAACGCCCCGTAATAGTTCGGATGGTAGTGCGGGCGCAAGCCCGGCGCGCCATTGTCCTTTGCCCCGGCGGCAAGCGCTGCGGCGTGGAAAGCGTCGACCTCGGCCCGGTTTTTCGCGGTAAAGGCGATGTGGAGAGGCGAGACGGGCGGTTCGCCCGGGCTCAGCCATAGCGACGGTTTGCCGCCCCTGCCGAGGCCGACGCCATAGGGCCCCTCCATCGCGACGCCGACGCCGAGCGGCGCCAGCGCCGCCAGATAGAACCTCCGGCTTGCTTCCAGGTCTCTGACGCGGAACCCGATATGGTCGAACATCGCCCTCCAACCCCTTTCTGTCCGATCCGCCGGGCATTGCCAGCGGCCGTTTCGCCTGCGGCGCGGCGCTCACAAGAGAAGCAGTAGCGCCGACATCGTGAGGAACGATAGCCCCGTCGCCATCACCACGGTCGCGGCGCAGACGCGCTCCTGGCCGTATTGGCGGCCGAGCAGCGGGAAAATGCTGAGCGTCGGCGAACTGGCGAAGATCAGCATCGACTTGCGCAGATCCGGATCGAGCGCTGGCGCTAACACCAGTTGCGCCGCAAACACCGCCGCCGGAAGCAAAAAGAGCTTGCCGGCAACGATCCGGGCGGCGTCGCGCGTCACGCCGCCGACCTGCAACCCGACCAGCATGCCGCCGACGACGAACAGCGCCACCGCGCTGGAGGCCATCGCGAGCATATTGACCGCACGGGCCAGCGGCACCGGCAACGGAACTCCGGCGAACGAGGTCGCGGCGCCGAGCACGATGGCGATGATCAACGGGTTTCGGGCGAGTTTGCCGACAAGACGACGCGGACCTGCGGAAGTCTTCTTGCCGGCTGCGCGGCCGCTTTCGGCCAGCGCCAGCGCCAGCGGCATCACGATGATGTTCTCGACGACCATGGTGAGCGCCACGGCGACGGTCGCCCGCGGACCGACGAACAGCAGGGCGACGGGATAGCCGACAAAGCCGGTGTTCGAACACGACGACCCGAGCGCCTGGATGGCGTCGCGGGCGCGGTCGCCCGGCTTGAGCGCGTGGGTGAGGGCAAACATCACGGCGAAAACCGCGAGCGAACCGACAATGTACGCGGCGAGGTAACGGGCGTTGGCGATTTCGGCGAAGGGGCGTTGCGCCAGCGAATTGAAGATCAGCGCCGGAAGCGCGAAGCGGATGACGAAGGTCCCCAACGCCTGGATGTCGGCGGCGGTGGTCGCCCCGAGCCGCATCGCGGCGAAACCCAACCCGATCAGGATGAAAATCGGCAGGGTGACGGAAAGGACTTCAAACATCTGGGCTTTATCTTGGCGGGCGTCGCGTTTGAGCCGCGTCGCGCCCTTCACGCGGACCGCATAGTCGGCTTCGCCGGCTAAAGCGAGTCTTGAGCGCCCCAATTTCGATTGCGGCGGCGTAAAAAGCAGCGACTTCCCCGTGGCTTGCCGCGGCGAAGGCGACCGTTAGGCGGACGGCTCGCCGGAGCAAAGGCGCCAAATCGCGGCGTGGACCGCGCCGGTCTCCTGCGCCGCCGGCCATGCCGGTGGACGCGAGTCGCCGCTGCGGTCGAACGATTCCTCGATCTCAGTGCGGCAAATTGGCGCGCCAGCAGGCAGGCGGCGCGCCGACGCTCAGGTGGTTTCGGGCGAGTATTCGCCGCGCAGCCGGCAGACGATCTTGCGCAGGTCGAGGTGGGCCATGTTCGGCTCCGGGTCCCCGGTGAAAGCGGGGCGCGCCGAATCGTCGCGATAGTCGGAAAATTTCATCCGCATCGGCGTCGCGATCGCCTCGCCGAAGGCGATCGCCTCGCGGTCGGCGATCGAGGAGAGGAAGGCGATGGTGCTGGCGGAGGAGACGCCGACCGCCGAACGGACGATCGCCTTGTCCGTCTCGTTGGAGAGCCGCATGGCGAACATCGTCGAGCATTGCGACAAGACCGTCGCGTCGAGTTCGGACGGGCGCTGGGTGACGATGCCGAGCGAGACGCCGTACTTGCGCCCCTCCTTGGCGATGCGGCCGATCGCGGTGCGGGTCGGGCCAAAGGCCTGCGACTGATCGGTCGGGATATAGCGGTGCGCCTCTTCGCAGACGACCGCGATCTCGTAGGCGCCGTCGCTCCACAGCGCGATCTCGAAGGCCATGCGGGCCAGCACCGAAACCAGCGAATTGACGACTTCGTTGGGTAGGCCGGCGAGCTGGACGATGGTGACCGGCTGACCCGCCTTGGGCAGGCGGAAGATCCGGGCGATCACCTTAGCCATGTTGTCTTCGACGACGACGCGACCGAACATGAACTTAAACCGCGGATCACGGCTCAACGTCTCCAGCCGGTACTTCAGCGCCCTGAGGTCGGACCGCGGATAGCGCTGGTCGAGTTTGCCAAGCCACTCGTCGATGATGTGGACCATGTCGGCGACGCGATACGGCACCGGGGTGTCGGCGCTGATCCACCCGCTTTCGGTCGGGTTGGCGCGGCGCAGCGGGCTGGCGGCGATCATCGAAGCGGAACTGGCGATGAATTGCGCCTTGGCGGTCTTGATCGCGTCGTAGAGCGCGTCGAGCTCGTCGGAGTTCGCCTTGCGGCCACTGTAGATGATGTCGGCGATCTCCTCGAACCGGAACATCCAGTACGGCAGCTCGAGGTTGTCCGAGGTCAGCACCACCGATTCCTTGGGAAAGTGGCGCGCGTATTCGTTGTGCGGATCGATGATCAGCGTTCGCAGCTTCGGCCGTTGCGATAGGCACTTCTTGATCAGCATCGACACTGCGGTCGTCTTGCCGACGCCGGTCGAGCCGATCACCGCGAAATGGCGGCTGACGAGTTCGTCGACGCTCACTGCGGCCGTCAGATTGGCGTTCTGGGTCAGCGTGCCGATGACGACGCCGTCGGCGCCGCGAAAGGCGTAGATCGCCTTGAGATCGGCCGCGCGGATGCGATGGGCGGCGGCGCCGAGCGCCGGATAGGAGCGGATGCCGCGGAAGAACCGAGGCGCGCCGTCGTCGTCGTCGACGATCTCGCCACTCAGCTCCACCTTGACGTAAGCGATGTTGGCGGCGGTTTCGTTCCAACGTCGATCGACCGTCGACAGTTCGCAAACCACGCCCACCAGGCGCGCCTGCTGATGAACGATGGAGATCAGGTGGCCGACCGACCAATGATCGCCGACCTCGCTCGGCGACAATTCGCAGGCGATGACGCCTTCGGCGCCGTTCAGCGACACCAAGCGACCGATGACGCGGTCGCCGCCGAGCTCGCGCCGTTCGCGTATTGGGGTGACGGCGCCGCTGATCGGCGAAAGGTCGAATCTCATGCTTTGCCCCGTCTCCGGCCGCGGCTTCATGCCGCGGGTCTGGCGAATTGGAGGCGCAATTTTGTAAACAAAACCTTTCCGTAGCGTTACACGGATGGTTCAACTCGCCGCGCGAATCTCCGGGTCGCCGCCGAGCAGGCGGGCGAATTGACGCAGCCGGGTCTGCAACCGGTCGCTGTTGAGCGCGGCGAGGTCGCTCGGCAAGGTCAGGACGACTTTTCCCTTCTGGACCGCCAGCGGAGCGCGCGGCAACGTGCCGGGCATCGCCGCAGAGACGATATAGGCGACGCGCATCGCCGCGCCGAGCAGCCGCGCTCGATCGAGTTGGCGCGGCGACACCAACGAGCGGGCGTGCGGGCTGACCTCCTGCTCGCCAGAGACGTGACGATAAGAGGCGGCCAGCGCGAGATAGGCCCGCGACGGGTGGTCAAGGCCGACGAAGGCGGCGTTGGCGACCAGGTCATAAGACTGCTCGCCGCGATAGTCGGGATGGGCGCGCCAGGCGATATCGGACAATAGGCAGGCGGCATGGCGCAGCCGCGTCTCCTCCGGCGTCTCTTCAAGATGGGATTCGCCGAGGAACTGGCTCGTCCAGTGGAAGAGCTCTTCGGCGTGGCCAGGCGAGCGCGAGCGGAGCAGGTTGAACTGACGCGCCGCGGTGACGAGTGGGTCCTGGGCCTGTTCTTCCGGCGACAGGCCCTCGAACAGCAGCCCTTCGCGAACGCCGAGCGCCGAGATGACGACCTCCTTCGGCGGCGAGCGACGGATAATCTCCTCGAGCACTGCCGCGCCGTAGGCGAGCAACGGTCGGCGGGCGGTCGACACGGTCTCGATCGACGTCAGCGCCTCAATCTCGATGCGCTCGACCAGCCTGACGAACTCCAGCGCGTCGCGGGTCGGGATGACGTAGTTGTGCATGATCCGCATTGGATACTGACGCTGGCTCATGTGCAGGCGGGCCAGCGCGCGCCACGTGCCGCCGACCGCGTAGAAGGTGCGGCCGGCAAGGCCGTCGAGCGCCTTGACCTTGGCCAGCGCGTCGCGGGCGATCTTGGCGGCCCGCTTCGGCGAACGATCGGATAATTCAAGCAGCGACAGGCCGCCGAGCGGCAAGGTGACGCCCTTGCCGACTTTGCCGCCGGCGACGTCGGCGAGTTCGAGGGAGCCCCCGCCGAGGTCGCCAACCATGCCGTCGGCCGCCCAGACCGACGACACCACGCCGAGACCGGACAATTGCGCCTCTCGCGGGCCGGTCAAAAGATCGATCTCGCAGCCGATCGCCCGTTCGGCCAGCTCGAGGAATTGCGGTCCGTTGGCGGCGTCGCGCACCGCGGCGGTCGCCACGACGCGAATGTTGGCGATGCCCATCATTCGGCACAACACCCGGAAGCGCTGCAGCGCCGCCAACGCCTTCGCGGTCGCCTCCTCGATGAGAAAGCCGGTTGTGGCGACGCCGCGACCGAGCCCGCACAGCACCTTCTCGTTGAAGATCGGCGTGAGGGCGCGGCTGAGCGACTCATAGGCGACGAGGCGGACGGAGTTCGATCCGATGTCGACGATCGCCACGGGTTCGCCCGGCAACCGCCCTCTTGCTTCCAAGCCCGACATTCAGTTCTTCCTGCGGCTCCGCCCGCCGTCGGCCGCTGCCGACCGGCTTGGGCGCTTTTGCGCGTCAGTCGCGCAACTTGCGATAGGCGAGCGCGCCCGGGCGGGACTCGGCCAGCGACCGGCCGCGTCCGGAGAGGCTCGGATGGGTGAGAAAATACTTGTGGGCGTTGAACGGCTCCTCGCCTTCGACGGGGGCAATCCTGACGCTTGAACCGTCCGGCAGCACGCGGAAGCTCTGCTCGTTGTCGAGCAGGTTGGCCTCCATGATCTGGTTGAGAACGTGCTCATGGACGGTGGGATTGAGCAGCGGCGCCATGGCTTCGACGCGGCGATCGAGGTTGCGCTGCATGAGGTCGGCTGAAGAGATATAGACATGCGCCTCGCGGCTCGGCAGGCCATGTCCGCCGCCAAAAGCGTAGATGCGCGCGTGCTCGAGAAAACGGCCGACGATCGATTTCACGCGAATGTTGTCGGACAGGCCCGGCACCCCCGGACGCAGGCAGCAGATGCCGCGAACGACGAAATCGATCTCGACCCCGGCGCGGCTTGCCGCATAGAGCGCGTCGATGATCTCGGAATCGACCAGCGCATTGCACTTGCCCCAGATCGCCGCCGGCTTGCCCGCCTTGGCGAATTCGATCTCTTCGGCGATGTGATGCAGCAGTTTCTTCTTGAGGGTGAACGGCGAGATCGCCAGCAGCTCGAGCCCGTCCGGCTCGGCATAGCCGGTGATGAAATTGAACACCCGCGCGACGTCGCGCCCGATCGCCGCATCGGCAGTAAACAGCGAGATGTCGGTATAGATGCGCGCCGTGACCGGGTGATAGTTGCCGGTGCCGAGATGGCAGTAGGTGACGAGCGATCCCGCTTCGCGCCGCACGACCATCGACAATTTGGCGTGAGTCTTCAACTCGATGAAACCGAACACCACCTGGGCGCCGGCGCGTTCGAGATCGCGCGCCCAACGGATGTTGGCCTCCTCGTCGAAACGCGCCTTCAGCTCGATTAGCGCGGTGACCGACTTGCCCGCTTCGGCCGCCTCGATCAGCGCGCGAACGATCGGACTGTCGGCCGAAGTGCGATAGAGCGTCTGCTTGATCGCCACGACGTTGGGATCGCGCGCCGCCTGGACGAGGAATTGCACGACGACGTCGAAGGATTCGTAGGGATGGTGGACGACGAGATCTTTCTGTCGGATCGCGGCGAAGCAGTCGCCGCCATTGTCGCGCACGCGTTCAGGAAAACGCGGATTGATCGGCGAAAATTTCAGTTCCGGTCGGTCGACGCTGATGATCTGGCTCAGCTCTTCGAGCGCCAGCAGTCCGTCGATCAGAACGACGCCGGAGGCGACGACGTCGACGTCGCCGGTGACGAAGGCGCGCAGGCGCTCCGGCATGCTGCCGTCGATTTCAAGGCGGATGACTGAACCGCGCCGCCGGCGCTTCAGCGCGCTCTCGAACAGCCGCACCAGATCTTCGGCCTCTTCCTCAACTTCGATGTCGCTGTCGCGGATGACGCGGAAGCTGCCGTGACCGGTCACTTT